>Ga0160447_100730_pt1 | contig 14171 bp, 13 predicted proteins | sample HID1973K_E1MG_FD_108222 | JGI IMG/M metagenome (GOLD analysis project Ga0160447, IMG submission 108222) | Enriched mosquito-associated microbial communities from UW Madison campus, WI, USA - HID1973K_E1 MG | ecosystem: Host-associated > Arthropoda: Insects > Digestive system > Unclassified ...
ACCATGGCCAAGCAGACCTCGCGCACGGTGGGCAACAAGATCGGCCAGCAGATCGTGCGCAGCATCCTGGGCGGGATCTTCGGCGGCGGGCGCCGCTGAGGGTGCGGAGGATTGCGGCCGCAGCGCGCTCGCCCCTTTGATTGCGGCCGCAGTGCGCTGCCGCCACGCTTGCCCTTTGATTGCGGCGGCAGCGCGCTGCCGCCACAATCGGCCAACTAGGATCGCTCAGGGGGAGCGTCATGGAAGATCGCCGTAGCACTCACGGCCGCCGGCAGGCAGGCCCATCCGTTGTACCGATGCCGTTCTGGTCGCGCATGCGGGCCATCGCACTGTATCCGTCGCAGGGCGCCGCCTTCTGGTCGCTGATCGCGCTGACTTTGTGCGGACTGCTGACCCTGTTGCCGGGTATCGGCTGGCTGCTCGGCATCGTCGTGTCGCTGGCCACCTATCGTTACGCGTTCGAGATCCTGCGGCATACCGCCAATGGCCACCCTGGCGCGCCCGAATACGGATTGGACCTGGACGACGGCGCGGTGTGGCGCATGTTCGCGCTGTTCTTCATCGCGATTTTCGCGGTCGGGATGGTGGCAGCGCTGACCCGCAGCCCCGCGATCATGCTGTTGATGCTCGCCGCGGTCGTATTGCTGCTGCCCGGCAGCGTGATCTCGCTGGCGATCGACGGCAGCCTGCGCCGTGCGCTCAATCCCGCCGTGCCGCTGGGCCTGGCCACGCGCATCGGCTGGCCGTATCTGGCTGCGTTTTGCCTGTTGTTCGTCATCTCTACCAGTTCGCTGATCGCAGCGGCCTGGTTGAACCGCTACATGCCCCCGCTGGTGAGCCAGCTTGCGGTCACTTTCGCGACGACGTGGGGCCTGTTTTCGGTATTCCACCTGCTCGGCTATCTGGTCTACCAGTACCACGAGACCTTGGGCTTCGAGCCGGAGGCGTTGAGCATGTCGCGCCCGGCGGATCCCGACCAGCGCCTGCTCGACGAAGCCGAAGCGCTGGTGCGCGATGGCCACACCGACAACGCCCTGGAAACCCTGCGCGGCGCGGTGCGCTCGCGCGCGGTGACGTTGCCGGTGCACGAGCTTTACCAGCGCTTGCTGCGCCAATCCACGCGCAGCGATGAACTGCGCGAGCACAGCCGGCAGTATCTGTCGCGGCTGATCGCCGAAAAGCAGGAGCGCCGCGCCTTGGCGGTGTTGCGCGACATGCTCGACCACGACGCGGACTTCGTCCCGGCGCAGATCGAACAAGCCATCGTGTTGGTCGAACGCGCTCGTCTCGGCGGCCAGCACCAGCTCACCGCCGACGCGCTGCGGGCGATGTTGCGCACGTGGCCGCGCAGCGCGCAGTCCGGGCAATGGTCGCTGGACCTGGCCTTGCTGCTGGCCGAACGTTTCGGCAAGGACGCGGAAGCCAAGGCGATCCTGCAGGAGGCCATGCAGCACAGCGAAGACGAGGAACAGCGCCGCCGCATCCAGGCCGCAGCGAGTGCGTTGGAAAGCATGGCCAGCGGTTCGACGACGGCCTGAGCGCTGCGCTCAGCCGTTGTCGAGCAGGAAGCGCGCCTTGTCCGCCTGCGGCTGGTCCGCATAGTCGGCCAGCAGGCGTTCCAGCACGCGGCGCTGCTGTGCGCCGTCGGGCCGGGCGCCATGCGCCAGCGCCAGCCTGAGCCACAGCTGCGCGGTGGTTTCCGGCGCGCCGGCGAGGCGCCCCGCCTGATCGAGCAGCGCTTCGGCCTCCTTCAACAGGCCGAGCGACAGCCACTGGCCGAACAGGCCCGCCAGCAATCCGCCGGGCAGCGCCGCCTCGCCCTGCTGCAACCACTCGCGCGCCAGCGCCCACTGCGCCTGGGCCTGCGACGCATCGGCGGCCGGTAACGCAAGCAAACTCAGGGCATGGCGCCGCAGCGCATCGCGTTGGCCGGCATTGCGGGCCAACCGGCAACGCGCCAGGGCGACGTCGAAGCGGCCAGGCTGCTCCGCGGCCAGGGTCGCCAGCAGCGACTCGGCCTCGGTGTTTTCCATCCGTCCCAAGTGCAGCTGGGCACGCTCCCAGCGATCGTCCACCGCCGCCGCTTGCGCTGCCTCCTGCATGTATTCCGGACGGGTCTGCCGCCACCAGACCAGCAGCGCGCCCAGCAGCGCGCCGGTTACCAGACCACCGGCATGCGCTTCGAACGCCACGCTCGAATCCTCGTCGGAAAGCAGGCTGAAGACCTCCCAGCCCAGCCACAACGGCAGCAGCCAGATCGCCGGCGCGCGCACGTAGTCGAACACCACCCCGACCCAATAGAAGAAGCGCACCGGCTGTCGCCCCCAGACCGCGCAGAACGCCCCCATCAACGCAGCGATCGCCCCGGAAGCGCCCAGGCCGGCCACGGCTTCGTTGTGGTGCCACCACAGGCTGGCCGCGCCGGAACCGAAGGCGCCGATCACATAGACCCCCAACAATCGCCACGACCCGATCGCGCCCTCCAGCAGCAGGCCGAGTGCGACCAGGAACAGCATGTTGCCGAACAGGTGCATCGCGTCGGCATGCAGGAAGGCTGCGGTCAGCATGCGTCGTGGCGACCACTCCGAACTGAGCTGCATGTGGCGCAAGGTGAAGATGCCATCGAGCCTGCGGTCGTATTCGGCCCGCAGCGGCTGCCAGCGTGCACGCACCTGTTCATCGATCAGCGTGCCGCCGGCCAGCGAGCGGCGGAATCCAGTGTCGGCGAACGCGGCGCCGGCCAATTGCACCCAGCGATCTTCTTCGTTCGACGCGTCCAGTTCCTGCAGCACGTCGCCGCGATGCTGGTCGGCCAGATAGCGGCGATAGGCCGGCAGCTCCTGCTCGGCCAGGCCCGAGCGCAGGTAATACGCCTGCGCCTGCGCGATCGCCTGGCGATCGCCCGACTGCGGCCCGAAGAATACGATCACGTTGAGCAGCACCAGCAGCGACGTCATCCACGGCCAAGTGGCCCAGGTCAGCGGCTTGTGCAAAGGCAGAATGAACACGTCGACATCCCCTGTCGTCCAGCCTGAAGCTTCCACGATCGCCCGGGCGACACGCAAGTCGCGCCGCGTTAGCATCCCTGCCCCGTCGTTCCACAATGCATTCCGTATGAGCCGCTGGCGTCCACCCGCAGAGAAAAGCACCGCCCTGATCACCGCGGCCGGGCACGCGCGCCTTAAAGCGGAGCTGGACGAGCTGTGGCGGCAGCGGCGGCCCGAAGTGGTCAAGGCTTTGGCGGCGGCCGCGGCCGAAGGCGACCGCTCGGAGAACGCCGAGTACACCTATCGCAAGAAGCAGCTCGGCGAGATCGATCGACGGGTGCGCTATCTCAGCAAGCGACTGGAATCGCTGCGTGTCGTCGACGAAGCGCCGAGCGACCCGAGCGCGGTGTATTTCGGCGCCTGGGTGGAGCTGGAACGCATCTCAGACGGCGAATTGGTGCGCTACCGCATCGTCGGCCCGGACGAGACCGACGCCCCGAGCGGCTGGATCAGCATCGATTCGCCGCTGGCGCGCGCCCTGCTCAAGAAGCGCGTGGACGACGAACTGGAAGTGATGCTGCCCGGCGGCAAGACGGCCTTCGCGATCGTGGACGTGAGCTACGTGTAGAAGCGGCTTCAGCCGCGACTACAGGATCTGGCAGTCGCGGCTGAAGCCGCTCCCACAACGCACGACCAAGAACGTTCCTCAGACCATCGCCAGCGGCAGCGGCTTGCGTGCCGAGGCCACGGCGTCGCCAAACAGATCGTGCTCGTCGCTTTCGGTGATGCGCACGTCGACGAAATCACCGGCGCTCAGGCCGGCCTCCTCGCCGTTCTGGATGTGCACCAGGCCATCGATTTCCGGCGCGTCGGCGCGCGAACGCGCCACCGCGATGCCGTCCTCGACGCCGTCCACCAGGCAGCGCTGCACGGTGCCGATCTTGGCCGCCAAGCGCGCCGCGGAGATGTCCGCCTGGCGGGCCATGAAGCGTGCCAGGCGCTCCTGCTTGACCGCTTCGGGCACCGGATCGGGCAGCGCGTTGGCGCTGGCGCCCTCCACTGGCGAATAGGCGAATGCGCCGACGCGGTCCAGCTGGGCCTCGTCGAGGAAATCCAGCAACGCCTCGAACTCGGCCTCGGTCTCGCCGGGGAAGCCGACGATGAAGGTCGAGCGCAAGGTGATCTCCGGGCACAGCGCGCGCCAGCGCTGCACGCGCTCCAGGGTCTTGTCGACCGCGCCGGGGCGCTTCATCAGTTTGAGGATGCGCGGGCTGGCGTGCTGGAACGGGATGTCCAGGTACGGCAGGATCCGGCCCTCGGCCATCAGCGGGATCACGTCGTCCACGTGCGGGTACGGATAGACGTAATGCAGGCGCGTCCACACGCCCAGTTCGCCCAGCCCTTCGCACAGGGCCTTCATGCGGGTCTGGTACTGCCGCCCCTGCCAGGTCCGCTCGGCGTACTTGACGTCCACGCCGTAGGCCGAGGTGTCCTGCGACACCACCAGCAGTTCGCGCACGCCGCCGCGCACCAGGCGCTCGGCCTCGCGCAGCACCTCGTCGACCGGACGCGACACCAGGTCGCCACGCATCGAGGGAATGATGCAGAAACTGCAGCGGTGGTTGCAGCCTTCGGAAATCTTCAGATAGGCGTAGTGGCGCGGCGTGAGCTTGACGCCGACGCCTTCGTATTCGCCAAAGCCGGCATTGCGGCGCGGCACCAGGTCCACGAACGGATCGTGGCGCGGCGGCAGCGCGGCGTGCACCGCCTCCATCACGCTTTGGTAGTCCTGCGGGCCAGATACCGCCAGCACGTCGGGATAGGCCTCGCGGATCTGCTCCGGGCGCTTGCCCAGGCAGCCGGTGACGATGACCTTGCCGTTCTCGTTCATCGCCTCGCCGATCGCGTCCAGCGATTCGGTGACCGCCGAATCGATGAAGCCGCAGGTGTTGACCACCACCACGTCGGCAGCGTCGTAGCTGGGCACGATGTCGTAGCCCTCCACCCGCAGCTGGGTGAGGATGCGTTCGGAATCGACGAGCGCCTTCGGGCAGCCAAGGCTGACGAAGCCGACTTTGGGGTTCGACTGGGACATGGGTAGCGGGCGAGGAGTTGGAGCGGCCGGCGGCCTGACGTGGAATTATAGCCGGCCGCGCCGCTTGCCCCTGAATGCCGGACCGAACGCCCCCCGAAGGACCGTCCACCGTCCGCCAGCCGCCAGGCTCCATCACGGTACTGGGCCACGCCGGGACCGATAATGCCGCCCCCTGTTCATTCGAGAGGACGCACCCATGGGCCACTGGACCACGCTGGATACGCCCCACGGCCAGGTCGCCGCCTGGCACGCGCAACCGCTCGGCCAGCCGCGGGGTGGCCTGGTCGTGATCCAGGAAATCTTCGGCGTCAACGCGCATATCCGCCAGGTCGCCGAGGACTATGCCGCCGAGGGTTATGAAGTGCTGGCACCGGCCTTCTTCGACCTGATCGAGAAGGACGCGCAACTCGAATACGACGAGGCCGGCACCCGGCGCGGCAAGGAAATGATCACCGCACTGGGCATGGACAAGGCCGTGGACGTGGTCCAGGCCGCGGCCACGTTGTTGGCCCCCGCCGGCAAGGTCGGCACGGTCGGTTATTGCTGGGGCGGCACGGTCGCCCTGCTCTCGGCGATCCGGCTCGGCCTGCCGTCGGTGAGCTACTACGGCGCGCGCAACACCCACTACCTGGACGAGCCGCTGAGGGCGCCGGTGATCTTCCACTTCGGCGACCAGGACAAGTCGATCACCCCGGAAGCCGTGCAGCAGCATCGCGACAAGCTGCCGCAGATGCCGGTTTACGTATACCCGGCCGACCACGCCTTCAATCGTGACGTCGGGCCGCACTGGGCGCCGGACAGCGCCAAGCTGGCGCGCGAACGCAGCCTGGCGTTCTTCGCGGAGCAACTGTGAGCGTCGGGTTCGTGCTCGATGCGCGGCTGGAAGCGGACAGCGTGTTCGTCGCCGACGGACCGCTGTCGCAAGTACGGTTGATGGACGACACCCGCTTCCCCTGGCTGGTACTGGTGCCGCGCGTGGCCGACGCCAGCGAGTGGATCGACCTGGACGGCGGCCAGCAGCGCCTGCTGTTGGCCGAGCTCAACCAGGTGTCCTTGCTGCTGCGCGCCGAACCCGGCGTGCAGAAGCTCAACATCGGCGCGCTCGGCAACATCGTGCGGCAGTTGCACGTGCACCTGGTCGGTCGCCACGAAGGCGACGCGGCGTGGCCGGGTCCGGTCTGGGGCAGCGGCGCGGCGCAGCGGCATCCGGCCGACGACCTGCAGCGCAATGTGCAGGCGTGGGCGCAACGGCTACGATAGGCGCCCATCCTCTGCCACCGTAGCCGCCCGCATGAAATCCAACGTCGTCGCCGCGCTGATCCTGATCCTGGTCGGCCTGCTGTTCCTGGCCAACAACCTGGGCTGGACCAACCTGAGCCTGGGCCGGCTGATCGCGACCTGGTGGCCGGCGCTGCTGGTGGCCTGCGGCATCGGGATGCTGTTCGGGCGCGGCAAGTAAGCGCGCCTCGCCTTCAACGATCGCAACAATCGAACAAACACCCGGACGCAAGCCCGGGTGTCTTCAGACCGGCAAGGAGAAGGTCTGTTTGATCACTTCGCTGGGAACGTCGGTCTTGACGTTCTGGATGCCGTTCTGCCTCGTCAGGTGCGTCGACTGGAAGTGCCGATAGGCTGACAGGTCGGCGACGACGACCCGCAGCAGCGCATCGCTCTCGCCGAGCATGATGTAGCACTCCACCACCTCGGGCAGCCGCCGCATCGCGGCGATGAAAAGCTCGATCGTTTCGGCGTCCTGCGCCGTCAGCCAGACCCTGGCGAACAGGGACAGCGGCAGGCCGATCTTCGCCTGGTCGACGACCGCGACGTAGCGGCTGATGATGCCCGCCTCTTCCAGCAACTTGACCCGACGCAGGCAAGGCGACGGCGACAGCCCCACGCGCCGCGCCAACTCGTTGTTCTGCAGCCGGCCATCCTGCTGCAGCTCCCGAATGATGCGCCTGTCGATGTTGTCCATTTTCATGGGATCAAATTCCCTCCGTCGGGATCGATTGGAATTTACTGCCAAATTCCCAGCAAAAGGCAGAAACAACGCATCCCGATTTCGCGGTGGCCCCGATAGGCTCTTCCGGCCTTCTGGAGATGCGCGATGGATACAACCTGGCTGATGGGCCTGACCGGATTTGCACTCGCCATCGCGGCGACGCCGGGTCCGAACAATACGCTGGCGGCCGCCGTAGCCGCGGCCCACGGGATCGGCCGCACGATGCCGCTGCTTGTCGGGATCGCGGTGGGCGTGTCGGCGATCATGTTCCTGGGTACCGCATTCGGAGCCTCGGTGGTAGCCGATCCCCTCGTGGCGGCGGCGCTCAAGTGGGTAGGCGTGCTTTATCTGCTGTGGCTTGCCTGGCAAGTGGGCAACGCGGACCCGCTGCCGCCGACCGCCGACGCAGCGGGCCACGCCGGACGCGAGCGCCCCGGCGCCTTGCAAGGCGTGCTGCTGCAGGCGATCAATCCCAAGCTCTGGCTGTTGGTGAGCGGCGCCGTCGTTGCCTATGGGCCGGGTGGCCGACAACTCGGCCCCGTCGGGCTGGCGGCATTCTTCGCCCTGGTCTGCGGCGTCATTACGTTCGCCAGCGTCCTGGCCTGGGCCTTCCTGGGCGCGTCGGTCGGCGGCAGGATGAAATCGCGCCGGGCGATGCGGGCCTTCAATCTCGCGATGGCGCTCCTGCTGGTCGCCAGCCTGATCCCCATCGTGATCGAATCCTGATCGTTGCGCCGGCCCGCCAGGGACGCGCAACCCCGCACGCGAAAACGGCGCCCCAGGGCGCCGTTTCGCTTCCACGCAACACCCGCCACTCAGGTCCGAGGCAGCGTCACCCCGACCTGGCCCTGGTACTTGCCGCCGCGATCGCGGTAGCTGGTCTCGCAGACTTCGTCGGACTGGAAGAACAGCATCTGCGCCACGCCTTCGTTGGCATAGATGCGCGCCGGCAACGGCGTGGTGTTGCTGAATTCCAGGGTCACGTGCCCTTCCCACTCCGGCTCCAGCGGCGTCACGTTGACGATGATGCCGCAGCGCGCGTACGTGCTCTTGCCCAGGCATACCACCAGGGTGTCGCGCGGGATGCGGAAATACTCGACCGTACGCGCCAGCGCAAAACTGTTCGGCGGGATGATGCACACGTCCGATTCCACGTCGACGAAACTGCCGCTGTCGAAATGCTTGGGGTCGACGATCGTGGAGTTGATGTTGGTGAACACCTTGAACTCGCGCGAGCAACGCACGTCGTAGCCGTAGCTGGAAGTGCCGTAGCTGACGATGCGCTGGCCCTGTGCGTCCTGCTTGACCTGGCCCGGCTCGAACGGCTCGATCATCTGGTTCTGCTCGGCCATGCGCTGGATCCAGCGGTCGCTCTTGATGCTCATTGTTCGTCCTGTAGTGAGGGGCAGCGTGCGCCGCCGGCAGATTCTAAGCATTGCGGCCGCGGGCGTCGCGGCCGCCATGGCGGCCTCAGCCGAAGGCGATCGGGATCGCCGCGCGCGGGCGCTTGGCCAACTCTTCGGCCAGTCGCGTGGCCGCGGCCAGGTAGGCCTGGGCCGCCGGCGATTCGGGCGCGGCAGCGACGATCGGGGTACCGGCGTCGCCCTGTTCGCGGATGGCGATCTCCAGCGGCAATGAACCCAGCAGCGGCACGCCGTACTGCGCTGCCATGCGCTGGCCGCCGCCTTCGCCGAACAGATGCTCGACGTGGCCGCAGTTGGAGCAGGTATGCACGGCCATGTTCTCGACGATGCCCAACACGGGCACCTCGACCTTCTCGAACATCTTCAACGCCTTGCGCGCGTCGAGGGTGGCGATGTCCTGCGGGGTGGTGACGATCACCGCGCCGGCCACCGGGATCTTCTGCGACAGCGTCAGCTGGATGTCGCCGGTGCCCGGCGGCAGGTCGACCAGCAGATAGTCCAGGTCGCCCCACAGGGTGTCGTTGAACAACTGGGTCAGTGCCGAGGTCGCCATCGGGCCGCGCCAGATCATCGGGGTGTCGGTATCGATCAGCAGGCCGATCGACATCGCTTCCACGCCGAAAGCACGCAGCGGCTCGATCGCCTTGTTGTCCGGGCTGTCGGGACGGCCGCTGATGCCCAGCATGGCCGGGACGCTGGGGCCGTAGATGTCCGCATCGAGCACGCCGACGCGGGCGCCCTGGCGTTGCAGGGCCAGGGCGAGATTGACGGCGGTGGTGGACTTGCCGACGCCGCCCTTGCCGGAGGCGACGGCGATCACGTTGCGGATGCGCGGATGGGGGGACAGCCCGCCTTGCGGGCGGTGTGCGGGGATTTTCATCCCGCTATTGTCGGCGACCGGCGCCCCACTGACCAATCTGCGGCGGTGACCCGACCGTCCAGGCATTCAGGCGCGCTCGCGCGGCCCGCCGATCAGCGGTCGGCGAGCACCGCCTGCGCTGCGTTGTGCCCCGGCGCGCCGGTCACGCCGCCGCCGGGATGGGTGCCCGAGCCGCACAGGTACAGCCCTGGCAGAGCGCCACGATAGTCGGCCTGGCCCAGCATCGGGCGCGCACTGAACAGCTGGTTGAGGCTGAGCGCGCCGTGGAAGATGTCGCCGCCGATCAGGCCGAATTCGCGCTCCAGGTCGAGCGGGCTGAGCACTTGCCGCCCCAACACCGAGGCGGCGAAACCCGGCGCGTGGCGTTCGACGGTGGCGATCATCAGGTCGGCCACTTCCTCGCGATGGTCATCCCAGGAGCGGCCGTCCGGCAGCTGCGGCGCGACGTGCTGGCAGAACAGGCTGGCCACGTGCTGCCCGGGCGGGGCCAGCGAATCGTCGAGCGTGCTGGGGATCAGCAATTCCACCACCGGCTCGCGCGACCAGCCGAAATCGCGCGCGTCGCGCCAGGCGCGGTCCATGTAGTCCAGGGTGGGTGCCAGGATGATCCCGGCGGTGAGGTGGTCGCCGTTCCCCGGCAACACGCTGAAATCGGGCAGCCGCGACAGCGCCACGTTCATGCGGAACGTGCCGGAGCCGCAACGCCAGTGGGCCATGCGCTCACGGGTATCGGCCGGCACGTGCTGCGGGGCCAGCAGGCGCTCGTAGAGCAATTTCGGATTGACGTTGGCCACCACCGATCGCGCCCTGAAATGCTTACCGGTATCGGTGGTCACCCCGACCGCGCGGCCATCCTCGACGAGCACTTCGCGCACGCCTGCCGCGGTGCGGATCTCCACGCCGCGCTCCCGGCAGCTGGCGGCCATCGCCTGGGTGATCGCGCCCATGCCGCCGATCGCGTGCCCCCAGGCGCCCTTCACGCCATTGCTTTCGCCGAATACGTGGTGCAACAGCACGTAGGCGGTGCCGGGCGCGTAGGGACTGGCGTAGTTGCCGACGATGCCGTCGAAACCGAACAACGCCTTGATCGGCGCGCTCTCGAACCAGCGATCGAGATATTCAGCGGCGGAGATGGTGAACAGGTCCAGCAGTTCCTGCCGCAGCCCCGGCGCCAAGGCGTGCAGGCGGCGTCCGAGTTGTCCCGCGCGCCACAGCTGCGGCAGCGCGTTCCACCAGTGGCCTTCGGTGACGTTCGGCGGCGCCTGCAGCGCCAGCGCGCGCAGCACGTCGGCCAGTTGTTCCAGCCGCGCCTCATACGCCGGCAGGCGTTCGGCGTCGCGCGCGGAGAACTTCGCCACTTCCGCCTGGGTGCGACCGGCGCCGGCAAGCAAATAGCCGCCGTCGGGCAACGGCAGGAAATTGTTGATGCGCCGCGGTACCACGCGCAGCCCATGCCGGGCCAGGTCCAGGTCTTCGATCACCTTCGGTTGCAGCAGCGACACCGTGTAGGCGGCCACCGAATTGCGGAAGCCGGGATGGAATTCCTCGGTGACCGCGGCACCGCCGACCACCGCGCGGCGCTCCAGCACCAGCACCTTGCGGCCGGCCGCGGCCAGATAGGCGGCGCACACCAAGCCGTTGTGGCCAGCGCCGATCACGATCACGTCGAATTCGCTGCGCTCCATGGCGGGTGATCATGCCCGGTGAGATGGCACGCCGCCAGACGCGCCTATACTCCGCCGCAACGGGGCCGTGGGAAGGGCGGATGACCGGCAGCGACAGCGATTGCCCGGCAAACCGGAACAGCGGGCCGTGCCCATGAGCGGCCGGCGCAGGCGCTATTGGCCGGCCTGGACCGCCGGTCTGCTGGCGCTCGGCCTGGGCCTGTCGGGCCTGACCGCCGACCTGGACGCCGCGTTGTGCGGTGGCCTGCACGCGGCGGGCCGCGCCTTCCTGACCGCACGCGACAGCGCGCCGTTGCCCGGCGTCGTGCTGTGGGGATCCGGACTGGCCGCCCTGCTCTGCCTGCGCCTGCCGGCGGGCGTCGATCGCCGCCACGTCTGGCAGGGCCTGCCGCGCGCGTTGCTGCCGGTGCTGTTGGCAGCGCTGTTGCTGGCGGTGTTGCAACGTTGGTTGCCGCCGCTGGCCCCTACCCTCGCCGTCCTGCTGACCGTACTGGCGCATACCGCCTGGCAGGCCCGGCACCACCGCCGCGTGTTCGGCGCCCACGCGCTGCGGCGGGCCGCGCGCCGAGCCCTGCGGGACGACGAAGTCCTGCCCTGCAGTCTGCTGCGCCTGCAACTTCAAGGCAGCGCGCGCCGCCTGCCCTGGCACGAGATCCTGCCCGCGCTGCAGGCGCGGACCCGGCGCGGGGGCGACCGGCTGACCCGCTGCGGACGCGATGGGGCCGCGCTGTGGCTGGTCAGCACCGACGCCCACGCCGCCGAAACCATCGCCGAGGAATTGCGCGCCGACCTGGCCGGGGTGATGGCCCGCCACGGCCTGCACTGCCACCTCGGGCGGGCCACCCAGGCCGCGCCCGGCGGCGATGTGAAAGCGCTCTGGGAGGCCGCGCGCCCCACCTGATGCCGGCGCGACCGCCCTTCCCCTATGACCTTCGACACCGATGACCGCAGCCCCGCGGCGGTTTAGAGTTCTGCCACTGCCCTGGCCCCGCCGGGGCATTCCTCATGACCGTCGCTCCTGGAGCCTGACCCGTGACCTTCCGCAAACCGCATCTGCTCACCCTCTCCCTGGCCGTCGCTGCCGCGCTCGCCGGCTGCAAGAAGTCCGAAGAAGCCGCCGCGCCGGCCCCGGCCGCCACCGCCGAAGCCAGCGCGCCGAAGAAGCTGACCCTGGACGAATCCAAGCTGCCGCCGTTCAACCAGTTCAAGGCCAGCGACCTCGACCCGAACGCGAATGCCTGCGACGACCTCAACACCTACGCCAACGCCAAGTTCCTGGCCGCCAACCCGGTGCCGTCGGACCGCACCAGCTGGGGCGCGTTCGAAATGCTCGATGAGCGTTCCAATGCCGTGCAGCACCAGCTCGTCGAGCAGGCCGCCGCCGACAAGGACGCCAAGGGCGTGGAGAAGATCGTCGGCGACCTGTGGTCCACCGGCATGGACGAGGCCAAGATCAATGCCCAGGGCATCGAGCCGCTGAAGCCGGAACTGGCCGCCATCGACGGCGTGACCGACCAGGCCAAGCTGGTCGAGTACCTGCGCGCCAGTGCAGCCAAGGGCCAGAACGAGCTGTTCTCGTTCGGCGCCGAAGCCGACTTCAAGAATTCCGCCATGAACATGGCCTACGCCGCCCAGGGCGGCCTGGGCCTGCCGGATCCGGAGTACTACACCAAGGCCGAGAACAAGGCCAAGCTCGATGCCTACCAGCAGCACATCGCCAAGGTGCTGGAGCTGTCGGGCGTAAGCGCCGCCGACGCCGCCACCCAGGCCAAGCAGGTCGTGGATTTCGAGACCCGCCTGGCCAAGGTCTCCAAGACCAGCACCGAGTTGTCGCGCGACGTGTCGCTGTTCTACAACCCGGTCACCCTCGCCGAGGCCGACAAGCTGACCCCGAACTGGTCCTGGACCGAGTTCTTCAAGTCGCAGGGCGTGGCCGCGCCGGAGAAGTTCTCGCTGGCGATCCCGGCGTTCCATGAAGAACTGAGCAAGATGATCGCCGACACCGATCCGGCGATCTGGCGCTCGTACCTGCGCTTCCACGCGGTCGACAGCGCGTCGCCGTACCTGAGCCAGCCGTTCGTCGATGCGAACTTCGACTTCTACAACAAGACCATGCGCGGCCAGAAGGAAATCAAGCCGCGCTGGAAGCGCGTGCTGGGCACCATCAACAACCAGGCCGGCGAAGCGCTGGGCCAGATGTACGTGCAGGTCGCCTTCCCGCCGGAATCGAAGGCCAAGATGGAAGAGCTGGTCGGCAATCTGCGCACCGCGCTGAAGGCCCGCATCGAGAAGCTGGAGTGGATGAGCCCGGAGACGAAGGAAAAGGCCATCGCCAAGTGGACCAGCTTCACGCCGAAGATCGGCTACCCGGACAAGTGGCGCGCTTGGGACGGCCTGACCACCGGCCGCGACAGCTACCTGGACAACGTGCTCGCCGCGCAGCAGTTCAACTACAAGTGGAACCTGTCGAAGATCGGCCAGCCGGTCGACAAGACCGAGTGGGGCATGTCGCCGCAGACGATCAATGCCTACTACAACCCGCTGCAGAACGAGATCGTGTTCCCGGCCGCCATCCTGCAGCCGCCGTTCTTCGATCCGAATGCGCCGGTTGAAATGAACTACGGCGGCATCGGCGCGGTGATCGGCCACGAAATGACCCACGGTTACGACGACCAGGGCAGCCGCTTCGGGCCGACCGGCAACTTCGAGAACTGGTGGACCCCGGCCGACGCGAAGGGCTTCGGCGACCGCACCGGCAAGTTGGTCAAGCAGTTCGACGGCTACAAGACCGACAAGGGCAACGTGCGCGGCGACCTCACCCTGGGCGAGAACATCGCCGACCTGGGCGGCCTGAACACTGCCTACGACGCGATGAAGACCGCCACCGCCGGCCAGGACGATCCCAAGACCGACGGCCTGACCCGCGACCAGCGCTTCTTCCTCAACTGGGCCACGGTGTGGCGTCGCAACTTCACCCCGGACGAACTGGCCGTTCGCCTGAAGACCGACCCGCACGCGCCGGCCAACTTCCGCGCGATCGGCACGCCTTCGAACATGCCGGCCTACGCGGCGGCGTTCGAGTGCAAGCCGGGCGACAA
>Ga0160447_100731_pt1 | contig 14164 bp, 8 predicted proteins | sample HID1973K_E1MG_FD_108222 | JGI IMG/M metagenome (GOLD analysis project Ga0160447, IMG submission 108222) | Enriched mosquito-associated microbial communities from UW Madison campus, WI, USA - HID1973K_E1 MG | ecosystem: Host-associated > Arthropoda: Insects > Digestive system > Unclassified ...
ATTCACTCATTCAATCATTCAATCACTCACCCTGTCGATACGGCAGCGCCCCTCTCGCCTCTTCGGCATACGCCAGAATCCCTGCCCTTTCCTGACTCAGGAAGTCCGCCACTGCCTCGCGCAATCCGGAGTGAGCCAGGTAATGCCAGGAATGGGTAATCACAGGCTCGAACCCGCGAATCAATTTGTGCTCGCCCTGAGCGCCGGCGTCGAAACGCTTGAAACCCTGGGCGATGGCGTAATCCATCCCCTGGTAGAAACAGGTCTCGAAATGCAGTCGGTCGAACTCCGCCAGACAGCCCCAGTAGCGCCCGTAGAAGCTGTCGCCTCCCACCAGACTGAACGCCATCGCCACCGGCCTCGTGCCTTGTCGCGCCAGCACCACGCGAATGGCTTCGGGCATGCGCTCGGCCACCAGACTGAAGAACTCCCGCGTCAGGTACGGCGCCTGCCCGCGTATCTCGTAGGTGTTGGAATAGCAGGCGTAGACGAAATCCCAGTGTGCCTCGCTCAGTTCGTGACCCTCCAGCCACTCGAAGTCGAAGCCCTGCCCCGCCACCTGCTCACGCTCTTTGCGCATCTGTTTGCGCTTGCGTGAACTCAGGGCGTCGAGGAAATCCTGAAAATCGCGGTAGCCCCGATTCTGCCAGTGGTACTGACAGCCGATGCGCTGCAGCCAGCCCGGTTGCTCGGCGAGCATCGTGTCCGAGACAGGGTCGGTGAAGTTGACGTGCACGCTGGACAGTTCTTCTGCCTGGGCATAGCCGGGCAGGCAGGCGAGCAATTCGCGGCCGTCTTCGGGTGTCTTCGCCAGCAGACGAGGCCCGCTCACCGGACTGAACGGCACCGCCACCAGCAACTTCGGATAGTAAGCGATACCGGCCTGACGACAGGCATCGGCCCAGCCGTGGTCGAACACGTACTCGCCGTAGGAGTGCCACTTGCGATACGCCGGCAATGCCGCGATCAGCCTGTCGCCTTCATAGTGGAGCAGGTGCTCGGCACGCCAGCCCGAACGCGGCCCGAGGCTGCCGCTGTCTTCCAGCGAACTGAGAAAGGCATGACGCAGAAATGGCGAATCGCCGGGGATCAAGGCGTCCCAGTCTTCGGATGCAAGGTCCGACAGATTATCCAAACGGTGTAACGACATCGAACCCTCCAACACCCCCGCCAACGTTTGCGCAGTATCACCTATTGAACACATTTGCACATGAAATTTGCCAAGACAGCGCTCTAGCTCGCGGGTTCAACGAAATTTTCACATGTCATCGAGATGACATCACATAGCCATCCCTGTGTCATAAACGATCGTAATACTGGCGCCTGTTTTTAGAGCCCCCGGTTCTTAAAACCTGGACTTCTTTTCCGCCCGCATCGGTCGGTTGTTCCCTGGATGGCTTAGTCATCCCTTCTCATCTACGGAGATTGATATGCGTCTTGCTTCCACCAAAACTGCGGCAGCCCTGTGTGGCGGTCTGTTGCTGGCCATGAGCGTTCCGGCCAGCGCCGCAGTCGACGCGAAACTGCTCGACATGCTCAAGGCCAATGGCTCGATTTCGCCAGCCCAGTACGCCGAACTGCAATCGGAGCTCGCCCAGGATCAGCAGGCTCAACAACAAGCCCAGAAAGCGACTGCCGACCAGATCGCAGCAGCGCAGACCAAGTCGGCCGATCTTTCGGCATTCGAGCAGAAAGTGGCGTGGGCCGCCAAGACCCAATTCAAAGGCGACGTGCGCGTTCGTCAGGAAACCATCAAGATCGATGGTCAGAACAACAGCCAGGACAAGGATCGTCAGCGTATCCGTGCCCGCCTGGGGGCTTACACCGAAATCAACCCGCAAGTCAGCACCGGTATCCGCATCGCCACCGGCGGCAGCAACGACGCCCGTTCGACCAACCAGGATCTGGACGGCTACTTCGTCAAGAAAGACCTGTGGCTGGACATGGGTTACATCGACTACCACCCCACTGCCTTGCCTAACCTGCACCTGATCGGCGGCAAAATGGCCCAGCCCTGGGTCAGCATGGGCGACATCATCTGGGACAGCGACATCAACCCGGAAGGTCTGGCCGCTACCTATAGCTACCCGATCAGCAAGAACTTCGACATTTTCGGCAGCATCGGCAACTACACCCTCAAAGACAACATCGACGGCGACGGCACTCAGTTCAAGAACGACCTGCGCCTGAACGCCGGTCAGCTGGGTACGCACTTCCAGCCGATCGACGCACTGAAATTCACTTTCGGCGGTAGCGTTTACCAGTACCAGAACGACAAGGATTCGGCAGCATTGTCGGTCAACGGCAACAACACCGACCGCTTCCGCCTGCTTGAAGGCTTCGCTCAGATGGACGTCAACGGTCTGGCCGTTCCGCTGTCGTTCTACGGCCAGTACGTGAACAACAACGCGACCGACAGCGACCAGGACACTGGCTGGCTGACCGGTGTGAAGACCAAAGTGTTTGGCTTCGCGCTGGACTACAACTACCGCGACGTACAACGCAACGCAGTGGTTGGCGCCTTCACCGACTCCGACTTCGCCAACGGTACTACCGGTTCGCGTGGTCACAAACTGGGCGTCTCTTACGACATCGACAAGAACTTCTCGATCGGCGCGACTTACTTCCTGACCAAGGCCGACTTCGCGAACACTGCCCGTCGCGACGCAGATGCCAACACGCTGCAGCTGGACGTTCTGGCGAAGTTCTAAGCACCGCCGCTACACGATTCAAACGCTTCAAGCTTCAGGCGGCATGCTCCCGTCGCCTGAAGCCGCATTATCCTTCCAGCCCGCTGTTGCCCTGTCGGATCCCCATCATCCGTTCCGACAGGCCAACGCCGGGCTGTTTTTGTTTTGCAGGCTGAAATACAAATCCCCTGTAGAAGCACGGCTTGCCGACGGTGGCGGACTCAGAATCGCTACCGCCGGCAAGCCGGACTGCTACAGGGGACGTAGTGGATAGCGATTACTTTCTGCGCAAAATCACGCTGCCAATCGAATACCCCGCCCCGAACGAACTCAACACGCCCAGCGCACCGCTCGGCAAATCGTCCTGGTATTTGTGGAAGGCGATGACCGATCCTGCCGAGCTGGTGTTCGCGTAACTGTCGAGAATGACCGGGGCTTCCTCGACGCTGGCATCACGACCCAGCAGTTTCTTGACGATCAGGTGGTTCATGCTCAGGTTGGCCTGATGCAACCAGAAGCGCTTCACGTCACCGACGTTGAGACTGTTCTCCTGCAGGTGCGTGCCCACCAGCTCCGCCACCATTGGGCAGACGTCACGGAATACCTTGCGGCCTTCCTGCACGAACAACTTGTCCGGCTTGCCTTCGCCTTCTTCAGCGGTGCGGTTCAGGAACCCGAAATTGTTGCGGATGTTGTTGGAGAAAGTGGTCAGCAGTTTAGTGCTGACAACGTCGAACTGATGCTCGGAGGTCGCCAGATCGGCACGTTCGACCACGACCGCCGTGGCGGCGTCACCGAAAATGAAATGGCTGTCGCGGTCGCGGAAGTTCAGGTGCGCGGTGCAGATTTCCGGGCTGATCACTAACAGCGCGCGGGCCTGCCCCAGCTTGATGCTGTTGTAGGCGGTCTGGATGCCGAAGGTGGCCGAGGAGCAGGCGACGTTCATGTCAAAACCGAAACCCTGGACGCCCAGCGCCGACTGGATTTCGATGGAGATCGCTGGATAAGCGCGTTGCAGATTGGAGCAGGCGACGATCACGCCGTCGATGTCGGCAGCGGTCTTGCCGGCGCGCTGCAAGGCCTGTTCGGCTGCGGCGACGCCCATCTGGCAGAGGATCGACCATTCGTCGTTAGTGCGTTCGGGCAGACGCGGCTTCATGCGCTGAGGGTCGAGGATGCCGTCCTTGTCCATGACGAAGCGGCTCTTGATGCCGCTGGCTTTCTCGATGAACGCCGCGCTGGATTCGGTCAGCGCCTGAACCTGGCCTGCCTCGATGGCGGCGGCGTTCTCGGCGTTGAATTGCGCAACGTAGGTGTTGAAAGAATGCACCAGTTCATCGTTGGAAATGCTGTTGGCCGGGGTGTAGAGCCCTGTGCCACTGATCACGACGTCGTACACGGTCGTTCCTCTCTTATTGACGGCAGCAGATCAAGGGACCTGCGTAAGCACGGTGCTGGCTGTTTTCTGGAACGACAGTACCAATGCAACGATAAAGTTTCCCGTAGGCGGGAATGGACCTTGGTAAAGCTTTTGATGTTTTAGCCGCGAAGTTTGCCATATCGGCCGGGATTTGGCGCTATCGGGCTGCTGGAATACAGTCGCCTGCACGGCATATGCGCTCTGTAGCAGCACGGCTTGCCGGCGGTAGATCAAGTGGCCGCCACCGCCGGCAAGCCGTGCTGCTACAGAGCGCATATGCCGTGCTGCTAATACGTAACTCTCAACCCTCCACCTGACTCCACTGCTTGCTTAGACGCTTGTCGGAAATCGGCACCTTGGTCCCCAACTGCTGGCCGAACAGCGACACGCGATACTCTTCGAGCCACCAGCGATACGTCACCAGTTCGCCATCGCGCTTGCCTTCCTGGGCATGTTTGTCGGCGCGGGTCTGGTATTGCGCCCACAGATTGCTCAGTTCGATGCTCCAGACCCGGTCCTTCTGCACCTGACTGCCAAGCTTTTCCAGACGCAGTTCGATGGCCTTCAGGTAACGCGGCAACTCCTTGAGCCACTGCGCGGGCGTTTCCCGTACGAAGCCCGGATACACCAGATTGCCCAGTTGCGCCTTGATGTCGTTCAACGCCACGGCCTGGGCCAGATCGATCTTGCCCTTGAAACGTTTTTGCAGACCGTGCCAGAGCTTGAGAATTTCCAGCGTCAGCTTCGCCAGGCGCTCGGCATGCTCGGTCAGGCTGCCGCGCTTGCGTTCGGCCAGCGACATCAAGCCCGCGCCATCGCGAGGCAGCGTGGCTTCGCCTTCGAGAATGCAGGTGTCCAGGCTCGCCAGCAGAATGTCCTCGATCAGCGCATCGACCCGGCCCATGTCGCGATACAGCAACGCCAGCTCTGTCTGACCCGGCAGTTTGCTGCGCAAGAACTTCGCAGGCTCGGCCAATTGCTGCAGCAGCAGACGCTGCAAGGCGCGGCGGTGCTGATACTCGGCCTCGGTCTGGGTCGAGAAGCGCCCTTCCTTGACCGTACCGCCCTCTTCCACCAACGCCGGATACACCGTCATCGACAGCCCGGCGATCTTCTGTTGAGTCTTTTCCGCCACCGCTGCGAACCCCTTGGCTTCTACCGGTTGCTGACTCTTCGCCGATTGCGGGACGGCCAGCGCGGCCTGCCCTGCTTCAGCGAAACGCGCGGTCAACTCGTCCAGATCGCGGCCTTCACCCAGGAACTTGCCATTGGCGTCGACCACCTCAAGGTTCATCTTCAGGTGACTTTCCAGCTGCTGCGCCGCTTCCGCCCAGGCTTCGTCGGTCACCCGCGCTCCGGTCATGCGCAGCAATTCGCGACCCAATGCCCGAGGCAGTGAACCTTCGGCAAACACCATGCGCTGCAAGGCTGCCTTGACGAAGTCCGGCACCGGCACGAAGTTCTTGCGCAGTGCCTTGGGGAGACTGCGCACCAGGGCCACGCATTTGGTTTCCAGAAGCCCCGGAACCAGCCATTCCAGACGCTCGGCGGGCAACGACAGCAGCAGTGGCGCGGGCACGCGCAGCGTCACGCCGTCGCGCGGGTGATTGGGCTCGAAGTGATAGGTCAATGGCAGCGTCAGATCACCCAGACGCAGCGTGTCCGGATATTGATTGGCCGTGACTTCGCTGGCTTCACGGGCAAGGACGTCTTCCTCGCGCATGATCAGCAACTGCGGGTTTTTCTGGCTCTCCATCCGATACCAGGCATCGAAGGTCGCGGTCTGGTGAATCTCGGCGGGCAAGCGCTCGTCGTAGAAACGGAACAGCGTCTCCTCGTCAGCCAGAATGTCGCGACGACGAGCCTTGGCTTCCAACTCGTCGAGCTGTTCCAGCAATTTAGTGTTGGCGCTCAGGCACCTGGCTCGGGACTGAATTTCACCGCGCACCAAGCCTTCGCGAATGAAAAAATCGCGGGACACCACCGGATCGATCGGCCCGAAATGCACAGGGCGACGCCCGACCACGATCAGGCCGAACAGCGTGATCTGCTCGAACGCCACGACTTGGCCGCGCTTCTTCTCCCAATGCGGCTCGAAGTGGTTTTTCTTGACCAGATGCCCGGCCAGCGGCTCAATCCAGTCGGGCTCGATCTTGGCCACCATTCGTGCGTAAAGCTTGGTGGTCTCGACCAGTTCGGCAGCCATGATCCACTGCGGGCGTTTTCTGCCCAGGCCAGAAGACGGATGCACCCAGAAACGTCGTTGACGCGCACCGAGGTAATCGCCTTCTTCGGTTTTCTGGCCGATCTGGCTGAGCAGGCCGGACAGCACCGCCTTGTGAAATTTCGGAAAGTCGGCCGGGTCTTTATTGACCGTCAATTGCAGGTCGCGACAGATCAGGCTCAGCTGGCGATGGGAATCACGCCACTCACGCAGACGCAGGTAGTTGAGGAAGTTGCGACGGCACCAGTTGCGCAGCGGGCTGGCGGTCAGCGCTTGGCGTTGCTCCTCGAAACCGCGCCATAGATTGACCAGCCCGGCGAAATCAGAGTCCTGATCCTTCCATTGTGCGTGGGCCTGGTCGGCGGCCTGTTGGCGCTCCGGCGGACGCTCGCGCGGGTCCTGAATCGACATGGCGCTGGCAACGATCAGCACTTCCTGCAAGCTGCCCTGCTTCGCGGCTTCCAACAACATGCGGCCCATGCGCGGATCCACCGGCAGACGCGCCAACTGGCGACCCAAGGGAGTCAGCTGGTTCTCGCGGTTGACCGCCGACAGCTCCTGCAACAGGTTGAAGCCGTCGCTGATGGCCTTGCCGTCCGGCGGCTCGATGAACGGGAAATCGGTGATCTGCCCCAGGCGCAGATGCAGCATCTGCAAAATGACGGCGGCAAGGTTGGTGCGCAGGATTTCCGGATCGGTGAATTCAGGACGCGAGAGGAAATCCTCTTCGCTGTAGAGACGCACACAGAGGCCCGGCTCGACCCGGCCGCATCGGCCCTTCCGCTGATTGGCGCTGGCCTGGGAAATCGCTTCGATGGGCAGGCGCTGGACCTTGGCCCGATAGCTGTAGCGGCTGATGCGCGCGGTGCCGGTATCGATCACGTAGCGAATGCCCGGCACGGTCAGTGAGGTCTCGGCCACGTTGGTCGCCAGCACCACGCGACGGCCTGGATGCGACTGGAAAATCCGCTGCTGTTCGGCAGGCGACAGGCGCGCATACAGCGGCAGGATTTCCGTGTGTTTGAGTTGGGCCTTGCGCAGCATCTCGGCGGCGTCACGAATCTCGCGCTCGCCCGGCAGAAACACCAACACATCGCCAGGCGCCTTGCGTTCGGTTCGCTCCAGTGCAGCCAGTTCGTCGAGGGTGGCGAGAATCGCCTGATCGACGGTCAGATCGTCCTCGACGCTGTTGCCTTCTTCGTCCTGCTCGGAGGTGAGCGGACGATACCAAGTGTCCACCGGGAAGGTACGCCCCGAGACCTCGATAATCGGCGCCTTGTCGAAGTGTTCGGAAAAACGCTCCAGGTCGATGGTCGCCGAGGTAATGATGATCTTCAGATCCGGGCGACGGGGCAGCAGGGTTTTCAGGTAACCGAGCAGGAAGTCGATGTTCAGACTGCGTTCGTGGGCTTCGTCGACGATGATGGTGTCGTAGCGTTCGAGAAAGCGGTCGTGCTGGGTTTCGGCCAGCAGGATACCGTCGGTCATCAGTTTGATCAGGGTGTTGCTGTCGCTCTGATCCTCGAAGCGCACTTGATAGCCGACCAGCCCGCCCAGCGGCGTGCCAATTTCTTCGGCGACGCGACTGCCGACGCTGCGCGCGGCAATTCGACGAGGCTGAGTGTGGCCGATCAGGCCGTGCTGACCACGCCCGATCTCCAGGCAGATTTTGGGCAACTGGGTGGTTTTACCCGAGCCGGTTTCGCCCGCGATGATCAGCACCTGATGCTTGAGCAGCGCATCCTTGATCTCGTCGCGCTTGGCAGCGATGGGCAGGTTTTCGTCATAGCGGATGGTCGGCACGCTTTGCTTGCGGCTCACGACCTGCGCACACGACGCCTGGACACGCTCGACCCACTGAGCCAGCTTCGCCTCGTCGGGCTTCTTGCGCAGTTCGTGCAACTGGCGACGCAGGCGATGACGATCACTGATCATCGCGTGGTCGAGGTTCTTATACAGTTGGTCGATGGAGGTCGATTCGTCGGTCATCAGGGCGCGAAGTCTTTTCTATCTGAATTCAGGGCGCGGATTGTCGCAGATTTGGTGGTGAGGATGCATGTGTGCGGATTTACGCGACCGTTGCTGATCGTTCCCACGCTCCGCGTGGTAACGCATTCCGTGACGCTGCGCGTCCCCAGGGGTCGACGCAAAGCGTCGCAAGCTGCATTCCCACGCGGAGCGTAGGAACGATCATTCAGGGTCTGTAGCTGGTGAGACAACAAACCCCGCACTCTGGCGGGGTTTGTCGGTCTTGCGGGGTGGCTTACGCCGGTTTCTTCAGAGCCAGCTTCTTGAGCTCTTCATCACGCAACTCACGGCGCAGGATCTTGCCGACGTTGGTGGTGGGCAGCGCATCGCGGAATTCCACGCTGCGCGGCACTTTATAGGCGGTGACGTTGGCGCGCATGTGCTCCATGACCAGCTCTTTGGTCAGGGTCACGCCGGGTTTGACGACCACGAAAATCTTGATCGCCTCGCCCGACTTATCGTCCGGCACGCCGATGGCCGCGCACTGGAGCACGCCGGGCAAGGTCGCCAGTACGTCTTCCAGTTCGTTCGGGTACACGTTGAAGCCGGACACCAGAATCATGTCCTTCTTGCGGTCGACGATGCGCATGTAGCCGTCCGGCTGAATCACCGCGATGTCGCCGGTCTTCAACCAGCCTTCGGCATCGAGCATTTCATCGGTGGCTTCCTGACGCTGCCAGTACCCTTTCATGACCTGGGGGCCTTTGACACACAGCTCGCCGGCTTCGCCGAACGGCAGCTCTTCGCCAGCATCGTTGATGGTCTTGCACAGGGTCGATGGCACGGGAATGCCGATGGTGCCCATCTGGATACTCTGGATCGGGTTGACCGTGGCCACGGGACTGGTTTCGGTCATGCCGTAGCCTTCACAGATCGAACAGCCGGTGACGTCTTTCCAGCGCTCGGCAGCCGCCTGCTGTAACGCCATGCCGCCGGACAGGGTGACTTTCAGCGCCGAGAAATCCAGGTTGCGGAAGTCGGCGTTGTTGCACAGCGCAACGAACAGCGTGTTCAGGCCGACGAAGCCGCTGAATTTCCACTTCGACAGCTCCTTGACCATCGCCGACAGGTCGCGCGGGTTACTGATCAGGATGTTGTGGTTACCGATCAGCATCATCGACATGCAGTGAAAGGTGAACGCGTAGATGTGGTACAGCGGCAATGGCGTGATCAGGATCTCGCAACCTTCGTTGAGGTTGGAGCCCATCAGCGCCTTGCATTGCAGCATGTTGGCGATCAGGTTGCGGTGGGTCAGCATTGCGCCCTTGGCAACGCCCGTGGTGCCGCCGGTGTATTGCAGGACCGCGACGTCGCTGCCTTTTGGCGAAACCTCATTGACCGTCTGACCCTGCCCCTTGGCAAGCACGTCGTTGAACTTGACGGCCTTGGGCAGGTGGAACGGCGGGACCATTTTCTTCACATACTTGATGACGCTGTTGACCAGCAGACGCTTGAGCGGCGGCAGCAGGTCAGCGACTTCGGTGACGATGACGTGCTTGACGCCGGTCTTGGGCACGACCTTTTCCGCCAGGTGCGCCATGTTGGCCAGGCACACCAGCGCTTTGGGACCGGAATCGTTGAATTGGTGTTCCATTTCCCGCGCGGTGTACAGCGGGTTGGTGTTGACCACGATCAAACCGGCGCGAATGGCACCAAACACGGCGATCGGATACTGCAGCACGTTGGGCAGCTGCACGGCAATGCGGTCGCCCGGTTGAAGGTCGGTGTGCTGCTGAAGGTAGGCGGCGAACGCGCCGGACAGCTCATACATCTCACCATAGGTGAGTGTCTTGCCCAGATTGCTGAAGGCAGGTTTATTGGCGAAACGCTCGCAGGACTGTTTCAATACCGCCTGGACGTTTGGGTACTGGTCCGGGTCGATATCGGCTGCGATACCAGACGGATATTTATCCTTCCAGAAGTTTTCTATCATGGAAGCCGACTCCTCAGCGACAGCGTTTCTACACACCGCTCAATGCGATGATTTCTTGTGTTTGGAATGTTTGTAGCAACCGCTTTTTGCGTATCGACTGGACAAAAAGCGGGCCGAGCGTAGCAGCTTTGTCTAAGGCCGACCAGAGGCAAAAGCGGCCCCTACAGTCATAACAATGACTCTTGAATGCTTAACAGTCACATTTAGAGCAATGAACCTAAATGTCGAAAACGCGCAAAGAAAAACGGCGTGTTCATCAACACGCCGTTTCTGTTTTATAGCCGCTTTATGCGATGTCGCGAAGCTCTCGCCTGAGGATCTTGCCCACGGGGGTCATCGGCAACGACTCACGCAGCACGATCTGTTTCGGAATCTTGTAGCCGGTGAAGTTCTCTTTGCAATAAGCCTTGAGTTCTTCGCAGGTCAGGCTTGAATCCCTCGGCACCACGAACAACTTCACCGCCTCCCCCGAACGCTCGTCCGGCACACCGATCACCGCGCAGTTGGCAACTTTCGGGTGGCGCGAAACCACGTCTTCGATTTCGTTGGGATACACGTTGAAACCGGACACGATGATCAGATCTTTCTTACGGTCGACGATGCGAATGAAACCGTCCGGATCGATCACCGCGATGTCACCCGTCTTCAGCCAGCCTTCGCTGTCCAGCACCTCAGCGGTCGCGTCAGGGCGATGCCAGTATCCGAGCATGATCTGCGGGCCTTTCAGGCACAGCTCGCCGCGCTCGCCAACGGGCAATTCGACGCCTTCGTCATTGATCACTTTGGCCGTGGTACCTGGCACCGGCATGCCGACCGTGCCCAGTTTCGACTGGTTGCCATAGGGGTTGGCCGTGGCGACCGGCGAGGTTTCGGTGAGGCCGTAACCCTCCACGATCGGACAACCGGTGAGCTGCAGCCAGCGCTCGGCGGTGGACTTGACCAACGCCGTGCCGCCGGAATTGGTCAGGCGCAGACTGGAGAAATCCAGGGTCTTGAAATCAGGATGGTCCATCAGCGCCACGAACAACGTGTTCAGGCCAAGCATCGCCGAGAACTTCCACTTCTTGAGCTCCTTGATGAAGCCGCCGATGTCCCGCGGATTGGTGATCAACAGGTTGTGATTGCCGCTGACCATCATGCACATGCAATTACAGGTGAAGGCATAGATGTGATACATCGGCAGTGGCGCGACCATGATCTCGCTACCCTGCTTGAAGATCGGCAGCCCGTCGGGGCCGTGCTGCAACATGCAGGCGTAGACCTGCTGCATGTTTGCCACCAGATTGCCGTGGGTCAGCATCGCGCCCTTCGGCGAGCCAGTGGTGCCGCCGGTGTATTGCAGAACGGCGATGTCTTCCAGATCCAGTTGCACCCGCTGCAGATGATCGCCACGGCCCAGTTTGAGCACACTTTTGAAGGAGACGGCCTGCGGGAGGTCGTACTCGGGGACCATCTTCTTGACCTTCTCCACCACGGTGTTGATCAACCAGCCCTTGGCGGCCGACTGCATGTCACCCATCTTCACTTCAATGAGGTACTGGATGTCGGTATCGAGCAGCACTTCCTGGACGTTCTTGCCGAACACGTTCAGGTAGACCAGCGCCCGGGCGCCGGAATCCTTGAACTGGTGACGCATTTCACGGGCGGTATAAAGAGGGTTGGTGTTGACCACGATCAGCCCGGCGCGCATGGCACCGAAGACGGCAATAGGGTACTGGATCAGATTGGGCATCTGTACGGCGATGCGGTCGCCGGGCTTGAGCTCGGTCTGCTGTTGCAGGTAGCCGGCGAACGCCGCCGATTGTCGTTCCAGCTCGGCGTAACTCAGGGTCACGCCCATGTTGCTGTAGGCCGGACGGTCCGCGTACTTCTTGCAACTGCGCTCGAACACCTCCACCACTGACTTGTAAGCGTGCAGATCCACCTCAGAAAGGACGCCTGCCGGGCGTTTGTCGTTCCAGAAATCAGGTTGCATGTTCTTTTTATCCTCTTACCTGAGAGTGCTGGCCCTGCGCTGAAAGCAGGTGCTTGCCGGACGTTAGCAGTTGCCACCAGGAAGGCAAATCGTCATCAACGGCGTGAATCTTGTGGGTGGTGGGGCTGCCATCTGCCTAGCGCTATACACTGCAATCAGGCGACCGTCAGAGCGCTATTTCAAGACAATTTTTTACAAGGCCAGGGAAACGCCATGAAACACGATGCTTTTTGGCTGGACACCCGTGATCACACCTCTGTGTACGTCAATGCCTGGACACCGGCGACCAGCCCCAGAGCCGTGGTGATGCTGTCCCATGGCATGGCTGAACACAGCGGTCGCTACGACCGGCTGGGCGCGGCAGTGACCCAGGCGGGCCTTGCGTTGTATGCCCATGATCAGCGGGGCCACGGCCAAACCGCAGCCCGTGGCGTGCTGGGCCACTACGCCGACAAGGACGGCTGGAACAAGGTCGTGAGTGACCTGGAAACGCTTCGCACGGCAATTGGAGAGCGTCATCCGGACGTTCCGGTGTTCCTGCTCGGCCACAGCATGGGCAGCTATGTCGCCCAGGCCTACCTCCTTAACCACAGCACCCGCGTTCAAGGCGCGGTGCTCAGCGGTTCTAACTTCCAACCGGCTTCGCTCTATCGCGCAGCCGCTGTCGTGGCCCGAATGGAACGCTGGCGCCAGGGAGCCAAAGGCCGCAGCGCACTGATCGAGTTCCTCTCGTTCGGCTCGTTCAACAATAGATTCAAACCCGTGCGCACGCCTTTCGACTGGCTCAGCCGCGATCCCAACGAAGTCGACGCGTACGTCAACGATCCGCTCTGTGGCTTTCGTTGCACCAATCAGTTCTGGCTGGACATGCTTGGCGGATTACAGGAAATCAGCAGGAGATCCAGCCTGGCGCGGATCCACGAGGACCTGCCGATCCTCATCATGGGCGGCGAATGTGATCCGGTGAGTGAAGGCAAACGTCTCAAGGATCTGGACGAAGCCCTGACCGGTACCGATCATCAGGCCGTTACGCTGAAGATCTACCCACAGGCGCGACATGAAATCCTCAATGAAACCAACCGCGAGGAGGTCACTCGTGATTTACTCGCCTGGCTCGACCAGGCTCTGGCTGAACCCAGACCCCGTCGCAGCGAGTAAACGGTCAGGATTTCCGCTCTTTATTCATCTTTTCATTTTCATGTCACAGGACCGCAACATGACCCAAGTCACCAACACCCCATACGAAGCCCTTGAAGTCGGCCAGACCGCCAGCTACAGCAAGACTGTCGAAGAACGTCACATTCAGCTGTTCGCCGAAATGTCCGGCGATCGTAACCCGGTCCACCTGGATGCAGAGTTCGCCGCCAAAAGCATGTTCAAGGATCGTATTGCGCACGGTATGTTCAGTGGCGCGCTGATCAGTGCCGCCGTGGCCTGCGAGCTGCCAGGGCCGGGCACTATCTACCTGGGCCAGCAAATGAGCTTTCAGAAGCCGGTGAAAATCGGCGACACCCTGACCGTGCGCCTGGAGATTCTGGAAAAGCTGCCGAAATTCCGCGTGCGCATCGCTACCCGCGTGTTCAACCAGAACGACGAACTGGTGGTGGACGGCGAGGCGGAGATTCTTGCGCCGCGCAAGGAACAGACCGTGAATCTGACCGAGCTGCCGCCGATCACCGTGGGCTGATCAGCCGGATCGAGGACTGCAGAGGCCGGGATGCCGGCTTCTGCACTGGATGGGGCGAAGCTGTCGCCAAATCGCAGACACAAAAAAAGCGACCCTAAGGTCGCTCTTTTTGTCGTTACGAGGAGTTCAAGGGCCTCATAACTCAATATGGCGCAGCGGACGGGACTCGAACCCGCGACCCCCGGCGTGACAGGCCGGTATTCTAAC
>Ga0160447_100732_pt1 | contig 14145 bp, 19 predicted proteins | sample HID1973K_E1MG_FD_108222 | JGI IMG/M metagenome (GOLD analysis project Ga0160447, IMG submission 108222) | Enriched mosquito-associated microbial communities from UW Madison campus, WI, USA - HID1973K_E1 MG | ecosystem: Host-associated > Arthropoda: Insects > Digestive system > Unclassified ...
CTTCCAACAGTACCCGGAAGGCGCGACCACCACGTTCTCGTACATCGAAGCGCGCGGAACCAAACTCGACGGTGCCGAAGAAGTCGTCCTGTTCGGTCTGCAGAAGTACATCATGGACAAGCTGGCCAAGCCGATCACCGCCGATCACGTCATCGAAGCCAAGGCGTTCTGCGATGCGCATGGTGAGCCGTTCAACTACGACGGTTGGATGCGCATCGTCAACAAACATGGCGGATTCCTGCCGATGATCATCAACGCAGTGCCCGAAGGTACTCCGGTTCCGCTGGGCAACCTGATGGTGTCCGTGCAGAACCTGGACCCCAAGCTGCCGTGGCTGACCTCGTTCGTCGAGACCGAGATCCTGCGCAGCGTGTGGTACGGGTCGACCGTCGCAACGCTGAGTCGCGAGATCAAGAAGACCATCAAGAAGTACCTGGACCTGACCTCCGACAATCCGGATGCAGAACTGCCGTTCAAGCTGCACGACTTCGGTGCTCGCGGCGTCTCTTCGGAAGAATCGGCTCAGATCGGCGGCGCGGCTCACCTGATCAACTTCATGGGCAGCGACACCGTGAGCGGTATCGCGATGGCGGATCACTACTACAAGTCCGGTGTCTGCGGCTTCTCGATCCCGGCTGCGGAACACAGCACGATGACCATGCGCGGTCGCGATGGTGAGAAGGCTTCGTATCAGGCGATGATCGATGCTTATGCTCAGCCTGGCAAGATCTTCGCGGTCGTCTCCGACTCGTTCGACATCTACAACGCTGTCCGCGAGATCTGGTGCAAGGGCGGTCTGCTGAAACAGGTCAAGGAAAAGGGTGCCACCGTGGTGATTCGTCCGGACTCGGGTGATCCGGTTCGGACTCCGGTGGAAGTCATCGAGATCCTCCTGGAAGAGCTCGCTGATGAAGTGCTCGTCAACTCCAAGGGTTTCAAGGTGCTTCCGGATTACGTCCGCGTGATCCAAGGCGACGGCATTGATATCGTGGAAGTTCGCGAGATCCTGGAAATGCTGCACGAACGTGGCATCAGCGCCAGCAACATCGCGTTCGGCATGGGAGGCGGTCTGCTCCAGAAGGTCAACCGTGACACCTTCAAGTTTGCCATGAAGTGCTCCGTCGCCATTATCGATGGTGAAACGGTCGACGTGTACAAGGATCCGATCACCGATCCGGGCAAGAAGTCCAAGAAGGGTTGGTTGGCGCTGGTTGATCGCGGCGGTGAGATGATGACCGTTCGTGAGGAAGACATGCTTCTCAATGATCACTGGCTGGACGCGCGTGTCTACTTCGCCTACAACGGTGAGAAAGAATTCAGCCAGATGACCTTTGACCAGGTTCGTAAGAACGCGGAGGTGAAGTGATGGACATGTACGTCTTCAAGCCGACCAAGTACGAGTTGCTCGCTGATCGAGAGATCAGCGGCACCGTCTTCGCCAAGAAGGGCGAGATCGTATACGACATGAAGGGATACGATTACGGTCTGTCCAGTGATGACGAGCGCTACACCGGCTTGCCACACAAGACCGTGACCCTCAGCGATACCGGCGACTATCCGGGTTTCACTGTCCCTGCCCGGGATTTGAAGAAGGTGGTGGACTGAAACATTGGGTTTCTGCCCGATAGACTAGTCCCTATCAACTAGATCATGAGGAGTTCGTGAGATGCTGCTTGATACCGATATCAACGCCGAAGTCCTGTTCGTCGCAAAGAAGAAGGAAAGGGAGTTCTCCAACAGCTACAACACTCACTACGGTACTTCGATGAATGCCGAAGAGATGAATACCTGGGCGAAGAACGCAACCAAGAACTTCAAGAAGCATCTGCGCAAGAACAAGGACAGCTTCTACATCCTGTGCTATCGTGGGATGAGCGGTATCTCGGCAGCAACTCACCTGACTACCGCCCTGACTCTGAAGGGTGTCCGCCATGCGTTGTTGTACGTTCGTAAGGAGAACGAGAACTCACACGGTTCGGAAGTGGAACGGTTCGGGATGCAGAAGTACAACTCGGACAACGATGTACCGGTGTATGTGTTCGTCGACGACTTCATCGACAGCGGTTCCACCATGCGTGAAGTGTTCAAACAGGTGCAAAATTACTTCAACGTCCGCGTCGATTGCACGACCGCGTTGACCGCACTGAACACGCACGAAGATGGGATCCTGGGACACGTTCGGAATCACGGTACGAGCCCGATCGAAGACCATTTCGAGGAGGTCGTGCAACCGCGTTTGATCAAGGATGCCAAGATCAACGTCGAGATCCGCAACATGGCGCCGGAACAAGTTCTCGAGTACCTGCGAGTGCGCGAGTAACATTGATGCAACGCTCAGTATAATGTCGCAGTGGGGATGTGAAGCAGTACCTTCTCGCAATGAGATGTGATTGAAACATTGAGGTTTGATTCCCTCATACTATGATCCTCGGTTGGCGCAACGCCAACCTGTCTAACCACTGAAGAGTCCCGGACAGTAAAGTAGGGACGAAAGCTCGTCGTGAGACGTCGCTCTGGTGTAGCAACCTTGTTGTCGCAAGCCAACATCGTAGGAGTAAGGCATCGTGAGGTGTCGAAAGGACCACTGCCCACAAGGCGGTTCACCGTGATGAACGGTTCCTCTACAAATAGCCGAAGCATGCGAGCGGCAGGTGCCGTGGCAAGGATCACTCTTGTCGAAATGCGCGAGGTTGTTGGTTGAAACGTGTACAGAGCCTATCGGTGAGTGCATCGGAGAGTGAGATCTCCTAGACCTGCTCAAACAACTGCGCATGATCGTGAACCGGAGGAGTGTTAGTCTGAGTCTTAGCGGACGAGGGCGGCTCTCAGATGTAATGGTGGAAACGCCGTGTAATCACTGCCAGTAGTCCTAGCGGATGAAGACAGAGAAGGTCGGGTGGTATTTCGTGCCCCAAAAGGGTATGGATCCACGGCAACGCTCGACCTTAGTGGGTAACTACTTTGCTTGGATAAGCAATCGATCTCTTAATTCGATTATCAAAAAAACGCAAAGTCGTTGCCGGTCGTAACAGAAAACAGCTTAATGGTCCACCGCAAGGAATGGACCCATCAAGAGGCTCGCAAGGCTGACGGATGTTCAGAGGAAAGTGCAAGTGTGGGGTTAGCGCCCCTTAGCTGCTCGCAAGGCAGGCTGAATCGGATCTCTGGAGTATGTTGCGACGACAGTGGAACCGCCTCCACTCTAATCAAGGCAGCTGTGACATCGTACGTGACCGCATCCGAAAGGGTGGCTCGCGTGGAAAAGTCGGGAAAGCTGGAGCAACCAGCCATAATCCGAACGAAAGCGGTGTCAACGAAGGGTGTATTCTCAGCCCTCCCTCTGATGAGTCTGTGACAATAGCAGACGAAACGACGTGAGTCGTAAGGGACACTCCAGGCGACCTTTCTGTGTAGCCTGTTGCAGCGGCGAAAGCCAGGTTCGATCTTGAAACATTGGGTTGCGCGCGACCCATGATTCTCCCATCGATCAACAGAGACTTATATCATGAATGATGTGATCTACGACAAGACGACGTTCGTCTTCCTCGATCTGGAAGAAACTGTTATTCAGGACTGGAGTAGCCTCGAAGCACTGACGGCTAACATCCTCAAGATCGAGCGATACCTGAACGGATACGACATCGTCATCCCGCCCCTCAAGAAAGGCGGCGAAGAAACAATCTCTCCCGCAACTCCGATTCTGAACCTTCGCCTCGGCTTGATGTCGTGGGCGGTGTGGAACGACATCGACAAGCAACGCTTCAAAGCGAAGATCCAGCCCTGGTTGGAACCTCTCATCAAGCGCCAGTTCGACGAGGACTTGATCTTCTCGATGACGGATTGGGCGCGTCTCGTTCGCGAAGCCACCGGCAAGCAGCTGAGCCAGGACGATATGTTCGACCTGTTCGGCAAGCCGGAAGTGCTCTGGACGCTGATGTGCAAGCACAAGATGTTCTACCACTCAACGGTCTGGCTGGTCGACGACGCATACGAGCACATGCTCAATGCGCGCTCGTTCGAGAACGACTGCATCCTCCAGTTCCAAAACATCAACAGGATGAATTGATCATGCTGAAGTTTCCTTCCATCGACTCCTTCCGTCACGCCGTCGCTTCGATCAAGCGTGCGTACGAATACCATCGCCTGCCGTTGCCGAAGCTGACCTATGAAGGTCGCGTCAAGCTGCACGGCACCAACGCTGGCATCCACTTCGACCTGAAGGAAAAGACGCTGACCGCCCAGTCGCGTGAACGCGTGTTGAGCCTGGAGTCCGACAACGCGGGCTTCGCTCGCTGGGTGCACGAGAATGCTGCGGCGCTGCTGATGGAGTTCGCCCACCTCGGCGAGAACGCTGGTGAAGATCAGGCGTTCACCGTGTACGGTGAGTGGATCGGTCCGAGCATCCAGAAGAACGTTGCACTGAATCAGCTGTCCGAGAAGCAGTTCGTCGTCTTCACGATTGCTTACGACGACGAGATCGTCGAGCATGAAGATGGCAGCACCGACTGCGTCTTCTATCCGGTCAACGATATCAACAGGAACGATGACGTTCCGGGTCTTCGTTACATCTGCGAAGTCAAGCCGATCGTTCTCGAGATCGACTTCAACCAGCCGGACAGCGCCGTTGAGCAGCTGGAAAAGCTGACCCAGCAGTATGAAGACGAGTGCCCGTGGGGTAAGCTGCACGGCATCGAAGGCATCGGCGAAGGACTCGTGTGGTCGCCGTACAACGCGATCGCGCTGGACGCCGTTGTACCGCTCGACAAGCAGCACCGTGCGTGGTTCAAGACCAAGGGTGAGAAGCACGGAAATAAGGGCACGAATAACAAGGTCAAGGTCGCTGTCACGGCGGACAAGATCGAGGACTTCAACGCTCTGTGCGCTCAGATCCTGCCGGACTGGCGTCTCGAACAGGGCTGGTCGAAGCTGAAGGAGACCGGGGAGCCTACCCGCAAGGAAACCGGCGACTTCCTCAAGTGGGTCGTCAGCGACGTCTACAAGGAAGAACTCGACACCGTTGAAGCCTCGGAGTTTGAGTGGCAGGTGGTAGCCGGTGAGCTCTCAAAACGCGCCCGCCAGTGGTACCTGGGACGCACCTAAGTCGTTGATCCGTAAGGGGTCAGTTTCGGCTGTAAAATCAACGACTTAGCCGAAAAGCCCCTGAGTTCGCTCAGGGGCTTTACATTTCCTTGTTTTCGCGTATAATGTTTCTTAACGAAGGAACTTACTGAAAAGGCGAACTGAAAATGGCTACTTTCTTGAAGGGTGATGAAGTCAAGCTGGTCCGCGAAAAGAACGATCGTGAAGGCTGGGTGACGGCTCAACCGGTGAGTGGTCGCGCTCACTTCACCACTTTGCCGGAAGGCGCGAAAGTCAAGGTCGTCTCAGTTGATCCGCAGTATCCGGGCGACGATTACGCGATGGTGAAGGTCCGCTTCAGTGGCAAGATGTACTACGTCACCGACAAGCAGCTGGCAAAGGTCTAAGTCAATGATCAAGAACGCAAGCAGGCTGACGCGTGGTGACCTGTACATCGGTCGCCGTGACTTCTGGATTACCGTTGAATCGACCAAGCTCATCGCCGATGGCCAGCGCGTCGAGATCAAGGGTGTCAACGGCTGGGGTGAACCCGTGACCGAGATTCGCCCCGTCAACGAAACCGTAACTCTCCCCAACTAATCCCTCTGCTACCAAGGAACCATCATGAAGCACGTCTACGACGCCATCATCGCTTGCCGCAACAACCCCTCGAAGAACGCCAAGATCGACATCTTGACCGATGCCCGTTCGCCCGAACTGCGCGAGTTCCTGCGCGTCGTGTACGAACCCCGCATCAACTTCTACCAGAAGAAGATCGACACCAAGAACACGTCGGTCTCCAACATCATGGACGACGTCCGGTTCGACCTGGACACCGTGACAAACGTCTACTCGACCCTCGGCATGCGCCAGCTGACCGGTAAGACCGCCAAGACGTGGTTGAGCAACCTGTACAACGGCTTCCAGAACGACTGGGAACGTGAGATGCTGCAGATGCTGATCGAACGCGACGTCCGCGCCGGTTTCAGCGGTAATACGGTCAACAAGGTGTTCGGCGAAGAAGTCGTCACCGACGTTCCGTACATGCGCTGCTCGCTGCCGAAGGATGCCAAGCTCGACAAGTTCAACTGGAAGAAGGGCGTCTACAGCCAGGTCAAGGCTGACGGCATGTTCGCCAACGTCACCCACGAGCTCGACGGCACGGTCTCGGTGCGCAGCCGTAACGGTTCGCCGTTCCCGCTGGTTGGCGCCTTCAACTCGCTGATCGCCGAGGTCCAGGCTCTGGTCCCGCGTGGCTACCAGCTGCACGGTGAGCTCCTGATGTACTTCGACCGTAAGCCGATGAACCGCCAGGAAGGTAACGGCAAGTTCAATACGCTGCTGCAGTCCGGCGAGCTCGCCGACGGCTTCTTCGTTGTCTACGAGTGCTGGGACATCATCCCGCTCGAACAGGCAAAGGCGAAGAACAAGTACAAGGTCCCGTTCTACGAGCGCCACGAATACCTGAAGAGCCTCATGGTCGGCGAGCGCCTGTCGCTGTGGCAGATCGAAACTCGCGTGGTCCACAGCCTCAAGGAAGCTTACGACCACTATCGCGATGCGCTGGAACGCGGTCTCGAGGGTACGATCGTCAAGGATCCGGACGAACTGATCTGGGAAGACAGCACCTCCAAGTGGCAGGTCAAGCTGAAGCTGGAATTCGAAGTCGACCTGGAAGTCGTCGGCTACGAAGAAGGCAAGGGCAAGGCTGCTGGCATGCTCGGTGCGCTGCTCACGCAGACCTCCGACGGCAAGCTGAAGGTCCAGGTCGGTAGCGGCTTCAGCGACGAGCAGCGGAAGGACATCTGGGCGCGCAAGGATCTGAAGATCATCGCGGTCAAGTCCAACTCGATCCTGCCGCCGACCCGCAAGGAAACGTACTCGCTGTTCCTGCCGATCTTCGTCGAAGAGCGCTTGGACAAGACCGAGGCGGATAGCTTGCAGCGTGTCATGGACCAGTACGACGCAACCATCGCGGCGGTCGGTCAATAACATGGGAACGCTTCCTTCGCATGCCCTTGGCATTGGCTTGTTCCTCGTCTGGGTTGTCGCTGTAGTCGTCCTCTGGTGGCACATCGATAAGAGCCTCTGCAAGAAGCGGTAAGTCGTAAACATTGAGACCCCGGTGACCTATGATGATCGCATCTAGTCACCGGGGTCTTTTGCATCATGACGAACAGTGTTTACCTTCCGCCGGGGCGCATCCTGCCGCCTCATGACCGCCTGACCGTTTTCTTGGCTGGCGCTATCGACATGGGTCGCGCGCGTACTTGGCAACAGGAGGTTGTTGACTTCTTCGGTGACGAAGAGCTCATCAGCTTCTTCAACCCGCGACGCGACGACTGGGATTCCTCCTGGACACAGGAGCTCACGAATCCGCAGTTCACTGAGCAGGTCAATTGGGAGCTCGACATGATCGAGCGTTCCGACCTGGTCCTCATCTTCTTCCCGAAGGATTCCCAGGCACCGATCTCGTTGTTGGAGTTCGGCTATATCGCTGCTCGCGCACCGGGCAAGCTGATCGTCGTGGTTGAACCGGGTTATTGGCGCCGTGGCAACCTGGAAGTGATCTGCAACCGCGAGCGTATCGCGCTGTATGACACCCTCGCCGAAGGCAAGTACGCACTCGAGGACGCGCTCCGTGCACACAGCAAACATCTTTGAGCAGGTCGCTCTGAAGTTCAAGAGCGGCAACTCGGTTGCCGTGGACCGTGCATGGGTGACGGCGGAGGAGTTCGATGCGATGCAGAAGCTGTTCGTCGAAGCTGATCATCAGCGAGCTCTGTTGCTCCAGGCAATCGGAATCGCGGCTTATGAAGCCGGCATCTACAGCACGCCGGATCTCAGCGGTCCGCATGCCTTGATGGCTTGTGCTGATCTTCTCGACTACGTCGATCACCTTCGTTCCTTACTCCCAGAAGACGCCCGCTGAAACATTGGGTTTCAGTTCCCTAGAATCACTCCTACTTTCCACCAACACTCCCAGAAGGGACTTTGTTATGAAGAAGCGCACAGCCGCTATCACACTCGCCGTCCTTGGCGCCATCGCCATGTCGACCGGCTGCTCGGAGCAGAAGGAGCCGACCTCCTACGCCACGATCCAGGAATGTACTCAGGACGGAAACTCGTTCGACACCTGCACCAAGGCGCAGAACGAAGCCAAGGCTGAGACCGAGAAGAACGCTCCGAAGTTCGCCTCGCAGGAACAGTGCCAGGCGCAGTTCTCCAACTGCCAGCAATCGTCCTCGGGCGGCTGGTTCATGCCGGCGCTGATGGGTTACATGGTCGGCAACATGATGAGCAACGGCTCGCGTCAGGTCGCCACTCCGATCTACTACGATCGCGACCGGCGCCCGCAGGCTGCTGGTTTCGTCGGCGGTGTCTACCGTCCGATCCCGGCTGCTCCGACTTACACGGCTCGTGCTGCTGCTCGTGCTTCCGCTGCCCGCGCTTCGGCTTCGACCGGTTCGCGTTCGAGCGGTGGCTTCGGTAGCCGTGCTGGCGGAAGCTTCGGCGGCTAATCGTGCTGCGGATCGCCCACAGCCCTCGGAAAGAGCTCTCGGAAATCGCAGAGCGCTACGGCTTCGGGTTTACCGTCATCGACGGCAAGACGTATTGGGACGAAAGTGCTTACTACCAGTTCACGCTGAAGCAGATCGAAGAAGACATCGAGAAGCCGACGCAGGAGATCAACGGCATGCTGCTCGAAGCAGCCGACCGCGTGATCAACTCCGATGAACTGCTGCGCCGCTTCGCTATCCCGAAAGAGTCCTGGGATGCGATCCGCGATTCGTGGAATGAAGATCATCCGACTGTGTACGGTCGCCTGGATCTGTGCTATGACGGCAAGAACCCGGCGAAGCTGTACGAAGCCAACTATGACACTCCGACTTCGTTGTTCGAAGCGTCGGTGTTCCAGTGGGACTGGTTGGAATCGCAGTTCCCCGAGCTCGACCAATACAATCGTATCCACGAGTGCCTGGTTGCGCAGTGGAAGACGATCCGCGCGATGAACCATGACAACGACGAATCCGCTTCGGTGCACTTCGCTGGTGTCCTGGATTCGATCGAAGACTCGTTCACGCTCGAGTACATGATGGACACCGCCGTCCAGGCTGGCTTCAACTGCAAGCTGATGGACATCTCGGAAGTCGGCATCGATACGAGCCTGTACGAGTACGACATCTTCATCGACGACGAAGGCAACGAGATCCAGAACCTGTTCAAGTTGTACCCGTGGGAACACATGCTGCGTGAAGCCTATGGCCATCACGTCGGAACCACGGTGACCAACTTCATCGAACCGTGCTGGAAGGCTGTGATCAGCAACAAGGCGATCCTGCCGCTGCTGTGGGAAATGTACCCGAACCATCCCAACTTGATCGAAGCCTACTGGATCGACAAGCCGGAAGACGTGAAGGAAGGCTTCGTGGTGAAGCCGTTCTTCTCCCGCGAGGGTGCTGGCGTGATCATCCCGGGCATCGACCAGACCGAGGAAGAGGAAGAGCATGGCGGTTACATCATGCAGAAGTACACGCCTCTGCCGAAGTTTGGTGACAGCTACGCCGTGATCGGTAGCTGGACGGTTGGTGGTGAAGCGTGCGGTATCGGTATCCGCGAGGATTCGACGCTGATCACCAAGAACACGTCGCGGTTCCTCCCGCATCTGATCAAGGACTGATGCCATGCCCAAGAAGGACCAATTCACTTCGTTCGTCGTCAATTACACCGACACGCTCGCTGAGGTGTTCTTGCTCTACTTGGGCATCATCTGCCTGGCTTCGGTGTCGTTCCACTTCGCAGAAGGGTTGCCGATCCTGCAGTCCTTCTGGTTGTCTTTCGTAACGGCAACGTCTACCGGCTATGGTGACGTTGCACCGAAGACGCTCTGTGGTCAGATCACTGCGGTGGCTCTGATGCATGTGACGATCTTCGTGATCATCCCGTTGGCTGTGGCACGGATCCTTTCCGTCGCCATCCACGACAAGAACGTTTTCACGCACGAAGAGCAAGAAGAGTTGAAGGCAATGCTTCACAAATTGGCTGACGATAAGTGAAACATTGGCTACTGAAACAGTAAGATAGCTACATACTGAAGTTGTAACAAGATGGCTGTAATTCCTTCGACTCGAAGGGCGTTTGGACGCGGGTTCGATTCCCGCCATCTCCACCATAAATCGTCTCCCCGAGCGTCCCACGTGGTGGACAGGGGCTTACGAGTCACTCCGGACAGTGCGCATAAACGGATGATTGGTTAGTGACGGAAACCCGAGTCATGACGGGATACCAGCGAGACGCTTTATGATGGGGATGCCAAGGTTTCGACAGGCGCAGATAGACAAGACGGCAGCTGGACAGGCGACGGACCTAATCCGCGCAAACCATATAGATGCTAATGATGACATCTACGCTCCGGTTGCTCTCGCAGCCTAAGCCCAACTGTTGACCTAGTGGGTTCCTCAAAGGTCAGGGAGTTCCGTAAGGGCTCCCACAATTTCGGTAGAGCATTCGGTTTACTAAATAGTTCCTATATGGAGCTATTGAATGACCGAATTGAACTGCAAGTTTTGTCAGAAAGAATGCAAGAACCTGAACTCATACCGTAACCACCAGCGACTGTGCCCTCAGAACCCTGATAGGGTATACAAGAGCCAGACGCTCGGGTTGACGTCTTGGAACAAGGGGCTGACCAAAGAAGACCCGCGTGTAAAGGCTTATGGAGACTCTATCTCCAAGGCTACAAAGGGTCGCAAAGGTAAGAAGCCGAGTGACGAAGCCCGTAAGAAGATGAGTGATAGTCGGAAGAAGCTGCTCGAAGAGCGCCCCGAACTTCATCCGAACAGGCTGCTCGCTGGCAACCGAAACAAGATGACGTATCCAGAAAAGGTAGCGTTCGAGTTCTTGGAAAGAAATGGTGTGGTGTTTGAGCACCAGAAGCAGATTGGAAAGTTCTTCGTGGACTTTTGCATCGGTTCGACCATCATCGAGATTGATGGTGAGCAGTGGCATAGTTCTGACGAACAGAAGGAAAGAGACAAGAAGCGTGACGCCGTTCTAGCAGAAGCCGGATATGTCGTTCATCGCATTTGGTCGAAGGAGCGAATCGAAGCTCGACTCGACAAAATCATTCAGGGTGTAGTGTAGTCTGGTAACATGCTTCGTTTGGGGCGAAGTGTCCTCAGTTCAAATCTGAGCATCCTGACCAAGATAGTCTGACCACGAAAATGGCCAGGCGAGCTGAAGAACGTGTACACCGCATGGTGTAATCTGGTTGCACTCCCGCCCTGACGCGGGAAGTACGGGTTCGAATCCCGTTGCGGTGTCTGCAGAAGGCGGAAGACTAGCTACCTTCCGTGACCTGTCGTTCTTTGGCGGATCTACAATTCAACCTATATACAAACTCCTTGAACGGAGATGTGCCATGGGTTGGTTGATTGCTGGTGTGTTGCTCGGCTGGTTCGTCCTTCCGCAGCCTGAATGGAAAGCGCTCGGCGCTAAGGTTCTGGCTTGGGTCGTGACTCGCAAGGCTGGTAAGTAAGAAGCATGCGCAGGTCACAGTCCGAAAGGATGCGCTATACAAGCGTGACCGCCATTCTTTGAGTGAGCACTTCATTATGATCGTATGCATCTGTAACAACCTGAGCAGCGATGACGTTCAACGCGCCGTTGATGCAGGATGCAGCGACTACGAAGCTGTGCTCGCTTATCACGGTCGTGAACCGAACTGCTTCTCATGTGAAGCGGACGTCCTAAATACAATCGAGACTTCGTCATGTCAGAGTTTGAGTCGTTCTTCAAGCCAGTTGGTACCACTACCATCGGCGTTGTCGATGCTGAAGGTCGCCTGCTGAAGTTCAAGTTGTTCTCTGCCCGCATCGGGCAAGGCGATGCCAAGTGGCTCCCTCTCGATGCGGTTGCGCACTGTCAGTTCGTTGCTGATCTGGACCAGAACCTGGTCCTCACGAATCGCTACGCGAATTCTGACAAAGAAGATGTACAGCATTTGATGCACACGCTACGCGCCTATGGTCGTGACCTGGGAATGCTGCAAGCGAAAACGATGACAGAACTTCATACGGAAGAAGCTGCCGCGTGGTGCAGGCGCCAAGAAAGTTTCGGTTACAACGTTTAATGCAGGTGTAGCTCAGTGGTAGAGTCTTTCGTTGCCAACGAAAGTGTCGCGAGTTCGAATCTCGTCACCTGCTCCAAGTTTGACGCGGGATATTTTAATAGCAGAATGTTGGGCTCATAACCCTCCGATCCTGGTGCGACTCCAGGTCCCGCTACCATCTATGGTTCCTTAGCTCAGTTGGTAGAGCGCCACTATGACATGGTGGATGTCGTCGGTTCGAGACCGGCAGGAACTACCAAATGCAACTAGCCGGTTCAATTCCGGTTGATGGATTCTTGGTGACCGTGCGCACGCGGAGGGTTCGAATCCCTCGCCATCTTGATACACTGGTGTGACGGTTGTAACAAATTGGAGTGTTATCCCGACTGGGTCGGGTGCCGCCTGGAAAGCGCGCAGAGGGTGTAAGCCCTTACGGTTCGATTCCGTAACGCTCCGCCACTTTGAGAGTACAGCAACGCCTAATGCATAGGCGGTTCATGGGCACCGCTCGCCGTGAGGCATCAGTGGAGATACCGAACGCTGTGCTCTCTTTTTTCATTATGGAACCCTGATGCGATCGAAGACCTTCTACAAGGGCATCATCCAACGTGCAGCGCACGAAGCCACCAAAGGCAAGCGCTCCGAGGATATCATCGCAATCATTGGAATTCTTGAGAGTATCATCGTCTCATACAGAGCGATACTTGCTCGCCGAAATTTGGTGCATGACTCAGCTGGGTAAGAGTGCGGTCTCATAAGCCGTTATTGATCGGTTCGATTCCGATATGCACTACCAACATCCCGTCGTTGGGATCTCGTTCTCGGACGTAAACCGAGTGGTGGAGGGAACACCATAAATCAGTGTTCCCCTGGTCCTGGACACGCGGACCTTAAAACGAAGTGGGAACGGGTGGAAGCCCCGTCTTCTTTGGGTGGCTAATCCAGCTGGGCTGGAGAGTGCCTTGAAAGCACATCGAGCCGAGAGGCTTGGCGTTCGATTCGTCAGACACCCGCCATCTTCTACATCATGGAGTCAACGTGAACCTGATTGATCTGAAGCCTGCTCGCCAGCGCGAAGTCATCAAGCTACTCGGTGAAAGACTCGCCGAGATGTCAGACGAATCCTACTGGTCCGATGACGATGTCGAGACGGTTCTGGGAATTCTCCAGGCGCATCTGCTCGACGAGCTCGGACAAGACGACTTCTTCGGAACCGAAGGTTGGGAACACTGGCTGGAGATTGACTAATGAGTGAAGCTATCGACCGCATGTTCGCCAAGCTCAAGGAAATGAACCTTCAGCTGGGCGGTATCACCATCCCTCCGGGAGAGCGCGAGATCGACTCTGATCAAGTTGCCGACAACATCTACGCCGTCCTCTGCGACATGCAGAATGGCAACACTGAAGAAGTCGACCACGAAGCTGAGCAGAACGCCAAGCTCAATGCGTTCAAGGAACGATACGCTCATCTCGACGACGAGTTCGTCAGCAAGCCATGAAGATCTGGATCAAGACTCTGGAATCCGTCAAGGAATACGAGGTCGAGGATCTTCCAGAAGCACATGACAAGGTTGTTCTCATCGGTGCAACTGTTGGAGGCGGCGTTCTTGACTGGGACATCTCATCGTTCCGAGCTCCGCCCGATGAGGTTGAAGCGGTCGAAGAATTCAAATTCGTGAAGTTTTGAGGACACTACATCATGTCACGTAACAAGGAAATTGCAAAGCTCACTCGCTCGAAGCTCTTGTCCGAGTACGACTTCACCGACCTGCTCGAGAAGAAGATCGTCATCCCGGACGTCAACGCTGATCAACCGTTCACGGTTCGCGAGTACTTCCTGATCCTGTTGACCAAGCTGTGGATCGAAGGTGAAGGATTCAGCAGCAAGCGACCATTCGGCAACAGCGGCTGGGACCTCGACCTGGAAGTTGCGTTGATCGAAGCTGGCGTCATGC
>Ga0160447_100735_pt1 | contig 14130 bp, 13 predicted proteins | sample HID1973K_E1MG_FD_108222 | JGI IMG/M metagenome (GOLD analysis project Ga0160447, IMG submission 108222) | Enriched mosquito-associated microbial communities from UW Madison campus, WI, USA - HID1973K_E1 MG | ecosystem: Host-associated > Arthropoda: Insects > Digestive system > Unclassified ...
CGAATCGCGAGCAAGCTCACTCCTACAAGGATTTCAGCGATTTCCTAGCAGTCCGGCTTGCCGGGGGTGGTGCCTTCGAAGCAATGACCGCTGGCAAGCGGTGCTGCTACAGAGGGTTCTTATCGGCCTTGGCTGGCATCCACCCGCAGATACCGTTCCAGCAGTTTGAAGCCTTGTATCAGTACGAACGACATCACCAGATAGATCAGGCCCGCCAGAAAGAAGCTTTGTTCGGGCATGTAGGTGCGGGCGTTGATGGTGCGCGCCATGCCGGTGATGTCCAGCAGCGTAACCGTGCTGGCGAGGGCGCTGGCTTTGAGCATCAGGATGACTTCATTGCTGTAGGCGGGCAGGCCGATGCGGGCGGCGCGGGGCAGGATGATGTAGAACATCGCCTTGCCTCTGGACATGCCCAGTGCGCGGGCGGCTTCGATTTCGCCCGGCGGCACGGCCTGGATGGCGCCGCGCAGAATCTCGGCGATGTAGGCCGTTGTGTGCAGCGTCATGGTCAGCGCGGCGCAGAAGAACGGATCGCGCAGGTAAGGCCACAGCGGCCCTTTGGTCACGGCGTCGAACTGCGCCAGCCCGTAATAGACCACGAACAGTTGAACCAGTAGCGGCGTGCCACGAAAGAAGAAAATGTAGGCATAGGGCAGGGCGCGCACGTACGCGTTGCGTGAGGCGCGGGCGATACCCATGGGGATCGCCAGTAGCAGGCCGGCGATGACGGCAATGGCGACCAGCTCCAGCGTGAGCGTCGCCCCTTGCAGCAGTTTCGGAAGCCATTTGAGGGCGAATTCCCACGTCATGATGCGCTCCTCACGAATCCGACCGATGCGCGTTTTTCCAGCCAGGCCAGGCCTACCATCGACAGTGCGGTCATTGCCAGATACATCAAAGCAGCGACCATATAAAAGGTGAACGGCTGTTTGGTGGCGGTGACGGCGATCTGCGCGTGGCGCATGACTTCTTCAAGCCCGATCACGGACACCAGCGCGGTGTCTTTCATCAGGATCATGAACAGATTGCCCAGGCCCGGCAGCGCGATACGCCACATCTGCGGCATGACCAGTTTGATGAAGATTCGCGAGCGCGACATGCCCAGCGCCAGACCGGCTTCGCGATGGCCCTTGGGGATCGACAGCATGGCGCCGCGAAACACTTCCGTGGCGTACGCGCCAAAACACAGGCCGAGCGCGATGACGCCCGCCGCGAAGGCGCTCAGGGACAGGTTCGGGATATCGAACAACTGGCCCAGGGCGCGTATGGCGTTGACCGTGCCGAAGTAAATCAGCAACACCCAGAGCAGTTCCGGAATGCCGCGCACCAGGGTCGAATAGGTGCCGCCCAGCCATTGCAAGGCGCGGTTCGGCGAAGTTTTCGCCAGTGCGCCCAGCAGACCCAGGACCAGCCCCAGGCAGAGGGCGGACAGCGCGAGTTGGATGGTCATCAGCACACCGGCAGCGAGGGCCGGGCCGAATCCGTGGAGATCGAGGTTCATGGCTTTGCTTGATTAAATGAAGAGCGCCGCTGCTCGATCACACGAGCAGCGGCGCCATTCGGGTAGATCAGAGGATGCTGAACGGGAAGTACTTGTCGTTGATCTTCTTGTAGGTGCCGTCTTCGATGATTTCCTTCAGGGCGGCATTGAGCTTCTCGCGCAGTGGGTCGCCTTTGCGCAGGGCGATGCCGATCTTGTCGTCTTCGAACATCGGCGTGCCTTTGAACTCGTAGTTCTTGCCGGCATCGCTTTTCAGCCATTCGTAACTGGCGTATTTGTCCCCCAGTACGGCGTCCAGACGGCCTGAAGTCAGGTCCAGGAAAGCGTTTTCCTGAGAGTCATACAGTTTGACGGTGACGTCGTCGCCCCAGTTGTCTTCCAGCCAGGTCCCGGACAGGGTGGCACGCTGTGCGCCCACGACCTTGCCCTTCAGGGCTTCCTTGATGGCCGCGTTGTCGGCGCCCAGGTTGGTCGCTTTCGGTGCGATGAACTGCAGCTTGTTCGAGTAGTAAGGGTTGGTGAAGTCGACGGCTTGCTTGCGCTCCTCGGTGATCGACATGGAGGAGATCAGGAAGTCGAACTTCTGCGCGTTCAGGGCGGGAATGATGCCGTCCCAATCGGAGGTGACGATCTCGCACGTGACTTTCATCTTGGCGCACAGGGCGTTGCCGATTTCGACGTCGAACCCCACGACCTGACCGCTGGCGTCCTTGTTATTGAACGGCGGGTAAGCGCCTTCGATGCCCATTTTCAGGGTGTCGGCAGCAAAAGCACTGCTGGTCACGGCCAAGGTGGCGACAGCGGCCAGCAAGAGTTTTTTCAGGGTCTGCATCGGTGTTGCTCCGTTAGCGATTGCTGGACATGAATTGTTTGCAGCGCGCCGACTGCGGGTCATCGAAGACCTGCTGCGGCGATCCTTGTTCTTCTATCAGCCCTTGATGCAGGAACACCACTTCACTGGATACCTGCCGGGCGAAATTCATTTCGTGGGTCACCATCAACATGGTCCGGCCTTCTTCGGCCAGACCACGAATCACATTAAGCACTTCCTGCACCATCTCAGGGTCCAGCGCGGAAGTCGGCTCGTCGAACAGGATCACTTTAGGCTGCATTGCCAGTGTCCGTGCGATGGCCGCGCGCTGTTGCTGGCCGCCCGACAGCTGTGCGGGATAAACATGGCGTTTGTCGGCGATCCCGACCTTGGCCAGCAGCGCTTCGGCAACTTCGGTGGCTTCGGCTTTGCTTTGGCCCAAGACGCGGCGCGGTGCCTCGATGATGTTATCGAGCACGCTCATGTGCGGCCAGAGATTGAAGTTCTGAAAGACGAAGCCGATCTTGCTGCGCAGCCGGTTGATCTGACGGTTGTCAGCGGCGATCAGTTCGCCCTTGCGGGTGGCTTTTAGCTTGAGTTCTTCGCCCGCCACCAGAATCTGCCCGTGATGCGGGTTTTCCAGCAGGTTGATGCAGCGCAGCAGCGTGGACTTGCCGGAGCCGGATGAACCCAGAATCGAAATCACGTCGCCGTAGCATGCAGTCAGCGAGATGCCCTTGAGCACCTCCAGCGGGCCGTAGCGTTTGTGCAGATTACGGATTTCCAGGGCGGGCGTGGCCTCGGCCATGTGGGGTCCTCATGTGTTCGGTATGGCGATGGCGCACGGCGAACGAGCTTGCCTTGCGCAAAAAGGGCGCGATGGTGCCAGCTTTAAACGCCCTGTGGAAGGGTGTTTCGGCCATCGGCGCGATCAAAGGTCGAATCAGTGCGCCTATTTGGTGCCAATCGGTCGCGTCTGTGTATTTTCGGTGCATGCAAACGTCTTTATGCTGTTGCGCTCGGTAACAGTCTCCATCAGGGCTGGCTAAAAGCTATTTGTCTCAGAGAGTTACCAAAAGCCTCTGCAGCAGGCATATCCCCGCACGACGTCGCTTTTGAAATATTTTGGCGTAGTTCTTGCGTAAAAAATAAATAACAGAAGCGTTGTGATCTTTTTACGAAGCTTGCAACCGCTCTGATCCGTATCAAATCCTAAAGGTTGCTTACATGAGCACTACCCCAAACTCTTCAAACCTCGACCAAGGCCTCAAATCGCGGCACATCACCATGTTGTCGATTGCCGGTGTGATTGGCGCGGGCCTGTTCGTAGGCTCCGGCCACGCCATCGCCGAAGCCGGGCCGGCCGTGCTACTGGCTTACGCCGCTGCCGGTACGCTGGTGGTTCTGGTGATGCGCATGTTGGCCGAGATGGCCGTTGCGTCCCCGGATACCGGGTCCTTCTCGACCTACGCTGACCGTGCGATCGGTCACTGGGCGGGTTTCACCATCGGTTGGTTGTACTGGTGGTTCTGGGTGTTGGTGATTCCACTGGAAGCCAACGCCGCCGCGACCATTCTGCATGCGTGGTTTCCGAATATCGCCATCTGGGCATTCACGCTGGTCATCACCTTGCTGTTGACCGCGACCAACCTGTTCAGCGTGAAGAACTACGGCGAGTTCGAGTTCTGGTTCGCGCTGATCAAGGTGTTGGCGATCATCGGTTTTGTCATCCTCGGTGTTGCAGCGGTGTTCGGTCTGTTGCCGAACAGCCAGGTCAGCGGCGTCAGCCATCTGTATGACACTCAGGGTTTCCTGCCAAACGGCATGGGCGCGGTACTGGCAGCGATGCTGACCACCATGTTCTCGTTCATGGGCACCGAAATCGTGACCATCGCTGCGGCAGAGTCGAAGAACCCAGGCCAGCAGATCACCAAGGCCACCAATTCGGTGATCTGGCGGATATGCCTGTTCTATCTGGTGTCGATCTTCCTGGTCGTGGCGCTGGTGCCTTGGAATGACAGCCGCTTGGCTGAAGTAGGCTCGTACCAGACCGTGCTCGACCTGATGGGCATTCCGAACGCCAAGCTGATCGTCGATCTGGTTGTGCTGGTCGCTGTCACCAGTTGCCTGAACTCGGCGCTGTACACCGCTTCGCGCATGCTGTTCTCCCTCGGCAAGCGTGGTGATGCACCTGCGGTTTCGCAACGCACCACCAAGGCAGGCACTCCTTACTGGGCTGTGTTGCTGTCCACTGCTGCGGCGTTTGCTGCGGTGTTCGCCAACTACGTCGCGCCGGCTGCGGTGTTCGACTTCCTGCTCGCCAGCTCCGGTGCCATCGCCTTGCTGGTGTACCTGGTCATCGCCGTCTCGCAACTGCGCATGCGCCGCAAGCGTGAGTCCGCCGGTGAGTCTATCGACTTCCGCATGTGGCTGTTCCCGGGCCTGACCTGGGCTGTGATCGTGTTCATCGTTGCCGTGCTGACGATCATGCTGTTCCAGGAAGGGCACCGCATGGAGATCATCGCCACGGGCCTGCTGAGCATCCTCGTGGTCGCTGCGGGATTGATCGTGTCGAGTCGCCGCAAGGCAGCGAAAGCAGGGAAAGTTGTGCTCAATTGATGAGTGATTGAGCTGGCATTGCTGGCGGGATAAAGGCGGCTGCCATCAGGAATGATGGTGGCCGTTTTTTTTGGGATTAGTGCGTCCGATGGCAATGGCAATGGCAATGGCAATGGCAATGGCAATGGCAATGGCAATGGCAATGGCAATGGCGATGACGACGCCTGTAGCAGTACGGCTTGCCGACGGTAGCGTTTTCGGAATCGCCACCGCCGGCAAGCCGTGCTGCTACAGGCTACGTTGGATAGGCAGTGAGGTGCCGGACTCAATGTTCCCGTCGATTGATCATCCGCCCCAGCACCGACTTCCCCCGCACCTGATGCATCACCACTGCCGCGAGGTGCAATGCCACTAATCCCGCCAGAGCGGCGCACAAGACGTGATGCAGTTGATGTAACTCCAGCAGCGCGACATTCGAGTGAATCAGCTGTGGCAGCGTTATGAGCGTCATTAGCGTGACGGGGTGGGTCATCATCAGCACGCCTGTGATCAACACACCTGAAATCGCTGCGTAAAGGGCCATGTGCGCCGCGCTGGCAAGCCGTTCCTGAGTGTTGTGGCGAAGGTGTGGCGCCGCTTTGATCGCCAGCCAAAGGCGCCAGGCGAAGAGCGGGATGAACAGGCTGGTGATTTGTGGATTGAACGACTCAACCCATTGCCTGAACGGATGATTCGCATCCAGCAGCGCCACGCCGAAACCGCTGAAGGTAGCCCAGAGGATGATGGCGGCTGACAGCCAGTGCAGGAAAACTCGGGGTTTGGAGTAAGCGCTCGCTTCATCCGCTGTCGATGCGGATGAAGGGGAATGAAGGTGTGTCAAAACGGCCAGCCCTTATTGAGAAGAAGTTGCATTCTCGTACTGGCGCAAAGCTACCGTCTTGACCGGTGTCATGCAAATCAAAACCGGTTAACGGCGCCCTGCATCCCGCGCGTTCTTGCGCTGAAGGATGTCTGAGGCTTCGTTGTAGGCGTCCTGGAATTCGTCGCTGCCCAGCCATTCGACGGTCACTTCTTCCTCTTCGTCGTGGAAGATTCCGCGGTAAACGATCAGCAAGGCCATCAGGAAATCGGTGGCCGGGTCTTCCTCTTCCTCGGCAATCACCAGCTCCAGCACCGGGTATTGCAGGAAGACAACGCACATGGCCAACAGGCTGATGGCTTCGGCTTTTTGCATCGCCTGGAAGAGGTCATCGTAGTCGGCGGGCTCGAAGCCGTTCTCCATGATGTCGTTGAAATCGAATTTGCTCAGGTCGAGATAGACGTCATCGAACGGCTCATTGACCAGCGCATGGTTCAGCACCGGATGCACCGGACTTGGCTTGCCCTTGCCGGAACGGTTCTGCTTGGCCTTGGCTTTGGCCCGCTGGGCACGTTTCTGCTGTTTGTCTGGGGAAGCCATGACGGCGGTTTCCTTATGCGGTGCAGCCATTTTCATGGCCCGGGATTGTCGGGCGCACATTGTATTCAGTCTTGTGCGGGTTCGCCGGGTTTCTTCTGGTCGATGGTGAACTCTTCCATTAGGGCCTCATCTTCGATTTCGCAGAGCGCCTCGTAGAAACTCTCGTAGAAGTCATCACCGTCGATTCGCGTTCTGATGGACTGATCATCGAGTCCATGGGCCCACTTCCAGTAAGCGCCCAAGGTGTTCGTCAGGATGTCGGGAAAGTTCGCAAAGTCGATGTCGTGCAGGGCGTGCGCTGCAATCGGGCCTTTGGCGAAGGTCAGCAGAAATTCTCCTTCTCCTGCCGCTTCGGCTTCCATCAGTTCCTTGTAATGCGCAATGCGTTGCGCTTCTGTGGGGGCTGGCGCAGGAGATATGTAGAGATCCCACAGCAGGATTTCGACTTCGGAGTGTGTTGCTCCGTCTCCGCCGTCTAGGAAGGCAATGGCGGCTTCTCGTTCCTCGTCGGTCATCTCGGCCAAGACCTCGGGCTCCAGATAGCTCTCCAGAAGTAAGTTGTTATCGAGTTCTTCATCGTCTGGGTCGAGGAAGTCAGGCATGAAATAGTCCGGGACTATGGGGACAAGCGCCTGAGGATTCTGGCGAGCCATGCGCTGTTGCTTGGCTTTGTCTTTGGCGCGCTTGGCACGCTTCTGCTGTTTGTTCGCTGATGCCATGGCCGTTCTCCTGAAAGTGAGTCTGGCCACTGATGTTAGTAAATCGCGCCCAATAAAAAACCCCTGAATCTTTCGATGCAGGGGTTTTTCGGTATTTTGGTGCCCAGAGACGGAATCGAACCGCCGACACGGGGATTTTCAATCCCCTGCTCTACCGACTGAGCTATCTGGGCAACGGGGCGCATTAGACGTGTTTTTCAGGAGGTCGTCAAGCGTGTTGTTGAAAAAAATTTGAATTATTTCCTCCGCTTACGATTAACACCGTCTGCAAAGGGTTATTCGGACGGCGGAACGTAGCCTTCGGCCTTGGCGTACTCCTCGCCCGAGAGGTACTTGTCCATCTCGGCTTGCAGGAACTTGCGGTCCTCGGCGTTCATCATGTTCAGGCGACGTTCGTTGATCAGCAGGGTCTGGTGTTTCTGCCAGTCGGCCCAGGCTTTCTGAGAGACGTGGTTGTAGATGTCTTCGCCCTTGGCACCTGGATACGGCGGACGGTCCAGGCCTGGCAGTTCTTCTTTGTACTTGCGGCACATTACGGTGCGGGTCATGACGACTCTCCTGCGTTCAATACGTCGGCTGCGTTTTTCAGCAGCTTCTTCACCGGGGCGGCGAGGCCCAGGCGCGGCGGGGTGGCGAGGTTATACCAGAGCCAGTCATCCTCGGCCACGTGATGGGCGGACTCCTCGACCCGGACCAGCCAGGGCTCGATGGTCAGCTGGAAGTGGCTGAAGGTGTGGATCAGCCCTGGCAGTGCGTGATGTTTGCCCAGCTCCAGCGCGTGCTGATCGGCCAGATGCTGCATGTCGCCGAAGTCGTCCAGTTCCGGCAGGCTCCAGAGCCCGCCCCACAAGCCGGTCGAAGGCCTGCGATAAAGCAGAATCTCGCCCTCGCCATTGGCGAAGATCGGCATCAGCGTGCGCTTCTGCGGGACAACTTTGCGCGGCTTGGGGATCGGGTAGCGGGTTTCCAGGCCGAGCATGTGCGCTTCGCAGCCGCGCTCCAGCGGGCACAGCAGACAGCTGGGTTTGCTGCGGGTGCAAAGCGTGGCGCCCAGATCCATCATGGCTTGAGTGTAGTGATTGACCCGGCTGTGTGGCGTGAAGCGCTCTGCGGTCGCCCACATCTGTTTGGCCACCTTGGGCTCTCCCGGATAGCCTTCCTGAGCCGTAAAGCGCGCCAGAACGCGTTTGACGTTGCCATCGAGTATCGGCGCCCGAATGCCCATGCTGATACTGGCGATCGCGCCAGCGGTGGAGAGGCCGATGCCTGGCAGTTCGGTGAGTTTTTCCACGTCTCGGGGAAATTCGCCACCGTGTTCGGCAACGACAATCTTCGCGGCTTTCTGCAGGTTGCGAGCGCGGGTGTAGTAGCCCAGTCCGGTCCACAGGTGAAGCACTTCGTCTTCCGGCGCATCGGCCAGCGCCTGAACGGCGGGCAAGGCCTCCATGAAACGGTCGAAGTAACCCAGCACGGTGCTGACCTGGGTTTGCTGCAGCATGATTTCCGACACCCAGACACGGTAAGGGGTGATGTCGTGTTGCCAGGGAAGATCGTGCCGGCCGTGACGGTCGTACCAGTCGAGGACGGCGGAGGAGAACTGCTCGGGTTGCATCGTGGTTCCGGTGTTCAGGGAAAAGGGTTGAGGCAAGGTTGCCCCGATCCCTGTGGGAGCCGGCTTGCTGGCGAATGCGGTATGTCTGCACCGGATCAGGTGATGGATACACCGCTTTCGCCACCGTCGTAACCTCCGGCAGCTCCTACAGGTTGTGTGTCGCGCTGCCGATCTGTGATCGGCAGCGCGGTGTTACCGCTTGAACAATCCCTTGATGGCATCCTTGAGCTCGGGACTGACCTTGTCCCCGAGTTTGTCGTCGATCTTGTCGCCGATTCGATCTCCCGCCATCTTGGCGGCGACCTTGCCCAGCCCCTCATTGTCCAGCCGACAGGCTTTGGCGCCCAGTTCCAGAGGGCCACGGCACAGAATCGGCCATTCGATACCGACGAAGCGCGGATTCACTTCGCAGGCCGGGTCCGGCATGTCGCTCTTGTCGCCTTCGATGATCACGCCGACGCGATAATTCATGCCCATCACGCGCAGGTCGATATCGCCGTCGCCATTGACGGTCAGGCCCGGCGTACGAACTTTCAGGTCCGGGTTGCTGGCTACGCCGTTGCGCAATACCAGGTTGCCGTTGAGTTGCTGGAACGGCGTGTCCTTGCCGCGTGGTTCGCCGCTCAAGGTCTTGCGGTTGAGCACCGAGATACCACGGCACAGTTGCTGTTCAAGGTTGGCGTTTACGAGCACGCCGTTGTTCAGGGCGAAGCTGGCGGTGCCGTTCAGGCTCTCCACCAAGGCCTTCTCGCTGTTGCCCTTGGCTGTGACGTCGCTGTTCAGATTCAGCAGGCCACGCAGTGGCGGTGTGGTGCCCTGGCTCTGAATGAAGTGCTCGACCGGCACCTTGACGATATGAGTCTGTACGCTGGCAAGCGGCACTTCCGGACGCACGTCCAGATTGCCTTTGACTTCGAAATTACCGTTGTAGAGGTCGCCACGCAGGCTGTCGACCCTGACCACGCCATCCAGCGCCGAGGTTTTCAAGGCAGCATTCTGGATTGGCAGTTTTTCCACGGTCAGCTTGCCGAAGCTCAGATCGGCATCGACGTCGAGTTTGCGCATGCGCTCGAGCGGCAGCAGGCGGGTGTCGCTCCAGGCCACTTGCGTTGGCTGGTTCGGCAGCGGGCTGGTGCCCGATGCAGCCAGGGCCTCGGCTTCGCCGCTCTGCACTTCGGATTTGCGCGCAGCTCCGGCAGCTTTTGCCTTCTCGTCCTGCGGCGGACGATAGCGGTCGGCGTCGAATGTGTCTGCCTTGAGTTGCAGGCGCAGCGACTGTTTGGCGAAGTCTTCGACGGCCACGCGACCGGTGATGGTGCTGTCGTCGAGTTTCAGCGTCAGGTCATCCATCGACACGCTGGTTGGCGTTGCGGCGAGGCGCGTGACCATTTCGAACTTGTTCAGGCTGCCGTCGCCAAGGGCGGGCGCGGGTTGACCAATGCTGTCGAGAAATTCGCGCAGGTTGAACGAGGCGATGGACAGCCCGCCGCTCAACTGAGGAGTCTTGTCCAGATCGCGCACGTGCAATTCGCCCAGGGCGCGCAACTGATTGGCCGACAGCTTGAGGTTGGTCCATTCGGCGACGTTGGCCGACATGTCCGCGAGCAGTTGGCCCTGAGCGGAGAAGGTCACCGTCTTGCCTTGCAGCGGGTCGCCCGCCGCCTCGCCCGAGAAGCGCATGTCGTCGAGCTGATAACGCTTGAGCGCGCGGTCGAAGCGCAGCTTGCCGGTTAACTCGGTCTTGGTGCGAACCACGGGCTGGTTGGTGCTCAGGAAGGCAGTGAGCTTCACCGGAATATCGGTGGCATTGTGCACCGGGCCGGTGCTCAGCTGAATGCTCTCGGCGGTGAATTGCCGGGCTTTCTGAATATCGTTGAACTCGACTCGGGCGTTGTTCACGGTCAGGCTGTCGATGTCCAGCTTGAGCGGCTGCCAGGCTCGGTCCGGGGCCGCCGCAGTCGTTTCGGGCTTGGGTTCGCTGGTGGCGGGTGGTTGTGCAGGATTGGCTGCGGTTGCCGGTGCCTTGCCGATGTCCTCCCAGTTGCCATGCCCGTTTTCGTCACGGGTCAACATCAGGTTCAGGCCCTCGACGCGGACATCGCTCATCTGCACTTCCTTGCGCAGCAGCGGCAGCACGCGCACCGAAAGACCGAGCATCTGCAGGTCGGCGAACGGCTTGGTCGGCTCGGTCAGGGTCGCGACACTGGCGTCATGCAGCTCCAGCCCCAGCCAGGGGAACAGGCTCCAGCCGATATCCCCATTGAGGGTCAGTTCGACGTGGGCCCGGTCACGGACCAGTTTACGAATCTCGTCTTTGTAGTCGTTGGGATCAAACAGATGGGTCAGCGCGAAGCCGAGAGCCACGATGATCAGCAACAGCCCGAGAATGAATAGTCCCAGGATTTTGCCGAACGCTTTCATGGGCGAGTCCTTGTAATCGAGTCGTTCAAAATTTAGCCCGCGAGTATAGCGTTCTCACGCAGACGCCGTGCCGTGATCGGCCGTGGGCGGTAATCGAGGAATGTACGCAAAATCTGGGACAGCGGGAAATTGCGGTCATTCCGGTGTGCTCCTGCTGATGGACCCACAGACTCACACAATGACAGACGGCATAAAAAAGGTAGTAGCAGAATGCTTTCTGTCACGCAGCAAATGGTAATCTCCCGCCCTTCGCGGGTCATGCTGCGTCGAATTGTCACGTAATGAGACTTTCTGCCGATAAAAACTCCCGATGCTTGCGTGCATGAAGAGGGGTGGCAGATGCGATGTCGCTGTTCTTGCGAGACACAACTATAAATGGGGGCAAAATAATGACTACGAGCACTGCTCTGGGCGGCGCTGTCGCTCAGCCTGCGTTCTTGTCCAAAGAGCGCATTATCGCCAAACGCGGTTTCAACCGCTGGCTGGTTCCACCTGCCGCACTGGCAATCCATCTCTGTATCGGTATGGCCTACGGCTTCTCGGTTTTCTGGTTGCCATTGTCCAAGGCAATCGGCATCAAGACCGCCGTGGCCTGCGCGCCGGACATGGGTTTCTTCGAACAGGTCTTTTCTTCCAGCTGTGACTGGCCGATATCCATGCTCGGCTGGATCTACACGCTGTTCTTCATCTTCCTGGGTTGCTCGGCAGCCATCTGGGGTGGCTGGCTGGAACACGCCGGCCCACGCAAGGCGGGTGTCGTGTCGGCGCTGTGCTGGTGTGGTGGCCTGCTGATCTCGGCGTTGGGTGTCTATACCCACCAGATCTGGCTGATGTGGATAGGCTCGGGCGTGATCGGTGGTATCGGTCTGGGCCTTGGCTACATCTCGCCGGTATCGACCCTGATCAAGTGGTTCCCGGACAAACGCGGCATGGCGACGGGCATGGCGATCATGGGGTTCGGCGGTGGCGCGATGGTCGGTGCTCCGCTGGCAACCGCTCTAATGAGCCACTTCGCGACACCTGACAGTGTTGGCGTCTGGCAGAGCTTCGTGGCAATGGCCGCGATCTACTTCGTCTTCATGATTGGTGGCGCTCTGGCCTACCGCGTTCCGCCGACCGGCTGGAAACCCGAAGGCTGGACCGCGCCTGTGAAAAAAACCAACAGCGCGATGATCACCAACCGCCACGTACACGTCAGCGTTGCGTGGAAAACCCCGCAGTTCCGTCTGGTGTGGCTGGTGCTGTGCCTGAACGTTTCGGCGGGTATTGGCATCCTCGGCATGGCTTCGCCGCTGCTGCAGGAAGTGTTCGGCGGCAAGCTGCTGGGCACCGATCAGGCGTTCGGTCAACTGGATGCTTCGCAACTGGCCGCCATCGCAGCCATTGCGGCCGGCTTCACAGGTTTGCTGAGCCTGTTCAACATTGGCGGTCGTTTCTTCTGGGCATCGTTCTCGGACTACATTGGCCGTAAAGCCACGTACTTCGTGTTCTTTGCGCTGGGCTTTTTGCTCTATGCGTCGGTGCCGACGCTGAGCCACTTGGGCAGCGTTGCGCTGTTCGTGGCGGCGTTCTGCGTCGTGCTGTCGATGTACGGCGGTGGTTTTGCAACCGTTCCGGCCTACCTGGCTGACCTGTTCGGTACGCAAATGGTCGGCGCGATCCATGGTCGTCTGCTGACCGCCTGGGCTGCGGCTGGCGTACTGGGTCCGGTGCTGGTGAACTACCTGCGTGAATATCAGCTGAGCCACGGCGTTGCCCGCGCCGATGCTTACGACATCACCCTGTACATCCTCGCCGGTCTGCTGGTGCTGGGTTTCATCTGCAACATGCTGGTGCGTCCAGTTGCCGACAAGTACTTCATGACCGACGCGCAATTGAAGGCTGAACAGGCCATCGGCCACGACGCGGGCGCGGATCACACCACTTCGCTGGAGTGGAAAGCCGACGCAAGCACCAAGCCACTGGCCGTTCTGGCCTGGCTGGCCGTAGGCATTCCGCTGGCATGGGGCGTCTGGATCACCCTGCAGAAGACTGCAGTGTTGTTTCACTAAAAGCTGAAGGAGTCGGCCCGGAGTTGCTCGGGCCGACGCCATAATCTGTAGCGGTCCGGCTGGCCGGCGGCAGCGATCTCGCGGACGTCACCGCCGGCAAGCCGTGCTGCTACAGAAGGTATGAGGGCTCTGATTGTAGGAGCGCGCTTGCCCGCGATTACGGTCTGACGGTCGACACGCATGTTGAATGTGAAGATCTCATCGCGGGCAAGCGCGCTCCTACAGTTGCTTTTGGTGTACTGGTACTTGCTTGTACGCACATGTCTAGCGCCATCGGCGCTGGATTCAGCCCGTCAGTGATATCACGCTCCGTGTTTCTGTTTCCCCGCCACACGCCTATAATGTCCGCCTTTTCGCCCAATGATTTTGCGGAGCTGGTGATGGCCGAACGTAAGGCGTTCGTCGAGCGCGACACCCTGGAAACCCAGGTCAAAGCCTCGATCAACCTGGATGGCACCGGAAAGGCCCGATTCAATATCGGTGTGCCTTTTCTTGAACACATGCTCGACCAGATCGCCCGTCATGGGTTGATCGACATCGAACTCGACTGCAAAGGCGACCTTGAAATCGACGACCACCACACCGTGGAAGACGTCGGTATCACGTTGGGTCAGGCCTTCAGCAAAGCCATTGGCGACAAAAAAGGCATCCGTCGCTACGGCCACGCCTATGTCCCGCTGGATGAAGCCCTGTCGCGCGTCGTCATCGATTTCTCCGGCCGTCCGGGCCTGCAAATGCACGTGCCGTACACCCGCGCTACCGTCGGTGGCTTCGATGTAGACCTGTTCCAGGAGTTCTTCCAAGGCTTCGTCAACCACGCCAACGTCACGTTGCACATCGACAACCTGCGCGGTCACAACACTCATCACCAGATCGAAACCGTATTCAAGGCATTCGGCCGCGCCCTGCGCATGGCCGTCGAGCTGGACGACCGCATGGCCGGCCAGATGCCTTCGACCAAGGGCGTGCTGTAATGCAGACGGTTGCAGTCATCGAC
>Ga0160447_100740_pt1 | contig 14113 bp, 12 predicted proteins | sample HID1973K_E1MG_FD_108222 | JGI IMG/M metagenome (GOLD analysis project Ga0160447, IMG submission 108222) | Enriched mosquito-associated microbial communities from UW Madison campus, WI, USA - HID1973K_E1 MG | ecosystem: Host-associated > Arthropoda: Insects > Digestive system > Unclassified ...
CTGGCTGGACGTGCCCGCCGGTCGCGAGCCGCTGGCGACCGTGCTGTTGCTGCATGGCTGGGAGGGCAGTGCCGACTCGAGCTACATGCGGATGACCTCGGCGCGGCTGCTGGCGCTGGGCTATCAGGTGTTCCGGCTCAACTTTCGCGACCACGGCGGCACCCACCACCTCAACGTGGACCTGTTCCATTCCGACCGGATCGATGAAGTCGTCAACGCGGCGGTAGACCTGTGGGCGCGCTTCCCCGCGCCGCGCCTGCTGGCGGCCGGCTATTCGCTGGGCGGCAACTTCGCCCTGCGCCTGGCGTTGCGTGCGCCGGCGGCGGGGCTGCCGTTGGAACGCGTGGCGGCGGTCTGCCCGCTGCTCGATCCGTCCACGACGATGGACAGCATCGCTGCCGGCCCGCAGATCTACGATTGGTACTTCCGCCGCAAATGGCGCGAGTCGCTGCTGCGCAAGCGCGCGCTGTTCCCCGAGCAGCACCACTACGACGACACCACCCTGGCGCTGGACACGCGCGGGCTGATGGCCTGGCTGGCCGAGCGGCATACCCGCCACGCGACCCTGGAAGAATATTTCGACAGCTATTCCATCGCCGGCGACCGGCTGTCGGCGCTGCAGGTGCATGCGGACATCCTGATGGCCGAGGACGACCCGGTGATTCCCTTTGCCGATTTCCGCAGCTGGCAGGTGCCGGCTGCCGCCCGGCTGGAGATCGCCCACTGGGGCGGCCATTGCGGCTTCCTGGAGAACGTGCGCGGCGACGGTTTCGCCGAACGCTGGGTCGCTTCGCATCTGCGCGCCGCCGACTGAGCCGGCGCGGGCGCCGCGCAGGGGCCGCTACAATAGCGGTTTGACCTCCCCACGCCGGACGCCATGCAAGACCAGATCATCCAAGCCCTGCGCCGCAATGCGGCCGCCGAAGCCGTCGCCCTAGGGCGGGACTGGGTCGCCGCCGAGCCCGGCGCCGCCCAGGCCCATCGCTGGCTGGGCCTGGCCCTGCAACAGCATGGCGACATCGACGAAGCCCTGGCCAGCGTGCGCCAGGCAATCGCCCTGGCCCCGGAAGACGCCGACCTGCACCTGCAGCAGGCCGGCCTGCTGCTGGCCGGCCGCGATCTGGCAGCCGCGGGCGCCGCGTTGAACCGCACCACCGCGCTGGACCCGAATCAGTTCAACGCCTACGTCATGCAGGCCCACCTGGCGATCTCGCGCGGCGACCTGGACGAGGCCGACCGCATCGCTCGGCTGGCCGCGCGCGTGGCGCCGGAGCATCCGCAGCTGTGGGCCATCGACGGCGTGCTGGCGCTGCGTCGCGGCGATGCCGATCGCGCCCTGGGACTGTTGAGTCGCGCAGCGGAACAGCTGCCGGACGACCCGCGCGTACTGTTCGGGCTGGGCTTTGCGTATCTGCAGAAGCAGCACTTCGCGTTCGCCGAGCGCGCCTTCGAACAAGTCGCCCGGCTCAACCCGCCCGGCACCACCATGCGTGCGCTGATTGCCCAGCTGATGCAGCAGCAGGGACGCGTCGGCGATGCGATCGAAGTCGTGCGCGGCGTGTTGGCGCTGCCCGAAGGCGATACGCCGGCGATGCGCCGCCTGGCCGGCGAACTGGAACTGCAGGCCGGACGCCCCGCCGAGGCCGTTGCGCACCTGCGCGAGGCCTTGTCGGCCTGGCCGGGCAATCGCCGCGTGCTGCATGCGCTGATCACTGCGTGGCGGCAGCTCGGCGCCGACGAGGAAGCGCGGACCACCCTCGACGCCGCGCTGGCCCGCGACAGCCGCTTGTCCGACCTGTGGCTGGCCCGCCTGGCGCTGGAGCCGGTCGGCGGCGAGGAAGCGCTGGATGTCACCGAGCGCTGGCTGCTGGCCATGCCCGAGTACCTGCCGGCCTTGGAGACGCTGATGCGCATCCACGACCTGCGCGGCGAAGCCGACGAAGCGGAAATGGTCGCGCGCCAGATCGTGGCAATCGAGCCCGGCCGCCTCAGCGGCGAAGAGCGCATCGTCGAGGCCCTGCTGCAGCGTGATCCGCCGGCCGCCGTCGCCTGCGTGCAGTCGCTGATGGAGGGCTTGGCGCCGCGTGACCGCACCGTGCTGCGGCCGTGGCTGGGCATGGTCCACGACCGCGCCGGGCAACGCGACGCCGCGCTGGCGACGTGGATGGAATTCCATCATGAGCAGGCCCAGCACCGCTTGCCGCTGCCGCCGCACGCGCAGCCGCAGCCGTCGCGTTGGCCCGCGCTGGCGCCGGTCGCCGCCGACAACGCGGCGCGACCGTTGCTGCTGTGGGGGGCGCCGGGTTCCTACGTCGAACGCCTCGTGCCGGTAATCCAGGTCGCCAGCCAGGTCCTGCGTTCGGACCGCTACGGCGCCCAGCCGCCGACCGACGCGCTGCAGAACTACCGCACCGTGCAGGCGCTGGCCGACGGCGTGCTCGACCCGAAGACCGTGGTCGCCGGCTGGAAGGCCGCGCTGCCGCAACGTGGCATCGGCGACGGCAACGTCATCGACTGGCTGCTGTGGTGGGACAACGCCCTGCTGCTGGCGCTGCGCCAGGACCTGCCGGAAGGCCGCCTGGCCATCGCCATCCGCGATCCGCGCGACATGCTGCTGGACTGGATCGCCTACGGTGCACCGCTGCCGCTGGCACTGGAATCCCCGCTGGCCGGCGCGCGCTGGTTGGCCGAGAGCCTGGCCCAGGTGGCCACGCTGCACGAACAGGATCTCTACCCGCACAAGCTGCTGCGCCTGGATGGCCACGAATCGGATCCGCGTGCCTTGGCCGAGGTGCTGAGCCAGGCCTTCGGCGTGCCGTTCCCCGCACCGGCGGCCGCTGCCGCCGTGCGCCTGGCGACCGGCCATTGGCGCGACTACCGCGATCTGCTCGCCGATGAATTCGACCTGCTGACGCCGGTGGCCGTGCGCCTGGGCTACCGTGCCGACTGATCGCCCGACCCCCCTTCCGACACCGGACCACGGAGTGCCCACATGCGCCTGACCACCGACAGCTTCCAACCCGGCCAGCCGATTCCCGGTGAGTTCGCGATGGGCCTGCCCGATGGCTTCGGCGGCAACCGCAACCCGCAGCTGGCGTGGCAGGACGTGCCTGAAGGCACGCGTTCATTCGCCTTGCTATGCCTCGATCCGGACGTGCCGACCGTGCCCGAGCTGGTCGGTCGCCAGGATGTGGAGATCCCGCTGGACCAGCCACGCGGCGAGTTCGTGCATTGGGCCATGGTCGACATCGACGCGCAGCTGCGCGAGATCACCGCGGGCAGCTGCAGCGATGGCGTCACCGCCAAGGGCAAGCAGCAGCCCCCGGGCCCGGCGGGTGCGCGCCAGGGCTTGAACAGCTACACGCAGTGGTTCGCCGGCGATGCGCAGATGGGCGGCGATTACTTCGGCTACGATGGTCCGTACCCGCCGTTCAACGACCAGCGCGTGCACCGTTATTTCTTCCGCCTGTTCGCGCTGGACGTGGCGACGTTGCCGCTGCCGGCGCGCTTTTCCGCAAGCGACGTGCTGCGCGCCGTGCAGGGCCACGTGCTGGCCGAGGCGGCGGTGCAGGGCACCTACACCCTCAACCCCAAGCTGCGCGGCTGATCGTGGCCAGCATGATCCGGCCCCGCGCGCGGGGCCGGATCTGCCGCGACCCTCAGCGTTCCTGCGCCGACTCGACCACCAGGTCGAGCACGTAGGCGCTCGATGCCCCGTCGGCGGGCGGATGGGCGATCGCGTAGCGCTTGACCCGCAGCACGTTGCGCACGCCTTCGCGGTGCTCGTAGCCCTCGATGTCGGCATAGAAGTTCTGGAACTCGCCCGGCACACCGACGCGGATGCCTTGCGCGTCGAACTGGATCTGCCGCACCTGCAGGCACTGCTTGCCGGGGATCAACGGATGCGAGCAGGCGCGCGTCTGCGGCGCCACTTCCAGGAACACCGTTTCCGGCTTACCGCCGAAACGCGTATCGGGGGTCGGCTTGCCGGTGAACACCAGCGTGTGGCCGTCAGTGCGGCGCAAGGTCAGCGCTGGCGCCGTGCCGGCCTGCGCCAGCGTCAGCCGATACTCGTTGGCGTTGAGCAGCACGCTGGCGTAGCGGGCCTGCAGGGTGCGCGCACCATCGACGCAGGCCATCATCGTCGAGGCCAACGGCCCGATCCGCAGCGTGTCCGCGGTCAGCGTGTAGCTACCGCTCATCGTGTTGCAGAGTTGGCTGACCGCGATGCGGCCGTCGCTGAAATCCAGCTGCACCGGCTCGGCCCCGGCCACGAACAGCGCCGACACCCGCTGGCCCTTGCCGTCGGTGGCCTCCTGCAGCTGCCAGTGGTAACGCGGCAGCGTGGCAGCCGCATGGGTGGTGGCGGTCGACCCTGCCGGCGTGACCGCCCCGGTAGCGCCAGTGCTGGCCGGGGCGCTCTGGCAACCGGCCAGCAAAGCGGCGCACAGCGCGAGGGAAAGCGTGGTCTTCATCGGGGGCTCCTGCCGGGAAAGGCGCCTGGATAACGCACCCCGGGTTTAGCGGCAATGAACGCTCAGGCGCTCGGCAGCCACACCAGCAGCGCGATGCCGAGCACGATCCGGTAGACGGCGAACGCGGTGAAGCGGTGCGACTTGATGTAGCCCAGCAGCCACTTCACCACCGCGAAACCGGTCACCACCGCGGCGACGAAGGCCACCGCCACGTCCAGCCAGTTCTCGCCCTGCAGCCCGCCATGCCGGACCAGCTCCAGGAAGGCATAGCCACTGGCCGCGAACATGGTCGGGATGCCGACCAGGAACACGAACTCGGCCGCCGCCGAACGCCGGCTCAGCCCCAGCAGCATCGCGATGAAGATCGCCGCCGCCGAGCGCGAGGTGCCGGGGAAAACGCCCGCCACGACCTGCGCCAGGCCGACTGCGATGGCGACCTTCCAGGTCACTTCGTCGCGTTCGGGCATCCGCGCGGCCCAGCCTTCGGCGAGGATCATCCACACGCCGCCGATCACCAGCGCCCAGGCCACCGGCACCACCGTCTCGGGCAGTTCCCAGCCGGCCAGGCGCACCGGCAGGCCGACCAGCGCGGTGACCAGGAAGGCGACCATCAGTTTGAGGACATAGTCCCGGTTGGCGCGTTCGCCCAAGTGGGTGGCCATGAACCACAGCTTTTTGCGCAGCACCAGGGTGGTGGCCAGGATCGCGCCGGCCTGGATCACGATGTTGAAGAAGTCCGATCGGCGGCCGAGCCAGTGCTCGGCGATCAGCAGGTGGCCGGTGCTGGAGACCGGCAGGAACTCGGTAAGGCCTTCAAGGATGCCCAGCAAGAGGGCGGAAAACAGGTCGGACATCGGCAATCAGGGGAGCGGAGGAAGGCGCATGAGCATAGTGCATCGCGCGACACCCCATTTCGGTGCAACGACCTCCTAGAGCACCAATGAGGTGCATTTGCACCGCGCAGCGGAGCGCCGGAGTTCATAGGAATCAACAGCTTGTGACGATGGCGCAGTTGGCACGGCGATTGCTGTAACACAGCCATCTTCCGTCACCACGCCCTCGAGGTTGCTTCCGATGTCTCTGGAAAACGTTGAAAAGTTGATCAAGGACAACAAGGTCGAGTTCGTCGACCTGCGCTTCGTCGACATGCGCGGCGTGGAGCACCACGTCACCTTCCCCGTCAGCATCGTCGAGGCCTCGCTGTTCGAGGAAGGCAAGATGTTCGACGGCAGCTCGATCGCCGGCTGGAAGGGCATCAACGAGTCGGACATGGTCCTGCTGCCCGACGCCGACACCGCCTACCTGGATCCGTTCTACGCCGATCCGACCGTGGTGCTGACCTGCGACATCCTCGATCCGGCGACCATGCAGAGCTATTCGCGCGATCCGCGCGGCATTGCCAAGCGCGCCGAGGCCTACCTCAAGTCCAGCGGCATTGCCGAACAGGCTTTCTTCGGTCCGGAGCCGGAATTCTTCATCTTCGACTCGGTGCGCTTCGGCAACGAGATGGGCCACACCTTCTTCAAGATCGATTCCGAGGAAGCGGCCTGGAACACCGGCGCCAAGATCGAAGGCGGCAACAGCGGCTATCGCCCGACGGTGAAGGGCGGCTACTTCCCGGTCCCGCCGACCGACCAGCTGCACGACCTGCGTGCCGAGATGGTCAAGACGCTGGAGCAGGTCGGCATCGAGACCGAAGTGCACCACCACGAAGTCGCCAACGCCGGCCAGTGCGAGATCGGCACCAAGTTCAGCTCGCTGGTCAAGAAGGCCGACGAACTGCTGGCCATGAAGTACATCATCAAGAACGTCGCGTTCCGCAACGGCAAGACCGCGACCTTCATGCCCAAGCCGATCGTCGGCGACAACGGTTCGGGCATGCACGTGCACCAGTCGCTGGCCAAGGGCGGCACCAACCTGTTCTCCGGTGACGGCTACGGCGGCCTGTCGCAGCTGGCGCTGTGGTACATCGGCGGCATCTTCAAGCATGCCAAGGCGATCAACGCGTTCGCCAATTCGGGCACCAACAGCTACAAGCGCCTGGTGCCGGGCTTCGAAGCGCCGGTGATGCTGGCCTATTCGGCCCGCAACCGTTCCGCTTCGTGCCGCATTCCGTGGGTGTCCAACCCGAAGGCGCGCCGCATCGAAATGCGCTTCCCCGACCCGATCCAGTCCGGCTACCTGACCTTCACCGCGCTGATGATGGCCGGCCTGGATGGCATCAAGAACCAGATCGACCCGGGCGCGCCGAGCGACAAGGATCTGTACGACCTGCCGCCGGAAGAAGAGAAGTTGATCCCGCAGGTCTGCTCCAGCCTGGACCAGGCACTGGAAGCGCTCGACAAGGATCGCGAATTCCTCAAGGCCGGCGGCGTGATGAGCGACGACTTCATCGACGGCTACATCGCGCTGAAGATGCAGGAAGTCACCAAGTTCCGCGCAGCGACCCATCCGTTGGAATACCAGCTGTACTACGGCAACTGAGCAACTAGGCGATGGCGAAGGGCCCCCTCCCACCTTCGCCATCGCCGCCTTCCTCCATGGCTGGGGAGCCATGGCCGGCGGGTGTCGTTGTAGCAAGAAGAACACGCACACAGGGGCAGCAGAGACCGGATCGCGGTCGCGGGCCTTCGCCCTCTCCCACGATGGGTGGCACACGTCTTTGCCGACGTTTCCACCGGGGGCCCGTCGCCGTTTCCGCGCAAGGGATGCCTGCGGGCATCCAGGTGAACCGAACTGCCGGCCGGCATCCGCCGGACGGTCCTTCCACCATCGGGGTATGCGCATGAAATTGATCACCGCCATCATCCGGCCGTTCAAGCTAGACGAGGTGCGAGAAGCACTGTCGCAGGCTGGCGTGTCGGGCATCACCGTGACCGAAGTCAAAGGCTTCGGCCGCCAGAAGGGCCACACCGAGCTGTATCGCGGTGCCGAGTACGTCGTCGATTTCCTGCCGAAGATCAAGATCGAGACCGTCGTGACCGACGAGCGCCTGGAGGCCGTCGTTGAGGCGATCCAGTCCGCCGCGGGTACCGGCAAGATCGGTGACGGCAAGATCTTCGTCACCCCGGTCGAACAGGTGGTGCGCATCCGCACCGGCGAAATCGGCGCTGACGCGCTCTAACCCTTCCGGAGGCCCCATGAAGACTCAGCTCTCGGCCGGGTGGAAGACCCGGTTCTATTCCGTTTGCATGATGATGTTGCTCAGCGCAGTGGCGGTTACTGCGTTCTCCGCGCCGGCGCATGCGCAGGAGACCGCGCCCGCGACGCAGACCACCGCGGTGCCCACCGAGGAAGTGAAGAGCGAACCGCTCGATGCCGCCGCCGCAGCCGCTGCACCTGCCGCCGCCGCGCCGGCCGCCGAGCCGACGCCCACCGTGGACAAGGGCGACGTGGCGTGGATGCTGACCTCCACCCTGCTGGTGTTGATGATGGTGGTGCCCGGCCTGGCGCTGTTCTACGGCGGCATGGTGCGCGCCAAGAACGTGCTGTCGGTGCTGATCCAGGTGTCGGTGGTGTTCTCGCTGATCAGCGTCCTGTGGGTGATCTACGGCTACAGCCTGGCGTTCTCCGGCGATGGTCCGTGGATCGGCAACCTCGACAAGGCGCTGCTCAAGGGTATGAAGGTCGACAGCCTGGCGGCCACGTTCACCGCAGGCGTGAGCATTCCCGAGTTCGTCTTCGTGGCCTTCCAGTGCACCTTCGCCGGCATCACCGGCGCACTGATCGTCGGCGCGTTCGCCGAGCGCGCGCGCTTCGCCGCAGTGGTGCTGTTCTCGGTGTTGTGGTTCACCTTTGCCTACCTGCCGATGGCGCACATGGTGTGGGCCGCAGGCGGTTACCTGTTCGAGAAGGGCGCGCTGGATTTCGCCGGCGGCACGGTCGTGCACATCAATGCGGGTATCGCGGGCCTGGTCGGTGCGTACTTCGTTGGCAAGCGCACCGGCTTCGGCCGCGAGGCGATCAAGCCCCACAACGTGACCCTGACCTTCGTCGGCGCCTCGCTGCTGTGGGTGGGCTGGTTCGGCTTCAACGCCGGCTCCAACCTGGAAGCCAACGGCGGTGCTGCGCTGGCCTTCCTCAACACGATGCTGGCCACGGCCGCCGCCGTGCTGGGCTGGTCGCTGACCGAGAAGATCATCAAGGGCAAGTCCTCGGCACTGGGTGTGGCCTCGGGCATGGTCGCCGGCCTGGTCGGCATCACCCCGGCCTGCGGCACGGTCGGTCCGTTCGGTGCGATCGCGATTGGTTTCATCGCCGGCGTGCTGTGTGTGTGGGGTGTCACCGGCTTGAAGCGCCTGCTGCGTGCGGACGACAGCCTGGACGTGTTCGGCGTGCATGGCCTGGGCGGCATCATCGGCGCGATTCTCACCGGCGTGTTCTCGGCTGAATCGCTGGGCGGCCAGAAGGGCGGCGACTACAGCATCGGCCACCAGGTCCTCATCCAGGCCGAAGGCGTGCTGATCACCCTGGTGTGGGTCGGCGTGGTGTCGGTGGTCTCCTTCCTCATCGCCAAGATGGTGTTTGGCCTGCGCGTGACCGAAGAGGCCGAGCGCGAAGGCCTGGACATCACGGCGCACGGCGAATCGGCGTACGAGTCCTGATGAAGTCGGCATCGACCCGCATTGCCGCGGGTCGATGCGGTGCACGCCGGACCGCCGGGTCCGGCGCGGCATCGAAGAGGTCGTCTCCCGGGGGCGGAGCGGCCGTGTTCCGCAGCGAAGAGGTAGGCATGCAAACGAGCCCCTGTTTCCGCAATTCCCCGATTCCGCACGATGGCTTGCAATGCGCACGCGCAGCCGCTGCAATGGGGCATGACCCTTCGCGACCGTTCCCCACGCCCGTGGCTGCCGATGTTCGCGGCGCTGCTGGCGGCGCTGCTGCTGTCGGCCTGCGCCAGCCACCCGCCGCGCAATCCGCTGGCGCAATGGGTGCCGTCGCGCAACTACAACACCCGCCAGCCGACCCTGATCGTGCTGCACCACACCGAACAGGACAGCGTGCAGCAGAGCCTGGACACCTTGCGCACGCGCAACAGTGGCGGCCAGGTCAGCGCGCACTACCTGGTCGGCAAGGACGGTTCGCTCTACCAGCTGGTGCCCGATTCGCTGCGCGCCTGGCACGCCGGCGCCGGGCACTGGGGCACGATCAGCGACGTCAATTCGGCCTCGATCGGCATCGAGCTGGACAATGACGGTGAGTCGCCTTTCCCGCCCGCCCAGATCGCCACGCTGCTGCGCCTGCTCGAGGACGTGTCCACGCGGCTGCGGATCCCGCGCGAGGCGGTCATCGGCCATGCCGACCTGGCCCCGGCGCGCAAGGTCGATCCCAGCCGCTGGTTCCCCTGAGACCAGCTTGCCGCTGCCGGGTTCGGCGCCTGGCCTGACCCGGCCGACGGTCCGGCGCCGCCTGGTTTCGATGCGTGGCTGGCTTTGCAGGCATTGGGCTATCCGATCGACGACCGCGATGCGGCCGTGCGTGCGTTCCACCGCCATTACCGTGGCAGCGACACGCTGGGCGCGAGTCTCGACGAGGAAGACGCCCGCATCCTCCATTCGCTGGTACGCCAGCGCCGCTGAGCGCGGCCGTTCAGCGGCGGCGGCTCGCCTTTGCACTACATTGGTGCAATGAACGCCGCCTCGCCGCCCCCTCCTTCATTCGATTCCCTGGTCACGCCCCTGGCCTGGGCCGCGCCCGATGGCCGCCTGTTGGGCGTAAACCCGGCCTTCGCGCGTTGGCTGGGGATCAGCGCACGGCGCCTGCAGGACCAGCCGCTGGCCGCGCTCGAGATCGAAGGCGATGCCCTGGCCCGATTCCTGGCCAACGACGAACGCGACGTCCTGCGCCTGCATCGCATGGCGTTGGGGTTCCCGGGTGAGGCGCCACGGTTTGCCGAAGGCTGGCTGTCGCGGTTGGACGAGGGCGGCTGGCTGCTGGAGGCGCATCCGGTCGACGAATTCCCGGCCCCCGACCCGACGCACGCGTTGCCCAGCGCACTCAGCGCCGCGCTCAAGGGGCTGGCCCACGAGCTGCGCAATCCATTGGCCGGACTCAAGGGCGCCGCGCAGCTGCTGGCGCGCCGTGCCAGCCATCGCGACGAAGACGAACGCGAGCTCATCGATCTGATCGGCCAGGAGATCGAGCGTCTCAACACCTTGCTCGAACGCCTGCTCACGCCCACCCCGGCGGGCCCGCACGACCATCTCAACATCCACCTCGTGCTTGAGCGCGTGCTGCGCCTGGCCGAAACCGAAGCCGGCTGGTCGGTGCGCCTGCAGCGCGACTACGACCCCAGCATTCCGGAGATCCTCGGCGACGCCGATCGGCTCAGCCAGGCGGTCTGGAACCTCGTTCGCAACGCGATCCAGGCCGGCGCCAGCACGGTGACCCTGCGCACCCGCGTCGAACACGGCCAGCGCATCCGCGACCACGTGCACGCGATGTCGCTGCGCCTGGAGATCGTCGACGACGGCGGCGGCGTTCCCGAAGAACTGGCCGAGCATCTGTTCCTGCCCCTGGTGTCGGGCCGCGCGCAGGGCAGCGGCCTGGGCCTGGCCCTCGCCCAGCAGGTCGCGCGCGAGCACCACGGCACGCTGACCTATCGTTCGCGTCCGGGCCATACCGTTTTCACTTTGTTGTTGCCGCAGCCGGCGGGTGATGCCGGCAAGGAACCTGCCCATGTCTGACCCCTCCCATTCGCAGCGGATCTGGGTGGTCGACGACGACCGCTCGGTGCGCTTCGTGCTGTCCACCGCCCTGCGTGATGCCGGCTATGCCGTCGACGGCTTCGACAGCGCGGCCGCTGCGCTGGCGGCGCTACGCCAGCGGCCGGCACCCGACCTGCTGTTCACCGACGTGCGCATGCCCGGTGAGGACGGCCTGGTGTTGCTGGACAAGCTCAAGGCCGCGCACCCGCAGTTGCCGGTGATCGTGATGTCGGCCTATACCGACGTCGCCAGCACCGCCGGTGCTTTCCGCGGCGGCGCGCACGAATTCCTCTCCAAGCCATTCGACCTGGACGATGCCGTCGCACTCGCGGCGCGCGCCTTGCCCGACGAGGAGCAAGCGCCCGTGCCGGCGCCGGCGGCGTCCGCCGGCACGCCCGGCCTGATCGGCGACACCGTGGCGATGCGCGCGCTGTTCCGCGCGATCGGGCGCTTGGCGCAGGCGCCGCTGTCGGTGCTCATCAATGGCGAAACCGGCACCGGCAAGGAACTCGTCGCCCGCGCACTGCACCAGGAATCGCCGCGCGCCCGCGCGCCCTTCGTGGCGCTGAACACCGCGGCCATCCCGGCCGAACTGCTCGAGAGCGAGCTGTTCGGCCACGAAGCAGGCGCTTTCACCGGCGCCAGCAAACGCCACAACGGCCGTTTCGAACAGGCCGATGGCGGCACTCTGTTCCTCGACGAAATCGGCGACATGCCGCTGCCTTTGCAGACGCGCCTGCTGCGCGTGCTCGCCGAGAACGAGTTCTTCCGCGTCGGCGGACGCGAGCTGATCCGCGTCGACGTACGCGTGATCGCCGCCACCCACCAGGACCTGGAAGCCCTGGTCGAACAAGGCCGCTTCCGCGCCGACCTGCTGCATCGGCTGGATGTCGTGCGCCTGCAGCTGCCGCCGCTGCGCGAGCGACGCGCCGATATCGGCCTGCTCGCCGACAACTTCCTCGCCACTGCCGCGCGCAAGCTCGACACGCCGACCAAGCGGCTGTCGCAGGCCGCGCTGGAAGCCCTGCGCAAACACGACTGGCCGGGCAACGTGCGCGAGCTGGAGAACGTGTGCTGGCGGCTGGCAGCGTTGGCGGCCGGCGACACCATCGATGCCGCCGACGTGCATGCCGCACTCGCGCGCGGCACGCGTCGACCGGACAGCGTCGCCGGATCGACCGGCGAGGCGAACGGCGCGTGGGATGCGCAACTGGCGGAGTGGGCGCATCGCCGGCTTGCCGCCGGCGCCGAAGGCCTGCACGCCGAGGCGCGCGAACGCTTCGACAAGGCCTTGCTGGAAGTGGCCTTGCAGTTCACCCAGGGCCGGCGCGCCGAAGCGGCCGCGCGCCTGGGCGTGGGCCGCAACACGGTCACCCGTAAACTGGGGCCTGGCCGCCGGCGTCGCTGACCTCGTTTCATGGGGCGTGCACGCCGTCGCGACTAGCGTGCCCCTGCGAAAAGAAGGATGACGATGTACGTGACCTGGCTGCGCACCCTCCCGCTGGCGACCTTGGTGTTGGCGCTCGCTGCCTGCAGCAGCGCACCGCCGCCGGTCCCGACGCCGCCGTTGCCGCCTGCCCAGGTGACGCCGGCGGTGGCCAAGGCCGAGGCTGCGTTGGCATCGGCCTCCGGCAGCATCGTCAGCGGCCGCGTGGTGTTGTTGCCGGTGCCACAGGGCGTACGCATCACCGGCACCGTCGGTGGCCTGCGCGCCGGCGGCAGTTTCGGTTTCCACCTGCACGAGCGCGGCGATTGCAGCGCGATGGACGCGGCCAGCGCGGGTGGCCACTTCAATCCGACCGGCGCTCCCCATGGCCGCAACCCGAGCGGCCCGCACCACCTCGGCGACATGGACAACCTGGTCGCCGACGGCGAAGGCGTTGTCCAGATCGATCGAGTGCTCGGTGGCGTCAGCCTCGGTGGCGGCGCCGGCAACGACATCCTCGGCCGCGCGCTGATCGTGCACGCCGATCCCGACGATTACCGCAGCCAGCCCAGCGGAAATGCCGGTGCGCGACTGGCATGCGGCATCATCCGCCCCAGTCGCTGACCCACGCCGGGCTATCCGGCCATCAACCCGCCTGACGGCGAGAGGAGATTCATGCGCATCATCCCGACCACCTTGTTCATCGCCACCGCATTGGCGCTGGGCGCCTGCAAGCGCGAGGAGCCGGCCACCAACGCGGCGACCGAAGCGCCGGCTGACCATGCCGGCCACGACGCCGCCGCACCGCCGGCGCCGGCCGCCCCATCGGCTCCAGAGGCACCGAGTGCACCGGCCAGCACCGCCACTGTCGAGCTGAAGCCGACCCAGGGCAACGACGTCAAAGGCACGCTTACCTTCAAGAGCGTTGATGGGGCACTGCGCGTTTCCGGCCAGCTCAGCGGCCTGAAGCCGAACAGCCAGCACGGCTTCCACATCCACGAGAAGGGCGATTGCAGCGCACCGGACGGCAGCAGCGCCGGTGGCCACTTCAATCCGGCGCAGAGCGAACACGGCAACGTGACCGCCGATCCGCACCACGGCGGCGACATGCCCAACCTCACCGCCGACGCGCAAGGCAACGCCACGGTCGACGGCCCGGTGTCGAGCAACGTCAACATCGGCAGCGGCGATGCCTTCGATATCACCGGCCACGCAGTGATCGTCCACGCCGATCCGGACGACTACAAGACCCAGCCCACCGGCAATGCCGGCGGCCGCCTGGCCTGCGGCGTGATCACCACCGCCCAGCAGTAATCCGCAAAGCGCGATCGCCGGCCATGCGCCGGCGATCGTTGCGATGCTGTAGGAGACTTCGGGAGGGGGCTTTGGCCCCGGCCGTCATGCGCGCACGAGCGAGGTTCCTGCGACCGGCGCACTACGGTCGCGGCTGAAGCCGCTCCCACAGTGTGCAACCCGGCATCCGCCGCCGTTGTAGGAGCGGCTTC
>Ga0160447_100743_pt1 | contig 14094 bp, 11 predicted proteins | sample HID1973K_E1MG_FD_108222 | JGI IMG/M metagenome (GOLD analysis project Ga0160447, IMG submission 108222) | Enriched mosquito-associated microbial communities from UW Madison campus, WI, USA - HID1973K_E1 MG | ecosystem: Host-associated > Arthropoda: Insects > Digestive system > Unclassified ...
CGCACTTGAACCCTGTAACAGCACGGCTTGCCGACGGCAGCGGCCTTGAAATTGCTACCATCGGCAAGCCGTGCTGCTACAGATGAAAACACTAGACGTGCTGTTGGACCCAATCGCGTACCTCGGCATACGGATAGTCTTCCAGCACCGCAAACCCGGCGATGTTTCTGGCTTTAAGTCTGGTGAACAACGGCACGCTGATTCCGCACAGAAACCGGGTCAGGCATTCCACGCTTGGCTCGTGGCCTCGCGCTGCCAGATGCTTGTCGACGAACTCACCGCACACATCATCGATACGGCGTTGCTCAAGCGGCGCCAGCTCCGGGGGTTCCGGCAAGCGAGCAACGTGCCCGGCGCACACCGAACAATGTCCACATCGATCAGGGGCCTGAGCGTCACCGAAATACTGCGCCAGACGATGGCTCAGACACTGCTCGCTGGCGAACAGATCGAGCATTGCGTGAATGCGCGCCACTTCGGTCGTCTCGTGATGCACGAAATAGTCGTGCAGTTCTTTGCTCAGCGCTTCAGGATCGAAATCCGTTACCAGCAAACTGTAGACCTCGGTCATCTGCTTGCTTTCCAGTTCGATCAAGCCCTTCTCCTGAAAGAAGTCCAGCGCAGTGACGACCCGTGAACGCTCGGCCTGATATTGCTGGTACATCTCGTCGAAGTTAACCGTGGCCCACGTCCGCGCACGACTGGAGGTCTCGACCAGCGCCTGCACGAACTGCTGACGCTCGCCTTGAAAACGCTGCACAAGGTCGTGTGGCTCAATCAGGTACTTGAAACGGTATTCAGCGAAATACGAGTATCGCGGGGCAATGATTCCTCGCAGCTCGAGCTGGACCAGAAGCGTCTTGAGCGGCAACTGGCGAACGTTACTCATCTCCGAAAGCGGCAGCAGCAGAAACTCCCACTGGCCATCGTTGCGAGCGCTGAGCAAGTCCTCCAGTACCTGCCGAATACCTTCGCGCTCCGGCGTATCGCCGTAAACGAAGTTCTCAAGTACGTTGAGGCTGTCGCGATTGGCCAGCACCAGGCACTGCGAAACAGCACCATCGCGACCGGCCCGGCCGATTTCCTGGCTGTAGTTTTCGATGGATTTAGGCAGATCGAAATGCACCACGTTGCGAATGTCGCTCTTGTCGATCCCCATGCCGAACGCGATGGTGGCGACGATGCAGTTCAGTCGGCCATCCATGAACTGACGCTGAATGGACTCGCGCTTATCGTGAACCAGACCGGCATGATAAGCCTGAGCCGGGATGCCGTTTTGTGCCAGATGCGCCGCGACGAACTCGGCGGTCTTTTGCAGGGTGACGTAGACGATGCTTGGTTGTCCCGCGCGCTCGCCGAGCCATTGCACCAGACGACGGCGTTTTTCATGGCCGGGCGTGGGCTCCACCAGCAAGTTGAGATTGGGCCGGTAGAAACCGGTCGTCACGACATCGTCCGGTGCGATGGCGAACTTTGTCTGCATGTCGGCGATGACCTTCGGCGTAGCAGTGGCCGTCAGCAATAACGTCTGTGGGATGTTGAACTCGCGTTGGTAGTCCGGCAGCTTGAGATAATCCGGCCGGAAGTTATGCCCCCATTCGGAGATGCAGTGCGCCTCGTCGATCACCAACAACGAAATCGGCACCTGCGCGATGAAATGCCGAAAGCGCTCGTTTTTAAGGCGTTCGACCGAAATCATCAGGATCTTCAACTCACCGGAGCGCGCTCGGGCCATGACATCGGCCACGTCGTCGCGACTCTGCGCCGAATCAATGCTGGCGGCGGCAATGCCGTGCCTCTGGAGAAAAGCCAGTTGATCCTGAATCAGCGCCAGCAGCGGTGAAACCACCAGAGTCAGGTGGGGCAGCAACAGCGCTGGCAGTTGATAGCACAGCGACTTGCCCGAACCCGTCGGGAAGATAGCGGCAGCCGAGCGCCCCGCCAGCACCGCACAGATGGCGGCCTCTTGTCCGGGGCGAAACTGCCGATAACCGAAAACCTGCTCAAGGGTTTGATACATAGCTGCCACTCCATGGACCGTCGCAAGGGGTTGAACCTTAACGCGGCAGGTTCGGGCGCAATACACCTAAACCGTTACAGAAATGCCGGTCAGCATACATCCCCGTTACAGCAGCGATACATCGTACTAGCAAATCAACATCGCCACGATTAACCTCAGCGCCAGGTTATGAACACGTTCTAACACGCAGGCCAGAAACGCTCGATGCCTGCGACATGCCAAGGAGAGGCCATGCAGCCCATCAAACCGCCCGAGGACGACGGGCTCATCATGCAACGTCTGGCGCCGGACCAGTTCGACGTCGTACTGGGCTCTCATCCTGGCAGGCAAAAAATCACACCGACCAGAAGTAGCTGGTCGCTCGGCAGCATTGTCATTTGTCTGGCATTGATTGCCGCTGTTGCCTACCTGCTTGTGCAGGTGTTCTCCACACCCAAGTCCGGCCCGGCTGTCATACCCCCGACACCGACCGCAGAAATCATCGAAGCCCACACCCCTGTTGCACAAGCAGCGGACATCCGCACCACAGAACAGGTCGTCTACGTCGCGCCCAAACCGGATGCGTCTGAGCCCTCGACGACGAAGCCACTGGACGACTGCCTGAAGAACGGCAATGTCATCGACCGTGACGTGATCAACTGCCGTTTCGGCGAAGCCCAGCCTACTGACTACAACACCCCACGCCCTCAAGGCATGGTCTCCGACCGCTACATGGCGCAGTACAAATCCACAGCAGCCAAGCCCAAAGCCGATACCGGACGTCACTACGAAGTCGCTGGCGTATTCATCCGAGAAATCGACGGCCGTAACCGCTACCAGGCGCGCTACCGCATCTACAACAACCGTATTGAAAACAGCAGCGTGTGCATGAACTTCCTGAGCGACAGCGTCGAGCACCGCGAATGCCGCCGCGCCGCCGAACCCTATTTCAAAGACATGTGCGGCGACTGGACCAAACGCGCCACCAAAGACAAGGATGAGAAGAGCAAGCTGGCGCAGGAGCAGTATTGTGAGGCTGCCCAGACGTATTGGCCTTAATGGTGAGCCTGATCTGTCACCCTCACTCTTGGGCAAATGAAGCTTCCTCCTCCTGAACACGGACAAACTTCGATTTTAGCGGTCATACCTTCCGCCAAGCAGAGGCTTTCACGCCGATCACTTCAGGAAACCGTCATGACCCGCACTCACTATCTCCCTTTACTGCTTACCGCACTGATCGCCACCCTTTCAGGCTGCGGCGACAAGGATGCCGAAAAAATCGGCAGCGCCTCGACCGATGCACGGGGATTGTCGAAGTCGATGACGGTGGATGTCAGCGGGGCGCTGAGCCTGCATTACGAGGCCAAGGGAGACGCGGTCAACGTAGGCTTTTTACCCGGCAAGTTACCCGGTGCGAACTGGCTGACATTGAGTGCGGATCAAGAGGCCGAAGGTGATCGCAACGAAGTCAGCATCGGCCCGATCCTCGGTTTTTCCTTCGACAATCCGGACCAGGAAAAGCAGGCCATCATGTTTCAGGGCGGGCGAGTGGAAGTCGCACATGATGAAAACAGCGCGTCGTACGACACCGGCTCGTACTACCAATACTTCGACACCGACAAAAGCGGCTCGAACAGCAACGTGAAACTCGACTTCAGCAAAATTGAAAAACTGGAGTCCAGCAACAAACTGCTCGACCGCTACCGTCTGGTCGGTACTTTCCAGTTCAATGCTGCCCTTTCCCCAGAGCAACCGACTGACGACTGCACCCGAGAAGCGGCCGCTTACGCCGCCCAACACGGCGAACGCCATCCGGGTTTTGACGCGAAACTGTGCAACGCCAAGAGCGTCGTCGCCAAGGGCAGTTTCGATATCACGCAGGATTTTCCGGTGATGACGAAGGCGGGATGAGAATCTCGCCCTCTATCCAAGCCCCCGCTCGCGTGACGGCGCAGGTGCTTTTGATTCGGCACTAAGGGCGCAGGACCCAGGTTCGCCAACGACCTGCCGCAAACCGGCAACAGAACCAGGCGCCGGCCTTTCGCTTGCAAACGTTCCGAACCGCAGGGGCATAAAAAACCGCCCCCAAGGGCGGTTTCTTTCAGCAGAACCGATATTACAGCTTCGGACCCGCTGCCTTGATCGCGTCGCTCACTTCGAACTTCTTGAAGTTTTCGATGAACAGACCGGCCAGTGCTTTTGCCGCTTCGTCGTACGCTGCTTTGTCAGCCCAGGTGTTGCGTGGGTTGAGCAGTGCAGTGTCAACGCCTGGTACCGACTTCGGCACATCCAGGTTGACAGTCGCCAGGTGCTCGGTTTCTGCACCGATCAGCGCGCCGCTCTGGATGGCTGCGATGACGCCACGGGTGGTCGGGATGTTGAAGCGTTTACCGACGCCGTAGCCACCGCCGGTCCAGCCGGTGTTGACCAGATAGACCTTCGAGCCGAAGCCGCGGATGCGCTTGATCAGCAGCTCTGCGTATTCGCCAGCCGGGCGCGGGAAGAACGGTGCGCCGAAGCAGGTGGAGAAGGTCGACTTGATGCCGGCGCCCGAGCCCATTTCGGTCGAACCGACCAGTGCGGTGTAGCCCGACAGGAAGTGGTAGGCCGCTTGCTCTTCGCTGAGGATCGACACTGGCGGCAAAACGCCGGTCAGGTCGCAGGTCAGGAAGATCACAGCGTTTGGCTCGCCGCCCAGGTTCTTCTCGGAACGCTTTTCAACGTGTTCCAGCGGGTAAGCTGCGCGGCTGTTCTGGGTCAGGCTGCTGTCGGCGTAGTCGGCGTGGTCGTTGGCGTCGAGGACGACGTTTTCCAGCACGGCGCCATGCTTGATGGCTTTCCAGATGACAGGCTCGTTCTTCTCGGACAGGTCGATGCACTTGGCATAGCAACCGCCTTCGATGTTGAACACCACACCTTCGCCCCAGCCGTGTTCATCGTCGCCGATCAGGTAACGGCTTTCGTCTGCAGACAGGGTAGTCTTGCCGGTGCCGGACAGACCGAAGAACAGGGTCACATCGCCCTCTTCACCGATGTTGGCAGCGCAGTGCATCGGCAGCACGTCGGCAGCTGGCAGCAGGAAGTTCTGCACGGAGAACATGGCTTTTTTCATTTCGCCGGCGTAACGCATGCCCGCGATCAGCACTTTCTTCTGTGCAAAGTTGAGAATGACGCAGCCGTCGGAGTTGGTGCCGTCACGCTCTGGCACGCACTCGAAGTTGGCAACGTTCAGCACCTGCCACTCCTGACGACCAGCCGGGTTGTATTGCGCCGGGTTGATGAACAGGCAACGACCGAACAGGTTCTGCCAGGCAGTCTGGGTGGTCATCTTGACGGCCAGGTAGTGATCTTCGGCAGCGCCTACGTGAACGTGGGAGACGAAGTGTTCCTGAGCGTTGTTAAAGGCTTCGACACGCGCCCACAAGGCATCGAACTTGTCAGCCGGGAACTTGCGGTTGATCGGGCCCCAGGCGATTGCGTCCTGAGTAGATGGTTCTTCAACGATGAAGCGGTCTACTGGCGAACGACCGGTGCGATGGCCAGTTTCCACGACGAGTGCGCCAGTATCGGACAGGACGCCTTCTTCGCGTTTGAGGGCTTCTTTAACCAGTTCGTCGACACTGAGATCGGTGTAAACGGCGTTATTGGCTTGCGTCATGAGATTCCCCGTCGGCCCGCTGGCCGAGTGCTCCAAACGTTTTGTAGTAGAAAAACCCAAACTACTACAGCTAAAAAGTGGGCCGGATTATGCCAGAACCGCCCAAAAAAGGTAGGGCCCTCCTGTCAGAACTACATAATGAAGAACGCGGCCCGCTGGGCGGAAACCATTCAGCCCAGCGTCGGCACTACATAAAAACGACATCAGTGACGGGTATCCGAGGGGGTGTCGACCCCACCCCCTGCGAACAGCTGAGCTACATCGGTTGCGTCGAAAAGGTAGCGCTGATTGCAGAACTGGCAATCGATCTCAACGGTGCCGTTGTGCTCGATCACCAATTGCTGTGCATCTTCCAGACCAAGACTGACCAATGCGTTGGCGGAACGCTCGCGCGAGCAGCTGCAACGGAATATCAAAGGCTGAATATCGAACATGCGCACCGCGTCCTCGTGGAAAAGACGATGCAGCACGGTTTCGTTGTTCAGGCTCAACAGCTCTTCGGCGGTGAGCGTGTCGACCAGTGTGTTGACATGTTGCCAGCTGGCTTCGCGCTCTTCCGGGTCAGTCAGGCGTGCCGGTGGCAACTGTTGGAGCAGCAGGCCACGGGCGCGCTTGCCGTCGGCCTTGATCCAGAAACGTGTAGGCAACTGCTCGGACATCACAAAGTAGCTAGACAGGCAGGCCGACAGATCGACACCATCCAGACCGACGATCCCTTGGTAACGCTTGCCTTGGCGCGGATCGATGGTCATGGTCAGGTCGCCGTCCGGCATCAGCTCTTGCAGCGTGGCATCTGGAGTGATCAGGCCCTCGTCATAACGGGCGATGCCGCGAATCTCGCGCTCGCTGGAGCATTCGACCATCAGCAGAGAAACCGGCCCCAGGGAACGTGCCTGTAGAACCAGCAAACCATCGAATTTAAGGGTGCCGACAAGCAATGCCGCGGCGGCGAGCATTTCGCCCAGCAATTGAGCAACCGGCTCGGGATAGGGATGCTTGGCGAGCACCTCGGCGTAGCTGCGTTCCAGTGCCACGAGCTCACCGCGAACGTCGCTCTCGTCGAAGATGAAGCGCTGGGTGTAATCGATATCCGGGAAATCATGCATGGGAATTTGGTATCTGAAGTAATGACAAATTGATGACAAACGCCTATAAAACGCGGTTTAGCACCGCTGGTGCACTGTCATGCCGATGGGGGCATTTTATGGACTATCCCGCGCTGTTCCAACCCAAGTGGAACGCCAAAAAATTCCTGCTGTGTAATCTGGTAGCGTTCGCGTTACTGCTGATATGGATCTGGCCTGCAGGCCACGCGGCTTTCACCCAATTCGACGAGTGGTTTTTCCACCTGCTGAATCGACCACTGGAACAGAACAAAGCCTGGCTGTGGGTCTGGACCATCGCCAGTATGCGCCCCTTCGATGCCGTCGTCGGGCTGATCCTGCTGACACTGCTGATCAAGGGCGACTGGGTCTTCAACGCGGTGCAGACCCGAGCGGCATTGGTCGGCTTCGTCCTCACGCTGATCCTGCTGCTGATCATCCGGACCGTGTTCTCCAAGATCATCGACCACTCCTCGCTGCAACATGACAGTGCTTCGATGGTCATTCCAGATGCGATCAAGCTCAGCGAAATCTTCCCGATGCTGGAAGACAAATGGCAGCTCAAGGATCGCTCCAGCCAGAGCTTCCCGGGCGATCATGCGTCGGTTCTGCTGATCTGGGCGATGTTCATGACCGTGTTCAGCCGCACCGCCGGCCAGCGAGTGATCATCTGGGCACTGGCCTTCCTGTTCATGATGCCGCGTCTGGTCGCTGGCGCGCATTGGGGTCAAGACGACTACATCGGCGGCGTAATGATTGCCTTGCTGGCCCTGGGCTGGAGCTGCTACACGCCGTTCGTGGCAACGGCGACAGGCTTGCTGTTCCGGATGACTGCGCCGGTCTTCAATCTGTTCGGGCGTTTGCCGCTGCTGCGCTGCCTGAGCATCATGAAGCCGGGCGCACATCTGTAGGTCGATCAACACCTGTAGTAGCACCGGCTTGCCGGCGGTGGCGTCATTGGAATTGCCCCGCCGGCAAGCCGGACTGCTACAAACTGATCCAGTTGCCCTCAATCATCTCCGGAATGAAAATGGAACAACTGTCGGCGCTGTTTCTTGGTCGGTTTGCCATCGGTCGTCACTCCCAGGCTTCCGGCCTTGCGCATCTCGGCGGCCTGTTCGCGTTTCGCGAGGCTTTCAGGGGTTTCGCTGTAGAGCAACTGCGCTTCGGGAGCGCCACGGCGGACGATGGACAGTGCCTTGACGACAACCGTACGCTCATCGAATCCGGCACGGATCTGAAACTCGTCTCCGATGCGCGGCTCTTTGCCAGGCTTGCAACGCTCGCCACGGCAATGCACCTTTCCGCTCTCGATGGCAGCCTTTGCCAACGCGCGAGTCTTGAAGAAGCGCGCTGCCCATAGCCACTTATCCAAACGAACCTTGTCGTCTTCGTCTGACTTTTGTGTCATCTGAATTCCTCAATCGGGTGATAGTCAGAACTGTACTACGCAACGCCGAGCACGCAGTAATCTCAAGCCTTGGTTAGAATCCCTTCGATGCAAACAGGGGAATTCGTTCTGGTGTTCGTCAGGCTATCGTTCTCGGGTTGTCACAATCTGGACCGAGTTGAGCTTTAGAGTCATCGCCTCAGGCCAGGTGCAGGCCTGGCGGGCGGATTTTTTCGCCGACTGCGGTATTTTTCCGATGCAGATTCGTTTTTTCGGATCTGCATCAAAGGCATTGACCCAGGCCGTTACTGGTGTCTGGCAGAACGCGCAAACGTACGGAATTGCTTTGAAAACATTCGACCATCTCACAGTCATCGGCCTTCGCGAATGGGTGGCGCTGCCCAATTTGGGGGTCGCTGGCCTGCGCGCGAAGATCGACACCGGGGCCAGTACATCCAGCCTTCATGCCACGGAGATCGAACCCTTCGAGCGCGACGGCGAAAAGTGGGTGCGTTTCAACGCCCATCTGGGGACGATTGTGCAACTGCGCCACCGCCGTTGCGAGGCCCAACTGGTAGCGATGAAAACGATCAAGAGCTCCAACGGTCATGCGCAGGTGCGTTACGTGATTCGCACGACACTGGCGCTGGGAGATCGCGTCTGGCCGGTGGAATTCACCCTGGCCTGCCGCAAGGCCATGCGATATCGATTGCTGCTGGGTTCCAAAGCCCTGATTGATGGCCAGTTGGTGGTCAATCCGGGCATTACTTATGTTCAGGACAAGCCGGTGTTCCCGGCCTCTAATTCCTCTGCCACAGGTGTTGCATGAAGATCGCTGTGCTTTCGCGAAACCCGCGTCTGTATTCAACTCGTCGCCTGGTCGAAGCTGGTATCCAGCGGGGCCACGAGGTCGTGGTGATCGATACGCTGCGCGCCTATATGAACATTGCCAGTCATAAGCCGCAGATCCACTATCGAGGAAAACCCCTGGAAGGCTTCGATGCGGTCATCCCGCGCATTGGCGCCTCCGTGACGTTCTACGGCTGCGCCGTGTTGCGTCAGTTCGAGATGATGGGCGTATTCCCGCTCAACGAATCCGTCGCCATTGCCCGTTCCCGCGACAAACTGCGCTCGCTGCAGTTGCTGTCGCGGCGCGGCATCGGCCTTCCGGTCACGGGCTTCGCCCACTCCCCGGATGACATCCCCGATCTCATCCAGATGGTCAACGGCGCGCCGCTGGTGATCAAGGTACTGGAAGGGACTCAAGGCATCGGGGTGGTGCTCTGTGAAACCGCGACAGCAGCGGAATCCGTGATCGAGGCGTTCATGGGCCTGAAGCAGGACATCATGGTTCAGGAGTACATCAAGGAGGCAGGTGGTGCGGACATTCGCTGCTTCGTGGTAGGCGACAAGGTCATCGCCTCGATGATGCGCCAGGCCAAACCGGGTGAGTTTCGCTCCAACCTGCACCGCGGCGGCACGGCGAGCCTGATCAAGATCACCCCGGAAGAGCGCATGACCGCGATCCGTGCGGCCAAGGTCATGGGGTTGAGCGTCGCGGGTGTGGACATCCTGCGCTCCAATCACGGTCCGTTGGTGATGGAAGTGAACTCGTCCCCAGGTCTGGAAGGCATCGAGACCACGACCGGCAAGGACGTGGCTGGCATGATCATTCAGTACATCGAGAAAAACGGAGGACCGCATATGACGCGGACCAAGGGGAAGGGTTGATTCATTCAGTCACGATTCATGCGATGTATGGATGACCTGTAGCAGTTCGGCTTGCCGGCGGAGCGATTTCAAGGGCGCCACCGCCGACAAGCCGGACTGCTACCGAAGATCATGCCGAGCCGCTAATCCGCGTCTCTGGGCAATAGCAGCCCGAGAGGCAAACGCACCCGCGCCTCAAGCCCGCCTCCCGAGCGGTTGCGCAGTTCGACATTGCCGCCGTGCATTGCAGCAATCCGCTTGACGATTGCCAGCCCCAGTCCTGTCCCCTTGCCGCTGCGGGCACGGTCACCGCGGGTGAACGGGTTGAAGATGCCTTCCAGTTCCGAGGGGTCGATACCCATGCCACGGTCCAGAACACTGAGCACCACATAGGGCGCGCCACTGTCACCGGAGACATACGCCGCAACTTCGACACCGTCGCCCGCGTGATGCATGGCATTGCCGATGAGATTGTTGAGCAGGCGCTTCATGGAAACGCGACGCAGGGGAAAGGGTGGGATTGACTCCAGGCACAGCCGCACCTGCTCGACCGGGCTGTTGTACGGCGCCACGACCTCGTGGACCAAATCGACCAGATTGACTTCCTCGACTTCCTCGTCACGCCCGTCGCGGATGAACGCCAGAAACTGATCGAGGATTGCATCCATGTCCTCGATATCCCGCACCATGCCTTCCATGAACTCGTTGTCCACTGGCATCAGCTCCAGTGACAGACGCAATCGCGTCAGCGGCGTACGCAGGTCATGGGATACGCCTGCAAGCATCAATTCCCGCTCCTGCCCCGCCTGTTCGACGTCTTCCGCCATCTGGTTGAACGCGCGATACACCTCGGTCATTTCGCTTGGTGTATCGCTCACTGGCAAGCGCACGCTGCGACCTTGCCCCAACTGGCGGGCAGCGAAAACAAGACGTTTGAGCGGTTGATTGAGCTGGCTGACGAAGATCCACGCCGACGCCGTGGAAAGCAGACCGATCGCCAGGAACCAGCCCAGCACGCTCCAGATTTTCTGGCCGCGCAGAGGATGTGGATACAGAGGAACCTTCAACCAGCCATCGCCCAGACTCGGCGCGCGAACCCACAGGGCTGGCGGGGCGTGGACTCGCAGCCTTACCTCAGTGTCTGCGCCGAGCTCTGCCTGCATCTGCCGCTGGTAGATTTCCGAATAAGGCCAGTGCTGCTCGCCCTCCGGGACTCCGCCACCGACCACGCGGATCAGGCCGGCGGCGTCGGCAATGGTCTGCCTGTCGCTTTCATCAGCGGCCCAATACGCCCGCAAGGTCAGGGCAACACCGTGGCTGTATTGGCGGTCGACCAGTACGTCTTCGTTCATCAACAGATAAACCAGGGTCAGCGCCTTGGAAAACAGGACGACGATGAGCACCAGCCAGAGCGTGCGGGAGAAAAAGCTTTGCGGGAACCAGAGCGGTGTCTTCATAACAGCAGCTACACACTTTGCAGGAGCGAGGCGGGCTCGCAAGATTTCGCGGATGGCGATAGACAGCAAAACCAGTCACGCCGACGCTACCTTCCGGTATATCGAGGTGACTGGCTGGCGTATGCAGGCGTGCAAAGCGCCCCCGCAAGCATCTGTCGACTTGCTGTTACTGCTTGCTGGCACCATCCGGTACGAACACATAACCCACGCCCCATACCGTCTGGATGTAACGCGGCTTGGCGGCGTCCACTTCGATCAGACGGCGCAGACGGGATATCTGCACGTCGATCGAGCGCTCCAGCGCATCCCACTCGCGGCCTCGGGCCAGGTTCATCAGCTTGTCGCGGGTGAGCGGTTCGCGCGCGTGCATTACCAGGGCCTTGAGCACAGCGAATTCACCGGTGGTGAGCATGTGCACTTCGTCGCCCTTCTTGAGCTCGCGAGTAGCCAGCGACAGTTCGTACTCGCCGAAGGTGACGGTCTCGTCTTCGCTCGCAGGCGCACCCGGCACGGGGGCCGACTGACGACGCAGCACCGCTTTGACGCGGGCCATCAACTCATCGGGGTTGAAAGGCTTGGCCAGGTAATCGTCGGCGCCGAGCTCCAGCCCCTTGATGCGGCTCAGTTCATCGCCCTTGGCGGTGAGCATGATGATCGGCACCTGATTGTTCGCCGCACGCAGTCTGCGGCAAGCCGACAGACCGTCTTCGCCTGGCAGCATCAAATCCAGCACCACGAGGTGAAATACTTCGCGCGCCAACAGCCGGTCCATTTGCTCCACGTTGGCCACGGCCCGGGCGCGATAGCCCTTGCTGGTGAAAAAACGTTCTAACAGGCTGCTCAAGCCCGGGTCATCGTCGACGATGAGGATTTTTTCGCCTTCAGCCGTTTGTGCAGTGCTGCTCATTGGAAGCTCCTTTGATCTCGGCGCGCATTATGGCGTAGCTGCTGTGATGCGCACCGTGTGCATTGTTAGCAGATTTTTCCTGTACTGCCACTGGCGCTCTGCTTCGCAGCTTCGGGCATCGCCTGGCGATGATTGCACGGGAGGTTTGCGGGCAACTGACAGGGCGATCCCCTAATCGGGGTTCACTGGGTATAATGCGCCGCCCTCAAGGTCAGGCAACACTCGCTTGCGGCGGTTCGCCAGCAGCTGATTTTTTGCACACACATTTGCCAGGTGGTTTTATGGACAGTATCAACAGCCGCATCGCCGAGGAACTCGGTGTCCGCCCGCAACAGGTCGAAGCGGCCGTCGCGCTACTGGATGAAGGCTCAACGGTGCCCTTCATCGCTCGCTACCGTAAAGAAGTGACTGGCAGCCTCGATGACACGCAACTGCGTCATCTGGAAGAGCGCCTGCGCTACCTGCGCGAGCTCGATGAGCGCCGCATCAGCATCCTTGCCAGCATCGAAGAGCAAGGCAAGCTGACCCCGGAACTGGCGCGCGACATCAAACTCGCCGACACCAAGACCCGCCTCGAAGACTTATACCTGCCCTACAAACAGAAACGCCGCACCAAGGGCCAGATAGCCCTGGAAGCCGGCCTCGGCGAGCTGGCCGACGGCCTGTTCAACGACCCGAGCCTGACACCCGAGACCGAAGCCGCACGCTTTGTCGACGCCGAAAAAGGCTTTGCCGACGTCAAGGCCGTTCTCGAAGGCGCCAAGTACATCCTCATGGAGCGCTTCGCCGAAGACGCTACCCTGCTGGAGAAACTGCGCAGCTTCCTCAAGCAGGAAGCGGTGATCAGCGCGCGCGTCGTGGCTGGCAAGGAAGAAGAAGGCGCCAAGTTCCGTGACTACTTCGAGCACGACGAGCCGCTCAAGAGCATGCCGTCGCACCGCGCCCTCGCAATTTTCCGTGGCCGCAACGAAGGCATCCTGAGTTCTGCACTGAAAGTCGGCGAAGAACTGCCGGGCACACTGCACCCGTGCGAGATGATGATCAGCGAGCGTTTCGGCTTGCAGAATCAGAATCGCCCGGCGGACAAATGGCTGGCCGAGGTCGTGCGCTGGACCTGGAAGGTCAAGCTCTATTCCCATCTGGAAACCGACCTGCTGGGCGAGCTGCGCGACGGTGCCGAGACCGAAGCGATCAACGTTTTCGCGCACAATCTGCATGACCTGCTGCTGGCCGCACCTGCTGGTCCACGCGCCACGCTGGGGCTGGACCCTGGCCTGCGTACCGGCTGCAAGGTGGCCGTGGTCGATGCGACCGGCAAACTGCTGGACTACGCCACGGTTTATCCGCACGTTCCGAAAAACCAGTGGGACCAGACCATCGCCGTGCTGGCTGCGCTCTGCGCCAAGCACTCGGTCGATCTGATCGCCATCGGTAACGGTACTGCCAGCCGCGAAACCGACAAGCTTGCTGCTGAGCTCATCAAGAAGTACCCAGGGCTGAAGATGACCAAGGTCATGGTCTCGGAAGCCGGTGCTTCGGTGTACTCGGCGTCCGAACTGGCTGCCAAGGAATTCCCGGACCTGGACGTGTCGATCCGTGGCGCGGTGTCCATCGCCCGCCGTCTGCAGGATCCGCTGGCAGAGCTGGTGAAGATCGATCCCAAGTCCATCGGGGTTGGCCAATACCAGCACGACGTGTCCCAGCTCAAGCTGGCGCGCGGCCTGGACGCCGTGGTCGAGGACTGCGTGAACGCCGTGGGCGTCGACGTAAATACCGCCTCGGTCGCGTTGCTGGCCCGCATCTCCGGCCTGAACACCACGCTGGCGCAAAATATCGTCACCCATCGCGACGAGAACGGCGCTTTCAAAAC
>Ga0160447_100745_pt1 | contig 14045 bp, 14 predicted proteins | sample HID1973K_E1MG_FD_108222 | JGI IMG/M metagenome (GOLD analysis project Ga0160447, IMG submission 108222) | Enriched mosquito-associated microbial communities from UW Madison campus, WI, USA - HID1973K_E1 MG | ecosystem: Host-associated > Arthropoda: Insects > Digestive system > Unclassified ...
TCGTCGCTGATGCGCGCGCTGCCGCCGGCCTTGGCGGCAGCCGCCTGCACTTCGGCGACGATGCGCGCGCGGCGCTCGTCCGGATCGACCATGACATTGGCGGCGCGCAACGACTCGACGTAATCGGCCGGCGTGCTCAGCCAGACCTGCTTGTCATGCATGAAGCGATGGCCGCGGCTCATCCGGTCCGACTCCAGGCCCAGCACCTGCGCCGGCACCACTTCCTTGCCCAGCAACAGCACCAGCCAATGCACCGGCCGCGCGAAGGCGTAGTCGTGGTCGCCCCAGCGCATTGGCTTGGGGATCGGCATCGCGGCGATGGCTTCGCGCAGGATCTCCGGCAGCAGCTCCGCAGTGCGCGCGCCCGGCTTCACCGCGCGATGTGCGAAGCGCTCACCCTTGGCGTCGCTGGCGCGTTCCAGCGCGGTCCATTCCACACCCGCTTTGGCGGCGAAACCCTGCAGCGCCTTGGTCGGTTGGCCGTCCGCATCCAGGCCGATGTTGAGGTAGGGGCCGAGCAGCTCGGTGCGCTGCTCTGGCTGCTCCAGCGCCACGCCCGGCAGCAGCACGGACAGGCGGCGCGGCGTCGACAGCGGTTTGGCGTCGCCACGTTCATGGGCGATGCCGCGCTTGTCCAGGCCGGCGATCACGCCGTCGAAGAAAGCCTGCGCCAGGCCGGGCAGCGCCTTGACCGGCAGCTCCTCGGTACCCAGTTCAATCAGAAGGGGTTGCATCGTCTGAGTCATCGGAAGGCGATCAAGGGGCGGGGGCTTGGAAAGGAATGTAGAACTGTTGGAACAGCGGCAGCGCTTCGTGGCGATCCACGTGCGCGCGCAGCGCCGGATAAGGCGCCAGGTCCCAGGGCACCGCGTCTCGCAGATGGGTGACGAAACAGGCCACCGCGATATCGGCGTGGCTCATCGTCTCGCCCACCAGCGCCGGATGGCCTGCGCGCGCCGCGCAGTGCCGCTCCAGTTCCTGCAATGCGCCTTCGACCTGGGTGTGGCAACGCGACAACCACAGTTCGCTGCGCATCTCCGCGGGCCGGAAGATCCGCTCCAGCACGATGAGCACCGCCTTGTCGATCGCACCGGTGGCCAGGGCGATCAGCCGCTGCGCCTCGCGGCGGTCCACACCGCCGGCCGGCATCAGCGCACGCCCGGGACCGACGAGGTCGTCCAGATGGTCCAGCATCATCGCCGACTCGGTAAGTACTTCACCGTCGTCCAGCACCAGCGTCGGCGCGCGCCCCAGCGGGTTGTATTCGCGGATACGGTCGAAATCGCGACCCACCGACCACGCACGGTGCTCGAACGGCATGCCGTACAGCGACAGGGCGATGGCCACCCGCCGCGTGTACGAGGAGTCGTACATGCCGATCAGGATCATTCGCCCGCGACCTCGCGCTTGAGGCCGGGGAAGCCCAGCTTCTCGCGCTGCGCGTAATAGGCCTGCGCCACCGCCTGGGCCAGCGCGCGCACGCGCAGGATGTAGCGCTGGCGCTCGGTCACGCTGATCGCGCGGCGCGCGTCGAGCAGGTTGAAGGAATGGCTGGCCTTGGTGACCTGTTCGTAGGCCGGCAGCGGCAGCCCAACCTCGACCAGCTTCTTGGCCTCGCGCTCGCAGGCGTCGAAGCGGTGGAACAGCTCCTCCACGTCGGCATGCTCGAAGTTGTAGGTGCTCTGCTCGACTTCGTTCTGGTGGTAGACGTCGCCATAGGTCACCGGCGAACCGTCCGGCCCGTAGGTCCAGACCAGGTCGTACACGTTGTCGCAGTTCTGCAGGTACATGCACAGGCGCTCGAGACCGTAGGTGATCTCGCCCAGCACCGGCCGGCACTCCAGGCCGCCAGCCTGCTGGAAGTAGGTGAACTGGGTCACCTCCATGCCGTTGAGCCACACCTCCCAGCCCAGGCCCCAGGCACCGAGCGTCGGCGACTCCCAGTTGTCCTCGACGAAGCGCAGATCGTGCACCAGCGGGTCGATGCCCAGCGCCTTCAGCGAACCCAGGTAGAGCTCCTGCAGGTTGTCCGGGTTCGGCTTCATCGCCACCTGGTACTGGTAGTAGCGCTGCAGCCGATTCGGGTTTTCGCCGTAGCGGCCGTCGGTCGGGCGGCGCGAAGGCTGCACGTAGGCGGCATTCCACGGCTCCGGGCCCAGCGCGCGCAGGAACGTCGCCGGGTGGAAGGTGCCGGCGCCGACTTCCAGGTCCAGCGGTTGGATCAACACGCAGCCCTGGTCGGCCCAATACTGGTTGAGGGTCTGGATCAGGCCCTGGAAGGTGATGGCGACGCGCGGGGCGCCCGGAAGAATGGACATGCGGCGAAGGCCGTATGAAGGGGTGCGCTAGTATAGCGACCGACCTGCGGCGTCGGCCGCAGCGGGGAAGGCACCATGGAACAGCGGCAGTCCGCCGAAGCGATGAAGGCCCGGTTGGGCGCGGCCTTGCCGCGCGGCCGGTTGGTCTTCGAGCGGGTCGTGGCGGCGTTGCTGGCCGACGAGATGGTCGCGCCCGACGACCGCGAGCGCATCCAGTTCTCCGCCCATGGCGCACGCAACGCCAGCGAAGTCCACCCGCTGGTGCTGCTGGCCAACCTCAAGCTCAGGGCCGGCCAGGCGCCCGCCGGTGAACTCGGCCTGGAGCGGCTCACCGAATGGCTGGCGACCCGCTCGGGCATGCGCTACCTGCGCGTGGACCCGACCCGTGTCGACGTGGCCAGCGTCACCGGGGTCGTCTCGCACGCCTACGCGCGCCGCCACCGCATCCTGCCCCTGCACCTGGACGCCGAGCGCGTGCTGATCGCCACCAGCGAACCGCTGGCGCTGGACTGGCTGCCCGACGTACAGCACCTGACCCGACGCCGCATCGACGTGGTGCTGGTCAACCCGCTGGACCTGCACCGCTACACGATGGAGTTCTTCGGGGTCACCCGCTCGGTCCGCGGCGCGAACGGCGACGTGCGCAGCGAGCAGAGCGTGACGCTGCCCAGCTTCGAGCAGCTCGTCGAGCTGGGCGGCGACGTCAACGCCGACGACCACCACATCGTCCACATCGTCGACTGGCTGCTGCAGTACGCCTACGAGCAGCGCGCCTCGGACATCCACCTCGAACCGCGCCGCGACATCGGCCGCATGCGCTTCCGCATCGACGGCGTGCTGCACAAGGTGTTCGAAGTGCCGCCGACGGTGATGACCGCGGTGGTCAGCCGCATCAAGGTGCTGGGCCGCATGGACCTGGGCGAACGCCGCCGCCCGCAGGACGGCCGCATCAAGACCCGCTCGCCGGGCGGGCGCGAGGTCGAGATGCGCCTGTCGACCATGCCCACCGCGTTCGGCGAGAAGTGCGTGATGCGCATCTTCGATCCGGACGCCGCCTTCAAGTCGATCGACCAGTTGGGTTTCAGCCCGGAAGAGGCCGCCGGCTGGACCGCACTGGTGCAGCGACCGCACGGCATCGTGCTGGTGACCGGCCCCACCGGCTCGGGCAAGACGACGACGCTGTACTCCACCCTCAAGCGGCTGGCGACGCCGGACGTGAACGTGTGCACGGTCGAAGACCCGATCGAGATGATCTCGCCGGAATTCAACCAGATGCAGGTCCAGCAGAACATCGACCTGGACTTCGCCAGTGGCGTGCGCACCCTGCTGCGGCAGGACCCCGACATCATCATGATCGGCGAAATCCGCGACCTGGAGACCGCACAGATGGCGGTGCAGGCCTCGCTGACCGGCCACCTGGTGCTGTCGACCCTGCATACCAACGATGCGGCCTCGGCGATCACCCGCCTGCTCGACCTGGGCGTGCCGCACTACCTGGTCGCCTCCACCCTCAATGGCGTGCTTGCCCAGCGCCTGGTGCGCACGCTGTGCCCGCATTGCAAGCGCCCGCACGCCCTCAGCGACACCGACTGGGCGGCCATCCGCGAACCGGGCGAGGCGCTGCCGGCCCAGGTCACGCCCCACGCTCCGGTCGGCTGCCTGGAATGCCGGCGCACCGGCTACTTGGGCCGGGTCGGCCTGTACGAACTGTTGCCGGTCAGCCACAGCTTGCGCGCGCTGATCCGCGGCGACATGGACCTGGCCGGGTTCGGCCGCGCCGCCCGCGGCGAAGGGCTGCGCACGCTGCGTCGTACCGGACTGGAAAAAGTGGCTGAAGGTCTGACTACAATCGAGGAAGTCCTGTCGGTCCTGCCCCCCAAAGAATGATCCCCGCGGTATGAAGTCGGCGCCGTTCCTGATCCTCGAAACCGGCCAGCCGGTGCAGGCGATGAAGCGCTATGGGCGCTTCCCGCACTGGATCCGCGTGGCCGCCGGCCTGGCCGAATCCGAGACCCGGGTCGTCAATGTGGAAGCCGGCGAGCGCCCGCCACCGCGTGCCGGTTATGCCGGCACCATCGTTTCCGGGTCCGCCGCCTTCGTCACCGACCGCGCCGACTGGAGCGAGCGCACCGCGGACTGGCTGCGCGAAGCCGCCCACGAGGGCGCCCCGCTGTTCGGCATCTGCTATGGCCACCAGCTGCTGGCGCATGCGCTCGGCGGCCAGGTGGACTACAACCCGGCGGGCCGCGAGTCGGGCACGATCGAGCTGGAACTGCATGCGCCGGCCTTCGAGGATCCGCTGTTCGCCGGCCTGCCGGCACGGTTCCCGGCCCACGCCACCCACCTGCAGACGGTGCTGCGTGCCCCGGAAGGCGCGACCGTGCTGGCGCGCTCGCGCCAGGACGAGTGCCATGCCTTCCGCTGGGGCGAGGCCGCCTGGGGGGTGCAGTTCCACCCCGAATTCGCGACCCACCACATCCGTGGCTACGTCCATGCGCGCGCCGACTGCCTGCAACGGCATGGCCGTTGCGCCCGCACGGTCGCCCGCGAAGTCAGTGCCGCGCCGCTGGCGCGCCGCCTGCTGCAACGCTTCGTATCCCACGCCCGTACGCTGCCGTCGGCCGACGGCCACGGAAAACAGCGATAATTGCCCCAGCGCCGGGCTTGGTCGGCGCGCAACTATCCGGATCGGGAATGAGCGAAATTCGCAAGGTGTCGGCATCCGCCGGCGCGGAATGGCTGTTGACCGGCTTCTCGCTGCTGCGCCGTGCGCCGCTGGCGCTGGGCTCGCTGGGGCTGTTGTGGGGCGTCGTCGCCATGTTGGCGGTCTTGCTGTCATCGCTGGTGCCGATCCTCGGCGCACCGGTGCAGTTCCTGATGGTGCTGGCCGGCCCGATCTTCATGGGCGGGTTGCTGTGGGCCGTGCGCGAAGTCGACGAAGGCCGCATCGCGCGTCCGGCGCACCTGCTGCACGGATTCCAGGAAGGCCGCGCGCCGCACCTGTTGGTCGCGCTGCTGCCGCAAGTCGTGGCCGGCTTGCTGCTGGGCGCGCTGTTGCTGGTGCTGATCGGTACCAGCGGCTGGCAGCACCTGTCGGAGGTGATGCTGCGCATCAACGAACTCAGCCAGTCCGGCGAGCAGCCGGACCAGGCGCAGATCCGCGAACTGGTCGCGCAGCTGCCGGCCGGCCGCATCCTGCTGTGGCTGCTGCTGGTGATCGTCACCTTCGCCGCGCTGAGCCTGGCCTTGTTCGTGATGCCGCCGCAGGTCATGTTCGACCACACCACCGGCACCCATGCGCTGCGCGAGAGCCTGCGCGCGAGCCTGCGCAACCTGCCGGCCCTGTTGGTGTTCTTCGTGCTCGCCTTCATCGCCCTGATCGCCGTGTACTTCGCGGTGATGATCGTGGCGCTGACGTGCTCGCTGATCCTGGGACAGGGCGCGGCGGTGTGGCTGTCGCAGCTGTTGCTGATGGCGGTGCTGATGCCGGTGTTCGCCGGCGCGGTCTACGCGGCGTGGAAGCAGATGTTCGCCCATCCGGACGCGGTGCCGCCGGCGCTGCCGGTCGGTCGCGACGACATCTTCGTCGCCTGAGGCGTCGGCCGCGACGCAGCGGCCGTCATACCTGCGCGGTCACTTGCGCTCTTGTTCCTCGGCCGCCGGCAATGCCTGTGGCTTGGGCGAGACCATCCGCGAGGCGACGATGCCCAGCTCGTAGAGCAGGCACATCGGAATGGCCAGCAGCAACTGCGACACCACGTCCGGCGGGGTCAGCACCGCGGCGATCACGAAGATCCCGACGATGGCGTAGCCGCGGCCCGCGCGCAGCTGCTCGGGCGTGACCCAGCCCAGCAGGACCAGGATCACCAGCGCCACCGGCAGCTCGAAGCTGCTGCCGAAAGCGAAGAAGATCACCAGCACGAAGTCCAGGTAGGCATTCGCATCCGGGGTGATGGCGATGACGTCCGGCTTGAAGGTCGTCAGGAAATGGAAGACCGCCGGCAACACCAGGAAATAGGCGAACGCGCAGCCGATGTAGAACAGCAGGACCGCCGAACCCAGGATCGGGAAAGCCAGCCGCTTCTCGCGCTGGTACAGGCCCGGCGCAACGAACGCCCACGCCTGGTACAGCAGCCACGGCACTGCGATGAACAGCGCCACGAAGAAGGTCAGCTTGAGCGGTGCGAAGAAGGCGCCGGCCGGGTTCATCGCGATCATCGTCTGCCCCTCGGGCAGTTGCGAGATCAACGGGTGCGCCAACCAGCTGTAGATCGCGCGGGTGAACGGCAACAGCCCGAGCAGTACCAGGCCTAGGCCGAGCAGACCGCGCACCAGGCGCGCACGCAGCTCGATCAAATGTTCGATCAGGCTGCTTTCGGCGTGGACGTCCTCGGGCGCGCTCATGGCCGCTGCTCCGGTTCGTGCGTCGGACTTGTTTCGTGCGTCGGCGTGGCCGGCACATCGGCCACCGGCAATCCGTCGTCCACTACGTCGGCCGGCTTGGCTGCCGCGACCGGCGCGTCGCTGCCGGTGCGGATGTCGATGTCGCGCGCATCGACATCGCGCGCTACTTCGTCGTGCAGCCGCTGGCCTTCGGCCTGCACCTGCTGCTCACCATGGCGCAGCTGCGTTTCGGCATCGCGCAGGGACTGGCGGACGCTGTGCAGATTGCGCTTGAGTTCCTCGGCCTCGAGCTCGCGCTCCAGTTCCTGCTTGACCGAATCCCATTGCGACCGTGCGCGCCGCACCCACAGGCCGGCAAAGCGCGCGGCCTTGGGCAGACGCTCGGGACCAAGCACCACCAGCGCCACGACGGCGATGAGCAGCAGCTCGCTGAAGCCGATATCGAACACGCGTCGAAGCCCGCTGCGTCAGTGGGCGTCGCGGTCGCGCTCGGCCTGCGATTCGCGCTTGGCGCTGTCGGCATCCCGGGTCTGATCGTTGAGCTGGCCGGGCGGCCGGTCTTCGTCGTGCATGCCCTTCTTGAATTCCTTGACCGCGCTGCCGAGGTCCTTGGCGCCGCTGGTCAGGCGCTTGGTACCGAAAACCAGCAACACGATCACCAGCACGATCAGCCAGTGCCAGATGCTGAAACTGCCCATGATGCGTTCGCCAATCTAGTGAAGAGGACACTCAGGATAGCGCACCGCGTCGGCGCCGTGGCTATGCCTTTCAGGGCTTGCCGTCGAGCGATTCGGTACGCACCTCACCCTCGCGCACAGGCTGGAAACCCTGCTGGGGGGCGGCTGCCGGTGTCTGCCCAGGTGCCTGAATCGGCGCCGTGCTGGCTTCCTGCACGGTGCTGGCGGCCGGTGCGGGCGCAACGGGTGCCGCGGGCGCGCGCGCAGGTGCCGGTGCGGGTTGCGATTCGCCGCGGTTGGCGCGCGCCGTATAGGTCGCCTCCTCCAGGCGGTCGCGGAAGGCCACCACGTCCGGCGACGGCTGTTCGCCGGCCCGACCCTCGAAGATCATCCGCGGGGTGCTCCCGCTGCCGTAGGCATTGAGGTCGGCGGCGTCATCGATCTGCAAGACCGCGCCGTCGAGCGCTACGCCGGCAAACAGGCCGCGCGCGCGCGACCACGACCAGATCTCGGCCTTGAGCTGGCCATCGGTGGCGGCGGCGGCGTTGCGGCCGACCGGTCCGGCGGCCACGCCGGCATCCGCGCCAAGGGTGAACTTGCCGTTGACGATGTTGTCCAGGCTGCGGTCGTTGCGGAACACCAACACCACGTCGGAGGACTGGACACCGGCCTGGAAGCCGATGCTGCCGCCGGTGAGCTTGACGAACACCGGCTGCGACCAGGTGCCGTCCGGCGTCTTGATCGACATCAGGCCGTGGCCGCGGCGACCACCGATGACCAGGCCGGCCTTGATCGTGTCCGGAATCACCACGATCGCGCGCGCCTCATCGAGCAACTTGTCGGGGATTGCCTGCTCGGGGATCTGCTGGATATCGGCGAGCACCCGGATCGCATTGCGCGCACGCTGGTCCTCCTCGGGACCGGCGATGGCGTGGCCGGCGGCGAAAGTCAGGGACAACAACAGGGCAAGGCGCGACAGGCGGGGCATGCGGGGCTCCAGGTAGCGATCGCGAAAAGATAAGCCAATCAGCGTCCTTTTAGTTGCCGGCCGGTGAATCGACCCTAAGCGCGATATCCGCCGGCTATCGCCGCCATCGCGACGATGTAGACGCGCCCGCCTGCCCTGCTCTGCCAGAATACGCACATGCCCGACGCACCCACCACCGCCCTGCTGGCGGTCAACCTAGGCACGCCGGATGCGCCTACCGCGCCTGCGGTGCGCCGCTATCTGGGCGAGTTCCTCGGCGATCCGCGCGTGGTTTCCATTCCAGGCTGGCTCTGGAAACCGTTGCTGCATGGCGTGATCCTGCCGCTGCGCGGCCCGCGCTCGGCGGAAAAGTACGCCCAGGTGTGGATGCCCGAGGGTTCGCCGTTGTCGGTGTACACCGCGCGCCTGGCCGAGGGCCTGCAGCGCGCCCTGCCGCAGTGGCGGGTGGCATGGGCCATGCGCTACGGCCGGCCGGCGATGATCCAGGCGTTGGACGGGCTGCGCGATGCGGGCATCTCGCGGATCGTGGTGCTGCCGCTGTATCCGCAGTATTCGACCACCACCACCGCCTCGGTACGTGACGTGGTCGAGCGCTGGCGGTCGGCCAATCCGCAGGTCGCGGTCGAGTTCATCGAGGAGTACGCCGAGGACGCGGCCTGGGTCGCGGCGGTGGCCGAGTCGATCCGTGCGCACTGGCAGCGGGAAGGACGCGCCGAGCGCCTGATGTTCTCTTTCCACGGCCTGCCGCAGCGCGTGGCCGATGCCGGCGACCCGTATCCGCGCCAATGCGAGGCCAGCGCACGGGCGATCGCCACTGCACTGGGCCTGGCCGACGATGAATGGCTGATCGGCTACCAGTCGCGCTTTGGCCGCGAGCGCTGGTTGCAGCCTTATGCGGAGCCCACGCTGTGGGCACTGGCCGAATCGGGCGTGCGCGAATTCGACGTCGTCTGCCCCGGTTTCGCCACCGATTGTCTGGAAACCCTCGAAGAAGTGGCGATGGGCTTTTCCCACACGCTTGCCGAACGTGGCGCGCGCCTGCGTTACATCCCCTGCCTCAACGATGCGCCTGCCCACGCCCAGGCCCTGGCCGCGCTGGCGCGAAGCCGCGCATGAGCGTCGCCGTGAGGGAGTTCGCCTGCGCATTGCCGTTCGGTGAGCTGCGTGGGCTGCGCGCCGGAAGCGAAGGCGGCCGTCGCGTGTTGGCGCTGCATGGCTGGCTCGACAACGCAGCCAGCTTCCTGCCGCTGGCCGCGCACCTGCCGGAGCTGGATCTGGTGATGCTCGACCTGCCCGGCCACGGCCACAGCGCCGCGCTGCCGCCAGGCAGCGAATACACGATGATCGGCGCGATCGGCAATGTGCTGGCCGTGGCCGACGCGCTGGCCTGGGAGCGCTTCACCCTGCTCGGACATTCGATGGGCGCGGGCATTGCCAGCATGGTCGCCGCCGCCGCACCGGCGCGCGTCGAGGCACTGGTGGCGATCGAGGCCCTCGGTGGGCTGAGCGAGCGGGTCGAGAACACCGCGCAGCGCCTGCGCGATGCCGTCGCCGCGCACCAGGCCCTGCCGGGCAAGTCCCTGCGCGTATTCCCCAACCTGGAAACACCGGTGCGGGCGCGGATGATGGCCAACCAGCTGGACGAAGCCAGCGCGCGATTGCTGGTCGAGCGTGGCGTGCGCTCGGTCCCGGGCGGCTACAGCTGGGGCAGCGACCAGCGGCTGACCCTGCCGACCGCGGTGCGGCTGACCGAAGCGCAGATCGACGTGCTGGTGCAGGCGATCGAATGCCCGACCCAGGTAGTTTTCGCCACACCGCCGCAGCCCTATTTCCCGGAGCCCTTGCGCAGCGAGCGTGCGGCCCGGTTGCGCGACGGACGGGTGGAATACATCGCCGGCAGCCATCACCTGCACATGGAAGACCCGGCGACCGTCGCCGCCGTGGTGAGGCGCTTCCTGGGGTTGGCTGAGTCGTCGGGTCGCGCACTGTAGAAGCGGCTTCAGCCGCGATCCGGCGACCCGACAACCCGAAGCTATCCGTTCAACAGCCTGCGCAGCTGTGCCTTCAACTGCCGCCCCTGTTGCTGGAAGTAGTCGCGCTCGCCGCGCCAATCCGGGCAGCGCAGGCCGACTTCGCGCCAGAACGCCGGCGAGTGGTTGGCCTGGATGAGATGGCAGAGCTCGTGCACCAGCACGTACTCGAACGCGGAGGGGCGCCCCAGCACCAGCGCCAGGTCCAGCGCCATCGTGCCGTCGGGTGCCAGCGAACCCCATTGCGAGGACATCACCTTCAGCCGCAGCCGCGCCGGTGCCCGCGGCAGCGACGGCAGGTACTTGGGCAGCCAGCGGCCGACATCGGCACGCGCCTGTGATTCGTAGAAATCCCGCAGCGCGCGCAGCATCGCCGGTTGGCCTGCCCGCGCGGGCAAATGGAAATGCGCGCCTTGTTCGTCGCAATCGATGCGTGCGTAGCGTGCCGGGTGCCAGTGCAGCGGCAGTTGTTCGCCACGCAGCGGTAACCACTGACCGGGAAGATCGCGCTGCAGCGGCGGCTGCAGGTCTTCCTGCAGGTAACGCGACAACTGGCTGGCCAGCCAGTCGCGATGCTCCAGCAGGAAGCGCTCGCCGGCGACCAGGCTGGCACGGGCCGGCAGGGTCAGCCGCGCGCCGCGCTCGTCGACGCTCAGCTTGATCCGCCGCGCGCGCGGGTCGCGCACGCGCAGCACTTCGACCTCTTCTTCGCCCAGCCGCAGGCGCACGCAATCTCGCTGCAAAACACGGGGCGGCGAGGCGATGAGTCGGGGGATGAACTTCGCCATGCGCAACAGCATACGCCGGCAAACGGCGGGCGCGTCACCTCGGCTCAGACTTCGGCCTTGCTCAGCTTCAGCGCCTCTTCCAGCAACAGGAACAGGCGCCGCACCTCGCCGCTCATCAGCGCGAAACGGGCGTCCAGTTCGGCGCGCATGCCGTCCTGGTCGGCGTTCTCCAGCTGGTCCAATGCGCCATCGAGGAACTTCAGCTTGCGGATCACCAGGTCGTCGCCGAGCACGAAGGAAACATGGTCGTCCAGGATCAGCGCCAGCTTGGTGACCTGCTTGCCGGCCTCCAGGTGCTTGTCGATCTCGTCGCAGCGCAGCTCCTGGTGCTGGCACTTCACCACCGCGCCGCCCTCGATCGGATCCTTCATCTCGCACTCTTCGCCGAGGCTGAGCCCTTCAGGCAGCGGCTCGCCGGCGATCCAGCCGGTCAGGATCGAGCGCGGCGCGACCTCCGCATTCAGCGGCAACGCCGGGAACGAGCCCAGCACGCCGCGGATTTCGGACATCACGTTCTCGCCGCTCTTGCGGCTGGACGAATCCACGGCCACATAGCCGTGCTGCAGGTCGAGCATGGCGTCCGTGCGTGACGACTTGACGAAGGCACGTGGCAGCAGCTCATGGACCAGATCATCCTTGAGTCGCTTGCGCGCACGCCCGCCGGGCTTGCGGCCTTCCTTTTCCTCGATCTCGGCGAGCTTGCGCGCCAGCAGGTCGTTGACGACCGAGCCGGGCAGGATCTTGTCCTCGCCGCCGACGGTCAGCCACAGGAAATCGCCCGAACGGTGCGAAAGCACTTCCTGTTCATCGCGGCCGAACGGCGAGATGAAGCCGCGCGAAGTCATCTCCAGCGGACCGACCGGCTTGAGCCGGGCCTCGGGCAGGTGGGTGTCGATTTCGGAAAAGTCGAGGGTGGTCGGGAAACGGAACAGCGTCAGATTGCGAAAGAACATTCGTCGCTACTCATGTGCATCAACAAGATGCGTAAGAAGAAGGAGGGTGTGGAGCAGCATGCACATGCCCCGAGGTCGCCAATATAACAGTCGACGCTGTACTGATCTTGGAGTGATCGCGGTAACCAATCGGTTCCCGCCATGAGGTAAGCGACAGCGGCTGGCTTAGTACAACGAGCCGGTGACTGCGATGCGGCCATCCAACTTGCTTGGCTGACCGGCCGATTACACAGGACGTCGCTCAAGCACCCCTTAGTTCTCGCCGTCCTGGTGCTTGACGGTTGGCGTATTTCTTATCCGCCTAAATTTCAAGCGATAGGGTGGTCGCTAGACCGTGAGCTCTGTATCAGCGTTAGCGACAGCTTCGTCTGCTGGTGACACGTGCAAGGGGGTTCATTCGAACAAGGCACACCACACGGAGATTTTAAATCTGATTTATCCAACTATCTTATCAATCCAAAAGTTATGTTCAAGACGCCCCGTGTAATAAGGCTCATCGGACCATCAATCGACCTTATTCGTGGGTTACATCTGAAATCATGCGCCAGATTTAATCTGGCCAGAACTTCTCTCAACCCCGGCAAAAATCGAGAAATCCGCTTAAGGAGAACATCATGGATGATACAAGCCGCGCCAGCGTAGCTTTTGGTGCAGGCGCGACGTTAGCTGCGTCCGAAGTACTAGCCAATTTCAAATTCCCTGCAGTAGAGCTTACTGATACAGAACACACGGAATGGAAGGACGTACTCTTCGACTCAATAATTACCGAGTACGATGCTAGGCGGTTGTACTGGCATATGGAAAGACGGCATACGCAACATTTTTCGGTGCTCGTTGATATTCTAAACCCCTGGCTTAGAGATGAGATAGATCACGCGCATGGCTTTGCGCTGATATATGCATCCTATTCCGGCATCCCTTTTAGTCAGGTCGCACTAGAAGTGGAGATTAGGAAGGCCGATTTCGGCATAGTCGACCCCATTCTTTGCGATCTGTTCAAGCTACTCATCATGTTGGCATACGATGAAATAATAACAACGCATGTCTATCATCGCAGCATACCGCTATACGACAAGTTCAGGTCGCGTGAGCTGTCGATTTGGATAAGAAAACTAAAGAAGGATGAAGTCACCCACTTCTTTTCTTTCATCCAAAGGGCCAAGGAACTTTTCCCGCAGCGCGCACCTGAACTGCCCGCCATACTGGCAGAAATACTCGACATTGATTTCGGCAAAGACAAGTACACCGGAACCTTTGTTCTGGATCACAACGCGCCAGATTTTCCGATCTCAAAGCTTGAGATCGAAAACATGATAATCCCCGCGATCGTAAAGAAATTCAACGAATGAAGAAACCATTTTTGTCCAAAAGAAACTGGAGCTCCAGGGCGCTTTTTAGTGCACTCTCGAACGACGGATGGACAAACCCAGGAGTAGACCCGAAATATAAAGATTTCTTTATGTCTGACTTGGTTTCCGAATACGACTCCTTAAACCTCTATTTTCACCTGCACCCGAGGAGAAGTGAGTTCTCCCCTTACTTCGTTCAATACCTAGATTTCTGGTTCCTAGACGAAAGGAATCACGCGGATGGCTTCTTCGAACTTAATCGCCTCCTGTTTGGGGCTGAGGAAGAGGATCTTATTGAACAACTGAAAGGGCGAACTGGCAACTTTGAGGGTCTGGGAGAAGTTCTCTCAAACGAATTCGATCTGCTTCTGTTATTTGCCTATGATGAATACATTTCGGTCAAGACATATAAGAAGGATACATTCTATGGTCAGTTCGGCCATCCAAACTTCAATGTATGGATTAAGAATTTAATAGCAGATGAGGCCGTTCACTTCGGAAATGCCATAAAGATACTCAGGCGCAACCACGCCGCTAA
>Ga0160447_100747_pt1 | contig 14034 bp, 10 predicted proteins | sample HID1973K_E1MG_FD_108222 | JGI IMG/M metagenome (GOLD analysis project Ga0160447, IMG submission 108222) | Enriched mosquito-associated microbial communities from UW Madison campus, WI, USA - HID1973K_E1 MG | ecosystem: Host-associated > Arthropoda: Insects > Digestive system > Unclassified ...
TGCGCCAGTCGGCACGGCCGGTGCGCGACAACCAGAACGCCAGCAGCCCGCTGATGCCGATCGCCAGCGCGGTGAACAGCCACAGCTGCCAGCCGCCGGCATCACTGAGGAAGCTGAACGCGGCGCCCGTGTTGTAGGTACGGCACCAGTCCCAGAACCCGGGGATGACCGGAATGCGCACGCAGCGCCCGCTGGCCGGATCCAGGTCGGGAAGGCTGGACAACACCCACGCCTTGCTCCACTGGTCCAGGCCGATGACGACCGCCGAAAGCAGCAGCCAGATCAGGGCGTTGGGTTTGGGTCTTGGGGTCATTCGCGGTTCGCTCGTGCAGAGTGGGGGTCAAGGTGAAACCCCCTCGCGGCCAGCATCGAGGGGTCGGGGTTGAAACCCCTCCTAACAGGGTTGATCCGGGTTCTCGCTCAGAACCAGCGGCGGTCCTCGCCGGGGCCGTCGACATTGCTGGCGCAGCGCGCGCACAGCTCCGGGTGCGCAGCCACCGCACCGACGTCGGCCCGATGGTGCCAGCAGCGCACGCACTTGGCTTTGGTCGTCGGCTGCGCGCTGACGTAGATGTCGTCGGTGCTGGCCGGCGTCACGCTGACATCGCCGCTGATGAACAGGAAGCGCAGTTCATCGGCCAACGGCTGCCAACGCGCCGCGCTGACCGCGTCAGCCGCGACGGTGATCTCCGCCTCCAGCGCCGCACCGATCGCACCATTGGCGCGCATCGGCTCCAGCACCTTGGCCACCTGCTCGCGCAGCGCCAGCAGCGCGTCGAAATCCGCCGCCGACAACGCCGCGTCGGCGGGCAGCGGCGCCAGGCCCTCGTACCAGGTGGCGAACAGCACGTTGTCGACGCGCTCGCCAGGCAGGTAACCCCACAATTCGTCGGCGGTGAAACTCAACACCGGCGCGATCCAGCGCACGAACGCCTCGGCGATATGGAACATCGCCGTCTGCGCCGAGCGGCGGCCGCGCGACTCCTCGGCCATCGTGTACAGCCGGTCCTTGGTGACATCCAGGTACAGCGAGCCCAGGTCGACGCTGCAGAAGTTCAGCAGCAACTGCACGATGCCGGCGAAGTCGTAGCGCACGTAAGCGGCCTTGATCTTCTCCTGCAGTTCGAACGCGCGATGCACGATCCAGCGATCAAGCGCGACCATGTCGGACAGCGCCACCGAATGCTTCGCCGGCTCGAAACCGTGCAGGTTGCCGAGCAGGAAACGCGCGGTATTGCGCAGGCGGCGATAGGCATCGGCGTTGCGCTTGAGGATCTCCTGCGACAGCGACATCTCGTTGCTGTAGTCGGCCGAGGCGATCCACAGGCGCAGGATGTCCGCGCCCAGCGTCTTCATGATGTCCTGCGGCTCGATGCCGTTGCCGAGCGACTTGGACATCTTGCGACCGTGCTCGTCCACGGTGAAGCCGTGGGTGAGGCATTGCTTGTACGGCGCGCTGCGCTCCAGCGCCACGCCGGTCAGCAGCGAGGACTGGAACCAGCCGCGATGCTGGTCCGAACCTTCCAGGTACAGGTCCGCCGGCCACGGCAGGCCACGCTCGCGCAGCACCGCTTCGTGGGTGACGCCCGAATCGAACCAGACATCGAGAATGTCGGTGATCTTGTCGTAGTGCTGCGCCTCGTCGCCGAGCAGCTCGCTCGCATCCAGCGAATACCACACGTCCACGCCGTCCTGCTCGACGCGGTCTGCGACCTGCCGCATCAATTCGGTCGCGCGCGGATGCGGGTCGCCGGTCTCGCGATGCACGAACAGCGCGATCGGCACGCCCCAGGTGCGCTGGCGCGAAATCGTCCAATCCGGGCGGCCTTCGACCATGCCGGCGATGCGCGCCTGGCCCCACTCCGGATACCACTTCACCTGCTCGATGGCGGTGAGCGCATCGGCACGCAGGTTCGCCTGTTCCATCGAAATGAACCACTGCGGCGTGGCGCGGAACGCGATCGGCGTCTTGTGACGCCAGCAATGCGGATAGCTATGGGTGACCTTGAACGCGGCCAGCAGCACGCCGATGGCGCGCAGGTTGTCGACGATGACGTCGTTGGCTTTCCAGATGTGCAGGCCGGCCAGCTCGGTCGCGCCGAACGGCGGGGTCGACGGCAGGTAGACGCCACGGCCATCGATCGGATTGATCTGCGCGGCGGTATAGCGATCGAGCAGGCCGTATTGCTTGGAGACCTGGTAGTCCTCCTGGCCGTGGCCGGGCGCGGTATGCACCGCGCCGGTGCCGTCTTCGGCGGACACGTGGTCGCCCAGCAGCAGCGGGATATCGCGCTCAGCGTAACCGTTCCCTTCAGAAGCGAAGGGATGGCCGAGCAGTTGGCCTTCCAGCGCCTGCCCTGCCACGCGGCCGTGCACCACCGGTTCGCCGGCCACGCCATAGCGCGAAAGCGCCTTGCCGGCCAACGCATCGGCCAGCACCAGCCAACGCGGCTTGCCGTCGTGTGGGGGGCCTTCGACCAGCGCATAGTCCAGATCCGGGCCGACGCTCACCGCCAGCGAGGCCGGCAGCGTCCACGGCGTGGTGGTCCAGATCGGCACAGCGACCTCGACACCCGTCGGCAGCTGCACGCCGAACAGCGCGGCCAGCGCCTGCGGGTCGCGCGCCGCATAGGCGACGTCGACCGCCGGCGATTCCTTGTCGGCGTATTCGATCTCGGCTTCGGCCAGCGCCGAGCCGCAATCGAAGCACCAGTGCACCGGCTTCACGCCGCGGCTGAGGTGGCCGTTGTCGATGATCTTCGCCAGCGCGCGGATCTCGTTCGCCTCGAAGCGGAAATCCAGCGTCTTGTACGGGTTGTCCCAGTCGCCGATCACGCCCAGGCGCTTGAAGTCGCGGCGCTGCAGGTCGATCTGCTCGGTCGCATATTCGCGGCACTTCTGCCGGAACTGCTCGGCGTCGAGCTTGACGCCGACCTTGCCGAACTTCTTCTCGATGGCGATCTCGATCGGCAGGCCATGGCAATCCCAGCCCGGGATGTAGGGCGCATCGAAGCCGGCCACGTACTTGGACTTGACGATGATGTCCTTGAGGATCTTGTTGACCGCGTGGCCGAGGTGGATCGCGCCGTTGGCATACGGCGGGCCATCGTGCAGGACGAACATCGGACGGCCCGCCGCGTTTTCGCGCAGCCGCGCGTATAGCCCCTCTTCTTCCCAGCGCGCCAGGATTCCCGGCTCGCGCTTGGGCAGGTCGCCGCGCATCGGGAATTCCGTTGCCGGCAGATTGAGGGTGGCTTTGTAGTCCTGGCTCACGCGGTGGCTCGCAGTCGTTGTTCGGAAAGGATGCGACGCGCCTGTTCCGCGTCGCGGTGCATCTGCTCGGTAAGCGCCGGCAGATCGTCGAATTTCTCTTCGTCGCGCAACTTGGCGACGAACTCGACCTCGATGTGGCGCCCATACAGATCGCCGTGGAAGTCGAACAAATGGGCCTCCAGCAGCGGCTCGACGCCGGCCACGGTCGGCCGGGTGCCGAAGCTGGACACCGATGGCCACGGCACGTTCTTGCCGGCATCGCTGAAGACCCCGTGTACCCAGGTCGCGTAGATGCCCGACAACGCCGGCGTGCGCGGAAACCGCAGGTTTGCAGTCGGAAAGCCCAGGGTGCGGCCCAGTTGCTTGCCGCGCACGACCCGCCCGTCGATGGCGTAGGGGCGCCCCAACAGATCGGCGGCATGCTCGAACTCGCCCGCCACCAGCAGCTCACGGATGCGCGTGCTGGAGATGCGCTCGCCGCGTAGATGCACCGGCTCGATCTCGCCTGCGGCAAAGCCCAGTTCGGCACCCATGCGCTGCAGCAGTGCGATGTCGCCACCGCGCTTGTGGCCGAAGCGGAATTCCGGCCCGATCCAGACCTCGCGCGCGGCGAGCCGCCCGACCAGGCAACGGTGCACGAATTCCTCCGCGCTCATTGCCGACAGGCGACCGTCGAAGCGGATCAGACCCACACCCTCGGCACCGAAGCCGCGCAGCCCTTCCACCTTGGTGCGCGCCAGGGTCAGCCGCGGCGGCGGCGCCTGCGGCGCGAAGAACTCGCGCGGCAGCGGCTCGAAGGTCACCGCCACGGCCGGCACGCCCAGCGCCTGCGCACGCGCAACGGCATGGCGCACCAGCGCACGGTGGCCCAAATGCAGGCCATCGAAGGCGCCGATGCAGACCACGCTTCCGTGCGGGAACAGCGCCCCGCCCTCGACGTCTCGAAATAGCCTGCTCATTCCTGGTCGGCGCCGACCCCCGACGGGGGTCGGCTCATTCGTTAGATAATCATGAAGTATAGCCGTGACCGTACAACTCAATGCTCGCGCAGGTCGCGCGGGCGGAAACCCAACGCCGCCAGCGCCAGCAGATACACCAAGCCGCCGCCGCCGACCAGGCAGGCCAGCCCGCTGATGCGATGCCACTTGTCCATGGCGGTGAAGTCCGGCAACCACCACAGCATGGCCAGCAATACCGCCACCATCGCCACGCAGGCCACGCCCAGCCGGGCGACATAGCGGCCCCAGCCCGGACGCCGCTGGTAGACGCCGCTCTTGCCCAGCCAGTACCAGAGCAGCCCGAGGTTCAGATAGCTGGACAATGCACTGGCGATGCCCAGCGCCAAGTGCAGGCCGGGCTGCTGCCCGATCGCCGCCATCACGCCCTGCGCCTTGAGTTCCTCCGGCACCATCACCTGGTACAGCACTGCCAGGAACAGCAGGTTCAGCACCATATTGGCGATGAGTGCAGCCACGCCGGCCCGCACCGGGGTGCGGGTGTCCTGGCGCGCGAAGAACGCCGGCAGCACGACCTTGAGCAGCGCGAAAGCCGGCAGGCCGAAACTCAGGCCGTACACCGACAGGGCGGTCATCCGGGTCGCGAACGCGGTGAACTGGCCGTACTGGAACAGCGTGGCGATCAACGGCTCGGCCAGCAGGACCAGGCCGAGCATCGCCGGCACCGAGATCAACAGGGTGGTGCGAAGGCCCCAGTCCAAGGCATTGGAGAAGCCGTCGCGGTCGGTCTTGACGTGGTGGCGCGCCAGCGCCGGCAGGATCACCGTGCCCAGCGCCACCCCGAACACCCCCAGCGGGAGCTCCAGGAAGCGGTCGGCCAGCGATAGCCACGACTGCGAGCCGTCGACCAGGCGCGCGGCGATGACCGTATCCAATAGCAGGTTGATCTGTGCGACCGATGAGCCGAACAACGTCGGGATCATCAAGGTCAGCACCTTGCGCACATCCGGATGGCCCCAGCCCCAGCGCGGCAGCGTCAGCAGGTTGATGCCGCGCAACGCGGGCAGCTGGAACAGCAACTGCAACACGCCGGCCGCCAGCACCGCCCAGCCCAGCGCCAGGATCCTCACCTCCATGCGCGGCGCCAGCCACACGGCGCCGGCGATCATGCACAGGTTGAGGATGACCGGCGTCAGCGCCGGCATCGCGAAACGCTGGAAGCTGTTGAGCGCCCCGCCGGCCAGCGCGGTGAGCGAGACGAACAGCAGGAACGGGAAGGTCAGCCGGAACAGATCGACCAGCAGGCCCTGCTTGGCCGGGTCAGTGGCCACGCCGCTGCCGAACAGCCAGGCCAACTGGGGCGCGAAAATCAGCCCCAGCGCGGTCACCACCAGCAGAGTGCCGCCCAAGGTGCCGGACACGCGCGCCATCAACTCGCGCAGATCCCCATGCGGGCGAGTCTCCTTCACTTCCGTGAACACCGGCACGAAGGCCGTCGCAAAGGACCCTTCGGCGAACAGGCGGCGCAGGAAATTCGGGACCCGGAAGGCGACCCAAAAGGCATCGGTGACCGCATTGGTGCCGAACTGGGTGGAGATGACCTGGTCCCGGACCAGGCCCAGCACCCGCGACACCATGGTCATGCTGCTGAAGGACAGCAGCCCCCGCATCATCCTTGACTTGCTCAATGCCCCACCCTCTTGACAACTGACTTGACGTGAATGTTCATACCCATCATAATTTCGCGCTTGCTTTTCCCTACACCGATTTTTTCAGGAAACCACCACCGTGGCTAATATCAAGTCCGCCAAGAAGCGCGCCAAGCAGACCGTCGTGCGCAACACGCGCAATACGGCTCAGCGTTCGATGCTGCGCACCGCCGTCAAGAAGGTGCTCAAGGCCCTTGACAACAACGATGCCGCCGGCGCCGAAGCAGCTTTCGCCGTCGCCCAGCCGATCCTGGACCGCTTCAGCTCGCGCGGCCTGATCCATAAGAACAAGGCTGCCCGTCACAAGAGCCGCCTGACCGCACGCATCAAGGCCATCAAGGTCGCCGCGTAATTCGGCATTCCCACCGAAAGCCTCCGGGCTTTCGGCGGAAACAGAGAACCCGGCCTCGGCCGGGTTTTTCGTGTCCGGATGCCGGCGCTCAGAGCGCATCGGCATCCTGCTGGGCCTCTTCGCGCTGCCGATCGAAGAACGCCATGATGTCCTTCATGATCGGGAACGTGCCTTCGCGGCCCAATGCCGAGACCAGGTACCACGGCGCGGTCCAGCCGAGTTCGGCCACGATCGCCTCGGCCGCTGCCTGGGCCTCGTCCTCGAACATCAGGTCGGCCTTGTTGAGCACCAGCCAGCGCGGCTTGGCCAACAACTCGGGATCGTGCTTCTCCAGCTCGCGCTCGATCGCACGCACCTGCTCGACCGGCGAGATGCCTTCCACCCCACCCTCCATCGGAGAGATGTCGACGAGGTGCAGCAGCAAGCGGGTGCGCTGCAGGTGACGCAGGAACTGCGCGCCCAGGCCGGCGCCATCGGCGGCGCCTTCGATCAGCCCCGGAATGTCGGCGATCACGAAGCTGCGATGCGCTTCGACGCTGACCACGCCCAGGTTGGGATAGAGGGTGGTGAACGGATAATCGGCGACCTTCGGCGTCGCGGCCGAGACGGCACGGATCAGCGTGCTCTTGCCGGCATTCGGAAAGCCGAGCAATCCCACGTCCGCCAGCAGCTTGAGCTCAAGCTTGAGCAAACGCTCTTCGCCGCCTTCGCCCGGCAAGGCCTGGCGCGGCGAACGGTTGGTCGAACTCTTGAAATGCATATTGCCCAGGCCGCCCTTGCCGCCCTTGGCGACCAGCAGGCGATCGCCATGGCGGATCATGTCGCCGATCACCTCGTCGGTGTCGACGTTCATCACCACGGTGCCGACCGGCACGGTGATGACCTTGTCCTCGCCGGCCTTGCCGTACATCTGCCGCCCCATGCCGTTCTCGCCGCGCTGCGCCTTGAAGATGCGCTCGTGGCGGAAGTCGACCAGGGTGTTGAGGTTTTCGTCGGCCTGCAGCCAGACGCTGCCGCCATTGCCGCCGTCGCCGCCGTCCGGGCCGCCGAGTGGAATGAACTTCTCGCGCCGGAAGCCGACGCAGCCATTGCCGCCATTGCCGGCGATGACCTGGATTTCCGCTTCGTCTACGAGTTTCATTGGGCAGCCGTGCTTCTTGTCTGGGTGATTCGGAGGAACGGGCCGGTGCGCCACATCGCGGATGCGGGGCGCCAGCCAGGAGGGATTGTGCGCGAATCGGGACGTGCCGGCGAATCTGCGGCGATGCAGCCCGAATCAACGAAAAGCCCCGCCTAAGCGGGGCTTTTCACCAGCGGAGCCCCAAGGCTCCGTCGCAGGCCTGGATCAGGCCTGGACGACGCTGACGGTGCGACGCTTCTTCGCACCCTTCACCGAGAACTCGACCGTGCCGTCGACCAGCGCGAACAGCGTGTGGTCGCGACCCAGGCCGACGCCGGCGCCCGGATGGAACTGGGTGCCGCGCTGACGCGCCATGTTGTTGCCGGGATCGATGGCCTGGCCGCCGAAGATCTTGACGCCGAGGTACTTCGGGTTGGAGTCGCGGCCGTTGCGCGAGGAACCTACGCCCTTTTTATGTGCCATGACTGCTTCTCCTTACTTGTTGCCACCGGCGATGCCGGTGATCTCGATTTCGGTGTAGTACTGACGATGACCCTGACGCTTCATGTGGTGCTTGCGGCGGCGGAACTTGATGATGCGCACCTTGTCGGCGCGGCCGTGTGCAACCACCTTGGCGGTGACGGATGCGCCGTTGAGCGCATCGCCCACCTTGATGCCATCGCTGTCGCCGAGCATCAGGATGTTGTCGAACTTGATCTCGTTGCCGGCTTCGACTTCGAGCTTTTCCACGCGGAGCGTTTCGCCCTGCGCGACGCGGTATTGCTTACCGCCAGTGACCAGAACTGCGTACATGGTGTGTCTCTTCTGTAGTTATTCTCATTGAGTCCTGCCGCCCGGGGACGGTCAGACCGGCAATTGTAGCGGGCTCAGCCACTTACGGTCAAACCCGGCAACCCTCCCCTGGCTGAATCTCCAGCCTTGTCCGCCCGCGAACCTGAATGCGTCGAATCCGGTGCCGGGGCGGCGCATGAGTCGCATGGAACCCCTACGCCACCGTACGCAGAATCCCGCCCGCCCCGCATTCCGCCGGGCCGGCTGCCTGCAGCCGATTCCATGCAAGGACTGGAACCGAGATGTTCGACAACCTGATCCAAGAAGTCTCCGGCCGCTTCGGCCTCGGCCCCGACAAGGCGCGCCAGCTGGTCGGGGTGCTGATCGCCCTGATCTTCGACGACAAGCGGGGCGGCTTCGGCGGCTTCTCCGAGCGGCTCCAGCAACGGGGCCTGGGCCACCTGCTGCAGTCCTGGTCCGGCGGCAACGCGCCGCAGGCAATCAGCCCTGCCCAGGTGGAAACGGTGTTCGGCGGACCGCTGCTCGGGGCCATCGCCAAGCACCTGGGCATCGGCACCCCCGCCACCAGTGGGGCGATCGGCGCTTTGCTGCCGGGGTTGGTCCGCCAGTTCGCCAGCGGCGGCAGTGTTCCGGCGCAGCTCCCGGACTCGCTCAAGGGTTGGGTGGCTGGGCTCGGCAACTGGGTCGGCGGGCTGACCGGCCTGGGCTGGGGCGCGGCTGCCGGAAGCGTGACGGCGGCTGTCGGCCAGGCGCGCGCGGCGGAACAGACCGTCGGACGCGCCGCGAACAAGGCGTCCTGTGGCCCAGGGCGCATCGTGCCGCCGCTGCTGTTACTGGTGGGCGTGGTGCTGGCCGCGCTGGCGTTGTTGCGCAGCTGCTCCTCCACTTCGCCGAAACCGGCCCCGGAGGCCCAGGCCGTGGCGGCAGCGGACCCGCAGCAGCGGGCCACGCCCTACTTCAATCTGGAGACTGCCGCCGGCAAGGCCGCTGTCCATGGCCAGGTCGCCAGCGAGCAGGAAAAGCAGCGCCTGGCCACTGCCCTCGCCGCGACGTTCGGTGCCGGCAATGTCGCCGGCGATATCGTGGTCGATGCCGCTACCGCGCCGGCCGGTTGGCTGGACCGGCTGGTCGCGCTGCTGCCCAAGCTCAAGACCGACGGCCTGAAGCTGGCGGTGGAAGGCGACCGCCTCGAAGTCGACACCTCCGCATTGCCCGATGACCAGCGCTTCGCGCTGTCGGCGCAGCTGCGCGAGGCGTTCTCCGGTTTCGAGGTGAGCGGACTGTGGGACAAGGCGATGGCCGCGCTGGGTGCGCTCAAGAGCGGCTTCAGCGCCGATGACCTGGTGCAGGCGCTGAATCTGTCGTCGGTCCAGTTCGATACCGGCTCGGCCGTCATCACCCGCGACAGCTACGAGACGCTGGCCAAGGCCGCCGAAGCCATCAAAGCGGCGCCCGCCGGCACCCGTATCGAAGTGGGCGGCCATACGGACAACACTGGCGAGGCGGCCGCCAACCTGGCGCTGTCGCAGGCGCGCGCGGAAGCGGTGATCGCCCGCCTGGTCGAACTCGGCGTACCCAGCGGCGCATTGCTCGGCAAAGGCTATGGCCAGACCGCCCCGGTGGCCGACAACACCACCGAGCAGGGCCGCGCGCAGAACCGGCGGATGGCGTTCACGGTGCTGAAGTAGTCGCTGCACCGGTGTGGAGACAGGCGAGGCGCCCTTCGGGGCGCCTTGTTTGTTTCAGGGAGCCTACCGGGGGCGCCTCCCTGTCTCAGATCCTGAGACGGCAATGGTGACACTTCCATTTCCGCGATTTGCCCCCACCTCCCTCAGTCGATACGCTTCCCTATTGGCCCTCTCGGCCACCCTCCCCCTGCTCGAAGGCAATCGAAGGCAACCGATGGCGCTGGACTACATCCGCATCCGCGGCGCGCGGACGCACAATCTCAAGAACCTCGATCTCGACCTGCCCCGCGACAAACTGATCGTCATCACCGGCCTGTCCGGTTCGGGCAAATCGTCGCTGGCCTTCGACACCATCTATGCCGAGGGACAGCGTCGCTACGTGGAGTCGTTGTCGGCCTACGCACGCCAGTTCCTCAGCGTGATGGAAAAGCCGGACCTGGACCACATCGAGGGCCTGTCGCCGGCGATTTCGATCGAACAGAAATCGACCTCGCACAACCCGCGCTCGACGGTCGGCACGATCACCGAAATCTACGACTACCTGCGCCTGCTGTATGCGCGCGTCGGCCAGCCGCGCTGCCCGGATCATGGCTATCCGCTGGAAGCGCAGACGGTCAGCCAGATGGTCGACCAGGTGCTGACGCTGGACCCGGAGCAACGCTTCATGTTGCTGGCGCCGGTGATCCGCGACCGCAAGGGCGAGCACGCACAGGTGTTCGAGCAACTGCGTGCGCAGGGCTTCGTGCGCGTGCGCGTGGATGGCGCCCTGTACGAGATCGACGCGGTGCCCGCGTTGGCGCTGCGCCAGAAGCACACCATCGAAGCGGTGATCGACCGCTTCCGTCCGCGCGAAGACATCAAGCAGCGCCTGGCCGAAAGTTTCGAGACCGCGCTCAAGCTCGGCGACGGCATGGCCGCGGTGCAATCGCTGGACAACGCCGAAACCGCACCGCAGCTGTTCTCTTCCAAGTACAGCTGCCCGGTGTGCGACTACTCGCTGCCGGAACTGGAACCGCGGCTGTTTTCGTTCAATGCGCCGATGGGCGCCTGCCCGAGCTGCGATGGCCTGGGCGTAGCCGAATTCTTCGACCCCGACCGCGTGGTCGTGCATCCGGAATTGTCGTTGTCGGCCGGCGCAGTGCGCGGCTGGGATCGTCGCAATGCCTATTATTTCCAGCTGATCGCGTCGCTGGCCAAGCACTACAAGTTCGACGTCGATGCGCCGTGGCAGTCGCTGCCGGAGAAGGTGCGCCAAGCCGTGCTGTACGGCAGCGGCGAGGAAGTCATCACCTTCACCTATTTCACCGAATCGGGCGGGCGCACCCAGCGAAAGCATCGTTTCGAGGGCATCCTGCCGAACCTGGAGCGCCGCTACAAGGAAACCGAATCGCCGGCGGTGCGCGAGGAACTGGCCAAGTACATCAGCGAGCAGCCCTGCCCGGATTGCCACGGCGCCCGCCTGAACCGTTCGGCGCGCAATGTGTTCGTGGCGGATCGACCGCTGCCGGACCTGGTCGTGTTGCCGGTCGATGAGGCGCTGAAGTTCTTCAAGCACCTGCACCTGCCGGGCTGGCGCGGCGAGATCGCCACCAAGATCGTCAAGGAGATCGCCGAACGGCTGGGCTTCCTGGTCGACGTGGGCCTGGATTACCTGACCTTGGAACGCAAGGCCGACACCTTGTCCGGCGGCGAAGCGCAGCGCATCCGCCTGGCCAGCCAGATCGGCGCCGGCCTGGTCGGGGTGATGTACGTGCTCGACGAACCGTCGATCGGCCTGCACCAGCGCGACAACGAGCGCCTGCTCGGCACGCTGACGCGGCTACGCGACCTCGGCAACACGGTGATCGTGGTGGAGCACGACGAAGACGCGATCCGCCTGGCCGACTACGTCCTGGACATCGGGCCGGGCGCGGGCGTGCACGGCGGCGAGATCGTCGGCCAGGGCAAGTTGGAGGACATCCTCAAGGCGCCGCGCTCGCTGACCGGCCAATACCTGTCGGGCAAGCGCCGGATCGAAATCCCCAAGCAGCGCCACAAGCCCAACCCGAAGATGACGCTGCACCTGCGCGGTGCCCGCGGCAACAACCTGAAGGGCGTGGACCTGGACGTGCCAGCAGGCTTGCTGACCTGCATCACCGGCGTGTCCGGTTCGGGCAAGTCGACGCTGATCAACGACACGTTGTTCGCGCTGGCCGCCAATGAGATCAACGGCGCGTCGCATCCGGTCGCCGCCTATGACCAGGTTGAAGGTCTGGACCTGTTCGACAAGGTGGTGGACATCGACCAGTCGCCGATCGGCCGCACGCCGCGTTCGAACCCGGCCACCTACACCGGCCTGTTCACGCCGCTACGCGAACTGTTCGCGCAGGTGCCGGAAGCACGTGCGCGCGGTTACTCACCGGGCCGCTTCAGCTTCAACGTGCGCGGCGGCCGCTGCGAGGCTTGCCAGGGCGACGGCCTGCTCAAGGTCGAGATGCACTTCCTGCCGGACGTATACGTGCCCTGCGACGTCTGCCACGCCAAGCGCTACAACCGCGAGACGCTGGAGATCCTCTATAAGGGTTACAACATCAACGACGTTCTCGAGATGACCGTCGAGGATGCGCTGAACCTGTTCGAGCCGGTGCCGGCGATCGCGCGCAAGCTCGAGACCCTGGTCGACGTGGGGCTGAGCTACATCAAGCTGGGCCAGAGCGCGACCACGTTGTCCGGTGGCGAGGCACAGCGCGTGAAGCTGTCCAAGGAACTGTCGCGCCGCGATACCGGCCGCACGCTGTACATCCTCGACGAGCCGACCACGGGCCTGCATTTCCACGACATCGAAGCGCTGCTCGCCGTGTTGCACAAGCTGCGCGACGAGGGCAACACGGTGGTGGTGATCGAGCACAACCTGGACGTCATCAAGACCGCGGACTGGATCGTTGATCTGGGCCCGGAGGGCGGCCATCGCGGCGGCAGCATCCTGGTCACCGGCACCCCGGAGGAAGTGGCCGCGCATGCCGGTTCCTATACCGGCCACTTCCTGGCCAAGCTGCTGCCTTCCGTCAGCACGCGCCCGACCCGTCCGGCCGCCACCGCCAACAAGCCGCTGGCATTGCCGCCGCGCAAGAGCGAGCGCGAGGCCGCGGCGAAAGCGGCCAAGGCCGCCGAAAAGGCCGCCAAGGCCACGGCCAAGGCCGCCAAAGCCAGCAAGGCCATGAAGAAGGCTGCGCCGGCCAAGAAGCCCCCCAGCAAGAAGAGCGACCGATGAGCGACACCCCCCACAAGATCCTCGCCCGCGTTCCGATCAGCGTGCGCTGGCGCGACATGGACAGCATGGGCCACGTCAACAACGCCAAGTACATCTCGTACCTGGAAGAAGCGCGCGTGCGCTGGATGCTGGGCGTGCCGGAGGTGTCGATGAGCGATCGCATCGCGCCGGTCGTCGCCGCGACCAACGTCAACTACCGTCGCCCGATCGTGTGGCCCAACGACATCCTGGTCGAACTGTTCGTCGAACGCCTCGGCAACAGCAGCGTCACCATCGGCCATCGCATCGTCGACCAGCAAGACGAATCGGTGCTCTATTCCGACGGCAACGTGGTGGTGGTGTGGATGGATACGCAGACTGGCAAGAGCGCGCCGCTGCCGGAGCCTATCCGCAACGCATCGACCTGAGCCGGCGACCGGTCAACGGTCGCGGATAGCGGCACGATCACGGGCGGTGCGGGCCCGCGATCGTGCCGCGACAACTCCGCCAGCCGACACACCGCGACGTGGGAATCCTGCGTCAAGCGCATCGGAGTCCGGGTAGCCGGTCGCGACCGGCTACCCGGACTCCGATGCGCTTTCGGACCGTGGGTCGCGATCAGCGGCGCGTATCAGGGTGCGCTCTTGCGCACCTGCAGGGTGGCTTCGATCTTGCGGCCGTCGGCCAGCACGAACGTCACCGGCACTGCGGCACCTTCGCGCAATGGCTGCGTCGGCTCCATCAGCATCAGATGCAGCCCGCCGGGCGCCAGGATCGCCGCGCCGCCCGCCGGCAAGGCCAGGCGCTCGACCTCGCGCATCCGGTTCACGCCATCGACCTGGGTGGATTCGTGCAGCGACACGTCGCCGAAGGCAGGACTGCTGGCCGACACCA
>Ga0160447_100751_pt1 | contig 14006 bp, 11 predicted proteins | sample HID1973K_E1MG_FD_108222 | JGI IMG/M metagenome (GOLD analysis project Ga0160447, IMG submission 108222) | Enriched mosquito-associated microbial communities from UW Madison campus, WI, USA - HID1973K_E1 MG | ecosystem: Host-associated > Arthropoda: Insects > Digestive system > Unclassified ...
CGCGCGCACGCCGCCCGCGACGCCGGTGAAGACGATCGCATCGGCATCGAACACGTGGATGAGCGCGCTGGCGGTCGCGGCCGCCGCCACCTTGCCGATGCGCGCCAGCGTGACGACCGCCGGCCGGCCGTACGCGTCGCCGAGGTAGTATTCGCGCCGCCCGAGCGTAACCGTGCGAACCTCGCCCGCCGCCCGCATCTGCGCGATGAGATCGCCCAGTTCCTGCGGCAGCGCCGCCATGATGCCGAGCCGCGTCATTCGACGGCCTGCAGCTTCGCGACCGCCAGCGCGAGCCACTTCTCGCCGTGGCGCTTGAAGCGCACTTGCGCGCGCGCATCGCCGCCGGAGCCTTCGAGCGCGGTCACGGTGCCTTCGCCGAACTTCGTGTGGAACACGGCCTGGCCGACCTTGAAGCCGGACTCCGCCGCGCGCTGCTCGTTCGCGAATGCGGGCAGCGTCGCGCTCGCCTGAACGCCGCCGTAGGACGAGGAACCGCCGCGCTCCTGTCCGGGCCGCGCGAACCAGTCGCGGCCCCAGCCGGCGTTGTCCGCGCGTCCGCCCCAGCGCGCGCCCGCCTCGACCTTCGGCGTGAGCCACTTGAGCGAGCCTTCGGGCAATTCGTCGAAGAAGCGCGAGCGGATGTTGTAGCGTGTCTGTCCGTGCAGCATGCGGCTTTGCGCGAACGACAGATAGAGCCGCTCCTTCGCGCGCGTGATCGCCACATAGGCGAGCCGCCGCTCTTCCTCCAGCCCGTCGGTTTCCTGCGCGCTGTTCTCGTGCGGAAACAGGCCCTCTTCCAGCCCGGTGATGAACACGGCGGTGAATTCGAGACCCTTCGCCGCGTGCACGGTCATCAGTTGCACGGCGTCCTGTCCGGCCTGCGCCTGGTTGTCGCCGGCTTCGAGCGATGCATGCGACAGGAACCCGGCGAGCGGCGTCATGGTGTCGGGATTCTGCGCGGGGTCGGCGATGCCGGGCGCGTCGAGCACTTCGATCTCGCCGTCCTCGCTCACCGCCGCGATTTCCGGCGCGGCGGTCGCGCCCGGACGCAGCGGGATCGAGCGCGCGGGCGTATCGAGGCCGTAGCCTTCCTCGCTGACGAACGCCGCAGCCGCGTTCACGAGCTCCTGCAAGTTCTCCAGACGATCCTGGCCTTCGCGCTCGGTTTCGTAGAACGCGGCGAGACCGCTCGCGCGCACCACATATTCGACCGTCTCCGGCAGGCTCATCTGCTGCGTTTCGGCGCGCATCTTCGCGATGAGCGTCGCGAACGCGCCGAGGCTCGAGCCCGCCTTGCCGGTGACGTACGGCACGGCCGCCGCCATCGAACAGTTATAGAGACGCGCGGCGTCGGCCACTTGCTCGATGGACCGCGCACCGATGCCGCGCGTCGGGAAATTGACGACGCGTGCGAACGCGGTGTCGTCGTTCGGGTTGTCGATCAGGCGCAGATACGCGAGCGCGTGCTTCACTTCCTGCCGCTCGAAGAAGCGCAGGCCGCCATACACGCGATACGGAATGCCCGCGTTCACGAGCGTATGTTCGATGGTCCGCGACTGCGCGTTGCTGCGATAAAGCACCGCGACTTCGCCGCGCGACAGACCCGTATTGATGAGCGCCTTGATTTCCTCGACGATCCAGCCCGCTTCCTGCGAATCCGTCGCGGCCTCGTAGACGCGCACCGGCTCGCCGTGGCCCGCGTCGGTGCGCAGATTCTTGCCGAGCCGCCGCGAGTTGTTCGCGATCAGATAGTTCGCCGTGTCGAGAATATGGCCGTGCGAGCGGTAGTTCTGCTCCAGCTTGATGAGATTGCGCACGCGGAATTCGCGCTCGAAATCGTGCATGTTGCCGACGTTCGCGCCGCGAAACGCGTAGATCGACTGGTCGTCGTCGCCGACCGCGAAGATCGCGTTGTGTTCGCCCGCGAGCAGCTTGAGCCACGCGTATTGCAGCTTGTTGGTGTCCTGAAACTCGTCAACGAGAATGTTGCGAAAGCGCGCCTGATAATGCGCGCGCAGCGGCGGATTGTGCGCGAGCAGTTCATGACAGCGCAGCAGCAGTTCCGGAAAATCCACGACGCCTTCGCGCTGGCACTGCTGGTCGTACGCGTCGTACAGTTCGACGAACTTGCGGTTGAACGCATCGGTGGCGTCGACGTCCTTCGGACGCAGGCCCTGTTCCTTCGCGTTGTTGATGAAGTACTGCAGGTTCTTGGCGGGATACTTTTCGTCGTCGACATTCAGGCCCTTCATCAGACGCTTGATGGCCGAAAGCTGGTCGGACGTATCGAGGATCTGGAAGGTCTGCGGCAGGCCGGCGTCGCGGTAATGCGCGCGCAGCATGCGGTTGCACAGGCCGTGAAAGGTGCCGATCCACATGCCGCGCGTGTCGATAGGCAGGAGCGCGGAGAGACGCGCCATCATCTCGCGCGCGGCCTTGTTCGTGAAGGTGACGGCCAGCACGGTCGGCGGCGACGCGTAGCCCTGCTGGATCAGCCACGCGATACGCGTGATGAGCACGCGCGTCTTGCCGCTGCCGGCGCCCGCGAGAATGAGCGCGGGCTCGTTCGGCAGCGTCACGGCGGCGAGTTGTTCGGGATTCAGATTCGCGAGCAGGTCGGGCATGAGGGAAAGTGCAGCGGCAGAAAAGCGGGCCAGAGAAAACTCTGGCGGCGGGCCGATCATTATAAGACCGCGCCGATGGCGGCGTCGGGCGCCATCGGGCGCCGTCGGGACGCTGGCCGAACGGCCAGGCGCGCGCCGAATTAGTCCGGCGGCCCGCCTCGAACCTTATAATTGGGGATTCCCCCGCATTTTTTCACGCTTTTTTCGGCAGATTCCACAATGAGCGACAACACGCTTGCCAAGAGCTTCGAGCCTCAAAACATCGAGTCCCAATGGGGCCCGGAATGGGAAAAACGCGGGCTGTCCGCCCCCACGTTCCAGGACGGCGCGAAGAATTTCTCCATCCAGTTGCCGCCGCCGAACGTCACCGGCACGCTGCACATGGGGCACGCGTTCAACCAGACCATCATGGACGGTCTCACGCGCTATCACCGCATGCTCGGTGAGAACACGCTGTGGGTGCCGGGCACCGACCACGCGGGCATCGCGACGCAAATCGTCGTCGAGCGCCAGCTCGATGCGCAAGGCGTCTCGCGCCACGATCTCGGCCGCGAGGAATTCCTGAAGCGCGTGTGGGCGTGGAAGCAGCAGTCCGGCTCGACCATCACGAATCAGGTGCGGCGTCTGGGCGCATCGATCGACTGGTCGCGCGAATACTTCACGATGGACGACAAGATGTCGGCCGCCGTGCGCGACGTGTTCGTGACGCTCTACAAGCAAGGGCTCATCTATCGCGGCAAGCGGCTCGTGAACTGGGACCCGGTACTCGGCACGGCCGTGTCGGATCTCGAAGTGGTGAGCGAGGAAGAGAACGGCAGCCTGTGGCACATCCGCTATCCGCTGCCGGACGGCTCGGGCCATCTGACGGTCGCGACGACGCGCCCCGAAACCATGCTCGGCGACGTCGCCGTGATGGTGCATCCGGAGGACGAGCGCTATCAGCATCTGATCGGCAAGACGGTCGTGCTGCCGCTGTGCGATCGTGAGATTCCGGTCATCGCGGATGACTATGTGGACCGCGAGTTCGGCACCGGCGTCGTGAAGGTCACGCCCGCGCACGATTTCAACGACTACGCCGTCGGCCAGCGCCACAAGCTGCCGCAGATCGAAATCCTCACGCTCGACGCGAAGATCAACGACAACGCGCCCGAAAAGTATCGCGGCATGGACCGCTTCGATGCGCGCAAGCAAGTGGTGAAGGATCTCGAAGCGCTCGGCCTGCTCGAATCCGTCAAGCCGCACAAGCTGATGGTGCCGCGCGGCGACCGCACGAACGTGGTCATCGAGCCGATGCTCACGGACCAGTGGTTCGTCGCGATGAGCAAGGCAGCGCCGGAAGGCACGTTCAATCCGGGCAAGTCGATCACGGAAACGTCGCTCGATGTCGTGCGAAGCGGCCAGATCAAATTCGTGCCGGAGAACTGGACCACCACGTACTATCAGTGGCTGGAAAATATCCAGGACTGGTGCATCTCGCGTCAGTTGTGGTGGGGCCATCAGATTCCGGCGTGGTACGGCGAGAATGGCGAGATCTTCGTCGCGAAGACGGAAGACGAAGCCCGCGCCGATGCGAACGCGCAAGGCTACACAGGCGCGCTGCGCCGCGACGAAGACGTCCTCGACACGTGGTTCTCGTCCGCGCTCGTGCCGTTCTCGTCGCTCGGCTGGCCGAACGAGACGAAGGAATTGCAGGCATTCCTGCCCTCGTCCGTGCTCGTGACGGGTTTTGACATCATCTTCTTCTGGGTCGCCAGAATGGTGATGATGACCACGCATTTCACCGGCAAGGTGCCTTTCGACACCGTCTACGTGCATGGCCTCGTGCGCGACGCCGAAGGCCAGAAGATGTCGAAGAGCAAGGGCAACACGCTCGACCCGATCGATATCGTCGATGGCATCGACCTCGAAGCGCTCGTCGCGAAGCGCACCACGGGCCTCATGAACCCGAAGGCCGCCGCGCAGATCGAGAAGAAGACGCGCAAGGAATTCCCCGAAGGCATTCCGTCGTTCGGCACGGACGCGCTGCGTTTCACGATGGCGTCGATGGCCACGCTCGGCCGCAACGTGAACTTCGACCTCGCGCGCTGCGAGGGCTATCGCAACTTCTGCAACAAGCTGTGGAACGCCACGCGTTTCGTGCTGATGAACTGCGAAGGCCACGATTGCGGTTTCGCGAATCCGGGCGCGTGCAAGCCCGGCGATTGCGGCCCCGGCGGCTATACGGACTACTCGCAGGCCGACCGCTGGATCGTCTCGCTCCTGCAGCGCACGGAAGCAGAAGTCGAGAAAGGCTTCGCGGATTATCGTTTCGACAACGTCGCGAGCGCGATTTACAAGTTCGTGTGGGACGAGTACTGCGACTGGTATCTCGAACTCGCGAAGGTGCAGATCCAGACCGGCACGCCCGAGCAGCAGACCGCGACGCGCCGCACGTTGTTGCGCGTGCTGGAAACGGTGCTGCGCCTCGCGCATCCGATCATTCCGTTCATCACGGAAGCGTTGTGGCAGAAGGTCGCGCCGCTGACCGACGCATTCCCGGCGGGCGCGAAAGAAGGCGATGTGTCGATCATGACGCAGCCCTACCCGCGTCCCGAGCCGAAAAAAATCGACGAATCCGCCGAACAGTGGGCCGCCGAACTGAAATCCGTCATCGATGCATGTCGTAATCTGCGAGGCGAAATGAGTCTGTCGCCCGCGGTGAAGGTGCCGTTGCTCGCGCACGGCGACGCGGCGCGTCTCACCGCGTTCGCGCCGTATGTCGCCGCGCTCGCGCGTCTCTCCGAAGTCAAGATCATCGACGACGAAGCCGCCCTCGACAAGGAAGCGCATGGTGCGCCGGTCGCGATCATCGGCACGAACAAGCTCGTGCTGAAGGTCGAGATCGATGTCGCCGCGGAACGCGAGCGTCTGACCAAGGAAGTGGACCGCCTCACCGCCGAGGTCACAAAATGTAACGCGAAGCTCGGCAATGAAAGCTTTGTTTCAAAAGCGCCCCCCGCTGTCGTTGAACAGGAGCGCAAAAGGCTGGCAGAATACGGAACCACTATCGAGAAGCTGCAGGCCCAATTATTGCGTCTGCCGGCTTGAATTGGAGGTTCGATTCATCGATCCGCTCCGTTTGTCTCGACGTTCTAAATGATTTAAGAGGATCAGGGTCACATGCTAAAAGTTACCAAAGCGGTTTTCCCCGTCGCCGGTCTGGGTACGCGGTTCCTTCCCGCGACCAAGGCCAGCCCGAAGGAAATGCTGCCAGTCGTGGACAAGCCGCTGATTCAATACGCGGTCGAGGAAGCGATGGCCGCCGGCATTACCGAAATGATCTTCGTGACTGGCCGCAGCAAGCGCGCGATCGAAGACCATTTTGACAAGTCCTACGAAATCGAGGCGGAACTCGAGGCGCGCGGCAAGGACAAGCTGCTCGAACTCGTGCGCAGCATCAAGCCGAGCCACGTGGACTGCTTCTACGTGCGTCAGGCCGAAGCGCTCGGTCTCGGCCATGCGGTGCTGTGCGCGGAGAAGCTCGTCGGCGACAACCCGTTCGCCGTGATCCTCGCGGACGACCTGCTGTACGGCAAGCCGCCCGTGATGACGCAGATGATCGAAGTCTTCGATCACTATCACAGCTCGGTGATCGGCGTGGAAGAGATTCCGGCGGAGGATTCGAAGTCCTACGGCATCATCGACGGCAAGGAGTGGGAAGACAACATCTTCAAGCTCGCGGGCATCGTCGAGAAGCCGGAACCGGCGGTGGCGCCGTCCAATCTGGGCGTGGTCGGCCGCTACGTGCTGAAGCCGCGCATCTTCGATCACATCCGCGCGCTGAAGCCGGGCGCGGGCGGCGAACTGCAACTGACGGACGCGATTCAATCGCTGCTGTCGGATGAGCAAGTGCTCGCGTACAAGTATCACGGCACGCGTTTCGACTGCGGCAGCAAGCTGGGCTATCTGAAGGCGACGGTGGAATTCGCGCTGCGCCATCCGGAAGTGAAGGCTGATTTCGAGGAATATCTGCGCAATCGCGCGCCGATTCTCGAAGGCTGAGTCACTGGCCGAAACGGCTGAAAAAAAATGCCCGTCACCTGTGTGACGGGCATTTTTGCTTTCGGGTGCAGCTTGCGGGAATCAACGTCGACGCATCAGGAAAGTGAACGTCTTGTCCTGCGTTGTCACTTCGACGATCTCGTTGCCGGTCTGCTTGGCGAAGGCCGCGAAATCGCGCTGCGATCCTGGGTCGGTGGCGAGCACCTTCAGAATTTGACCGCTCGTCATGTCGGCGAGCGCCTTTTTTGCCCGCAGAATCGGCAACGGGCAGTTGAGCCCGCGCGCGTCGACTTCTTTGTGAACTTCCATCGCGATTTGCATCCTTTTGCTTGACTGACTGGTGTCCCGTGTTGGGAGATTCTAGCGCAGGGTCAGGCTGACAGCAGCGCCGCATCGTTTGCACCTGCGACCAATGATGACACTTTCGCTTTCGGACCTATCTGGTTCATACGTGCGCGAAACACAGTTAGTTTGCTCTGCTTGTCTTCCAGGAACACAACAGAGACGTCTCGGATGCGCATCGACGAACAGCCACTCCCGTACTACAAACGCAACCGTTTGATCTGGCGATGGTCCTATCGGGACATCGAAGATGGATGCAGGCCCGTTCACGGCGTCGCGCTTTCGATGGACCGCGCGCCCCCGAGCTTGTCGAATGCAGTAGCGAAGAAGTCCGAGCCTCGAACGCCATTGCGTCGTGAGCGAGACCCTTTGGATGTGATGTTGGACGACATCGCAACCGTGGTCGGTGCGTTCAGACGCTTCAAGACGTGGCTCGACACGCCCGATCCGCTGAAACCACCCAAACCGGCACCTGAGCAGCAAACGGCACCTCCCTTCGACATCCAGGAGATTCCCGGCGCGATGCGAGGAGAGCTCATGCCGGTCTCCGCCAAGTTGATGGAACGATGGTTTGCAGGCGAGCTCAATTTTTCGCCAACGGATCCCGACGAAAAAGCCGAGATCGATCAGAATGGCAAACCGTATGCCGCGAGCATGTACGATACGACAACCATCAAACTCGATTGGCTGTTGAACTATCAGAGCGCGAAGGATCGCTACGATGACCTCCTGACGTCGCGCATTAGAACGCCCAATGCCGTCAACGCGCTGAGAACGATTTTGCGGCGTTATAAGTTGCCCTTCTTCACGCTTGATGCGTGGCGGATGTGTGGTAACTCACTACCGACGCTCCATCAGCAATTTCAGTTTCAGCTTGCTAATGTCGGCAGCTCGCTCGGTCAGAAAATCGGCGCACTTCTGGAAGCCGATGCCCATAACAAGGGCGTACCGACTGACCTGACGGGCGCCTTGGGCTCGTTCGATATCTATGCGGCTATCGCATTCGCGACGTTTAACGAGACGGGAACCGAAGCGTATGTTTCCGGGATTTACGTGTACATCAAAGACAACTACACGTTTTCCAGTGAGCCGGATTCCGTTTCACAGTATCTGGGGCACTGGAGTGCGAAAGGCGTGATCGTCGTTCCGTACAATGGCATGGCTTCCTACTTGAACAAGCAGTCCCTGTATTTTTCTTACCCGGTGGCCAAGGGCAATCCGGCGGCGAAAGGCAACGTGTACTACCCGGTTCACAACAGTGATTTCAGAGACTGGGCCATCAAACATCAACGCGGCGGCGACTTCATTATCTACTCGGACTACAGATACGTTCCCATCTCTCCGCCCATCAGGGTATTGTTATGACTCGGTTGGAAAAAATGATGAAATGGGTGGCGGCCTTGTTCGCGATCGGCTTTATTTTTATCTGCCTGATCAGATTCGGCTTTCGCCCCACAGGCCGCGATTGCGTCAGACAAAGTTCGCCCGACGGCGCTTATGTCGCCGAGCGATGCGTGCTCGAATGGCGACCGGGAGGCAATTCCGACTATCAAGGCAAAGTCTACGACAGCAAATCCGGCAGACTTCTCGTTGACCGAACTTTCAGCACGCCAGTGCCTGATTTGTCGTGGTCAGAAGACAGCGTGGCATTTTCTCGGGGCGGCGACGAATCCTCCTTCGTAACATTGCCTCCGACTTGGTTCGATCGCCTGAAAGCTGCAATCCTTTGAGTGCACTCCTTTCGCCTTTCGAGACCCCACTCCATGTGCGAGCCGCAAAACACCCCTGTGCAGCACGTAACGAAGCCCGGCACAAACATCTTCACCGAACTCGGCTTCTCAGCCGACGAAGCCTGTCGATACTACGACGAGTCACAGGCGCTCATCGGCCAGACCCTGAAGCTCGAAGCGCAACGACAACGGGTCGTCGGATAAAGCCCGCATCGACCGATGCGGGCCCCGGGACAATCACAACTCCACCGCCCTCCCACTTTCATAAGCCTGCCGCATCGCAATACCGATGCGCGTCGCTTCCCTTGCATCCGCCAGCGTCAACCCCGTCGGCGTGCCGTCCTTGAGCAACCCCACGAACGCCTGCGCCTCGCGCAGAAACGCATTCTCGAAACGCTCGAAGAACGTAGGTGTGCATGCGTTGCGCATACCGTGCTTATCAGCGATTTCAACGCGATTCGCACGCGGATTGCGCCCCACCGACAACGCGCCCGCCGTGCCGATCACCTCCGTCTGCGTATCGTGGCCATGCGCCATCGTGCGCGACGCGTAGAGCACCGCAAGCCGCCCATCCTCGAATTCGATGGTGCCCACGCCGTTATCGATGTCATTGCACTCGCGCAAGCCTTCGTGAATCGCGATCGTCCCGCTCGCGTACACGCGCTTCGGTTTCGGATTGCCGAGCAGCCAGCGCGCGAGATCGATGTCGTGCACGCTGCAATCGAGAAAGAGGCCGCCCGAGGTCGGCGCGAAACGCACGAAGAAGCCGTCCGGATCGTTCTTGTCGCACGTCTGCGAGCGCACCATGAACGGCCTGCCGATCGCGCCCTTCGTCACGCTGTCGAACGCATCGCGATAGCTCGCGTCGAAGCGGCGCACGAAGCCGATCATCACGTGCAGATGCGGATGACGCGCGTGCGCTTCGATCACGGCATCGCATTCTGCGAGATCCAGCGATAGCGGCTTCTCGCAGAACACATGCTTGCCCGCGCGCAACGCCGCGATGATCTGACTCGCGTGCAGCGATGTCGGCGTGACGAGCCATACGGCATCCACCGAAGCATTGGCGAGCAATGCATCGTAATCCTCATGAATCGACAGTTCCGAAAACTTCGCCCGCGCCCACTCGCGCTCATCCGTCACCGGACTGCACGCCGCGACGAGCTTCGCACCCGGCACATGCCACGCGAGATTCTCCGCATGACGCCGCCCGAGCCTTCCGAGCCCGACGATACCCACGCGCACCGGATTCATGCCGCGCTCTCCCCAAGCCTGACGATGCGCTTCTCGCGCCACGACAGCGTGGCAGCTTCGGCGAGCTCCAGCGCCTTCAATCCATCCGCGACCGTGGTACGCACCGGCTTGCCCGTCGTGACGGCATCGAAGAAATGCGCGATTTCCGCCGCGTACGCCGCGCGATAGCGTTCGAGAAAGAACGCCTCGGGCTTGTCGCTCGACACCGCCGCCGTCGTGTACGCGGTGACTTCGGTCGGCCGCACGTTGCCCGCCTGCAGCATGCCCAGGCTGCCGAGCAGTTCGAAGCGCTGATCGTAGCCATACGCCGCGCGCCGCGCCGTGTTGATCTGACACAGGCGCCCGCGCTTCGTGCGGATCGTCACGGCAGTCGAATCGATGTCGCCCGCATCGGCGATGGCGGGATCGCTGAGACAACTGCCCGTGGCGTGCAGCGTGTCGGCTTCATCGTCGAGAATCCAGCGGAAGATATCGAAGTCGTGAATCAGCATGTCCTTGAAGATGCCGCCCGAATGCCGGATGTACTCGACAGGCGGCGCGCCCGGATCGCGGCTCGTGACGACCAGCATCTCCGGCTCACCGATCTCGCCCGCGTCGATGCGCGCCTTCAGCGCGGAAAAGGTCGGATCGAAGCGCCGCTGAAAACCGATCATGCAGACCACGCCGGCCTTCGCCACCGCATCGGCACACGCGCGGGCGCGCTCGATCGTCAGATCGACCGGCTTCTCGCAGAACACATGCTTCTTCTGCGCCGCCGACGCCAGGATCAACTCCGCATGCGTGTCCGTGCTCGAACACACGACCGTCGCGCCGACGGAAGCATCGCCCATCGCGCCATCGACATCGGCGACGCTCGCGCCATGCGCTTTCGCGAGCGCGGCAGCCGCGTCGCGGTTCACATCGACGACATATTTCAAACGCACGCCCGGCTGCCGCGCGAGATTGGCCGCGTGAATCTTGCCGATGCGTCCTGCGCCGAACACCGCCACATCAATCGTCATAGCCACCTGTCTCCTTGGATTCCTCGACATTCAACTCGAGCCGGTACGCGAGCGCGATGAACAACGCCTGGCACAGGCAAATGGTGCTCGTGAGCGAACGGAACGCGAATGCGCTGCCCTCCTTCACGAACAGACTCGCGCTCGCGTGACGGGCGAGCGGCGAAAGCTGGCTATCGGTGATGACGAGGGTCTTCGCGCCATGATGCTGCGCGGCGCGAACGCAATACTGCGTCTCCTTGCCGTAGGGCGCGAAGCTGATCGCCACCACCACGTCCCCCTTCTTCACGCTGCGGACCTGCTCGCGGAACATGCCGCCGAAGCCCGAAATCAGATGCACGCGCTTCTTCGTGTGCTGCAATGCATAGACGATGTAACTCGCCACCGCGAACGAGCGGCGCACGCCGATCACGTAGATGTTCTCGGCCTGCGAAAGCATCTCGACGGCGGCATCGAACTGCTCGTCGTCGAGACCGGCTTCGAGCTCGTCCAGACCCGTGCGGCTCGCGGCGATGAACTCGCGCGCCACCGACACGCCCGACGCCTCGCCCGCCTTCTCGTCGATGAGCTTGCGAATGCGCTGCTGATAGCTCTGCTGCGAGCCGCCGGCGCCCGTGTACGCCTGCCTGAAGACGGCCTGCAAGTCCGAAAAGCCGGAGAAACCGAAGCGCTGCGCGAACCGCACGACGGCGGACGCATGCACGCCGCACGCGCTCGCGATATCGCTCGTGCGGTCCATCATCACACTCTGGCGATGCTGTTCGATATAGGTCGCGACGCTCTTCAACTGGCGCGGCAGCGAGTCGTACGCGTCGGTGATCCGCTGCATCAGTTCTTCGACGCTCTGGACTTCGGTGCTGGTTTCATCCATTTCGGTGGCTCAGTGTGCGCGCTCCGATAACGAGCGCCGTGGAACCGATTATAGAAACGCGGCAAGCAAATTGGAATGTATTTTCCATTTGTCGCACACATAAAATTTCTATTGCAGACCGCCAAAAACTGACCTACTCTTGGTCCTGAGCACGACACCGCCACGACCCGTACGGTGCCGGCTCGCGAAAACATCACACCAAACAACAACCGAGATAGGTGGAGACAATGACCATTTGCAACGGTCGGGCCGCGCTGCGCGCGCTGGTGGCTGCTGCTGCGTTGTGCAGTGCGGCATTGATCACAGCGAGCCCCGCGCACGCGGCGCCCGACGCGAAGTTCGTGCTGATCAGCCACGCGCCCGACTCGGATTCGTGGTGGAACGTGATCAAGAACGCCATCAAGCAGGCCGACGAAGACTTCAACGTGCAAACCGACTACCGCAATCCGCCCAACGGGGACATCGCGGACATGTCGCGTCTGATCGAGCAGGCCGCCGCGCGCAATTACGACGGCGTCATCACCACCATCGCGGACTTCGACGTCCTGAAGAGCTCGATCAACAAGGTCACCGCGAAGAAGATTCCGCTCGTGACGATCAACTCCGGCACGGAAGAGCAAAGCGCGCAACTGAACGCGATCATGCATGTCGGCCAGCCGGAATATGTCGCGGGCAACGAGGCCGGCAAGAAGGCCAAGGCCGCGGGCGTGAAGTCGTTCCTCTGCGTGAACCACATCGCGACCAACACGGTGTCGTTCGATCGCTGCAAGGGCTTCGCGGATGCGCTCGGTATCGATTACAAGGCATCGACCATCGACTCCGGCCAGGATCCGACGGAAATTCAGTCGAAGGTCTCGGCCTATCTGCGCAACCATCCGGACACGCAGGCGATCCTCACGCTCGGACCGACGCCCGCCTCGGCGACGATCAAGGCCGTCACGCAGATGGGCCTGCAAAACAAGCTCTATTTCGTGACCTTCGACTTCTCCGACGATATCGCGAAGGCAATCAAGGACGGCACGATCAAGTTCGCGATCGACCAGCAGCCGTATCTGCAAGGCTATATCCCGGTGGCCGTGCTTTCGATCGTGAAGAAGGAGCACACGACCGATCCCGCGAAGATCCGCCAGCTCCTCGAAGCGAATCCGAAGTTCAAGGCGCGCCTGGAAACCTACGGATTGCAGCCGTCGTACGGACCGAAGAACATCCGCTCGGGCCCGGGTTTCATCACTCAGGAAAATCTCGACAAGGTCGTGAAGTACGCGGGTCAATATCGCTGATCCCGGCCTGACCTGCTTCGGGCGGCAACGCTAGAGCCGCCCGCTTTTATCAGCCTCCAACGTCGCTTGCTGCGTCCCTTCGCGGACGCGGCGGGGACGCGCGCATCGGTACTACATCGAATTCAAGTCTCAAGGAGCCATCATGGGCGTAGCCGGCAAGCACTTTCCTCCTCACGTGAACCCTCAGCAGGACAACGCCGAGACACCTGACCAGGCAAAGCCCTCGGATGAGCGCGTGCGCCAGCAATCGTGGTTCGGCCATCTGTTGAATCGCCCGGAATTCGCGGCGATTTCCGGCACCGTGCTCGTGTTTCTGGTGTTCGGCTTCAGCGCCGGTTCGTCGGGCATGTTCGCGCTCGACGGCGTGATGAACTGGTCGCAGGTCGCCGCCTATCTCGGCCTGCTCGCGGTCGGCGCGTGTCTCTTGATGATCGCGGGCGAGTTCGACCTGTCGATCGGCTCGATGATCGGCTTCGCGGGCATGATGGTCGCGCTGCCCGCGGTCTACTTCCACTGGCCGATCTCGCTGTCGATCCTGTTCGCCTTCGGGACGTCGATGCTGCTCGGCGCGCTGAACGGCTATCTCGTGATGAAGACGCGCCTGCCCTCGTTCATCGTCACGCTCGCATTCCTGTTCATCCTGCGCGGCCTGACGCTCGCGCTGTCGATCATGTTCGCGGACCGCACCATCATCTCCGGCGTCGGCGATCTCGCGCAGAACGATCCGATCGCCAACACGCTCTTTCATGGCGTCGCGTTCCACGGCCTGTTCACCTGGCTCGCGCACATGGGCATCGGCAAATTGCTGGACAGCGGCCAGCCGCTCGTGCCGGGCATTCCGAAGGTCATCATCTGGTGGTTCGTGC
>Ga0160447_100753_pt1 | contig 13975 bp, 13 predicted proteins | sample HID1973K_E1MG_FD_108222 | JGI IMG/M metagenome (GOLD analysis project Ga0160447, IMG submission 108222) | Enriched mosquito-associated microbial communities from UW Madison campus, WI, USA - HID1973K_E1 MG | ecosystem: Host-associated > Arthropoda: Insects > Digestive system > Unclassified ...
CGAGTGCAGGAGCAGGGCGGTGGCCGAGCGGCGGCCGAGTTCTCCGATCATGAGCCGGCGCCGTTCTTACCGGAAAGCGCCCTGACGGCGGCGTCGCGTGCGCCCATCACATGCTCGAAGGCCACTTTGGCCGCCCGCTCCGGATCACCGGCGGCGATCGCCTCAACCAGTGCCCGGTGCTGCGCCAGCGCCTGGTCCCGCCGCCTTTGGGTGCTGTTGGTGTAATGCCGGTACCGCTCCATCTGGCTGGCGACCTGCTCGTGGAACCGCCCGGCCCAGGAATTGCCGGCGATCAGGGCGATCCGGGCATGCAGGGCCATGCCCTGCTGCATGGCGTCGTCGGCAAACTCCACCAGCGCGGCGTTCCGCGCCAGGATCCCGTGGAGTTCGCCGAGGTCCGCGGGTGTTGCTTTCAGGCAGGCATTCCGCGCCATGAGGGACTCTACGGCCGCCCGGACCTCGTAGAGCTCCGAGATTTCGGCCTCGTCCAGCACCGGGACCACCACGCCCCCGGTGGGTTGCTGCTCCAGGAGGTTCTCCGAAATCAGCCGCCTGATGGCTTCCCGCAGCGGCGTCCTGCTCACCTGCAGGGCGGTGGCCATTGCCGGTTCGTAGATACGCTCACCCGGTTTCAGGTCAAGGCTGAGGATGCGCCGCTTCAGCTCGGCGTAGACAACGTGGGCGCCCGTGTTCCGGGCTGGAATAGCTGGCATGGGTGGAACCTCCAACTATCAGCGTACTTGTATACAAGTACGCAGGCGTGCTTTTGTGGGCGACACCACGCGGGTGACCGTGCATGCGGAGCGGCAACACGAGAAAAGGAAGGGACAGCACGTGCTGTCCCCTCCTCGTGGCCGTGCTGGCGCGCCGGCAGTCAGGCCGCTTAGGCCTTGTGGGCCTCCAGATCCTCCAGCGATTTGCCCTTGGTGTCCGAGGACATCAGGGTAGCCACGGTGGCCACCAGGCAGATGACGAAGGTGGTCAACCCGATGGTCAACGGCACGTTGGCGGTGCCCGGAGGGGCGATGGCCGTGAAGATGCTGGGGAAGAAGGACGCGATCATCAGGCCGATGTTCTGCGAGACGGCAAAACCGGTGACGCGGATCCGCATGGGGAACTGCTCCTGGAAGAACGTCGCAAAGGTGGCGTTCCACATCTGGAAGAAGATGCCCTGCACAATCACCACGGAGACGAACACCAGCGGCAGGCTGCCCTGTTCGATCGCCCACAGGTAGCCACCCACCATCACACCGCCCAGCAGTCCACCGCCTGCCATCAGCGTGCGCCGGCCGATCCGGTCGGACAGCGCACCGAAGAGCGGAATGGTGACGACTGCGGCGATATTGGCCACCAGCGTGACCCACAGGAACTCACTGCTGGAGAAGCCGTTGCCGTAGCCCTTCTGGGTGGCGTAGGAGACGCCGAAGATCAGGGTGGCCATGCCGATGACATTCGCGAAGGTCATCAGGATGCACCGGACCATGGCGCCGGGGCGGGTGCGCAGGAGCTCCACCAGCGGGAAGCGCTGCTTCTGCGCGGCCTCACCGGATTTCGCAGCGTAGGCGGGCGGTTCCTGGACCCGGCGGCGGATAAAGTAGCCGGCAAGGATCACCACGGCACTCAGCAGGAACGGGATGCGCCAGCCCCAGGACGCGAACTGGTCCGCCGGGAGTGCCGCGGACAGCGGGAGCAGGACGGCGGTGGCCAGGATGGAGCCCACCTGGGTGCCCTGCAGGCTGAAGCTGGCGAAGAAGCCGCGCCTGGCATCCGGCGAGTGCTCCACGATCATCGCACTGGCACCGCCCAGTTCACCGGCCACGGCGAAGCCCTGGATCACGCGGAGGACCACCAGCAGTGCCGGAGCCAGGAGGCCCACCTGGCCGTAGGTGGGGAGAAGGCCGACGGCGAAGGTTGCGAAACCCATGAGCAGCATCGCGAAGACCAGCACGCTCTTGCGGCCCTTCCGGTCGCCGTAGGCACCAAGGACCACGGCACCGATGGGCCGGGACACGTACCCCACCGCGTAGGTGGCCAGCGAGGCGATGATGCCGACGGTGGGGTTTTCCGACGGGAAGAAGATGGTGGGGAAAACCAGGGTGGCGGCCAGCGAGTACAGCGCGAAGTCGTAGTACTCCAGGGCGCTTCCGATCCAGCCGCTCATCGCGGCCTTCCTGGGATCCCGCGGACCGGCTCCTGCTGCCCCGCCGGTACGGACGGCACCGGGATTGACGGCGCTGCTGTGGGTAGTGCTCATGTGCTTGTCCTTCGACTCCATTGGCAAAGAACCGGGAAACCGGCGCTTTGAATCGATTCACAATCTTAGGACGTGACCCTCGTTACGTCAATGGGCAAGCGCTATCCCGCCACGTAGGCTTCGCGCGCCAGGCGGATGAAATCAGCTACCGCGGGAGAGGGATCATCCCGCCAGGAGGCCAGGAAAACCTCAATCCGCGGAGCGTCCCGGACCGGCCGGTAGGCGATGCCCGGGCGGGGATTCTGTGCGGCTGTTGCCTCGGACGACATCCCCAGCGCCTTTCCCGTGGAAATCAGGGTCAGCCACTCGTCCACGCCCTGGACCAGCCGGAATCCGGCGGGGCGGGAGCCCTCCGGCCAGAGCTCTTCGCTGGTGGTTCCGGTGCGGCGGTCGACGGCGATGGTCCGGCCCGCGAAGTCGGCCATCCGCAGGAAACGCCTGCGGGAGAGGGGATCGCCGCTGGCCACCGCGGCGAACCGCGCTTCGGTTCCGATCGGCGTCGAGGTGAACCGGGCGTCGGCAGCGGAGCGGCGCAGGACGGCGATATCGGCGGAACCGTCGGCGAGGCCGCCGGACGGGGCATTGGACTGGACCCACACCAGGGATACCTCCGGATGGATCTCCTCCCACCGGCGCTGCAGCGCAATGGTGCGGCGGCCCAGTGCGGACCAGGCGTAGCTCACCCGCAGTTCGCTGCCGTGGTCCCGGGCCTCCCGCTCCAGCAGGGCCAGTTCGTCGAGGACACTGCGGGCGTGGGCGATGATCCGCTCGCCCACCGGCGTCGGGGTGAAGCTGCGGGTGGTCCGCTGCAGGATGCGGAGCCCCAGGGCCTGTTCCAGCGCCGCAATGGAACGTGAGACCGCAGCCTGCGAGGTTCCCAGTTCGATGGCGGCGTCCGTGAAAGTTTCGGCGTCCACGACGGCGACCAGAGCGCGGAGATAGCGCAGCTCAACATTCATACGCTCATCGTATAGAAGGCCCGGCGCATGCATTTCCTGCGGCACCCGCCGCAGCCTGACACTGTGGGGATGGACGCTACTTTGCTGCATGGCGCGGGGAAGACCCGCGGTGCGACGGGCACCCCGGGCGGGCCGCCGTCGTCGTTGGTGCGTGGCCTGCTGACCATGACCGGGGCGGGGGTCAGCAACCAGCTCGGCGCCGGAATCGGCGCGCATGCCTTCCCGGCGATCGGGCCGGCAGGGGTGGTGGCCGTGCGCCAACTCGTGGCAGCGGCCGTGCTGCTTCCCGCGGCGCGGCCGCCGTTGCACCGCTTTACCTGGCGGCAGTGGTGGCCGGTCCTCCTGCTGGGCGCGGCCACGGCCCTGATGAACATCTGCCTGTACATGGCCATCGACCGGATCGGGCTGGGGCTGGCGGTTACTCTGGAATTCCTGGGTCCGCTGGCGGTGGCGCTGCTGTCCTCGCGAAGCCGCTGGGACCTGCTGTGCGGGATTGGCGCCGGGGTGGGCGTGTACGTCCTGGTGATGCCCGGGCCCGCGAGTGACCTGGTGGGGATCCTCATCGGCCTGGGCGGCGCGGCGGGCTGGGCGGCCTACATCCTGCTGAACCGCGTGGCCGGCCAGCGGCTGCCCGGCCTGCAGGCTCCGGCGGCCGCCAGCCTGGTTTCGCTGGTGCTTTACGTACCCGTGGCCATCCACCTGCTCGCCTACGGCCGCTTCACCGGACCCGCAATGCTGTACGCCGCCGCAGCCGGAATTCTGTGCTCGGTGGTTCCGTATGCCGCCGACCTGATCGCCCTTCGGTTTGTTCCTGCCGGCTTTTTCGGGGTGTTCATGAGCATTAACCCAATCCTCGCGGCACTCTCCGGCATTGTGGTGCTGGGCCAGGTGCTGATGCTCCATGAGTGGCTGGGCATCGCCCTGATTGTCGCGGCGAATGCCGCGGCGATCTGGCTCGCGGGACGGCGGCGGCGGATTCCCGGACGGGCCGGGCAGCTGGTCACTTCACGGCGGAGCTGACGCTCACAGCATGGCCGTGGCGTTGGCCGGCGAGCCTGTTCCGCCGGTGATGTTGAGCGGTTTGATGCTGATGAACGCATCCCAGTGACCGGCGTTGCGCATGTGCCGCGCCAGCGGGCCAAGGCGCCACAGCTCGCCCAGGGGCATGCCCAGCTTGGCGAGGAGTTGCTGGTGCATCATATTCAAGACAGCAGGCGCGCAGTGGTGCGACAAAGAGCGATCGCAAAACGCCGCCATTTATCGCCAACATTCACAACATTGATTCTCTTCAACGAATCGGCTGCCTTGTAGCAGATACGGGTCTTTATTGGAACGCGCTACATTTGCTTCGCGGCGGCCCGCAGCGCTGTCGCGACGGGCGTGGTTCCATCTTCCGTTGCCAGCATTGCTGCCAGTTGGCGTGCTCGTGCGGCGTAGGCCGGCGTCGTGGTGGCCTGCGTGATGGCGTCGGCCAGCCGTTCGGTGGTGAGTTCCTTGTAGGGGACCGGTTGCGGGCCCCCGCCGAGGGACGTGATCCGTGCGGCCCAGAACGGTTGGTCCGTATATATCGGCACGCTGACCGTCGGCACGCCGGCGCGCAGCCCCGCCGCGGCGGTTCCTGCTCCGGCGTGGTGGACGACAGCGGCCATTTGGGGGAACAGCCATTCGTGCGGAACGGCACCGATGCTGATGGCATCGGGCCCGGCGACACCCCGCACGCCTTGCAATACCGCGCGAACCCCCGCACGGTGCGCGGCGTCGAGCATAAAGTCTGCATCCAGGGCCGCACTGCTACCAAAACCAATGAACACCGGGGGCGGTCCATCCGCAAGGAACTCGACCAGCTCCGCAGGTGCCTGCCAGCCCGGCTCAACGTCCGACCACCAATAACCGGTCATAGTGAGCCCGGATCGCCAGTCCACCGGGCGTGGGAAGATCGTGGGGCTGAAGCCGTGAAGAACGGGACTGTTGGCTTTCCTCCGGGCACGGTCGGATGCAGACCGGGCCTTTTTGGGAAGGCAAAGCATCTGGCGGATGCGGGCACTCGGGGCATCATAGGGCGCTTTCCCGGCGGATATTAGAGACCCAAGCAGTTTGTTTCCGACCGAGCCGAGGCTACGGGCCGATCCCAAAGTCACGGGCGGATAAGCTCTGCTTGGTTCGATCGGCTGCAGGTGGGCGCCGATGGCGGGGACACCGAAGGCCTCCGCAACATCGTAGGCATAGGGGGCGATCGCGTTGGCCAGGATCACGTCGGTGCCGGCCTCGGCAGCGGCAAGGGTGCCGGTCGCGGCCAGGTCCATATAGTCACCCAGTTCGCGCATGTACCTGCGCAGATCCCCGCCCGTGGCCTTCTCCCCCGGCGCGGCAGGGCTGACCAGGTGGCTCATATCACCGGGTAATTCGCGGTACTCACACCCAGCTGCGGTAACCAGCGGGGCATACGCGGCATTCGCCGCGATTGCCACGTCATAACCCAAGGCTTGAAGTCTGCTGCCAAGCCCGGCCATCGGGGCAACATCCCCTCGGGTCCCCGGCGTAATCATCAGTACCCGCACAACATTCCTCATTCCGCCAAATTGCGATCACCGTTCGCAATCAAGCGTATAGTGGGATAGGTACGGAACCTAACCCAGACGGCTAGACAAAAGGCGAAACAGGCATGCCCTCTCATGACCACGTTGATATTTGGCTGCGGCCGGAGCGTTCCGGTGTCGGGCCAAAACCGGAACACTCACGCGCGGGGATTGCCGCGGCGGCGATCGAAATCGCCGACCGGGACGGCCTGGCAGCGGTGTCCATCCGACGAGTGGCCGCTGGCATCGGAGCCGGCGGGGCATCCTTGTACCGGTATCTGAAATCCCACGACGAGCTCATCGAACTCATCGTTGACACGGTCAGTAGTGAATACGACCTTGACCCCTCCGATGCACCACCACCGATGCAGCTGCTGAATCTGGCACGGCAAGGCCGGGCCATTATGCACCGACACCCCTGGCTGGCGCCTCTGCTACTGACCCGGCCTTCAATGGGCCCCAACACTCTCCGCTACCTGGAGCGCGTTTTGTCCGCCATGGAGTCGGTGGACATGCCAGGGCCCGCCAAGCTGCAGACCGTGGCCATGATGACAGCCATCACCTCCGCCTACGTACAAAATGAGCTGGCATCAGCCGACAACACCGGAACTGCCCTCGACGGAGAAAACGTTCGCTTGAAGTACCTCTCCAAAGTCATCCAGTCCGGGAATTACCCACTCTTCGCCGGCGCACTCACCGGACAACACCCCCCCGGAAGCCCAGAAGAAGTATTCACGACCGTCATCACCAACTACCTCGCGGGCGCAGGCCTTCCAGCCGCCGTCGGTTCCGCCTGAGGGCACCTAAACCGCCAAACCGAGCTGTGGAAACCCGCCATTCTGAAAGTTCTCCAGTATTCGCAGGCTCCCTACTGGGCAGGTCCAAACCATCGAAATGCTGCCTCAGCGAGGCCGGACGCGGACCCCTCCCCCACCCACGCCACATAGCCGTCCGGACGGACCAGGGCGGACGACGGCGGGGCAACAGTTCCGAGGACCGGCAGCTCCCACTCACCCCCGTAGTGGGCGTCCACCAGCTGAACAGCAGGCGGCATGGGTGTGGAGTCAAAGGTGCCGGAGGTCCCGAGGTTCAGCAGGACCGGCCGTGCGTCGTGCAGCAGCGTGTACATCCGCCGCGGGCCGGCCGGCGTCTCCAGGTCCAGGTCCGGCATCCGGCGGCCCAGCAGCGGATGGCCCTCGCCGAGGTCATAGTGGACGTCGAGGCCTGACTGCATTCCGGCGAACCGGCGGCGGGGCTCCTCCATGCCCAGCAGCTCGGCCATCACCTCTCCGGCGGCGGCGATCCTGGGGTCCGGGCGGCGGAGCGCCGACTGGGCCATGGTGTTGCGCAGGACCCGCGCCGCCACGGGATGACGCTCGAGGTGGTAGGTGTCCAAGAGGCTTTCCGGCGACGTCCCGTGGAGCACCTGCGCCAGCTTCCAGCCCAGGTTCACGGCGTCCTGGACGCCGATGTTCAGGCCCTGGCCGCCGTCGGGTGCATGGATATGGGCGGCGTCCCCGGCCAGCAGGATCCGCCCCTTGCGGTACGTGGCGGCCTGCCGGGTGGCATCAGTGAAGCGGGAAATCCAGGTGGGGCTGTGCGCGCCGTAGTCGGTACCGCACACGGCAGTGAGGGCCGCGCTGAGGTCGGCCAGGCCCGGTTCACCGGAGCCCACGTGCTCCTCGGCGACCATGACCGCCACCGGGCCGCTGTCCGAGTACACCACCTTGCCGTCCTGGATGGTGTATTCGCGCCGGCCAAAGGAGTGGATGCCGAACGGGTTCTTATGGACGCCGAACTCCGGCTGCCCGGTCATCTCCACCTCGGCGATCAGCGCGCTGGTGGTGGGGTCCCAGCCGGGAAATTCGATGCCCGCAGCTTTGCGGACCAGGCTGCGGCCGCCGTCGCACCCCACAACAAAGTCCGCGTGCAGCGTCCGGCCGTCCGTCAGGAAGACCTCGACGCCGGCGCCGTGCTGCGCAACGCCCGTCGCCCCGGTGCCGCGGTGAAAACTCACGGGCAACCCGCCCACCCAGCCGGCCAGGATGCGCTCAATGTGGTTCTGCCACAGCCCCAGCCCGTACGGGTGGCGGGTGGGAAACCCCGTGAGGTCGAAACGGGTGCCGGCGAAGCCCGCCACCTGGGCAACCTGCCCTTCGGCAAGGAACCGCTCCGCGATGCCCCGCTGGTCCAGCACCTCACGGGTGCGGGCGTGGAGGCCACCCGCCCGTGCGCCGGCGAGCTCCTGACTGGGACGCCGTTCCACCACTGCCACATCCACCCCGGCAAGTGCCAGCTCACCGGCCAGCATGAGCCCGGTGGGCCCGCTTCCCACAATCACTGCCTGGTGCTTCATCCCCGCGCTCCCCGTCCGTCGAGGGGCCGCGCTGATGGCACGGCCTCCGGCGAACGATTATCCGGCCCACCCGGGGCCTTGCCGCAAGCCCCACCCCAGGCGATACATTGGAATTACAGGAGCTTGCACGCTGGCCAGTAACTGCCGACGGAGTCACACGCAAAAAAAGCGCCTGCCACCCCTTTCGGAAAGGGGCGGCAGGCGCTTTTGTTGCTCTCACTCATGGACGGATCAGAAGCTGGTTCGCAGATCCGAATCCGGAAGGCTGGGTTCCGTGAACAAGCTTCGGACGGGCCGGCCGGGGCGGGCGGATTCCTACCAGGCCTGGTGTTCCCGCGTCGTGCCGAAGGGGACGGCGTCGCTGAGGGCCACGGTGAACTTGTCCACTCCGTGGCGGGTTACCAGGATGCCGTGCCGGCTGTCCATGGCATGCTTCCTGGCCACGGAGACGGCGGCGTCCAGTTGGCTGTCCATGCTCTGGCGGTCGGAGACGGTGAAGGTCAGGGGAAAATTCATTGGTAGTGCCTTAGGGGTGGTGTGGATGGGAGTGGAAATCTGCGCTCCCCAAGGCTGCAGTGCCTGGGCTCTATGGTGCATGACGCATCCGCCGCCAGCAACTTTAGAAAAATACCGCAGGTCAGGCAGAGGATTGCGCTTTCCGTGGCTTATTCAATTACGGCCGGTCAATGGCAGTGAATTAGAGTTGAAGCCGGGCGGAAACTGTTCCAGGCCCTTCGATGTTCCTGAACGACGCCGCTGTGCGCCTGCCGTGCGGCAGCGTCCAGCCACCCGCGCAACCACTTACGTGTGCCACGACCTGACAAGGATCCCGCCATTTCCACGGACGCTTTCTTCGGCAATCTCACCCGGATCCGCAACGTCATCATCCCCGGCAGGGCGCGTGCGGTGCTGAACACGCCGCGCGGACTGCTGGGCGGGTTCATCGTGGTGCACCTGGTCTTCCTCATCTTCGCGGCCTCTTTGTCCCTGCGCGGCGAGGCCTTCAGCGATACGTTCATCTACCGCGACTGGGCCATGGCCGGGTTCAACGACGCCAACCTGTCCGGTGGCCCCAGCCCCTGGGTATACCCCATCCTCGCGCTCATCCCCATGGCCATCGCCGGCGCCGCCGGACCGGGACCCTTCTTCTTCCTCTGGGTCCTGATGACCACCCTCCTCAACGGCTGGGCCCTGCTCAAACTGACCGAACGCGGCCGCAACACGGACGCCATCCCCGCGGGCTGGTGGTGGGTGGCTTTCACCTTCCTGATGGGCTGGCTTGGCTTCGCCCGCGTGGACGGCCTCACCGCTCCCCTGGTCCTGGTGGCCCTGGCCTACGGCGTGGGCCGGCCCTTCATCGCCTCCGTCCTGCTGGCCATCGGCACCTGGGTGAAGGTGTGGCCGGCGGCCATCATGCTGGCCCTGTTCGCTGTGGTCAAGAACCGGCTCGTGGTGGTCCTGGCCGGGCTTGCGACGTCGGCGGCCGTCGTCGCGCTGGCAGCAGCGCTCGGCAGCGTCCCCAAGCTGCTGAACTTCCTCACCCAGCAGGGCGACCGCGGCATGCAGCTCGAAGCCACCTTCACCACCCCGTGGCTCTGGCTGTCCGTCCTGAATGCCGGCGGCTCCCGCATGTACATGAACACGGACATCAACTCCATGCAGGTGGACGGCCCGGGAACCGCCACCATGTCCGTGCTGATGCAGCCGCTGCTGATCCTGGCAGCCCTCCTGGTGGCCGGCATGACCTTCTGGGCACTCCACAACGGCAAGCAGCACAAGGTGGCCGGCGGCGTGGACCGCACCGAGCTGCTCCTGGCCGGCGCCCTCGCCCTTGCCGCAGCATTCGTGGTGTTCAACAAGGTGGGCTCCCCGCAGTTCATGGTGTGGCTTGGCCCCGCCGTCGCCGTGGGCCTGGCGCACAGCTGGCGTGAATGGCGCGTCCCCGCGGTGATGCTCATCGCCATCGCCGTGGCCACCTACTTCATCTACCCGCTCTTCTACGACGCCCTCAGCCACAACAACCCGTGGATGGCGCTGGTGCTGACCATCCGCAACGTCCTGCTGGTGGTCCTGTTCCTGTGGAGCGTCCGCCGGCTGTACCTGCTGGGCAAGAAAACCCCGGCATCTGCTCCTGCGCTGAAGGAGTCCTGACATTTCCACGACGTTCTTTGACCGCCTGGTCAGTGTCCGCACCCGGCTGCTCCCGGCGAAGGTGGTGGACTGGTTCGCCCGGCCGTCCAGCGTGTGGTGGGGTTTCGCCGTCGTGCACCTGTACTTCCTGGGCTGGATGGCCTCCTTCTTCCTGAACGGCGACACCTTCAGCGACACGGAGCAGTACCGCCAGTGGGCCACGGACGGCTACAACCCGCAGGACCTGGACGGCAGGATCAGCCCCTGGGTCTACCCGGTGCTGGCCCAGCTGCCCATCTTCCTGGCGAACATCGCCGGGCCCAGCCTGTACCTGCTCATGTGGTTCCTGATCATCACGGCCCTCAACGCCGTCGGGATCCTGTACCTGACGCGCGGGCCGCGCAAGGTCAGCGGCATCGCCCCCGCGTGGTGGTGGCTTTTCTTCACCATCTTCATGGGCTACCTCAGCTTCGCCCGAGTGGAAGGCATCACCGCCCCGATCGTGCTCATCGCACTGCTGTACGCGGCGGAACGCCCCGTCGTTGCCGGCGTCCTGCTCAGCATCGCGACGTGGATCAAGGTATGGCCCGCGGCCGTCCTGGCGCCCATCGTGATCGCCAGCCACAAGCGCATCCAGGTGGTCCTGGCCGGCGCCGGAGTTACCGCCGTCGTGGCCCTGGGGACGTGGCTGTCCGGCGGCCTGCCGCACATCATGGACTTCCTCCTGAACCAAGGCGAACGCGGCATGCAGCTCGAAGCCACCTTCTCCACGCCCTGGGTGTGGCTGAGCGTCTTCAACATCGCCGGGTCCAAAATGGCGGACAACACGGCCATCAACTCCACCGAGGTCTACGGCCCGGGCGCCAGCACCGCGGCGTTCCTGATGCAGCCGCTGCTGATCCTCGCGGCCGTGGTGGCCGCCGTCCTGCTGGTCCGCGCATTGAAACGCGGGGCCGAACGCGAGGAACTGTTCCTCGAGGGGTCCCTGATGATGGTCACCGCCTTCATCGTGTTCAACAAGGTGGGCTCGCCGCAGTTCATCATCTGGCTGGCTCCGGTGATCATCGCCGGCCTCGCGCACGACTGGGACCGCTGGAAGGTCCCGGCGGCGCTGCTGATGGGCATCGCCCTGACCACGTTCGTGATCTACCCGCTGTTCTACACTCCGCTGATCCACGCCCACCCGGTCATGGCGGCCATCCTGACCACCCGCAACGTTTTGCTGGTAGTGCTGCTCTGGTGGTCGGTGAAGCGGACGGCCGAGCTGGGCCGGAAGAATTCCACCCCGGTAACTGCCGGGGCCTAGCCCCTTCCGACCTGGTCCACGGACGTCCGGTCCGCGTTGGCGCGGCGGGCCGCCCGGCGCTCCGCCACCCACTGCCAGCCCGTGCGGGCCAGGTCCAGCGGACGCCCTTCGATGAGCAGCTTGCGTGTATGCACGTCGAGGAATAGAAGGTAGAACGTAAAGGCCAGCGCGGTGACGAACGCCAGCGACGACGGCGGGATGGGCAGTTCCACGAAGCCCCAGACGGAGAGCTGGTCCTGCGCGCCGAACACCACGAAGAACGTGACGCCCACGTACAGGGACCGGATCTGCCAGTCGTCGCGGATGCCGGTGACGGCCAGGAACGGCAGGAACCACAGGATGTACCAGGGTTGGATGATGGGCGAGAGCATCACGACGGCGGTGAACGCCAACGCCATCCGGCGCACCGCCCGCGAATAGTCGCCGCGGAACATGAGCAGCAGCACCAGCCCGATGGCGGTCCACTTCATGCCGGTCCGAAGCCACGTGGCCAAGGTTCCGCCCGGCAGGCCGAGGACGTTGGCGAGGAACTCCACCTGCTGCCCCAGGAACCCTGAGGGCGAGTAGCCGGTGTAGCCGGGGGTGGTGTCCAGGATGGCCCACGTCCAGCCCATACCAAGGTTGTACGGGATACCGCTCAGCAGCAGGACGGCCAGGCTGATGCCCGCCGTGGCACCCCACATCAGGAACTTCCGGAGCCACGACGCCGACGGCCCGGCCCACATCACACCGATGAACGGCAGCAGGAGCACGGTGATGGGCTTGATGCCGATCGAGGCGGTGACCAGCAGGATGCCGAGCAGGTAGCGCCGGGTGGCCGCGAAGTACACGCCGGCCACGGCCAGGCCCACCATCAGGGCGTCATTGTGGGCGCTGGCGATGAAGCTGATCAGGAACAGCGGGTTGGCCACCGTGATCCACAGCGCCCGGGCACCGTTGATGCCGTGCAGTTCGGCGAGCTTGGGCACGTAGATGACGCAGAGCAGCACGCCGACGCCGGCAAGCAGGCGGAAGAGGAGGACGGACGCGTCAGGCTGGGCTCCGGTCAGCCCCACCACACCGCGCGCGAGCCAGAGGAAGTACGGTCCGTAGGGTGTCCGGTTTTCCGCCCAGGCGGGATCGGCGCCGAGCGCGAACCAGTTGTTAAGGGTGGAAATTCCCACCTCGTACGGGTTTTGGCCTTCCTGGACCAGCCGTCCCTGGCCTGTGTACGCGTAGACGTCGCGGGAAAACACGGGGACGCAGAAGATCAGCGGCAGCGACCACGCGGACACGGCAATGACCACGGACCGCAGGGATTTGCTGCCCCAGTCCGCGAGCCGTTGCCCCAGCCGCAGCCAGGAGCGCATGAGCAGCATGGCGCCGAGGGTGAGGAGGAAGGTGGAGACCGTGACGCCCCATCCTTCGGTGCGCAGGGCGATGACCACTGGCTGGCGGATCATGGGCGAGCCGTTGGCGATCCACCCGGTACCGATGGAGCCTACGAACATCATCAGGGAGCCGATAAAGCCTTCGATGGTGGCGAGGTAGGCACGTCCTTTGGCCGGCGCGGACGCCGTTGCCGGTGTGCCCGGCCGGCTGTCCGAAGTCCGGAGGTGTGACCCGCCTGCCGTCATGATTGTGTCTGGTCCCCTACCTGGTTGCGGCGCTGGCTGGACCAGCAAGAATAGGCCGCCCTGCAACCCGCCCATTTTATCAGCCGGCTTTGCTGCTGCTCCGGTCCGCGGCCGGGAGACGCCCCACAGTTTCGTGAAGCCTTACTGCGCGTGGAGTAGCGCCAGGAACTCATCTGCCATGCCGAGTTGTTCCTCCAGCTTGGCACGGCGCCGCGCGGCCTCCTCGATGAAGGTGTTCAGCTCCGCTCTGATAGCGGTTTCATCCTGGCCGGGCTCGGAGGCCTCCAGCGCGTCAATGACCCGCAGGAGCCCGGCCATGGCCTCGAGGGTGAATCCCAGTGGCTTCATCCGGCGGATCACCAGCAGGCGGGTGAAGTCGCGTTCGGTGTACAGGCGGAAGCCGCCCTCGGTCCGGCCTGACGGCTTGAGCAGGCCCACCTCGTCGTAGTGCCGGATGGTCCGCAACGACATCTGCGACCGGTCCGCGAGCTCGCCGATGTGCATCGTCGCCACCACTTCTTCGGCGGTCATTTCCTTCACCATCACGTCACCAACCCTGGTCAACCCTCACGTTAGGGTAGTGTTGCACACGCATCCGGACGTTGCCGGTGCATTCCTTCTCCACCCATTGTCTTCCATGACCGGGCTGGACCCGTGCGCAGCGTGGCGCAGAAACGTTCCCCACCGCTCTTCCCCAACAGAGCCGAGTCCCTGGAGCCGCTCCTTGGCCGTCGCCGACCGCCCCCGCCTTCTCCGGCAACCCATCACCGTCATGACC
>Ga0160447_100758_pt1 | contig 13933 bp, 15 predicted proteins | sample HID1973K_E1MG_FD_108222 | JGI IMG/M metagenome (GOLD analysis project Ga0160447, IMG submission 108222) | Enriched mosquito-associated microbial communities from UW Madison campus, WI, USA - HID1973K_E1 MG | ecosystem: Host-associated > Arthropoda: Insects > Digestive system > Unclassified ...
GAACGTTCTGCACGCCCTGCCTATGCTGGGTGATGCCCATGCCGTAGTGTGCCATCACCGCGTTCGCACGCATGTATTCCGCGGCCGCGGCTTCGAGGTCCGCGCGCGGCAGTCCTGACACGCGCTCGATATCGCTCCACGACGCGGCGCGTACATAGTTCGCGAAGACTTCGAATCCCACGGTGTGCGTGTCGATGAAATCGATATCGAGCACGCGCGGCTCGCCGCGTTCCCGGGCGCGATCGTCGGCGTCGATGACGGTTTTGCAGATGCCGAGCAACGCCGCCGTGTCGCCGCCCGTCTTCACCTGATGATATTGCGTGCTGATCAGCGTATGCGCAGGCGTCATCATCTCGACCGGCGATTGCGGATTGCTGAACTTCAACAAGCCTGGCTCGCGCAACGGATTGAACGTGATGATCGGCACGCCGCGCTTTCTGGCTTCCTGTAGCGGATGCAGCATGCGCGGACTATTGGTTCCAACGTTCTGCCCGAAGAAGAACATGAGATCGGTCTTCTCGAAGTCTTCAAGCCTCACGGTGCCGACGCCCACACCGATCGCCTCCTTCAGTCCGACGCTCGTGCTCTCGTGACACATGTTCGAACTGTCGGGCAAATTGTTGGTGCCGTACATGCGTGCGAAAAGCTGGTACATGTACGACGTTTCCAGCGATGCGCGACCAGATGCATAGAACGCGACGCGCTTCGGATCGAACGTGCGCAACTCGCGACCGATGTCCTCGAATGCATCGTCCCAGCTGACGCTCACGTACTTGTCGGTGGCTGCGTCGTAGCGCAACGGGGCGGTGAGACGCCCGGCGTCTTCGAGATCGTGGTCGTGCCACGCACAGAGTTCCGTCACCGTGTGAAGCTCGAAGAACTGTGGCGTCAGGCGCTTCGCGGTGAGATCCCACGCGGTTGCCTTCGCGCCGCTTTCGCAGAATTCGAAGGTGTGCGGATCGGCAGGCTTCGCCCACGAACAGCTCACGCACGCAAAGCCTTCCGGTTTGTTTTGCTTGAGAAGGACCGCGCCGACCTTCAGCGGCACTTTCTCGTGAATGAGCGCGCCCGTGACGGCCTTGAGCGATCCCCATCCGCCCGACGAATAGGGGTACGCGGCGTTCTTGCGAACGGCGTTGTCTGATTCGGCCATGTCTTTGCCTCGCGCGCTTTTGATGAATTTGCCTCCTGCGCAAGCAAGCCGCATACCCTTTAGCACGGCCTTTGAGAGCAGCTAGCCGGCGCTGTATTCGCGCGGCTAGTTCGGTTCGTCGACTCGGCAAGGATGGGCCGACCATGTCGACCCTTGGATGAATATCGCGCACGAAAATCGCTTATGCGCTTCCACCGCTGCGCCGGTCAACTCCGGCTAAGGAGAGGGACGTGTTCGAAGAGGCATTCTGGTTCCTCGTGATCGGAGGGCTGCTCGTGTTAATGGCCATCGCACGCGGCCTGATCGCGCACCTGCCACTGACGGGCGCGATGGTCTACCTGTTCGCCGGCTTCGCACTCGGTCCGGCGGGCGTCGGCATGCTGAACCCCGACATTGAAGGCAATTTGCGACTCTTGCGGATACTCACAGAGACTGGGCTCGTCATTTCGCTCTTCGCGATCGGCATGTATCTGCGCGTGCCGCTCTCGGACCGACTCTGGCTGCTCACGCTGCGGCTCGTCGGCCCGGCGATGATTGTGACGATTGCACTGCTCTATGCCGCCGCGCACTTCGGTCTCGGCTTTCCGTCGAGCCAGGCGCTCTTGCTCGCGGCGATCCTCGCACCGACCGATCCCGTGCTTGCGAACGAATTACGGGTAAAGGAAGCGGGTGACGATGAGCCGCTGCGCTTTGCGCTTTCGTCCGAAGGCGGCTCCAACGACGGTGCCGCCTATCCCGTCGTATTGCTAGGGCTCGCACTGTGTACAAGCCCGACTTTCGTCGCCAGTCTGTCGTGGACCCTCGCGGTGTCCGTCGTGTGGGGCATCGTCAGTGCGCTCGGCATCGGTTGGGTGTTCGGTGCAGGCGTCGTAATTCTCGCGACTAGGCTACGCACGCGCTACGAGCAGGCGCTCGGGTTGGAGGGCTTCTTCGCGCTCGGATTGATGGCGCTCAGTTACGGCTGCGCGCTGCTTGCGCACGGCTATGCGTTCATCGCTGTATTTACCGCAGGCGTAGCATTAAGGCGCGAGGAAATGAAGGCGACGGGAGACAAGTCGCCAACTGAAGCGCTCGAAACGGTGGAACGTGGCGAGCGCGAGGAAGCTGCAAAGGATCCTGACCTCGCGCATGCTTACATGGCCGAGACGATGATGGCCTTCGCGGTTGAGTTCGAGCGCCTGGTTGAGTTCGCGCTGATGCTACTCATCGGCAGCCTTGTATCGGCGCACTGGCAGCCGCTCCTGGACTGGCGTGTGATTTGGCCGGTCCTGTTCCTGTTGCTCGTGGCGCGACCGCTTGCCACGACAATTTCGCTCGTTGGGTCCTCGCTCGACACGCACCAGCGCTGGCTCGTGGGCTGGCTCGGCATACGCGGCGTCGGCGCTTTTTTATTACCTCCTTTTCAGCCTCGAACGAGCGGGCCAAGATCAGCTAAAACTGATCGCGCCCATCGTGCTCGCGAGTATCGTGCTGTCGGTAGTCCTGCATGGCGCGAGCGCCTCGGCTCTGCTCAACCGGTACTACAATCGCAAGTGAGCGGATTGGCACCGGCACGCGAATTGCTCACTCAAGCACGTCCGGGTCCTGTCCAACGCGACGTGCCTGATGAGAACAGTTTTCCAGGACATTGACGAGCGACCATGCAAAGCGCATTGAGTCCGGCAGGCATTCAGGCCAGCCGCATTCTCGATCTCTGGCACCTGACGCTGGCCGTGTGCTGCGTCGTGTTTGCGGCGATCCTGCTTGCATGTCTCATTGCGATGATGCGCGCGCCCCGTGCCAATCGTGCGACGCCTGCGGATCACATCGTCGCCGGACATCGCGAGCCGCGAACGAGCTTTTGGGTCGCCGCCGCGGCGGGCGTGTCCACCTTTTTGCTCTTCGGGCTCGTTCTAGCTGACGTCCTCACCGACCGCGCGCTCTCGCGCCTGCCAGTCGACAATGCGCTGCGCATCGAGATGACGGGTTATCAATGGTGGTGGCGGGTGCGCTATCCGACCGATGGCGACGCGGCCGGCTTCACCCTGGCCAACGAACTACACGTGCCGGTGGGACGACCGGTGGTGGTGTCGCTGAAAGCCGCCGATGTCATCCATACGTTTTGGGTGCCGAATCTGCATGGCAAGAAAGATATGATTCCAGGCCGCGACGCGACAATCGAGTTTCGCGCCGACAAGGCAGGGGTATATCGCGGGCAATGCGCCGAATTTTGCGGCTACGAACATGCGCTGATGGCGTTCCAGGTCATTGCCGATGCGCCCGCGCAGTACGAGGAGTGGGCCGCTCGTCAGCGCCAACCGGCCGTCGCCCCACCGGACGAAATCGCTAAACGCGGCCGTGATGTATTCGTGGGCCAAGACTGCGCGCGCTGTCACACCGTGCGTGGCACCGGTGCGCAAGGCACGATCGGTCCCGATCTCACCCATGTCGCCAGCAGGCAATTTATTGCCGCCGGCACGCTGGCGAACAATCGCGGCAATCTTGCCGGTTGGATCGTCGATCCGCGCACGCTCAAGCCCGGCACGGTCATGCCGCCGACCCGCCTGCCGCCCTCCGATCTGCAGGCACTGCTCACCTGGATGGAGACGCTCAAATGAGCGACGAGCGCAACGCCAGCTATCCGGTCGACGGTCCCCATGCAGAACCCGCCGTACGTGACGCGCTCGCCGCGACATGGAGCGATCCGCCTGGCTTCATCGGCATGTTGTGCGCGGTCAATCACAAGACGATTGCACGCCGCTTCATGGTGACGACATTCGTTTTCTTTCTTCTCGCAGGCCTCTTCGCGCTCGCGATGCGCACCCAGCTCGCGCGGCCCGACCAGCGCGTTATAGGACCGAATCTCTACAACGAACTCTTCACGATGCACGGCACGACGATGATGTTCCTCTTCGCCGTACCGGTGATGCAGGCGGTCGCCGTGTACCTCGTGCCACTGATGATCGGCGCGCGCAGCATCGCGTTTGCGCGCATGAACGCTTACGCGTATTGGGTGTTCCTGTTCGGCGGACTGTTGCTGTTCGCATCGCTTGCGGTGAACACCGCGCCGAATGCGGGCTGGTTCAGCTATGTGCCGCTCGCCGGTCCCGATTATTCGCCCAACAAGGGCGCGGACATCTGGGCGCAGATGATCACCTTCACCGAGCTTTCCGGCCTGCTCGAAGCCGTGGTCCTCATCACGACCATCTTCAAACTGCGCGCGCCCGGCATGTCGCTCAACCGCATGCCGCTTTTCGTGTGGGCCACGCTCGTCACCCAGTTCATGGTGATCTTCGCGATGCCCTCCATCATGTTGTGCAGCACCGCGTTGATTCTCGACCGCCTCGTCGGCACGCATTTTTATAACCCGGTCAAGGGCGGCGACGTATTGTTGTGGCAACACCTCTTCTGGTTCTTCGGCCATCCGGAGGTATATCTAATCTTCATTCCACCGCTCGGGTTCATTTCGTCGATCATTCCGACCTTCGCGCGCCGCCCGGTGTTTGGCTATCCGGCGATGGTGCTGTCGCTCATCGCCACCGCGTTTCTGTCGTTCGGACTGTGGGTGCATCACATGTTCGCGACGAACATTCCTGAACTCGGCAAGAGCTTCTTCACCGCCGCGAGCCTGATGATTGCGATTCCTTCTGCCATTCAGATCTTCTGCTGGATCGGCACGCTGTGGACCGGCAAGCTCAATCTGCGCGTCCCGCTGCTCTTCGTGCTCGCGTTCTTTTTCATCCTCGTGATGGGCGGCATGACCGGCATCATGGTGGCGTCGGTGCCACTCGATCTGCAGGTTCACGACACCTACTTCGTCATCGCGCATCTGCATTACGTGCTGCTCGGCGGCGCCGTGTTTCCGCTCTTCGGCGCGTTTTTCTACTGGTTTCCGAAGTTCGCGGGGCGCATGCTCGATGAGCGGCTCGGCAAGTGGCAGTTCTGGCTGTTCTTCATCGCCTTCAACGTCACCTTCTTCCCGATGCACCTGCTCGGTCTCGAAGGCATGCCACGGCGCGTGTGGACCTATCCGCACGGACTCGGCTGGGACGGCATGAATCTCACGGCGACGATCGGCGCTTATGCGATCGCGCTGAGCGTGCTACTTTTCATTGTCAACGTCGTGAAAAGTCTGCGCAGTGACGAACGCGCCGCCGCCGATCCATGGGGCGCGGGTACGCTCGAATGGAGCGTGCCGTCCCCGCCTCCACCGCATAACTTCGATGCGATTCCGGTCGTGCATGGCCGCGATCCGCTATGGGAGCCGCCCGCGCGGCCGGCCTTCGTCGCGGGGCTCGCCGCCGATGCACGGGAAGTGCTCGTGACGAGCGTGCTCGATGCGCAGCCGGACCATCGCCCGATGTTCCCGACGCCCTCCATCTGGCCGTTGGCGAGCGCCGTCGCGACGACGATTCTGTTCATCGGCTCGATCTACACGCCGTGGGCGATCGTCTGGGCGTCCCTGCCCGTCGCCGTGGCGATGATCGGCTGGTTCTGGCCAAATCGCGGCGAGAACCGGCTGGCCGTCGCGCGGGAGCGCCGGCCATGAACGCCGATACGCGCGCACCCCGCACCCGCCCTGACGATGGCGACGCGCACGATCTCGTGCTCGACGTGCGCGCGCTGCCGAGCTTCGCCTTTGGTCACCGCAGCGTGATGTGGTGGAGCACGATGGGGCTGATGCTGATCGAAGGCACGGTGTTCGCCATCGCGGTGATGATGGTCTTCTATCTGCGCACGCGCGCGCCCACCTGGCCGATGGCCGCTGATCCTCCGCGTCTTCTCTGGGGCACGCTCAACACAGTTGTGCTGCTCGTCAGCCTGTGGCCGAACCAGCTCGCAAAGAACGCAGCGGAACGCGGAGACCGCGCAAAAGCCGCGCTCTGGCTCGCCGTTTGTCTGGTGGCATCGGTCGCGTTCCTTATCATTCGGGGATTCGAGTTCGCGGCGCTGAACGTGAGCTGGTACGCGAACGCGTACGGGTCCGTCGTCTGGCTGCTGCTCGGTCTGCACACGACGCACCTGATCACCGATACCGTCGATACCGCCGTGCTCGCTCTGCTGCTGTTCACCGGGCCATTCGAAGGGAAGCGGCTTGTCGATGTCAGCGAGAACGCGATCTACTGGTATTTCGTCGTGTTGAGCTGGCTGCCGATCTACGGCGTCATCTACTGGGTGTCGCGATATTGACTCGAACATGAAAACCTGGCTCGCGCTGCTCGGCGCACCGTCGATCGTGCTGGGATGCCTCAGCGTCAACTACGCGCTGGTGACGCCCGCGTGCCGGCTCGGCGGCCACGCGCTGCTCGACGGTGTGAGCGGCGCAAGCCTCGTCGTCTGCACGGCTGCGACGCTGCTCGCGTGGCAGCGCTGGCGCGAGACGCGCCATGCGTCCACGCCGTCGACGCCGGCTGCAACCGGTCGGCCCGCACGCGCCGGCTTCATCGCAGCGGTGGCGGCCGGAGTCGGCGCGTTGTCGGTTCTGTCCGTGATCGCCATATCGATACCGCAATGGCTACTGTCCGCCTGTTGAAATGCGCGCTGCTATGCGCGCTCGTCGCTTGTGCCGAAGCGCATGCACACGTCGCCACGCCGGAAGCATCGCCGCTCGCGTGGACGTTCGAACCGTGGGTGGTGCTAGCGCTCGCCGTGAGTCTCGCGCTCTACATCACGGGCTACGTGCGATTGCGCGCGCGCGGTGCGCAAGGCCGCGCAGGACGTACGGCACGGCTCGTCGCATTCGTCACGGGCTGGCTTACGCTCGTCGTCACGCTGGTGTCGCCGCTGCATGCGTTGAGCGAATGGCTCTTTTCCGCGCACATGTTGCAGCACGAGCTTTTGATGCTGGTGGCCGCGCCGCTGCTCGTGATCGGCCGGCCGCTCGCCATGTGGCTCTGGGCGTTTCCCGCCGTCGCGCGCATGCGAATCGGCGCGGCGACGCGTTCGCGCTGGATCAAACGTCCATGGCGTTTTCTTTCCTTGCCCATCGTCGCGTGGACGCTGCACGCCGCCGCGCTCTGGTGCTGGCATGCGCCGCGCTTCTTCGAGACAGCGCTCGCGCGCCCCGGTATCCATACGCTGCAACATACGAGCTTTCTCGGGAGCGCGCTGCTGTTCTGGTGGACGGTGTTCGGTCGCGCGTCGGAGGGGCACGGCGCAGCCAATGCGCACGCGATGCTGTCGCTCTTCACGACGATGGTCCATACCGGCGCGCTCGGCGCGCTCCTGACGCTCGCTCCGGGCGTCTGGTATCCGTCGTGCATGGAGACGACACGTGCGCTCGGCTTCGATCCGCTCCAGGATCAGCAACTCGGCGGGCTCGTGATGTGGGTGCCCGGTGGGCTCGCGTATCTGATTGGCGGACTGATGGTCGGTGCGCGCTGGCTGATGCGCCGTGCACCGCCGCGCGTCGGCGTCGGCATGCCGCGCGAAGGCTGATCTCATGCGCGCCCTCCAATTCGCGCTTTCGACGCTCGTCGCTCTGACGGCCTGCACCGGTGAGCCGCCTTCATTTGACGCGATCACCGGCGGTAGTCCGCGGCACGGCCTCGAAGCCATTCAGCGCTATGGCTGCGGCGCATGTCATCGCATCGTCGGCGTGCCGGGCGCATACGGCACGGTCGGACCGACGCTTCAGCGGATCGGCGAGCGCGCGTACATCGCGGGGAAGCTGTCGAATTCGCCCGAGAACCTTCAGCAATGGATTCGTTTCCCGCAACGCATCGCGCCCGAAAATGCGATGCCCGATCTCGACGTGAGTGAAATCGACGCGCGCGATATCGCCGCCTACCTCTACCATCAATGAACCATCTTTCGCGTCTCGTTTTGTGCCTGCTGCTATGGCCCTTCGCGGTCATGGCCGATGATGAATCGCCGGCCGCACAACTGATCGCGCGCGGCGCATACCTTGCGAAAGCGGCCGACTGCGCGGGATGCCACACTGCGCCTTCGAACGGCGCACCGTATGCCGGCGGCCTCGAGATGACGTCGCCCTTCGGAACCATCGTCAGCAGCAACATCACGCCGGATCGAGAGACAGGCATTGGCGCATATAGCTATGACGATTTCGCGAAGGCGCTGCGCGAAGGCGTCGGACGCGATGGAAAAGGCTTGTATCCCGCGATGCCCTATCCCGCCTTCGTGAAAATCAGGGATGACGACATGGGCGCGCTCTACGCGTACGTGATGCACGGCGTGCCGCCGGTGAAGCATCGCCCGCCGGAAACGAAGGTGCCGTTTCCATTCAATCAGCGTTGGGCACTGCGCATTTGGCGGGCGGTGTTTGCGCCTAAGAAACTGTTCGAGTCGAACGCCAGCCGCGACGCCAGCTGGAATCGCGGGGCGTATCTCGTACAGTCGCTCGGGCATTGTGGCTCCTGCCACACGCCGCGCGGCATCGGATATCAGGAACGCGGCTACGACGAGTCATCGAAGGAGTTTCTCTCCGGCGGAGTCAACGATGACTGGTTCGCGCCGAACTTGCGCGGGGATCCTGGTTCGGGGCTCGGCCGCATCGCACACGACGATATCGCCGCGTTTCTCAAGACGGGGCACGGCGCGGGCATGGTCGCGTACGGCAGCATGGTTCAAACAATCGAGGACAGCACGCAATATCTGAGCGACGACGATCTGCGCTCGATTGCCGTCTATCTGAAGACACTGCCCGCCAGCGGCGCTGCTGACGGCGTCTACGATCCAGCGCTCACGCAGCCGGGACGTCTGAAGACACATGCACCCGACGTCGCGCCAGAACTGGGCGCGGCGGTGTATGCGGGCTTCTGCGCGCAGTGTCATCGAAGTGATGGAACCGGTGTACCGAATGCTTTTCCGTCGCTCGCCGGCAACCCGTCGCTCATCAGCGAGGACACGACGTCGTTGATCCGGCTCGTCGTCGAGGGCGGCAATAGTCCCGCGACGATCCACGGGCCGCCCCGTCAGTCGATGCCATCGTTCGCCGGACGCCTCACCGACGCACAGATCGCGCAGGTGCTCACTTACGTGCGGGCCTCATGGGGAAACGATGCTCGCCCGGTCACGACGAACGATGTCGCATCGTTTCGTGCGAACATTCATAAATAGCGCGTGCGTCACTGTCGAACTGCTTGCTCACGCCGAGTTCGCGGATGATTTGCTGTTGCCACTTCTGCCATTTGCTATTGCTTGCGTCCATGCATGCTTGCCTTCTTCGCTGTCGGTTACCGTCCCGAGAGTTCGTCGAAGTAGTGTTCGATGCGCGACAACGCATACATCGCTGCGGCGCGGCGCATATCGTTACGCTCGCCCTCGAAGCGCCTGGTCTCGCTGAAAGCCTCCATGCGGCCGTCGCGCAGCTTGAATGACCATGCGAAGCATTGCGTACCGGACGCGGAGCCGCCGGCAGGGGTGAGTCGGCGACACCCGTGTTCGACACGGTGACGTCGGCGCAGCACGCTTTCTGAGCCGGCGCCCCTTCGGACATCTCCCGCGCGACGTCCTCGCTCGTCAGCCCCTACCGCTTCATCGCTTCTTCGTGCACGTCGAGGAAGCCGGCTTTTCCGGTCGGCGAATAAGTCACGAAGCCGACGTCGAGGCAGCTTCCACTTCCCGGTACCGGAAAAAAGAGAAGCGATAAAGCCAGCCGTGCACGATTCGTCCGTCGCGAGCATCGGGCCACTGACCTGAGAAACGACACGACTTGTCTCGGGATGTCCAATCTCGTGCTCCTTGCGTGTTCCCGGAGATCGGCCAGCGGCAATGCTGAACAGCAATCGTCAGGCCCAGATTCGCTCGTTCGCGAGGTGGGCAAATGCGCTGTATCCGAAGTCCAATTCATTCGAGATCGTCACGGCCACAGACAGGGGGACGCAGCGTTGATCGCCCCACATGGCCCGTACTCCGCGTCGACAGCCGCAGTCGACGTGGCGCAGGCCGAGGCAGGCCGGGCGGCAGAGCCCGAAAGTGGCACGCTGCATCAGCTTATTGGAGTGCCTTTTCATCTATGGCTCCTTGCCGGGCGCCGCCGCGCAGACCGCTCTCGTTTCGAACAGCGGGCACGTGGACTGCTGCCGCGCAATAAACATGGATGGCGGGCAAGCGTCCGCCGAAAGCCTTTTTTCGTCATCGATCTATGAACGACTCTCTCCACAGCATGCGTTTCAAATCGAAAGTGATCATCGTCACCGGCGCGGGGTCCGGTATCGGCGAAGGGGCTGCGCGGCGCTTCGGGGCCGAGGGCGCATCGGTTGTGCTGGCAGGTCGCACGCGCGAGAAGCGCTGGCAGGTCGCACGCGCGAGAAGCTCGACCGCCTCGCGCGCGACCTGGATCCCACGCGCACGCTGGTGCATACCTTCGATGCGTCGAAATTCGAAGAGGCGCAGCAACTGATAAACGCGACCGTCGCGCGCTTCGGGCGCATCGATGTGCTCGTCAACAATGCGGGCGTCGCGCCGACCGGGCGCATCGACGAAGCCTCGCTCGACGACTGGCGCGCGCTCATGTCGACCGATCTCGATGGCGTCTTCTACTGCACCCGCGCGGCGATTCGTCATCTCATCGATGCGCGAGGGTCGATCGTCAACGTGTCGTCGGTTTCGGGGCTCGGCAGGGACTGGGGAATGAGCTTCTACAATGCGGCGAAGGGCGCCGTGACTAACTTCACGCGCGCGCTCGCCATGGACCACGGTCGCGATGGCGTGCGCGTCAATGCGGTTTGCCCGAGTCTGACCGAGACCGATCTCACGAAGGATATGCTCGGCGACCAGCAACTGATGGCCGGGTTTCGCGAGCGCATTCCGCTCGGACGAGCGGCAAAGCCCGACGATATCGCGGCGGTGATTGCATTCCTCGCAAGCGAGGCCGCGCGCTTCGTGACCGAAGTCAATCTGCCAGTGGACGGCGGACTGAGCGCTTCCAACGGGCAGCCGCCACAGGCATGAGCAGCGATGAAGACTTGCCGGATCAGTACGCGCAAGGCGCGTTTGACTGGCATAGAAAGATGCCCGTCGTCATGCGCTTTTCTACGACTCCTGGTGACGTCCTCGATGACAAAGTATCAACTCCGCGTGGACTGGCACTCAAGCTGATCGGAGTGGATGGCGAGCGCCTGCCCGGCAGAGAAGGCGACATCCCGCAGGGCCTTCGTGATGGTCAATGCGCCCGCCTTCACTTCCACTACGCCGAAGGCATTTCTATCCAGTCTGAAGCTGCTCGCGAGGACGACCGACAAGGCTCCGCGCGCGAAGGAAGCGTGGTCAGCGGTACTGCACGGCGCGAAAGCGGTGATCGAAAAACTCGTCGGCGAGAGCGCGACGCTAAAGGGTCTGGGCGGACACCCGGAAAAGCATATTCTCGGAGAGAGTTTGTACACGGCGGCGCCATTGCTTTATGGACCATATTTCGCAAAGCTGAGTGTAGCGCCGGTATCGCATGAATTGGCCGCGCTAACCGACTTGGCGGTTGATCTCGACGACAAGCCCAAAACCGCGGCGTTGTCCCTGCCGACTTCGACGACTTCGCCTAGGAGCTCGCCTGATGCCATTCCCGGCATAAAGCTATCGAACAGATGTAGGTCCGACCCGCAGATGGCGCAACTCGACACCTTTATAACCGCATCGCGCGGATGTTCAATCTGCGGGTCGGGAACCGTTTCATAGCGAATGTCTTTCTCGCCTTGCCAGATTAGTGCCTTCATTCTTTTTCTCCCGCCCACAATGTATGAGCGAGAATGCTCGTTGATTGCCCGGCCTCTGCAACAGGTGAGGGTCGCGTCGTTGGGGTGTCTGCGCCCGCTGTGCTGTCGTGTCGCACCCGTAGTCCGCACGACACGTTCCTCTCGTGTGGACAAATCGAACCGAGAGTCTGGTGATTGGCGTCAGTCGGACGTCGGCGGCACGGCCAACCGTCCTCTGACGAAATCTTCGCGTGGAATCACTTTCCGACTTCGGCCTCCGAAAGCTCCTGCGTTGCGAGCAACGTGAGCTTTTCGTCGGTTGCCTTTTCTTCTTCCAGAGTCGCGAGGAGGAGCTTCATGCCGTCGTTATATCCAAGCTTCTTTGCGAGCGTGGCGAGCGTTCCGTAAGACGCAATCTCATAGTGCTCGACCTTCTGAGCCGCCGCGATAAGCGCCGCGTCGAGGATGGGCCCTTTTTCAATTTCATCGATCTGCTCTTGCCCTTCTTCGACCAGACCTTCCATCGCTACGCACTTGATGCGCTTAAGCTTGAGTTCAGAAACTTCGACCACTCGGTCGATGCGCTCGACCTGCCCCCTGGTTTCCTCAAGGTGGGTCGTAAATGCCGCTGCGAGCTCAGGATTTGTCGCGGCTCGCGCCATCTTCGGAAGCGCCTTCGTCAGTTGCTTTTCGGCGCTGTAGACGTCCGATAGGGCGTGAATGAACAGGTCATTTAGGGTGGTGGCGGTCATATATTTCTCCTGGGTAGTTTGGAACGCTAAGCGTCCTTTTACTGGACCGCAATTGTTATACCCGCGGCGCCCGGTGACCCGCGAGCCCTCCTAATTCAGTTCAGTTGTGCACTTAGACTGGATCGCCGCCTGTAATTTCTGGCGCGATCGCTGCGTGGTTAATCAGCGCAACGAGCGACATGCCCCCAATTACATTACCGATCAAGGTCGGGATAAGGAACACCAAAAAGTAGTCGCTCATCCCGGCAGCGCCGCGGAAAACCCCATAAAGGCCCTCCACGGATCCGGCAATTACATGGGACAGCTTGCAAGCGGCAACGACATAGGTAATCAACAAGACCGTCAGGAGGCGCGCTGAGCGCGCGCTGGGTAACAGCCATACCATGAGCGCGATCAACCACCCCGCCAATACAGCGCGTACGACGGTCACGCCAAAAGCGCCAGAGAACGGCGCTTCGGCGATGCGGTCGAGCGATTCTCGAACATCTGCAGAAAATACACCAGGCAATTGGAGCATCGCCGCGAAGCAGGCTGTCCCAATCAAGTTCGACGTGAGTACGATCCCCCAGAGGCGAAGCGCCTTCATAGCTGTCTTCAGATCACGGCGCGTGAGCACTGGAAGAACAACGCTGAGCGTGCTCTCCGTGAACAGCTGTTGACGACCAAGAATGACGATCACAAAGCCAATGGTGTAGCCGAAACTCGAAACGAGCGCACGCCACTGGCTGTCGGGTAGTCCGCTCTCGAGAACCGCCTGCATGAGGAACGAGAAGCCCATCGACAGTCCGGCTGCGAGCGCCGACCAGGTGAGCGCTGAAACCGTTCGTTCCATGGCGGCCTCACCCTCTTCCCGCACAATCTCGTGGATGACAAGCGCGGCGAGCGTCGAGTGGTCCGCGGCCTGCTCCTGCTCACCCTTGTTGAGGTGAGGCGAATTGGATCCCGCTTCGGTTTCAGACATTGAACCTCCAGCTTGAGTGGATCGAATCAGGAAATAATGGTCCCTCGTAGATAGCTGGAAAGCCCGCGGGTCAGCGAACGCGCAGTATGCAGGCGATACCGTCGAGAGAAGATTCAAATGCAAGATCGCGATTCCGCAATCTCGAGAGCGGGATAAGTATCGCCCCCGTACAAGTTGACGCTACCCTGCTATGCTTGTTGCGCATGGCAGTGATACATCGATCGGAATGCGGTTGAAGCAGCATGTCACTAGCACTTCCGAACGCGCAACATGCTCGAGGCCCTCCAGCTTCGTTGGAACGATCTCAGGTACCGCACTAATACTACTGTGTCATAAAATATTTGAGGTAACGCAGCAGTACGGACATCTCTGAAGTCGCCTAGAGATGTGAGCAGCAATTCGCCAGCGCAGCGTTGCGATCGAGTCAGTTACGTGTCGC
>Ga0160447_100761_pt1 | contig 13910 bp, 13 predicted proteins | sample HID1973K_E1MG_FD_108222 | JGI IMG/M metagenome (GOLD analysis project Ga0160447, IMG submission 108222) | Enriched mosquito-associated microbial communities from UW Madison campus, WI, USA - HID1973K_E1 MG | ecosystem: Host-associated > Arthropoda: Insects > Digestive system > Unclassified ...
ATGATGCGCGGCAGCAGGTCGAACTGAGCGAGCAGCGGGCCGAGCACATAGTTGAATATCAGCGAAACAGGGAAGAATGCCAGCCAGATGGCGATGGCTTGCTTCCAGCGAGGAGGGCGCTGACCGATGGTGCCGAACCAGCCGTCCATGCCGCGCACGCGATGTACCGAATTCTTGGCAAACAGCCCGCTGCCACGCACCAACCAGGAGCGTCGGGATGCAGAATGCTCCCACGCGTGCATGGTGGCTTCATTGGCGAAGCGGAAAATGATCTGGAACTCGTCGTCTCCCGGAGGCGGAGCGAGCACGCCGGAACCCAGGTACCCGGGAAAATCTGTAGCGAGTTGTTCGCCTTCATGCAGCCAGGCAATCAGTTCCTGATAGCGGCCATGGGCGACGCGACGGGCAACCATCAGCGTGACGGGTGAGGTAGACATTGTGTATCTCCGATGGACGAGTGAGGTTCCCGGATAGGGAAATCACATGGCGTAACGCCGGGGTGGTGGCGTTGCGTCAGCTTCATTGAAAAGCAAGCAAGGATTATTCCTGAATCCGCGCCTGAAGCGAAGGGGGTCGTGCTTTATGGTGGGGCGGTTGGCGACCTGGTGGCAGTGGCCTGCGCGATAACCGCTGGCCTAGAGATGCATCGAAGGGTGAATCTTGCGGTGTTCCTGGAGAATGTACTGACGCAGGCGCTCAGTGTCTTCCTTGCTGTTCTGGCTCAAACGGTACGCTGCCAGACCTTGCTCGGTGAGGCGCTCGAATGTGCCACGCAAGGCAATGGGTGCCAGACCCACGGGGGTGAACCAGGCGGAGAAGTATTTGGGCGGTTTGGTTTGCTTGCGGATTTCCAGCAGGATCCCTTTGAACGAGATCTCGTGAACCCATAATGCGGTCAGCGAACCCTTTTCTGTTTCGAGCGCCACAGGTTCAGGCAGGATCAAGCGCCATGGCCGAATACGCGGGCCTTCTTCGAAGATGCTGGGGGCACCAAGCTCCAGATGCAATGCATGAAATTCGTCTTCAACCAGGTGCAGCGGAAAAGTCATCTGCTGATTGTCGAACTGCGCCTGGATCGTCACCTGTTCATGCGCAGCCAGTCGCGTCAACAGATCCTGGATCTGAACGCCACCGTTGACCACCAGGCTGCGAGATTTGTCACGCAGATTCAGCTTGGGGTTGTGCTGCATGTTTTGGATGAAGTCCAGCTCATCCTGCGTGAGGATATTGTCGCGCTGCATGGTCGAGCTCGATTAACCGGTTATTGAAAAAGCAGACATTAAATTCGCTTTTTGGTTGCTGCCGTTCGTCAGTTGCAGGATGTTGCCGCGTCAGCGCCTCTCTCAGCACGAGCTTGCGCCAGTTCTGCGTGCAATTCGACAGTTTTTTGTTGCGCCTATACCTGTGCAAGGAGGTCTTTCTGAATACCGATGAAATACGGCAATGTGCGCATTCTAAGACATTGCGCCGGTCTGGGGCATAATGTCGCACGATTTTACTCAGTCACAGGATCAGAGAATGAAAGTCGCCATTGTTTCGGGCTCGGTATACGGCTCGGCCGAAGAAGTCGCCCGACACGCTCAGCAGATCATCAAGGATGCAGGCCACGAGGTCTTGTTCAACCCTCGGGTGAGCCTGGCCGAGCTGCAAACTTTTGCGCCAGAGGCCCTGCTGGCCGTAACCTCGACCACCGGGCTTGGCGAGCTGCCGGATAATCTTCAGCCGCTGTACTCACAGATCCGCGACGTGTTGCCTGCTGCCTGGCGCGGCTTGCCGGGTGCAGTCATCGCTCTGGGTGACGCCAGTTATGGCGACACCTTCTGCGGCGGCGGGGAGCAGATGCGAGAGTTGTTCATGGAGCTGGGCATACGCGAAGTGCAAGACATGCTGCGCCTGGATGCCAGTGAAACCGTGACCCCTGAAAGCGATGCCGAACCCTGGCTCGCGGATTTCGTCAGCAAGCTGAGCGCCTGATCGCGCAGACCGGTGCGGTCTAGTTGTGTATCAGCGCCAGCCAGGCCTGTGCCGCCTTGGACAAATAAGCGCCTTCACGCCAGATGAACGCGATGTCCCAGCGCAGCATGTCCGGTGCCTTCAACGTCACATGCACGACCCCGGGCCGGACCAGCGCCCGGGCTACCACCCGGGGCAATAACACCACGCCTTGCCCGGCCGCGACCAATGCCGCGAGAAAGTCAGCTTGCCCGCTGCGCCCGCCTTCTCTAGGCGTAAACCCGACCTGCTGACAGGCCTGTAGCAAGCGATCGTTGAGCACGAAACTGCGTTGATAAAGCAGAAACGGCGTGTCGGCGAGTTGCGCCAGATCCACCTCTTTCAAATGTGCCAGCGGGTGATCGGCCGGAAGCAGGGCATCCAGCGGTTCGTCGCAGAACGGTTGGTGAGCGAAAGCCGGATCATCAGGCGTGAGGCTACCGCCAAGTTCGAGTTCGCCGCTCAGCACCGCCTGTTCGATGGCACGGCTACCGCCTTCCAGCAAATGAATCGTGACGTTCGGGTATCGTCGGCGGTACTCGGCAAACGCCTTGGCAAACAGCGTATCGCTGCCCAGCATCGGCAACCCAAGACGCAACTCGCCCCGTGCCAACGTGCTCAAGTCATCCAGCTCCCGGATCAGACCATTGCGCAGGATGAGCATCTCTTCGGCTCGGTGGAGCACGACTTTCCCCGCTGCTGTCAGGCTGACCTGAGAGCCCTGGCGGTTGAGCAAGGTTACACCGAGGCTTTCCTCAAGTTGCGCCACCTGCTTACTGACCGCTGATTGGCTGATGAAGAGCGTTTTCGCCGCCTGAGTGAACCCACCTTCGTGCACGACTTCGACGAAACTGCGCAGTTGCTTGAATTCCATAAGCCGTATTGATCGCTTCGCCAAGAGGAGGGAGCAGTGTGCCTCGTAAAATTCCGTTATGGAATACGGGTGAGTCTTACAATTCGTTTTTGGGATGGCTGGTGAAGCGATAAACTGCGCTCCTCAGAGGACCGGAAGCACCATGAAACGTTTGTCTCGTCTCGCGCGCATTGTTCTAGAGCTGGTCGTTCTGTTGGCGATCTATCAAGTCGGCTGCGAGATTGCACTGTGGTTGGGTTGGCCGATCCCGGGCGGGGTCATCGGCCTGGCGTTGTTGCTGCTGACCTTCGCAACCGGGCTGGTGAAACCTGCCACTTTGCAAACCGGCGCGGGCCTCTTGCTCGCGGAAATGCTGTTGTTCTTCATTCCCCCGCTGATGAGCCTGCTGGACTACGGCACACTCGTGCGCAATGAAGGCTGGAGAATCATGTTGGTCATCGGTTGCAGCACCTTGATGGTGATGCTGGTGACAGCGTTCACGGTTGAGATGGTCTGCCGCCTGAACGATCGTGACGAGGAGAACAGGGCATGAAGTTCGAGCCGATGCCTGTGTTCTGGCTGCTCATTACTGTCCTGGCCTATATCACCAGTCGCTGGCTGTATCGTCGCACGGGCCGTTATCTGCTATCACCGCTGATTCTGGTGCCAACCGTCCTGCTTGCCATCGCGGTGCCGATGCACACGGCTTACGCTGAATACTCTACCAATACCCACTGGCTGATGCTGGTGCTGGGCCCGGTCACAGTGGCGTTTGCCATTCCGATCTGGCAACAGCGCGCATTGCTTGCGCGTCACTGGCCTGCGCTGTTGATCGGCATGCTGGCGGGCAGCGCGGCATCGATTGCCAGTTCGTTCGGGCTTTCGAAGGTCCTGGCGTTGGACACTTCGGTAGCGATGTCCCTCGTGCCACGCTCCATCACCACACCCTTTGCCATGCCGCTGGCGCACGACCTGGGTGGCGTACCGGAGCTGACCGCAGTGTTCGTGATGTGCACCGGCGTGTTCGGAGCGGCGCTCGGTGGGGTTCTGCTCAAGTGGCTGCCGTTGCGTTCTGCGCTGGCACGTGGCGCCCTGTTTGGCGTCGGTGCCCACGGCGCTGGCGTAAGCCGGGCCCGGGAAGTGGGCGGTGAAGAAGGTTCGGTGGCCGGACTGGTCATGGTGCTGACGGGGCTACTCAATCTGTTTGCCGCGCCCTTATTGGTCTGGATACTCTGAAAATACCGTTCCAGAGCATTGCGACAGGTGCTGACTCGCCGGGTCATTAAGGTGGCTGCGAAGGCAAGTACCGCTTTTATCTCGTCTGACTAGACTGCTGATCCATTAGAGCAGAATAACCGCCGAGGAAAGCCGAACGTGAAAGTCGCACAGGTCCACTCCGATACCGTCAGCCACATCAATTCAAGCGTGAAGGATCACGTCAGCGCCGCAGAGTGGCAGGCGAGGATCGATCTTGCAGCGTGTTATCGACTGGTCGCCATGCACGGCTGGGATGATCTGATTTTCACGCACATATCGGCCAAGGTCCCGGGCACTGAAGACTTCCTGATTAACCCTTACGGTCTGATGTTTCATGAGATCACCGCCTCGAGCCTGGTAAAAGTCGACCAGGCTGGCAACAAGCTCATGGACAGCTCCTATGACATAAACCCCGCCGGGTACACCATCCACAGCGCGGTGCATGAAGTGCGTCATGACGTGTTGTGCGTCATGCACACCCACACCGCGGCTGGCGTTGCGGTTTCCGCCCAGAAGCAGGGCGTGCTGCCGATCAGTCAGCAGTCGCTGTTCGTGGTGGCCAGTCTTGCGTATCACGCGTACGAGGGCGTGGCGCTGAATCATGAAGAAAAGGCGCGCCTGCAAGCGGACTTGGGCAATTGCAATTTTCTGATGCTCAACAACCACGGCCTTTTGACCTGCGGTTCGAGCATCGCCGACACATTCCTGATGATGTTCACCTTCCAGCGTGCCTGCGAAATTCAGGTGCTGGCTCAGGGCGGCGGGGCTGAATTGATGCCCATCGACGGCCAGATTCTGGCAGGCGCCAAGGCCATGATCGCCGGCGTTACGCGCAGCGCTGAAGGCATGGGCGGGCAGTTGGCGTGGCCTGCGTTGCTACGCAAGCTCGACCAGTTTTCACCGGGATACGCTCAGTAATGAGACCTGCCGAAATCCCTCTCAGCGTCTGGCGCACCCGTGGGCATGATTTCGTGTTTCGCGGCCACCGGATTCGCTATTGGGTTGCCGGTCAGGGTGAACCGTTGCTGTTGCTTCATGGCTTCCCGACAGCCAGTTGGGACTGGAATTACCTTTGGCAGCCGTTATCCCGCCATTACCGCGTGATCGCCTGCGACATGCTTGGCTTCGGTGATTCGGACAAGCCGCGCGATCACGCTTACAGCCTTGTAGAGCAGGCGGATTTGCAGCAGGCGTTGCTTGAGCATCTGGACATTCAACAGCCCGTGCATGTGCTGGCTCACGACTACGGGGATAGCGTTGCCCAAGAGTTACTGGCGCGGGACGCTGAAGGCCGTTTCGGGATGGCTAGCTGCGTGTTTCTAAATGGCGGGCTGTTCCCGGAGGCGCATCGCCCGCTGCTGGTGCAGAAACTGCTGCTCAGTCCCTTTGGCTGGCTGATCGGCCGGATGTTCGACCGTGACAGCCTGGATCGGGATTTCAGCCGGATCTTCGGCCCCGATACCCGCCCCACGGAAAGTGAACTGGACGACTTCTGGAGTTTGATCGCTGCGAATCGTGGCCATCACATTCTCCACCGTTTAATCGGTTACATCCCGGAGCGACTGATTCAGCGTGAGCGCTGGGTCACGGCCATGCAACAGGGCCGGGTGCCGCTGCGTTTCATCAATGGTGCCGCCGATCCTGTCTCGGGCCGGCACATGGTCGAACGTTATCGTGAACTGGTGCCCAATCCCGATACCGTTCTGATTCCTACGGTCGGACGCTATCCGCACACGGAGGCACCGGCGCTGATGCTGCGCTTCTACGAAGAGTTTCGCGCTGCCGTGAGCGATTTTCGCCCCTGCGTGGCACCCGTTCGTGTTCTCGAAATCAAGACCCTCCACGATCATCCCTTTGCGTTATCGAGCACTATTCAGAGTGTCTCGTGTTGATTGTGACCAGCCTGCGACTGGTTGACACTCGATGACTGTTTAGCCGTTCTTGTCCTTTCTGCCCCGTCGGACTGCACTCGTAAACCGGGCACGAGAACGCGCGCCATCATCGGGGGAAATCGACATGAGTGAATCCATACGTTTCGACGACAAAGTCGTGATCATCACGGGCGCCGGTGGCGGCTTGGGACGTGCGCACGCGCTGCTGTTCGCCCGGCATGGCGCCCGCGTGGTGGTCAACGATCTGGGAGGATCGGCCCACGGCGAAGGGGCCAATGCTTCAGCGGCTGATCGGGTGGTCGCTGAAATTCGCGAGTCGGGCGGTCAGGCGATTGCCAACCACGACTCCGTGACCGATGGCGACAAGATCGTGCAGAACGCGCTGGATGCGTTCGGGCGAGTCGACGTCGTCGTCAATAACGCCGGGATCCTGCGAGACAAGAGTTTCGCCAAGATGGAGGACGCCGACTGGGATCTGGTTTATCGGGTGCATGTCGAAGGCGCCTACAAGGTGACCCGCGCCGCCTGGCCGCATCTTCGTGAACAGAATTATGGACGCGTGATCTTCACGTCGTCGACTTCCGGTATTTACGGCAACTTCGGGCAGTCCAATTACGGCATGGCCAAACTCGGTCTTTACGGTTTGACCCGCACGCTGGCGCTGGAGGGGCGCAAGAACAATATTCTGGTCAACGCCATTGCGCCTACGGGTGGTACCCGTATGACAGAAGGCCTGATCCCCGCCAGCGTTTTCGAGCTTCTCAAACCTGAATTGGTGAGCCCGTTGGTGGTGTACCTCGGTAGCGAGCAATGTCAGGACAGCGCTGGCCTGTATGAAGTCGGCGGTGGTTGGGTCGGCAAAGTGCGCTGGGAACGCAGCCTGGGTGCCGGATTCGATCCTCGCGAAGGCTTTAGCCCGGAGGACGTGGCCGCTCAATGGGCCGCCATAGGAAACTTTGAAGGCGCCGCGCATCCGGCAGATAACGTTGAGGCGTTGAAAGAGATGATGGCGAACTTGCAGAGATTTGCTGGCTGAATCTATTGGGTGAGATAGAAACGGCCAGTTCGAGTGATCGGATTGGCCGTTTTCGTAGGAGGGTTATTCGAGTGTTTGTGGGATTATTCTCTAAATAAAGCAATGATTCCGTCTTCGCTGTTTTTGCCTAAATTACTCCCCTGTGCTTCCGACAGTTCCTGAAGGTCAATTTGATCTTCGGAGGATTTATGATCGGGAATTTGAGCAAAGTTCAGGCGCGGCTGAGGGTGTATGCCCCGGCGCCCGACAAACGATTCAATGTCAAGTCAGGGCTCAGTACGAATGAAGAAGCAGTGAAGCAAAAGGTTCGGCAGTATTGGGCGGACAAGGATGTTCCAAATGTTAAAAAGCTGGAGGGGTTGAATATCAGTCTCGCGGGGTTTGATCCCAGGAAGACCAGTAACAGACAGCTAATGGAGATAGGCGTGATTCTAGCCGAGCGTGGAATCATCGACGGTGATCTTATCGGGGCAATTTCTAGTGTGGAAGTTAAGTTTGATGCTCAAGGAACAGAAATAAATATGGACGCTCAGGTCGACGCTTACGCTTATTTCGAAAAGCAGCTGGACGTGCTGAAGGATTTTATCAAGGAAGGCAATGAGATGGCCAAGGGCGCATTGGTGGAGTTGAAGACGTCAATTTCTATAGTGATGGCACTCGAAGAGTATGCAAAAACGCCTCGTCAGCGAGGACTGGTGAGTATCCGCGCTTAACCTTATTGAAAGCGGGGACCTGAGCCGTGAGCTTCACGACCCAGGTCAACCTCGTCTACATTGGCACCGAATAGCTACCGGTGTAACTGATCGACGTGCCGCTTTGTCGATTGTCGACCACTACCCGGAAGGTTCCACTCCCGAAGCGGCCGGATGGATCGTAGACTCGTCCGGTCACTGCGGACCAACTACCGTGCTGCAATCGCTGAACAACGACGGGAATTTGGCCTGACGCACCTCTGATGTTGAAATGGTGTGAGGTCGTCCCGCAGGTGACAGTGTAAGGCCCGTAAATGACTCGCTGTTGTCCTGCTGCCACGGTCCCCGGTGAAATAGCCCCTGAGCGTTTGGTGCAGAAGTTCAGTTTATTTGCCACAGGCTCGGCTGCAACGCTGCCCACCCATGCCCCCATACTCATTGCCAGCATGAGTGCCATTATTTTCTTCTTGTCCAGGATGAAACTCCGTTAGTCATTTTTTTTTGTTTATCGTCGCGTGGAATGCAAACTCCGTTTCGCTTCGATGACTAACGTTTAAACATATGAACGCATAAAAAAGCCGTAGGATTTGGGCTCGAAAACGCGTGGGACGTTTCTGAGAAAATCTCGAAGTCATGCAAAAAAAAGCGACAACGCCCATTCAGTCTCAATGCGCTACGGTCGACGCAATCAAAGACGCAAAAAAAAGCCGCTGCAGCGGCAGCGGCTAAATAAAGACGTAAGATCCAGGAGCTTGAAAATCTACGTCCGGGAAAATCGCTCAGAGGCCGGACACACGTTCATGGCCAGACGAAAGAAAACGAACTTCCAGTTCGCGGCGAGGGCGGCCGCGAAGTGAGTAAATGGTAAGTTGTTTCGACGTTACTAAACATAGCTGTTTACGACATGCAGTATTACTTGGGCGGCAACAATGGGCGCGGGTGGGGGGCGTCTGGCTTCGAATAATTGTCGGGCTGGCGGGCACCTCTTAATGCACAGCCCGCCCCGATGGCAATTGCACCAGGCGTTGGGTCAACCTGATCCGCTGCACCGGATCGTCACTCAGCAGCAGCGCATGCTCCAGGTCGAAACGTTCGGCCTGCGGGCATTCCAGCGTCTGATACAGGCTGGCGCGGGCAAGGTAGTCGCTGGTGTTGGCTTGCCCGATTTCCAGTACTCGATTGGCGTCTTTGAGTGATGCCAGCAAGTCGTCGTTGATCTGATGCAAATGGCGAAGATTTCGCGACAACCGTTGAATCATTGCCTGCGGTGTAGCCGTGCGCATGTGTTCGGCCTTGAGCGGCATGTCCGGGCCGAACTGACGCAGCAGCAACTCTCGACAATCCTTGGGGTAGAGCCTCCGTCCGCCGAAAGGGTCAAGCGTATGGTCAGCCCCCGGCACCCTGAGCAGGAAATGACCGGGGAAGTTCACCCCTTCAAGGGGGATTTCCAGGCGGCGGGCGAGTTCCAGCGCGATCAGCGCCAACCCCAACGGCTGCCCCCGACGGCGTTCAACAACTTTATTGAGCAACGCAACCTGAGGTTTGGGTTGAGCCACGTCATCCTGTTGAAAACCTATCGTCGCCATCTGTCGCAACAGCGGTTGGGCGAGCTCGGCGGCGGGCAGGAGAGGAAGCGCTGCGCTGATCCGCCGCTGGAGCTGAGCGATCAACTCGAAGGTTTCATCGGGCTTGACCTGGGCATCGTGTTCAACGGATATCCACAGCGCCGCCTCGAATGTCGAGGGTGGCGTACGTTGCAGGCTGTCCATGCAGTGCTGGCGTGGATTCATCGACGTCTCCAGGCGGATCAGGCGTCTGAAATGTGGTTCCGGGATGATCCGTTTTAGCCCTGGCGAAGGCGTTCGTCCAGTGGCGATTACCGACCTGCGCGATATGCCCCGTAAACGGCCACGTCAAGCATGTATATATCGGACTGGTCCGCCGTTTTTTCTGCCAGCGCCTATACTCGCAATACAAAAAAACGGGAGCACTGCCTATGTTCGCTCTCATGCAAAGCTCACGCGTTCAATCGCTGCACATGATCGTCGATCCTCAAACCTGCCTTAAAGCCGTGATCGCGATTCACAGCAGTCAGAAGGGCCCGGCTCTGGGCGGCTGTCGCTATCTTTCCTATCCAAACGAAGAGAGCGCCATCGAAGACGCCATTCAGTTGGCGAGGAACATGAGCTACAAGGCCGTGCTGGCTGGCTTGTCATTGGGCGGGGGAACGGCTGTCATTCTGCGGCCTGCGCATGTTCCGGATCGCGCTGCGCTGTTCGAGGCGTTCGGACGCTTCATTCAGACCCTCGATGGCCGTTACATCACCGCCATGGACAGCGGCACGTCCAGCGAAGACATGGATTGCATCGCTCAATACACCCAGCACGTCACCAGCACCACCGAATCGGGCGATCCTTCGGCGTATACCGCCATGGGTTTGTACGCCGGTATTCGCACGACCGCCATGGCGCGTCTGGGCAGTGACAATCTGGAAGGCTTGCGGGTAGCGATCCAGGGATTGGGCCATGTGGGCTGGGCATTGGCCGAACAACTGCACGCCGCGGGTGCCGAGTTGCTGGTCGCGGATCTTGACAGTGGCAAGGTGCAGCTGGCGATGGAGCAAATGAGCGCCAAGCCGGTCTCCAGTGAATCGTTACTCAGCACGCCTTGCGACATCCTGGCGCCCTGCGGCCTGGGGGGCGTTCTCAACAGCCACAGCGTGACCAAATTGCGCTGCGCAGCCGTGGCCGGTGGCGCCAACAATCAACTGAGTTGCGCGGCCATCGCCGACCAGCTCGAATCTCGCGGCATCCTCTATGCACCCGATTACGTGATCAACTCCGGCGGATTGATCTATGTCGCACTGCAACATCAGGGAGAGAACCAGAACACAATCACTGCACATCTGTCCCAGATAGGAATACGGCTGACTGAAGTATTTGCCCATGCACAGGCCGAGAAGCGCTCACCCGCGCGGGTTGCCGATGCATTGGCAGAACGCCTGCTCAACATCGAGTAAGTGCCTTACCGACGCTTCTCGAAACGGACTCGCGACCACAAGTGGCGAGTTGTGACCATCACGCGTGCACCGCTCTGGCGTAGCCGCGTGTCCAGGAGTGTGCAATGTCCAATAACAAGATCAATCTTGCGTACACCCGTTATCTGTCCCCCGACGGTCGCTTGACCGGAGAACTTCCCCCTTGGGCAGATGACTTCAATCTTCTGACTCGTCTTTATCGGCAAATGGTTCTGACCCGACTCTTCGATCAGAAGGCTGTCGCGTTGCAGCGTACCGGTCGCATCGGTACCTATGCGCCGACACTGGGTCAGGAAGCCATCGGGGTTGCCATCGGCAGTCTGATGCATGCCGAAGATGTGCTGATTCCCTATTACCGCGACACCGCCGTGCAGTTGATGCGGGGCGTGCGCATGGAAGAAATCCTGCTGTATTGGGGCGGCGACGAGCGTGGCAGCGATTACGCCGAGCCTGCTGTGGCGCAAGACTTTCCGCTTTGTGTTCCCATCGCGACCCAGGCACTGCATGCCTGCGGTGTGGCCAGCGCCTTCAAGATTCGCGGCGAGCACCGGGTGGCCGTGACCACGTGCGGTGATGGGGCGACCAGCAAGGGGGACTTCCTTGAAGCTTTGAATGTGGCGGGCGCCTGGCAACTGCCGGTGGTGTTCGTGATCAACAACAACCAATGGGCGATTTCAGTGCCCCGGCGGATCCAGTGCGGCGCGCCGACCCTGGCACAGAAAGCCATTGGCGCGGGGTTCCACGGCGAGCAGGTCGATGGTAACGACATCCTCGCGGTGTACGACCGCATGAAGGTGGCTCTGGAACGGGCAAGAAAGGGCAAAGGCCCGGTGCTGCTGGAATGCCTGAGTTACCGTTTGGGCGACCACACCACGGCGGACGACGCCACCCGCTATCGTGCTGCCGAGGAAGTGAAACAGGCGTGGCAGGAAGAGCCGATCAAGCGTTTGCAATCATACATGGCCAGTCAGGGGGTGTGGGACGAGGGCCGCGAACAGGCGTTGATCAGCGAATGTCAGGGACGGGTTCAGCAGTCTGTGGATAACTTCGAAAACGCGGGCAATCAATCGCCCGAATCGGTGATCGACCACGTTTATGCGAAGTGGCCGGCTCCCTTGGCCGACCAGCGCGAGTGGTTCCTTGAGCGTGTGGCGCGTCGTAACGGAGGTGCCGAACATGGCGAATGATCTTTCCACAGACAAAAAGCTGAGCCTGCTCGAAGCGGTCAATCTGGCGATGCATCGAGCCATGAGCGAAGACGAAAACGTGGTGGTGCTCGGCGAGGACGTCGGCGTCAACGGCGGAGTCTTCCGCGCCACCCAGGGGTTGCGCGACACCTTTGGCTTCAAGCGGGTGATCGACTCGCCACTGGCGGAAACCATGCTCGGCGGCCTGGTCGTCGGCATGGCCGCGCAGGGAATCAAGCCAGTGGTCGAGATTCAGTTCATGGGCTTTATTTATGCCGCCATGGAGCATCTGGTATCCCATGCCGCTCGCATGCGCAATCGCACGCGCGGTCGGCTGAGTTGCCCAATGGTCATGCGCTCGCCGATGGGGGCCGGCATTCGTGCACCGGAGCATCACAGCGAAAGCACCGAAGCGATGTTCGCCCATGTTCCAGGGCTGCGGGTGGTCATTCCTTCGTCGCCCGCCCGCGCCTATGGCCTGTTGCTCGCTGCGATTGACGATCCTGATCCGGTGATCTTCCTCGAGCCCACTCGGCTGTATCGCATGAACCCGCAAACCTTGATCGACGATGGCCAACGCCTCCCGCTGGACACCTGCTTCACCTTGCGTGAAGGCAGCGACATCACGCTGGTCAGCTGGGGCGCCAGTGTTCATGAAACCTTGCTGGCTGCCAATGCCTTGGGCGATCAGGGCGTGTCCGCGGAAGTGATCGATGTGGCCTGCGTCAAGCCGCTGGACCTCGACACGCTCGAGGCGTCGGTGCGCAAGACCGGCCGTTGCGTCATCGTGCACGAGGCGCCGCGCTCTGGCGGCCTGGGTGGGGAAATCGCCGCCAGTCTCTACGAGCGAGTGATACTGGACCTTCAGGCGCCCATTCAACGGGTCACCGCGCCGGACATTCCGCCGCCGTTGTACCGGCTTGAGCCGCTGTATATCCCCAGCGTCGAAGACATCCTTTACGCCTGCGACAGTGCCCTGAATTTCGCCTGACGGCCGAGGAGGCTTGCGATGAAATATTTCAAACTGCCCGACCTGGGTGAAGGTTTGCAGGAAGCGGAAATCGTCCAGTGGCACGTCAAGGCGGGGGATACGGTCAAGGCCGATCAGCTTGTGGTGTCGGTCGAAACCGCCAAGGCCATCGTCGACATTCCCGCGCCGTACGACGGTGTCGTGGCGAAAGTGTACGGTGGCGATGGCGATATTCTGCACGTCGGAGAGCCGTTGATGGCGTTCGAAGGGGAGGGCGATGCGGGTACGGTGGTCGGGCGTCTGGAAGGAGGCGGCAACAGCCAGGACGATCAGTTCTTCGTCGGCGCCGCGCCTTCGACCCGCGAGCACCTGTCCAAGCGCGCGACCCCGGCCGTTCGACAATTGGCGCACCAGTTGGGTGTCGACCTCAATGCCCTGACGGGCTCTGGCAGTGATGGCCTGATTACCCGCTCCGATGTGGAGAGTGCCTCTCAGGCAGAGCGCGACAAGTTCGGTGGCGAGAAGCTGCGCGGCGTGCGCCGCAGCATGGCGCTGAACATGGCCAAGTCCCACTCGGAAGTGGTCCCGGTGACGATCTTCGGTGATGCCGATCTGCATCGCTGGGGATCGGCGCGCGATCCGCTGATTCGAATCGGCAAGGCCATGGCAGCAGCGTGCAAGGTGGAACCGGTGCTTAACAGTTGGTTCGACGGCAAGTCGCTGTCGATCAGGCATCACGACAATCTTGATCTGGGGATCGCGGTCGATACGCCCGATGGCCTGTTCGTACCGGTGCTGCGCGACGTCGGTAATCGTCAGTCAGCGGATCTGAAGGAGGGCATGAACCGTCTGCGCACCGACGTGAAAGCGCGTTCGATCCCGCCCAGAGAAATGATGGGCGCGACCATCACCCTGTCCAATTTCGGCACCCTCTTTGGTCGCTATGCCAACCCGGTTGTGGTTCCGCCACAAGTGGCGATCATCGGTGCGGGCG
>Ga0160447_100762_pt1 | contig 13904 bp, 14 predicted proteins | sample HID1973K_E1MG_FD_108222 | JGI IMG/M metagenome (GOLD analysis project Ga0160447, IMG submission 108222) | Enriched mosquito-associated microbial communities from UW Madison campus, WI, USA - HID1973K_E1 MG | ecosystem: Host-associated > Arthropoda: Insects > Digestive system > Unclassified ...
AGCGTCTGCACGCCGTAGAAGAGTCCCGCGGCGTCCGCGCCCGTGACGAGAATGGATGCCTCATCCACGGTGATCCGGTACGACTCCGGCGCCCTGCCTGCGTCTGAGCCGACGGTCCCGGTCCCTGAGCCCGCGGCTCCGGTCCCTGAGCCCGCGGTCCCGGTCCCTGAGCCTGTCGAAGCGGCGATGCGCAGCTCGATGCCGCCCGCGCGGTCGGCGGTGGCGAGTGTCAGGCCGGTGCGGGCCGTGACGATCGCCGTGAGGGCGGTGGCGGCATCCACCTGTCCCGACACGGACGTGGCGGACGTGAGCCGGAACGGCGCTCCTGTGCCGGCCTCGATCGAGGCAGGCGCGGGGACGACGGCGGGAAGCGACACGATGTCTCCATTCTGTGCGACCGGCGCGCAGCCGGCCAAGAGCACGGCGGCAAGAACGGCTGCCGTGGCGGCCCGTCCTCGTCGACGCGACATGTAAAGAGTCCTAACAAAAGGGGCGGGGTCCAGCCTAGCGGCTCGAGTTCCGTTATGCTCTGAAGGTCGCGACTGGCGTTGAGGTGGGACACCACCGGGGAGCGACCGACTACGGCATTCGACCGCACGCCTGGGCCGATGTGGACCCCATCAGGGGATAACGAAGCAAGCCGTGAGTCAGGAGATCGCATGACCGATCAGTTCTTCAACGCCCCCCTCTCCGAGGTCGATCCCGAGATCGCCCAGGTGCTCGAGCGCGAGCTCGAGCGTCAGCGCGGCTACCTCGAGATGATCGCCTCCGAGAACTTCGTCCCGGTGTCGGTGCTGCAGTCGCAGGGCTCGGTGCTGACCAACAAGTACGCCGAGGGCTACCCCGGCCGCCGCTACTACGGCGGCTGCGAAGAGGTCGACGTCGCCGAAGAGCTCGCCATCGAGCGCGCGAAGGCGCTGTTCGGCGCAGAGTTCGCCAACGTCCAGCCCCACTCCGGCGCCACCGCCAACGCCGCCGTGCTGCACGCGATCGCCCGCCCCGGCGACACGCTGCTCGGCCTGTCTCTCGACCAGGGCGGCCACCTCACGCACGGCATGAAGATCAACTTCTCCGGCCGGCTCTACGACATCGTCGCCTACGGCGTCGACCCCGAGACCTCGATCATCGACATGGACGAGGTCCGTCGTCTCGCCGTCGAGCACAAGCCGAAGGTCATCATCGCCGGATGGTCCGCGTACCCGCGTCAGCTCGACTTCGCGAAGTTCCGTGAGATCGCCGACGAGGTGGGTGCCCTCCTCTGGGTCGACATGGCGCACTTCGCCGGCCTCGTCGCCGCGGGGCTCCACCCGTCGCCGGTGCCCCACGCGCACGTGGTGTCGTCCACCGTGCACAAGACGATCGGCGGACCCCGTTCGGGCTTCATCCTCACGAACGACGCCGACATCGCGAAGAAGATCAACACCGCCGTCTTCCCGGGCCAGCAGGGCGGCCCGCTCATGCATGTGATCGCCGCGAAGGCGACCGCGTTCAAGCTCGCGAACACCCCGGAGTTCGTCGAGCGTCAGGAGCGCGTCCTCCGCGGCGCGCACCTCATCGCCGAGCGCCTGTCCCAGCAGGACGTGAAGGATGCCGGCATCGCCGTCCGCTCGGGCGGCACCGACGTGCACCTCGTCCTCGTCGACCTCCGCGACGCCGAGATCGACGGCAAGCAGGCCGAGGACCTCCTCCACGACATCCGCATCACCGTCAACCGCAACGCCGTCCCGAACGACCCGCGCCCGCCGATGGTCACGTCGGGCCTGCGCATCGGCACCCCCGCGCTCGCCACGCGCGGCTTCGGCGACGCGGAGTTCGCCGAGGTCGCCGACATCATCGCCCTCGCCCTCCTGCCGGGCGCGGACGTCGAGGCGCTGCGTGCGCGCGTCGCGGTGCTGACCGAGGCGTTCCCGCTCTACCCGGGCCTCCAGCAGTGACGGCGCAGCGGCTCGACGGCGTCGCGACCGCGTCCGCCATCAAGGCCGAGCTCGCCGAGACGGTCGCGGCGCTCGCCGAGCGGGGGATCGTCCCGGGACTCGGGACCCTGCTCGTCGGCGATGACCCGGCATCCCGCTCCTACGTCACCGGCAAGCACCGCGACTGCGCCGAGGTGGGCGTCGCCTCGATCTCGGTCGAGCTGCCCGCCACCGCGACGCAGGACGAGATCGCCGCCGCCGTCCGCGGGCTGAACGAGGACCCGGCGGTCACGGGGTTCATCGTGCAGCTGCCGCTGCCTGCCGGCATCGACGAGAACGCGATCCTCGAGCTCGTCGACCCGGCGAAGGATGCCGACGGCCTCCACCCGACGAACCTCGGCCGGCTCGTGCTCGGCGTCGACCCCGCGAACGCGATCGAGGCGCCGCTGCCGTGCACGCCCGCCGGCATCATCGAGCTGCTGACCCGCCACGGGGTGGAGATCGCGGGAAAGCACGTCACCGTCATCGGCCGCGGCATCACCGTCGGCCGGCCGCTCGGCCTGCTGCTCACCCGCAAGGGGACGGATGCCACGGTGACCCTCACACATTCGCGGACGCCGGATCTCGCGGCCGAGGTGGCGCGCGCCGACATCGTCGTCGCGGCCGTCGGCCAGCCGCACCTCGTGAAGGCCGAGTGGATCAAGCCCGGCGCGGCCGTGCTCGACGTGGGCGTGACCCGCGTGGGGACGACCGAGACGGGCCGCGCGAAGCTCGCGGGCGACGTCGACCCGGCCGTGGCCGAAGTGGCCGGCTGGCTCTCGCCGAACCCCGGCGGAGTGGGCCCGATGACCCGCGCGATGCTCGTCGCGAACGTCGTGGAGACCGCCGCGCGCCTCGCCTCCTGACCCCGCCGAGCGCGCCGAGCGCGCCGAGCGCGCCGAGCGCGCCGAGCGTGCCGTCTGCGCGCCGAGCTTGCCGTCTGCGCGCCGAGCTTGCCGGCAAGCTCGCGTGCGAACCGGCAAGCTCGCGTGCGAACCGGCAAGCTCGCGTGCGAACCGGCAAGCTCGCGTGCGAAACGGCAAGCTCGCGCGCGAGACGGCATGCGCGCGTCAGGCGGTGAAGCGGGCGAGGAAGGCGCGGGTGCGGGCGTGCGTGGGCGTCGCGAACAGCTGCGCCGGGGTCCCCTGCTCGACGATCACCCCGTCGTCGAGGAACACGACCCGGTCCGCGACGTCGCGGGCGAAGGCCATCTCGTGCGTCGCCATGAGGATCGTCGCGCCGTCGTCGACGAGTTCGCGGACGAGCTCGAGCACCTCCCCGACGAGTTCGGGGTCGAGGGCCGACGTGATCTCGTCGAGGAGCAGGATCTCGGGATCGGTCGCGATCGCCCGCACGATGGCGGCGCGCTGCTGCTGGCCGCCGGAGAGGCGGTCGGGGTGCTCTTTCGCCTTGTCGGCCAGCCCGATGCGCGCGAGGAGCGTGTGCGCGCGCTCCTCGGCCTCGCGCCGCGGCATCCCGTGCACGACCCGCGACGCGAGGGTCACGTTGTCGAGGACCGAGAGGTGCGGGAACAGGTTGTAGCTCTGGAACACCGCGCCGAGGCGTGCGCGGACGCCGTTGGCGTCGACGCGCGGGTCGGAGATGTCGGTGTCGCCGAGGAAGATCTGCCCGTCGTCGATCGGCTCGAGCAGTCCCAGGCACCGCAGGAGCGTCGACTTGCCCGAGCCGCTCGCGCCGATCAGCGCGACCACCTCGTGCGGCGCGAGGTCGAGGTCGATGCCGCGGAGCACCTCGCGGTCGCCGAAGGACTTCCAGAGGCCGGTCGCGTGGAGCAGGGGCGCGGATGCCGTGGCCGTCACAGGATGGCTCCCGCCTGCTCGCGCTCGCGGAGGCGTGCCGTGTACCAGTCGGTGAGGCGGATCGTCGGGATCGCGAGGAGCACGAAGAGGATGCCGGCGACGACGTACGGCGTGAAGTTGTAGGTGAGCGAGGCCACCGACCGTGCACCGGCGATGGCGTCGATCGCGCCCAGGATCGAGATGAGGCCCACGTCCTTCTGCATCGAGATGAAGTCGTTCATGAGCGGGGGCGTCATCTTGCGGAGCGCCTGGGGGAGGACGACGCGGCGGAGCGTCTGCACGTAGCCGAGGCCCAGCGCCCGCGCCGCGAGCCGCTGGGACGGATGCACCGCCTCGATCCCCGCGCGGATCACCTCGGCGACGTAGGCGGAGTACGTGAGCGTCACCGCGATGACGCCGAGCACGACGACGGGGATGCGGGTGTTCGTGATCGTCGGGAGGCCGAAGCCCACGAGGTAGAGGACGATGATGAACGGGAAGCCGCGGAAGAGGTCGGTGTAACCGGCCGCGAGCACGCGCACGGGGAAGAACACCGGCCCGCGGAGGGTTCGCAGCACCGCGACGAGCAGGGCGACCAGCGCCACCGTGACGACAGACAGCCCCAGCACCTGGAGGTTGATGAGGAAGCCGTCCCACACCTTCGGCAGCGCCTGGAGCGCGACCTCGGGGTTGAAGAACGTCTGCTGCACCGCCGCCCAACCGGGCGTGTTGATGACCGTCGCCCAGACGACCGCCGCGAACAGGACGGTGGAACCGATCGCGATGAGCACCGACCGGAGCTCGCGCCCTCGTCGGAAGGCACGCCGGTCGAGCTCGAGCGCGCTCGGCTGATGCGATGTCACAGGACGACGCTAGCGCGACGTCACTGCAGCAGCGTCACGCCCTGGCCGGATCCCAGCCATTCGTCGGTGATCTCGGCGAGCGTGCCGTCCTCGCGAAGGGTGTCGACGGCCGCCGTCACGCGCTCGGTGAGCGGCGAGTCCTTCGCCAGCAGCAGGCCCCACTCGTCCGGCACGCCCGCGGCCGGGAGCTCGCCCACGATGAAGGAGTTCTCGATGTACACGCCGGTCGCGTAGTAGGCGGTCGGCAGGTCGAGGACGATCGCGTCGATCTGGCCCGCCTTGAGAGCGGCGACGGCATCCTCGTTCGAGTTGTAGAGCTGCGGGTCGGCGGTCGGCTGCACGGCCTCCTCGAGCGTCGTGGCGCTCGTCGAGCCGGTCATGGCACCGAGCGTCAGGTCCTTGAGGCCGGCGAGGTCGGTCACGTCGTCGGCGGCGCCGCCCTCGATGGCCACGACCGCCTGGCTCGCCGAGTAGTACGGCGAGGAGAAGTCGACCGCCTGCTTGCGCTCGTCGGTGATCGTGTACTGCTGGATGTTGAAGTCGAAGGTCTTCGGGCCCGGCGCGATCGCCGACTCGAAGCTCGTGCGCACCCACTCGACGTCGTCGTGCGCGAAGCCGAGCTGATCGGCCACGGCGTAGGCGACCGCTGCCTCGAACCCCTCGCCGCTGGAAGGGTCGTCGTCGATCACGTAGGGGAAGTATGCGGTCTCGCCGGTGGCGATCGTGAGCTTGCCCGGCGTGACGTAGCCCTCATCGGCGGCCGGGGACTCCGAGGCCGCAGGCGTCGTACCCGACGCGCAGCCGGTGGCGAGGAGGACGGATGCCGCGAGCGAGGCGACGAGGACGGTGCGCAGGGTGGGACGCGACATGTGGGTTCTCCGTGATCAGGTGCGATCGGATGGATCGGGATGCCGGCGTCGCCCGCGTGCTGTGCGGCGGCGCCGTGGCATCCATTCTCCCGCGCCGGTGCTCCGCCGGGGCGCTCGGGCGTCGCTTTGTTACAGCAACTTCATGAGCCGAGCTCGTCGAGCATGCGGCGCTGCTCGGGGGTGAGGCCGTCCTGCGCCTCCGCGGCCGCGTCGCGGTTCGCGGGGGTCGGGGCGGCCGCGACCGATCCGGCCGCCCTGCGGCCGCCGGTGGCGCGGTCGTACAGCGACCCGGTGCGCGCTTCGATGCGGTCGTCGACCAGGTCGTACACGACCCACGCGAGCAGGAGGAGGATCGGCGGGATCACCCAACCCCAGAACCACCCGCGCACATCGACGCCCGAGAACACCACGACGAGGATCCAGACGATGAGCTCGACGACGAACACGATCCCGTACTGCACGAGCTTCTCGCCCACGAACGTCCGCTGCGACGCGGACTTCTTCGCCGCACCGGTGAACAGGCGCGTGACGAGCGGCTTCAGCCAGATGGTGGCCGCCGTCAGGATGACGCCCGCCCAGAGCGCGGCCCAGCCGACCTGCACGCTCGGCAGCAGCAGTCCGATGAGGAGCAGGACGACGACGTTGAACACGTAGAGGGAGAGGAACCTCACGACCCAGGACTTCATGCTCCTACAGTGGCACGCGCGTCGTCGGTCGGAAAGGCGACCCGGCGCGCGCCGACGGATGCCACGGCATCCTTCTCTCCGAGGCGGCCGACGCGCGCGATCCAGCCGGCGCGGGCGCCGTCGTCGCTGAAGCGGACCGGGGAGAACCGCGTGACGCCGACCGTCTTCACGCCGCAGTAGCCGAGCGTCGCGCGGGTGAGCGAGGTCTCGGCCGCGTTCCGGTAGACGAGACGGTTCCAGAACCGCGGCGAGTCCATCGTCATGACGATCCGCGCCGTGCGGCCGGCGAGGAGCCGCTCCGAGAGCGCGGTCCGCTCGCGGTAGCGGAACGCGGCTCCCGAGAGGAACACGCGGTCGATGAACGCCTTCAGGGCGGCCGGCACGGTGCCCCACCACTGCGGATGGAGGATCACGAGGTGATCGGCCCACCGGACGTCGTCGAGGTAGCCAGCGACCTCCGGATCGAGGGGGCGATCGGCATCCGTCCGCGGGGCACGCAGCTCATCGCGGTGCCGCGGGTGGCCCGGGATGGCGTCGACGGCGAGGTCGATCACGCGCACATCGGCTCCTCCGGCGCGCGCGGCGTCGGCGTACGCGCCGGCGAGCGCGTGGGTGAGGGTGCCCGGGAGCGGTGTGCCGACGACGACGAGGATGCGACGGGTCATGCGGAGTGTCCTTTCGCGATGACGATCTCGGTGAGGATCGTCAGGTGGTCGTTCAGCTGGGTGCGGTCGATCGCGCCGGGGGAGAGGTCGGGGTCGAGCCGCGGGTCGGCGAGCATCTCGGTGAACTCCGCTTCGAGCTCGCCGCCGGCGGTCTCGACGAGCGCCGCGCCCTTCGCGGTGAGGGAGAGGACGATGCGGCGGCCTCCGCCGGCGTCCGCGGCGATCCAGCCCTCGGTGACGAGTCCTGGTACGCGCTTGCTGACGGCCGCCTTCGTCACGCGGAGGCAGCGGGCGAGTCCGGTGATGTCGATCGGACCGAGCTCGGCGAGCGTCGCCAGGAACTCGAAGAGGTTGTACGAGACGCCGTGCCGTTCGCGCAGTACGGCGTCGGCGTAGATGTCGAGTTCGGCGACGAGTTCGTGGAGGGTGACGGTGACGCGGGAGGCCATGCCGCGAGTAAACCAGTTGACTTCAACTGAGTCAACCTGTTTACTCGCCCATCAGCCGATGGTCACCAGTTCGTCGAGGTCATCGCTCGGAAGGATCTCGGCGACCGCGGACACCTGGACGCTCGCGAGGTCCGCCCGGCCGCTCAGCACGTTGAGGAATGCCGTGTCCGCGGCATCCCGTCCCGTGGCGATCCGCACGAGAGCCGATCGCGGGGCGAGGGTCGTCGCGTCGACCACCCGCCACGCGCCCTCGACCCAGGCCTCGGCGACGGCGTGGAAGTCCATCGGGTCGAGCCCTGGCGCGTAGACCGCCACGAGGCGGGCCGGGATGCCGCGGGCGCGCAGGAGTGCCACGCACAGGTGCGCGTAGTCGCGGCAGACGCCCTGCCGGGCGAGGAGGGTCTGCGTCGCACCGTCGGTGGGCTGCGAGGACCCGGCGACGTACGACAGCTGCGTGCCGACCCACGACGAGACCGCGGTGAGGAGCGCGCGCTCGCCCTCGACCCCTGCGAACTGCGCGGCCGCGGTCGCGGCGAGGGTGTCGGACTCGGCGTAGCGGCTCGGCCGGCCGTAGACGAGCAGGTCGGTCTCGGACGTCTCGAGCGGTGCCGCGGCATCCGACACCGAGGCGCTGTACGCGACGATCAGTTCACCCGGGCCGGCGGTGAGCCGGTGAAGCCTGCCGCCGTGGGTGTCGGGAATCTCGCGCAGGTCCACGGGCGCGCCGTCGAGGGTCGCCGTGATCGACTCGGCGGTCGCAGCGTGCGAGGATGCGACGGCGATCGCGAACACGAGGTCGGCGTTCTCGGTGACGTGCAGGACGATGCGGCTGGTGACATCCCTCTTCATGCGCTCAGCATGTCAGGCCCGGCGCGTCAGGCCCAGTCGGCGGCGAAGCCCTCTGAGGCGCGGGCGAGGATCGAGACGTCGGCGCCGACGAGGACGAACGAGGCGCCCGCTTCGACGTACGCGCGGGCGACGGCCGGATCGAAGGCGTTGACCCCGACCGGCTTCCCCGCGGCGCGGACGGCGTCGACCGTGCGGCGCACCGCGGCGACGACGTCGGGATGCGTCTGCTGTCCGAGGAGCCCCATCGAGGCGGCGAGATCGGACGGGCCGACGAACACGCCGTCGACGCCGTCCACCGCGGCGATCTCGGATGCCGCGTCGACCGCCTCGGCGGTCTCGATCTGCACGAACAGCGACGTGTGGCGGTCGGCATCCTGCAGGTAGTCCTCGACCCGGTTCCAGCGCGCGGAGCGTGCCAGGGCGGAGCCCACGCCTCGGCGACCGCGGGGCGGATACCGGACGGCGGCGACCGCCTCCTCGGCCTCGGCGGCCGACGACACCATCGGCACGAGGATGTTCTGCGCCCCGAGGTCGAGGACCTGCTTGATGGTGACGACGTCGCCGATCGGCACACGGACGACGGGCGTCGCCGGGTAGGCCGCCACAGCCTGCAGCTGCGCGAGCGTCGACTCCAGTCCGTTGGGCGAGTGCTCCATGTCGATCAGCAGCCAGTCGATGCCCGAGCCCGCGAGGATCTCGGTCACGAGCGCCGACCCCGCGCAGGCCCACAGGCCCGCGAGCGGACGGGCGCCGGCCTCCCCGGAGGCGGCGGCGAGGCGGTCGCGGAAGGTGTCGTTCAGAGGAAGCGGCATGAGATGGTCCCCATCGGTCCGTAGTCGCACAGCACCTCGTCGCCCCGCGTGACCCACACGGGCCGGGTGAACGAGCCGGCGAGGATGATCTCGCCCGCCTCGAGTCTGTCACCGTGCTGATGCATCTTGTCGGCGAGCCACGCGACCCCCGTCGCCGGGTGTCCGAGGACGCCCGCGGCGACGCCCGTCTCCTCGACGGCGCCGTTCACGCGCAGCACGCCCGGCACCCACGGGAGGTCGACCTCGTCGACGCCGCGGCGCGTGTCGCCGAGGACCATCGCCCCGTACGCGGCGTTGTCGCTGATCGTGTCGACGATCGTCCGCCCCTCGAGCTCGATGTGCGAGTTCAGGATCTCGAGCGCAGGCACGACGTAGTCGGTGGCGCGGAGGGCGTCCTCGAGCGTGACGTCGGGGCCTTCGAGCGGCTCCTTGAGCACGAAGGCGAGCTCCACCTCGACGCGGACGTTCGAGAAGTGATCGACGGGGATGCCGTCGCCGCTGCGATAGACGGTGTCATCGAACATGACGCCGTAGTCGGGCTCGGTGATCCCGGTCGCCTGCTGCATCGCACGCGAGGTGAGGCCGATCTTCCGCCCGACGAGCCGGCGGCCCGACGCGATCATCCGGTCGCGCCAGACGCCCTGGATCGCGTACGAGTCCTCGACGGTCGCCTCGGGATGCCGGGCGGTGATGCGCGGGATCACCCCGTGGGTGCGGTCGGCCTCGGCGAGCTCCGCCGCGAGCGCCGCGATCACGTCGGGATGTAGCATCCGATCTCCTTCGTTCCTCGAGGCGTTTCGTCTCGGTCGCTTCGCTCCCTCGCTCAACGACCGGTCGTTGAGCGAGCGAAGCGAGACGAAACGCCGTCTCCTTCGCTACAGCTGGTGACCGAGCTTGTACTCGCCCTGCTTGTACTCGGGCATCGAGTCCTCGCCCGGGCGGGTGTACGAGAACCCGTCCGCGCCGATCGTCACCGCCATCTCGGACGAGTCGGTGCGTGCCACGACCGGCTGCGGGTTGCCGTCGAGGTCGAGCACGAGGGAGGCCTCGGTGTACCAGGAGGGGACGACGGGGTTCCCCCACCAGTCGCGGCGCTGGTTGTCGTGGACGTCCCACGTGACGACCGGGTTGTCGGGGTCTCCCGTGTAGTAGTCCTGCGTGTAGATCTCCACGCGATGCCCGTCGGGGTCGCGGAGGTACAGGTAGAAGGCGTTCGAGACGCCGTGTCGGCCGGGGCCGCGCTCGATGGCATCCGAGCGGCGGAGGGCGCCCAGCTTGTCGCAGATCGCGAGGATGTTGTGCTTCTCGTGGGTGGCGAACGCGACGTGGTGCATCCGCGGGCCGTCACCGCCGGTCATGGCGGTGTCGTGCACGGTGGGCTTGCGGCGCATCCACGCGGCGTAGACCGTTCCCTGCTCGTCCTGGATGTCCTCGGTGACGCGGAAGCCGAGCGACTGCATGAAGTTCACCGCGCGCGGCACGTCGGGGGTCACCTGGTTGAAGTGGTCGAGGCGCACGAGCTCGCCGGGCGTGTGGAGGTAGTACCGCCACGACAAGCGCTCGACGTGCTCGGTCTGGAAGAAGAACTCGTACGGGAAGCCGAGCGGGTCGGTCACGCGGACCGCGTCGCCGATGCCCTTCACGAACCCGTCCGCGCGCCGCTCGACGCGGCATCCGAGCTCCTCGTAGAAGGCGACCGCCTTGTCGAGATCGTCGGCGGAGCGCACCCGGTACGAGAATGCGGCGACGGCAGCCACGGCCCCCTGCCGGAGCACGAGGTTGTGGTGGATGAACTCCTCGGTCGAGCGGAGGTAGATCGTCTCGGCATCCTCCTCGGTCACGTACAGGCCGAGGACGTCGACGTAGAACACGCGGGAGGCCGCGAGGTCGGTGACGACGAGCTCCATGTAGGCGCAGCGGAGGATGTCGGGGGCCGGCGCCGACGGGGTGGGGATCGGATTGTCGGAGCGGATCGGCGCCTCCTGGCTCACGTAGTAGCCCGAAGAGGTCAGCGTCATCTCGTCGCGGTGGGTCATGTCAGCGTCCTTGCGTACTTTGCTTACTTGGCTTACTTGCCGAAAGTGGGGTTGTGGACCTCGCCGAGCGTGATGTGCACGGCCTGCTGGTCGGTGTAGAAGTCGATCGAGCGGTAGCCGCCCTCGTGCCCGAGGCCCGACGCCTTGACGCCGCCGAAGGGCGTCCGGAGGTCGCGCACGTTGTTGGAGTTCAGCCACACCATGCCGGCGTCGACCGCCTGTGAGAAGTTGTGCGCACGCTTCAGGTCGTTGGTCCACACGTAGGCGGCGAGCCCGTACTTGGTGTCGTTCGCGAGCGCGAGGGCTTCGTCGTCGGTGTCGAACGGGGTGATCGCGACGACCGGACCGAAGATCTCCTCCTGGAAGATCCGGGCGTCCGGGGCGACGTCGGCGAACACGGTCGGCGCCACGAAGTTGCCGAACGCGAAGCCGTCCGGCTGCCCGCCGCCGGCGACGAGGCGACCTTCGGTCTTGCCGATCTCGACGTAGCTCATGACCTTCGCGAAGTGCTCGGGGTGCACGAGCGCGCCGACCTCGGTCGCGGGATCGTGCGGGTAGCCGACCTTCACGCGCTGCGCCTGCGCCGCGTAGCGCTCGACGAACTCGTCGTAGACCTCTCGCTGCACGAGGATGCGGCTCCCGGCGGTGCAGCGCTCGCCGTTCAGCGAGAAGACGCCGAAGATCGTCGCGTCGACGGCCGCCTCGAGGTCGGCGTCGGCGAAGACGATGGCGGGCGACTTCCCGCCGAGCTCCATCGACAGTCCCTTGAGGTACGGTGCCGCATTCGCGAAGATCAGCTGCCCCGTGCTGCTCTCGCCCGTGAACGAGATGAGGGGCACGTCGGGGTGCTTCACGAGGGCGTCGCCGGCATCCTCGCCGAGGCCGTTGACGAGGTTGAAGACGCCCTGGGGGAGACCCGCCTCCTCGAAGATCTCGGCCCAGAGGGATGCCGACAGCGGGGTGAACTCGGCGGGCTTCAAGACGACGGTGTTCCCCGTCGCGAGTGCCGGGCCGAGCTTCCACGACTCGAGCATGAACGGAGTGTTCCAGGGTGTGATGAGCCCGGCGACGCCGATCGGCTTGCGGTTCACGTAGTTGATCTGCCGGCCGGGCACCTTGAAGGTGTCATCGGACTGGGCGACGATCAGGTCGGCGAAGAAGCGGAAGTTCTCGGCCGCGCGCCGAGCCTGGCCGAGCGCCTGCGTGATGGGCAGCCCCGAGTCGAAGGACTCGAGCTCCGCGAGCCGTGCATCGCGGGACTCGACGATGTCGGCGATCCGGTGGAGGACGCGCGAGCGCTCGCGGGGGAGCATCCGGGGCCAGGGGCCCTCGGTGAAGGCTCGGCGCGCGGCGGCGACGGCGCGGTCGATGTCGGCCTTCTTGCCGGCGGCGGCCTGCACGTAGGTCTCGTTCGAGACCGGCTCGAGCACGTCGAACGTGTCGCCGTCGAGCGAGTCGACGAAGGCGCCGTCGATGTAGTGCTGGATGCGGCTCGGCAGATCGGCCGGCACGTGGCGGGTGTCGAGAGCGGGGGTGCTCATGTGGTGCTCCTTGTGGTGGCGGGAGTCAGGACGGTCGTGTGGGGGATCAGAAGGCCGGGAGTCCGAGCGCTTCGTCGGGGTGCTCGTGGATCATGTAGGCGTCGAGGGTCGCCGAGCGGTGGCGGCGGGCCGCCTTCTCGATCTCGCCCAGCGGTGCGCCCTGCTCGATGAGGCGGACGATGTTCTCGTGCTCGTGCACCGACTCCTGCGCGCGACCGGGGACGAAGCTGAAGGTCGAGTCGCGGAGGTTGCCGAGGCGCGCCCATTCGGCTTCGACGAGCTCCAGCATCCGCGGGTTCGGGCACTTGCCGAACAGGGTCGCGTGGAACTCCTGGTTGAGCCGGGTGAAGGCGTGCGGATCGAAGTGCTCGAGCGTCTCGATCATGAGCGCGTTGATGCGCCGCGCGGCGTGGATGTCGTCGGCCGTGAGGCGTCGCGCGGCGAGTGCCGTCGCGGTGCCCTCGAGGATGCTGAGGGCCTGCATGCTGTAGCGGTACTGCGTGTCGTCGACCATCGAGACGCGGGCGCCGACGTTGCGCTCGAACGTCACGAGTCCCTCGGCCTCGAGCTGCCGGATCGCCTCGCGCACGGGTACGACGCTCATGTCGAGGTCGCTCGCGATCGAGCCCAGCACGAGGCGGTACCCCGGCGTGAACACCTGGCTCGCGATGCGCTCCTTGATCCAGTGGTACGCCACCTGGGACTTGCTCTGACCGGTCTCCGGTCCCTGAGCCTGTCGAAGGGTCATGAGAGCTTCCTCTCGGCCTCGTAACGCGCGCGCCAGGCGGCGTTCATGGGGAACAGTCCGTCGACCGGGTGCCCCTCGGCGACGCGAGCGGCGATCCAGGCGTCCTCGTCCTCCTGCGCCAGCGCGGCGTCGGCGACCTCCTCGGCGATCCCCGGCGGCACGACGATCACGCCGTCGGCGTCGCCGACGATGATGTCGCCCGGCTGCACGGTCGTGCCGCCGCAGGCGATCGTGAGGTCGTGGTCCCAGGGCACGTGCTTGCGGCCGAGGACGGCGGGATGGGCCCCGGCGGTGTAGACCGGAATGCCGACGGCGGTCACGGCATCCGCGTCGCGCACGCCCCCGTCGGTGACGATGCCGGCCGCTCCGCGGGCGTGGGCGCGGATTGCGAGGATGTCGCCGAGCGTGCCGGAGCCCACCTCGCCGCGGGCTTCGATCACGAGCACCTCGCCGGCATCCACGGCGTCGAAGGCGCGCTTCTGGGCGTTGTAGCCGCCGCCGTGGCTGTCGAAGAGGTCCTCGCGGTTCGGAACGAAGCGAAGCGTCCGGGCGGTGCCGACGAGCTTCGCCGTCGGGTGGAGGGGGCGGACGCCGTCGATCGTGACGTTGTTCAGCCCGCGCTTGCGCAGCTGCTG
>Ga0160447_100774_pt1 | contig 13829 bp, 14 predicted proteins | sample HID1973K_E1MG_FD_108222 | JGI IMG/M metagenome (GOLD analysis project Ga0160447, IMG submission 108222) | Enriched mosquito-associated microbial communities from UW Madison campus, WI, USA - HID1973K_E1 MG | ecosystem: Host-associated > Arthropoda: Insects > Digestive system > Unclassified ...
AGCACGCTCATTGCGCCCGGCGAGACCGAGCCGATGAACGACGCCGCGGCCATCCGCGAGCGCTTCGAAAAGCAGATCGGCGGCGTCATCGACGCCGGCGCCTGCCCGTCGCAGCCCAGCACCGTCGTCGACCTGGTGCCGATGGGCACCGGGGGAGACCCGGTGGTGGTGCGGCTGGGCCGCGGGCCGCTGGCGCCGCTGGGGCTGTAGACGCCGCCGGCGCCCAAGCGTGCCTTAAGCACGGTCTGAGACAATCAGCCGGTGGACTTCAATCAACTCATCCAGACCGTTCTCATCTATGCGCTGCCGGTGGTGTTCGCCATCACCGTGCACGAGGCGGCCCACGGCTACGTGGCACGCTACCTGGGCGACAACACCGCCGCCGCGCTCGGGCGGGTGACGCTCAACCCCATCAAGCACATCGACCCGCTCGGCACCATCGCGATGCCGATCCTGTTGTACTTCGCCACCTCCGGCGCCTTCCTGTTCGGCTATGCCAAGCCGGTGCCGGTCAACTTCGGGCGGCTGCGCCACCCCAAGCGCGACATGGTGTGGGTGGCGCTGGCCGGCCCGGTGTCGAACTTCATCCAGGCCATTGCCTGGGCGCTGCTGCTGATCGGGCTGGTGGCCTTCGGCGTGAGCGAGCCCTTCTTCATCAAGATGTGCCAGGGCGGCGTGCTGGTCAACCTGGTGATGTGGGCCTTCAACCTGTTTCCGCTGCCGCCGCTCGACGGCGGCCGCGTGCTGGCCGGCCTGCTGCCGCGCGGCAAGGCGCAGATGCTGCTGGCGCGCATCGAGCCCTACGGCTTCTTCATCGTCATGGGCCTGGTGATTGCCGGCGTGGTCGGCAAGCTGTGGCTGCAGCCGCTGATGAACTTCGGCTACGACGCCATCAACCTGCTGATCACCCCGTTCGCCGCGCTGTTGCGCTGAAGAACACCCCCACCCCCTCCCCTTCGCTCGTCCGACTCCGACATGGCCGCGTCTCCTTCCATCACCCGCTATCTCACCGGCATCACCACCACCGGCACGCCGCACCTGGGCAACTACGTCGGCTCGGTGCGTCCCTCGGTGGCGGCCAGCCGCCGCGATGACGTCCAGAGCTTCTACTTCCTGGCCGACTACCACGCGCTCATCAAGTGCGACGAACCGGCGCGCATCCAGCGCTCGACGCTTGAGATTGCCGCCACCTGGCTGGCCTGCGGGCTCGACCCGGAGCGCGTCACCTTCTACCGCCAGTCCGACATTCCCGAGATTCCGGAGCTGACCTGGCTGCTCACCTGCGTCAGCGCCAAGGGCATGCTCAACCGCGCCCATGCGTACAAGGCGGCGGTGGACAAGAACGTGGCGCGCGGCGAAGACCCGGACGGCGACGTCAGCGCGGGCCTGTTCATGTACCCGGTGCTGATGGCCGCCGACATCGTCATGTTCAACGCCCACAAGGTGCCGGTGGGGCGCGACCAGGCGCAGCACCTGGAAATGACGCGTGACGTGGCGCAACGCTTCAATCACCTGTACGGCGAGCACTTCACGCTGCCTGAGGCCGAGATCGACGATGCAGTGGCCCTGCTGCCCGGCCTGGACGGGCGCAAGATGAGCAAGAGCTACGACAACACCATCCCGCTGTTCACGCCGCGGGCGCAGCTGCAAAAGCTCATCGCCGGCATCGTCACCGACTCGCGCGCGCCGGGCGAGCCCAAGGATACCGAGGGCTCGGCCCTGTTCCAGATCTACCAGGCCTTCGCCAGCGCCGAGGAAACCGAGGCGCTGCGCCGTGCGTTCGCCGAAGGCATTGCCTGGGGCGACGCCAAGCAGATGCTGTTCGAGCGCATCGACCGCGAGATCGCGCCGCTGCGCGCGCGCTACGACAGCCTGATGGCCGACCCGGCGCAGATCGAGCGCATCCTGCTGGCCGGCGCCGAGAAGGCGCGCACCCTGTCGCGCCCGTTCATGGGGCGACTGCGCCACGCCGTGGGCCTGCGCACCCTGGCCGAAGGCACGGGCGGCGGCAAGGCAGCGCAGCCGTCGAAGGCGAAGAGCGCTTCGAAAATGGGTTTCAAGCAATATCGCGAGCGCGATGGCCTGTTCTACTTCAAGCTGCTGGATGAAAGAGGAAGTACTCTTTTGCAGAGTCTTGGTTTCAAAAGTCCACAAGATGCGGGCCGCGTTATTGGCGCCATGCAACATTTTCCTGATGATTTTGTGAATTCTTTCGCAGATCAGCTGGAACCCGTCGACAATCAAACCGCCCTCGCCGCCGCCAAGGTGCTAAAGACACTGTCCCAGGCAGATGGCGAGTCGTGAGGGAGTGACTAAGAACAACCGGTGTCCTGCGCCCTGTGGGGACAACGAGAGACACCGGTGACCACCAAGACTGAATCGCAATGAGTATCTACGTTATCGACGACCACCCCCTGATGCGCGACGCCATCGTCATGGTGCTGCGCCGACTCCGGCCCGCCGAAAACATCGTCGAACTCGAACGCCTGGACCGGCTGCCCGCCGCGGTGCGCCAGCACGGCACGCCCGACCTGTTCTGCCTCGACCTGAAGCTGCCCGACACCACCGGCGTGTCCGGCGTGGTGTCGGTCAAGACCGGCTATCCGGGCGTGCCCGTGGCGGTGTATTCCGCTTCGCCGGCGGCCGACATGGAAGAAGCCTGTGTCGAGGCCGGCGCCGACATCTACATCGAGAAGTCGGCCGGCTCCTCCGAACTGACGGCTGCCCTGCGCGGCCTGCTGTCGGCCGATGACGAACGCGAAGAGGCGACGCTGGCGACCCCGGGCAAGCTGTCGAAGCGCCAGACGCAACTCATCGCCATGCTCGACAAGGGCATGAGCAACCGCGAGATCGCCACGCAACTGGAGATCAGCGAGCACACCGTGAAGGTGCACCTGTGGCGCCTGTTCCGCCGCCTGGGCGTGAAGAGCCGCACCCAGGCGCTGCACCACGCGCGCAGCCACGGCCTGCTGTCGACCGCCAGCTGAGCGGCGGCCACCGGCCGATCTGACGAGACCCCGCCACGGCGGGGTTTTTTCTTGCGGCTGCGACGCATTGCCTGGCGCGAGCCGACGTGCCATCCTCCGGCCACAGGATCGCCAGCAAGGATTCGAAGCGACAGGACTCGCCCCCGCGACATGAACGGACCCGACCCCACGAACCCCCACCCCATGGACGGCTTCCCGCAGGTGTGCTTCATCAAGAACACCGTGCGCAATCCGAACATCGTCGTTGGCGACTACACCTACTACGACGACCCGGAGGATTCGGAGAACTTCGAGCGCAATGTCCTTTATCACTACCCGTTCATCGGCGACAAGCTGATCATCGGCAAGTTCTGCGCCCTGGCCCGCGGCACCCGATTCATCATGAACGGGGCGAACCACAAGATGTCGGGCCTGTCGACCTATCCGTTCCAGATCTTCGGCCACGGCTGGGAGCAGGTCATGCCCAGGCCTGGCGACCTGCCCTACAAGGGCGACACCGTCGTCGGCAACGACGTCTGGGTCGGCTATGACGTTCTGATCATGCCGGGCGTGCGCATCGGCGACGGCGCCATCGTCTCGGCGCGCTCCGTGGTCGTCCAGGATGTGCCGCCCTACACGGTCGTCGGCGGCAATCCGGCCCGGCCGATCAAGCAGCGCTTTTCAGCCGACGTCGTGCAGGCACTGCAAACGCTCGCCTGGTGGGACTGGCCGATCGACAAGATCACGCGACATCTGCACACCATCGTCTCGGGTGACGTCGCGGCGCTGCAAGCCAGCGCCCTGCGGCCGTGACGCCGTGCGTGCACGCCGCACAATGCCGCCATGGATGCCCTGAAGACCCTCGCCCTCTTCATGTTGACCGCGCTGGCGGAGATCGTCGGCTGCTACCTGCCCTTTCTCGTGCTCAAGGAGAACCGCACGGCGTGGCTGCTGGTTCCTGCCGCGGCGAGCCTGGCGCTGTTCGCCTGGCTGCTGTCACTGCACCCGACGGCGGCGGGCCGCGTGTATGCCGCCTACGGCGGCGTCTACATCTCGGTCGCCATCCTCTGGCTGTGGGCGGTGGACCGCATCACGCCGTCGACCAGCGATGTGGTAGGCGTGGCGGTCAGCCTGCTGGGCATGGCCATCATCATGTTCGGGCCGCGCCAGGCGGCCTGAGCGCAGCGCGCCTCAGCCCACCGCGCCCGAGATGCGCGTCTGCGCACGAGCCTCGTCGGCGTCGTGCAGCGCCACGCGGAACACGCTGCCGCGGCCCAGGCGCGAGCGCACGCTCACCGGATGGCCAAGCGCATGCGACAGGCGGGCCACGATGGCCAGGCCCAGGCCGAAGCCGTCCGACGTGCCGGCATGGTCGGCCACCTTGAAGAACTCCAGGAAGACGTCGCGCAGATGCTCGCGGGCGATGCCGATGCCGGTGTCCCACACCTCCACGCGCAGCCCGTCGCGGGTCTGGCGCGACGCCAGCAGCACGCCGCCCTCGGGCGTGTACTTGATGGCGTTGGCGATCAGGTTGCCGATCATGCGGCGCACCCGGATCGGGTCGGTCAGCACCGTGCCCGGACAGCTGTGCACCCGGAAGCTCAGGCCCTTGGCCTCGGCCACCGGGCGGTACTGCAGCTCCAGGTCGTGCAGCAGCTGCTGCACGTCCACGCGCTCGATGTGCAGCCGCACCTGGCCCGAGTCGATGCGTGCCAGGTCGAACAGCGAGTCGAACAGGGCGTTCACCGCATGCGTGGCGCGCACGATCTTGGGCGCGATCTCCTGCACCAGTTCCGGCTCGTTGCGCAGCCAGTCGGCATAGAGCGACAGCGCCAGCACCGGCTGGCGCATGTCGTGCGCGGCACTGGCCAGGAAGCGGTTCTTCATCGCCACCGCCGACACCGCCGCCTGGCGCTGCTGCGTCAGCGAGTTGATCAGGATGTGGTTGTGATAGAGCAGCTCGAAGCTGTTGCGTGCCGTCTCGTGGATGCGCCGGCCGGCGCGCAGCAGCATCCACCAATGCAGGAGCGGCAGCGCCAGGAAGCCGTAGTTGAAGTGCGGCTTGTCCAGGTCCATCTGCAGCGCGCGCAGCAGCACGCCGGCCAGCATGGTGACGAACAGCGTGTTGACATAGCGGTGCAGCAGCGGCGGATGCAGCGCCAGCCCGTTGAGCGGGAAGGTGGCGACACCGGCGACGATCAGCCAGCTCATGAACTGGTTGATGAGCGGGGTGCGCTCGAAGAAGATCAGGACCGACAGGCCCCAGACGAAGGCGCTGGCGCTCCACAGCACGTGGTAACGCGCCATGAACAGCTGCTGCGCGGCCGAGTCGCGCGGCGCGTACTGCGTGGCGTAGACGCGCTCGCCCCACACGCGCAGCGCGGTGGCGGCCGCGCCCAGCGCCAGCCAGACCAGCAACTGCCAGGTCGGCACATGGCCCCAGGCCAGGCCGACCATCGCGGGCATGAGCGCCGCGGCCAGCAGGTAGGAGCCGCGCGCCGCGCGCATCAGGCTGCGGATGAGTTCGCCCCGCACCCACGGCTCGGCCTCGTCCACCGTGACCGGCGCCGGCGTCAGGCTGGCAAAAGACGAATTCCCCAGGCCCGCGAAGGCCGAACTGCCGCGCATTTCAGCTGCCACTTGCACCGCCCGTCGTGGCCGCCGCGGCGGCCCTGGTCTTCCACGCCTGCTCGTCCATCACCAGGCGAAAGCCCAGGTGCGACATGCTGGTGTACGGGTCGGTACCGCGCCGCGCACTGGGCCGGTAGCTCATGCAGTAGTCCTCGTTGCACAGGAAGGAGCCGCCGCGCGTCACGCGCTTGGGCGCATTGACGGGCACGCCCGGCTCGGTCGGATCGAAGCTGTCGCCTGGCCCCTGCGGGTTCTGGTCGATGACGCCGGCCAGGCGCTTGGCCTCGCGCGCGAACTGGTCGGCGCGGTACCAGTCGGCCACCCACTGCCAGGCATTGCCGGTCATGTCGAGCAGGCCGTAGCCATTGGCCGGGAAGCTGCCGACCGGGCTGGTGCCGATGGCGCCGCCGGCCTTGGCACTCACCACCGGGAAGGGCCGCACCTGCTGGCCCTGCCAGACATTGGCCATCTGCTTGCGCTCGGGCGCGAATTCGTTGCCCCACACGTAGGTGGCCTGGTCCAGGCCGCCGCGCGCCGCATATTCCCATTCGGCCTCGGTCGGCAGGCGCTTGCCGGCCCACTTCGCATAGGCCTGCGCATCGGCGTAGCTGACCTGCACCACCGGATGGTCGTCCTTGCCGTCGATGCTGCTGGCCGGGCCGCCCGGGTGGCGCCAGTCCGCGCCCGGCACATAGCGCCACCAGCGCGAGAAATCGCTGTAGTCGACCACCGCCGGCGTGCCCACGAACACCATGGCGCCGGCGACCAGCGCGCTGTCCGGCGGCTTCGGCGTGCCCGGCGGCAATTGCGGCTCCAGCGTTTCCCAGTCGGGCGGCAGTTCGGCCGTGGTCTTGTAGCCCGTGGCATCGACGAAGCGCCGGAACTCGGCATTCGTCACGTGGTGACGGTCCATCCAGAAGCCGTTGACCCGCACCGGATGGGCGGGCTTTTCGTTGGCCAGCGCGAGCTTGCTTTCGCTGCCCATCTGGAACTGCCCGCCGCCGATCCAGACCATCCCGGCCGGCCCGGACCGGCCGTCGCCGGTCACGACCTTCGGCGCGGCCGGGCTGGCGGTGAGCCAGGTCACGCCGCCGTAGCCAGCCGCCGCACATGCCAGCACCACCAGCCCCAGCCACCAGCCGCGGCGCGAGGCATGGGCCTGCGTCGCCATCGGCGCTGGCGCCGGGCCCGCGGCCGTCCGGGCGCCCGGATTTGCGCTGGGTGAGTGCTTGCGTCTGCTCATGTCACGCACTGTATCAAGAGCGCGCCACTCAGGTGACATTTGCATGCGTACGGGGCGTCATGCCTCATTCCTGCGCCGACTCCAACGCAAACAGGGGCACCTCGCAGCGGCGGCTCAGCCACACGCCGCCGCCCATTTCGCGGAAGTGGCGCGACAGGCCGCGCCGGTAGACCTCGGCGTGGTGCCGGAACAACTGTGAATCGGTCAGGTCCTCGTCCACCACGCCGCGCTCGTAGTCTTCGCGCGCCACCACCTCGACGTAGGCGGCGCCCTGGCTCAGCGCGCCCAGGTTGGCCAGCGCGCGCTTGAGGTCCGCCGGATTCAGGTAGGCCAGCACGCCCTGGCAGATCACCAGGTCGAACGGCTGCGCCGGGCGGTAGTCCACCACCGATGCGCATTCCCAGCCATAGCGCCGGCACAGGTACTCGCTCACCTCCACGCCGTGATAGCTGGCCTGCGGGAACTGCCGCGCGAGGATGTCGCGCCACAGCCCGATGCCGCAGCCGATGTCCAGCACCCGGTGCACCGGCACGCGCAGGTATTTCAGATAGGCCCCGACGAAGTCGCCGAGCCGCTCGACGTGCCGCGGGTCGGACACCCGGGTCTTCTGGTCGAAATAGAAGCGCTGGTAGTACTCGGCGTCGAAGACGGCGGCGTCGACCGATTTCATGGGCAATCCTTCGTTTCTGTGCATCGCCCCCCGGGCGCCGTGCGGCGCGCGCTGTGGCAAGCTCGGCCCCTATGCTGCCCTATCCGACGCGGGCGTCCGCTGCCGTCCGCCATTTCGCATCCGCGCGCCGGCGCCTGCTGCTCGGCGGTGCCGGTGCCGCCCTGGCCGCCACCGGCGCGCTGCCACGCACCGCGCGCGCCGGCTTCAATTTCTTCCTGAACGAATTCACCGCCACGCGCGAGGAACTGCAGGCGGAAATCGCCAAGCGCTTTCCGCTGACCGAACGCTACGCCGAGGTCTTCAGCGTGACGCTGCGCGAGCCCCGGCTGGCGCTGGATGGCCAGGCCGGCCGCGCCACGCTGGCAGCCCGCCTGACGATCTCCAGCCCCCTGCTGTCGCCGTCCGACGTGCCGGGCCGGGTGGCGGTGAGCAGTGCCTTGCGCTGGGACGCCCAGGGCCTGGCGGTGCGGCTGCAGGACCCGCGCGCGGAACAGGTCGAGCTCGAGGGCGTGCACGGGCGCGATGCGCAGCAACTGCAACGCATCGGCGCGGTGGTGGCCCAGCAACTGCTGCAAGGCTACGCGCTGCGCACCTTCAAGCCAGAGGAACTGCGCTTCGGCATCAAGACCTACGAGGTGCAGTCGATCAGCATCGGCGACGACGCGATCAAGGTCGCGCTCAAGTAGCGTGTGGCAAGCTTCGCCCCCATGCCAACTCCACTGCTGCTGTCTCCTTCCGTTCGCCGCGCCGCCGCGCTGGCCGCCATCGCCGGCCTGTGGACGTTGCTCACCGCCTACGCGCAGGCCTTCGACCTGCAGGCGCACCGCGGCGGACGCGGGCTGGCCCCCGAGAACACCCTCGCCGCGTTCAGCCAGGCCATGGCGCTGGGCGTCGATACGCTGGAGCTGGACGTCGGCCTCTCGGCCGACGGCGTGGTCGTCATTTCGCACGACACGGCCCTCAACCCGGAGCACACCCGTGACGCCCAGGGCGACTGGCTGCGTTTGCCCGGCCCGCTGCTGCACGACATGACGCTGGCGCAGATGCAGCGCTACGACATCGGCCGGCTGCGGCCCGATTCCGCCTATGGCCGCCAGTTCGCCAGCCAGCGCCCCGTCGACGGACAGCACATCCCGACACTGGCGGCCCTGTTCGCCGAGGCCAAGCGCATGGATGCCAGCCGGGTGCGCTTCAACATCGAGACCAAGACCGACCCCACCCGCCCGGACGACACCGCAGCGCCCGATGCGATGGTCGACGCCCTGCTGCGCGAGATCGAGCGCGCCGGCATGGCCCAGCGCGTGACCATCCAGAGCTTCGACTGGCGCACCCTGGCCCGCGTCGCCGAGCGGGCCCCCACGATGCCGCGCGCCTACCTCAGCAGCCAACGCACGCTGGCCGACCCGCGCTGGACACAGGGCCTGGCGCTGGAGCGGATCGGCAGCGCTCCGCAGCTGGTGAAGGCGGCGGCGGGCGCGTCGGAAGCCGCCCCGCTGACCTGGTCGCCGGCCTTCAAGGAACTGACGGCGCAACAGGTCGGGCAGGCGCATGCGCTCGGGCTGAAGGTGCTGCCCTGGACGGTGAACCAGCGCGCCGACATGGCGCGCCTGATGGACATGGGCGTGGATGGCATCATCACCGACTACCCCGACGTGCTGCGCGAACTGATGAACGAACGCGGCATGGCCCTGCCGCCCGCCTTCCCATGACCGACACCTGCGCTCCCGCCGCTGCCACGCAATGCCAGGCGCTGGCCGACGCCCTGCAGGCCCTGCGCACCGGCCAGGGCTCGGTGCAAGCGCTGGCCGACGCCGCCGGACACGCCCAAGCCTTGCGCGCCGCATTGCCCGCACGCTTCGGCACGGTGCTCGACGACCTGCTCGACCGGCTCGCCACCAGCGCGCTGTTCGGCGAGGAGAGCTGCTCCTTCAGCCAGAAGGACCTGCTGGACGGCCTGCAGGACTGGCTCGCGCATGCGCAGGCGCGGCTGCGCCAGGGACCGGCCGCCCGCTGATTCCGGCCGCCCGGGCCGCCCCGGAAGGGCGCCACCCGGCCCGCATAATCGCCCGCCATGCCTTCCGAATCCCCCTTCCCGACCGGCGCCGGAGCCGGCGCCATCACCGACGTCGGCGGCATCGAAGTCGGCCATTTCAGCGACAGCCGGCGCCCCACCGGCTGCACCGTGGTGCTGGCGCGCGACGGCGCGGTGGCCGGGGTCGACGTGCGCGGCGCCGCGCCCGGCACCCGCGAGACCGACCTGCTCGAACCCGGCAACCTGGTCCAGCAGGTGCACGCGGTCATGCTGGCCGGCGGCAGCGCCTGGGGCCTGGCGGCGGCCGATGGCGCGGTGCGCTGGCTGGAAGCGCAGGGCGTGGGCCTGGACGTGCGCTACGGCCGCCTGCCGATCGTGCCGGCGGCCGTGCTGTTCGACCTGCCCGTGGGAGACGCCCGCATCCGCCCGGACGCCGACGCGGGCCACGCCGCCTGCCAGGCAGCGAGCGCCCAGGCGCCGGCCGAAGGCAACGTCGGCGCTGGCAGCGGCGCGCTGGTCGGCAAGCTGTTCGGCATCGACCGGGCCATGAAGGGCGGCATCGGCAGCGCATCGGTGCGCGTGGGCGAGCTGACCGTCGGCGCGCTGATCGCCTGCAATGCGCTGGGCGACGTGCTCGACCCCGACACCGGGCACCTGCTGGCGGGCGCGCGCACGGCCGACGGCCTGCAACTGCTCGACACCCGGCGCGCCCTGCTGCGCGGCGAGTTGTCCAGGCCCTTGCTGGCCGGCACCAACACCACGATCGGCGTGATCGCCACCAACGCGGCCTTGACCAAGGTGCAGGCCAACCGCCTGGCCACCGTCGGCCACGACGGACTGGCACGTGCCATCAACCCGGTGCACACGATGAGCGACGGCGACACCCTGTTCGCCCTGGCCACCGGCCGCGTGCCGGTGGCGCCCGACGCGCCGGGCATGACGCTGCTGGGCGTGATGGCGGCGGAAGCCGTGGCGCGCGCGACCGTGCGCGCGGTGCGGGCGGCACGCACGGTGCAGGTGGCAGGCGCCGACGGCACGCCGATGCGCTTTCCCTGCGCCGCCGACCTGGGCCTGGCCGGCAGCGCGCACCCATGATGCCCAAGACGCTGCGCCTCATCCTGCTGTCGATCCGCGACCTGCTGGTCTCGGCCGGCCCGGTGGTGCTGCTGGTGATCGGCCTGCTGGTGCTGGCCTACTGGTGGCTCGACCCGCAGCCGCCGCGCCGGGTGGTGCTGGCCAGCGGCGCGACCGGCAGCGCCTACGACAACTTCGCCCGGCGCTATGCCGAGGCGCTGAAGACCGACGGCATCGCGGTGGTGGAGAAGCGCTCCGACGGCTCGCTCGACGACCTGGAGCTGCTGCGGCGCGGCGAGGCCGACGTGGCCTTCGTGCGCGGCGGCAGCGCCGACCCGGTGGCCGATGAGGCCGCCGGACTCGTCTCGCTGGGTGCGCTGTTCTACGAGCCGCTGTGGATCTTCGTGCGCAAGGACCGGCTTGCACCCGGCAAGCCCCCGATCGCGCTGGCGCAGCTCAAGGGCATGCGCGTGAACGTGGACAAGCCCGGCAGCGGCGTGCCGCAACTGGTCGACCAGCTGCTGCAGGCCAACCATTTCGCCGAGGGCGCGGTGACCCTGTCGCACCTGGAGCCCGCCCCGGCCGCCGAGGCCCTCAAGGGCGGCATGCTCGACGCGATGGTGCTCGCCTCGGCGCCGCAATCGAAGGTGGTGCAGCAGCTGCTGCGCCGCTCCGACATCGCGCTGATGGACGTGCAGCAGGCCGAGGTCTACGTGCGGCGCTTCGGCTTCCTGTCGGCGGTGACCCTGCCGCGCGGCGTGGTCGATCTGGCGGCCGACCTGCCACCACGCGACGTGACGCTGCTGGCCGCCACCACCTCGCTGCTGGCGCGCGAGCAGACCCACCCGGCGCTGCGCCAGCTGTTCGCGCAGAACGCGCAGTCCATCCACAGTGCCGGTGGCTGGTTCAACCGGGCGCGTGACTTTCCCAACACCCGCACCAGCGAACTGCCGGTCAGCGTCGAGGGCGACCGCGCCATCAACGGCACGCCGCCGTTCTGGCAGCGCTACCTGCCGTTCTGGGCCAGCAACCTGTTCGAGCGCATGTGGCTGGTCATCGGCGGTTTGCTGGTGATGATGCTGCCGCTGTCGCGCGTGGTGCCCCCGCTGTACCAGTTCCGGGTACGCTCGCGCGTGTTCCGCTGGTATGCGCGCCTGCGCGACATCGAGCAGCGCGGCGAGCCCGGCGGCGCCGACCTGCCCGAGCACCAGCAGGAGCTGCTGGACGAACTCGATCTGCTGGAGCAACACGTCAACAAGGTGACCGTCCCCCTGTCCTACTCCGGCGAGCTGTACGAGCTGCGCGCGCACATTCGCGCGGCCCGCCAGCGCCTTCAGTTGCGACTGCCGCCACCATGACCGAGGCCGCCGCCGTCCCGCCATCCGCCGCCGCGCCCCTGCCCGCGGCGCCGGACGATGCGGCGCGCGGCCAACGCGAGCGGCGCCGCCTGCTGCGCTTCCTGCTGCGGCTGGGGCACCTGCTGCTGGCGACCGGCTCGCCGGTGCGGCTGGTCGAGACGACGCTGCAACGCGTGGCCGCGACGCACCGGATCGCCCAGTTCAACGTGCTGGCGCTGCCCACCGTCCTGTTCGTCAGCTTCGCGGAAGAAGACGACAAGACGCAGATGGAGTTCACGGTCGAGCAGGGCCTGGCGCTGCGCTTCGACCAGATCGAGGCCACCTTCGAGCTGACGCGCGATGCCGAACGCGCACCGCTCGACCCCACCGAGGGCTTGCGTCGCATCAACGCCATCCTGGCCATGCCGCCGCGGTACCGCTGGCAATGGGACCTGGCCGGGCACGTGCTGGCGACCATCGGCATTGCGCTGGTGCTGCGCCCGTCGATCGACCTGGTGGGTGTCACCGCCCTGTTCGGCCTGCTGGTGGGCGGACTGCGGCTGATGTCGCGCCAGCGCGGCGTGCTCTCGACGCTGCTGCCGATGCTGTCGGCCTTCGTGGTGGTCCTGGTGGCGCTGCTGGGCGCCCGGCACGGCTTGATGGAAACCAGCCCCACCTATGTGCTGGTTGCCGCCCTGCTCACCTTCCTGCCCGGCGGCGTGCTGGCCACGGCCACAGTCGACCTGGCCTACGGCGACGTCGTGTCGGGCGCGACGCGCTTCGTCTCCGGTCTGCTGCAACTGGTGTTCCTCATGCTCGGCATGCTCGCCGCCACCTCGATGGTCGGGCTGCCGCCGGAGCAGCTGCTGGTGCCGCCGGCGAATGACGCGCTGCGCACCTGGGCACCCTGGCTGGCGGCGCTGCTGTTCGGCGTGGGCCATTGGCTGCACTACTCGGCCACGCGCCGGGCACTGTTGTGGATGCTGGTCGTGCTGCTGATCGCGCAGATCGGCCAGCTCACGGGCAATGCCCTGTTCGGCGGCTACATGAGCGGCTTCGTGGCCGCGGTGCTGATCACGCCGGCGTCCTACATGATCCAGTACCGCCTGGGCGGACCGCCGTCGATGGTCACCTTCCTGCCAGCGTTGTGGATCCTGGTGCCCGGCTCGCTCGGGCTGATCGGCATGACCGAGCTGGCCGGCAGCAACCGTTCGGCCGGGCTGGAGAACTTCGTCACCACGCTCTTTTCAGTCGTCGCCATCGGCCTGGGCACGGTGGTGGGCACCGCCTTGTACAACCTGCTGTTCGACCCGGTGTTCGAGCGCGCCGGCAACATGGCGAACCTGATGCTGCGCTACCTGCGCCTGCGCCGCTGAGGCCGCGCCGCCCCGTCGGCGTGGGGTCTTGTCCTTCCCGGGACACGGCACCCCTTGCGAAGGCGGCACAATCGCCGCTGCCGCAGCGGGCCTTCCGCGCGGCAAAGCGTTCTCAGGGCGGGGTGAAACTCCCCACCGGCGGTAAAGGCGGCTTCGGCCGCACGAGCCCGCGAGCGCCCGTGCCTCGCCTGTCAAACAAGGCGGTGCGCGGGGTCAGCAGACCCGGTTGGATCCCGGGGCCGACGGTCACAGTCCGGATGAAAGAGAGCGCGTTTCCGCCGGCACGGCGCCACGGACTCCCCTGGAGTCGCGTGCGTGTCTCCTGTGGTTTCGTGCGCCCTGATTCAAGCCAACCTGCAACACAAGAGGTGCAGCATGAGTCAGATCAACGACCTTCCCCTTTCCGCCCTTGCGGCTGGCGAACCCGCCGGCCGCATCGCCTTTGTCCAGGCGTTGTGGCATCGCGACATCGTCGACCAGGCGCGCGACGCCTTTCTCGA
>Ga0160447_100775_pt1 | contig 13806 bp, 12 predicted proteins | sample HID1973K_E1MG_FD_108222 | JGI IMG/M metagenome (GOLD analysis project Ga0160447, IMG submission 108222) | Enriched mosquito-associated microbial communities from UW Madison campus, WI, USA - HID1973K_E1 MG | ecosystem: Host-associated > Arthropoda: Insects > Digestive system > Unclassified ...
AATAGATGTTGTAATCGTTGTCGTCGGCCCAGCCGATCAGCCACTTGCGCAGCTGCTGCGCGAAGTGCGGCGCGCGGCCGGGCCCCTCCGTCTGCCGCTCGAAGTCGATGCGCAGCGGGCGCTTTTTGAGCGCATCGAGCTTCGCGGCCTGCAGATGGCCGTACTTCACCATCTGCCCGAGCACGATGTTGCGCCGGTCGAGCGCGCGCTCGGGGTTGATCACCGGGTTGTAATAGCTGTTGCCCTTCAACATGCCGATGAGCGTCGCGCTTTCGAGCACGTCGAGCTGGCCCGCGGATTTGTCGAAGTAGGTGCGCGCGGCCATCTCGATGCCGTACGCGTTGTAGAGAAACGGCACCGTGTTCAGATAGGTTTCGAGGATCTCGTCCTTCGAATAGACCGCTTCGATCTTGAACGCGGTGATCGCTTCCTTCAGCTTGCGCGTGAGCGTCTGCGAGCGGCCGATTTCCTCGGGATACAGATTGCGCGCGAGCTGCTGCGTGAGCGTCGAGCCGCCTTGCCGGTCGCCCGAAAACGTGCGCAGCGCCGCGCCCGCCGTGCGCCTGAAATCGATCCCGTGATGCTGATAGAAACGCCGGTCTTCCGTCGAGATGAGCGCGTCGATCAACTGCGGCGAGACTTGCTTCAGGCTCACCCATTCACGATGCGTCGGCTTGAACTCGGCGAGCAGCTTGCCGTCGGCGGAATAGATCTGCGCGGGCTGGTCGACCTTGGCACGGCGGATATCGCGGATGCCGGGCGTAAACGGAATCAGCACCAGCACGTAAAGCAGAAAGAGCGCGGGCACGAGCAGCAGCGAGCGGGGCCGCAGATGCGGGCGCAGCCGCGGCGCGAGGCGAGCCAGAATCGCCTTGGTCAGGGCTTTGAAATCAGACGCGGTCACAACGAAGCGGGATGTCCAGACATGGAAAACCCTGAATCGTAGCGTAATTTTTCAGCAAGTCTTTCGCAAATGTGTGTTCGAGGCTACGCCGGCCGCGCGCCGGCGGATTCGCCGATCGGGAATGCCGTCGTCGAGAGCACCTCGCGCAGCACGACGAAGGTACGGATCTGCCGCACGCCGGGCAGATACAGCAGTTTCTCGGCGTGCAGACGGTTGAAGCTCTCGCTGTCGCGCGTGCGGATCAGCATGAAGAAGTCGAATTCGCCCGTCACGACATGGCATTCCATGCAGCCGGGCACCTTTTGCGCGGCCTTTTCGAATGCGTCGAAGGAATCGGGCGTCGAGCGGTCGAGGATCACGCCGATCAGCACGAGCATGCCGGCATCGAGCGCTTTCGGATTGAGCAAGGCGACCGTCGCGCGGATCAGCCCCGCTTCGCGCAGCCGCTCGACGCGCCGCAGACACGCGGGCGGGCTCAGATTGACCTTCTCCGCGAGCGCGACGTTCGAGATGGATGCATCGCGCTGAAGCTGACGCAGGATTGCGCGATCGACGCGATCGGTCTGGACGTCCGCGTGGCGCGCGTTCTGGACGGATGCGGTTTTTTTCATTGCTTTGAGAGGTCACAAAGAGAAATAAAAGTCGGTTCGAACGCCTTGACATGTGAAAACGTTAGGCCCAACGGATTTTTTTCGCAACCCGACCCAAAGCCGAAATCTCTACGATGGGGTCCATGTAGTCCCACCCTCACGAGGATGCCGATCATGAACCTGCAACGTTTTCCCCGTTATCCGCTCACCTTCGGACCGACGCCCATCCAGTCGCTCAAGCGCCTCTCCGCGCATCTCGGCGGCAAAGTCGAGCTCTACGCGAAACGCGAGGACTGCAACAGCGGCCTCGCGTTCGGCGGCAACAAGACGCGCAAGCTCGAATATCTGATTCCCGAAGCGATCGCCGAAGGCTGCGACACGCTCGTGTCGATCGGCGGCGTGCAGTCGAACCAGACGCGCCAGGTCGCGGCGGTGGCGGCGCATCTCGGCATGAAGTGCGTGCTCGTGCAGGAAAACTGGGTCAATTACTCCGATGCCGTCTATGACCGCGTCGGCAATATCCAGATGTCGCGGATGATGGGCGCGGACGTGCGCCTCGTCGCCGATGGCTTCGATATCGGCATTCGCAAAAGCTGGCAGGACGCGATGGACAGCGTGCGCGCGGCAGGCGGCAAGCCGTTTCCGGTGCCGGCGGGTTGCTCGGAGCATCCGCTGGGCGGGCTTGGTTTCGTCGGCTTCGCGGAGGAAGTGCGCGCGCAGGAAGCGGAACTGGGCTTCAAGTTCGACTACGTCGTGGTGTGCTCGGTGACGGGCAGCACGCAGGCGGGCATGGTCGTCGGCTTCGCGGCGGATGGGCGCGCGCGCCGCGTGATCGGCATCGATGCATCGGCGAAACCGCAGCAGACGCACGATCAGATTCTGCGCATCGCGAAGCACACGGCGGAACTCGTCGATCTCGGCCAGGACATCACGCGCGAGGACGTGATTCTCGACACGCGCTTCGGTGGCCCCGAATACGGCCTGCCGAACGAAGGCACGTTGGAGGCGATTCGTCTGTGCGCGCGACTCGAAGGCGTGCTGACCGATCCCGTCTACGAAGGCAAGTCGATGGACGGCATGATCCAGATGGTGCGCAACGGCGAATTCCCGGAAGGCTCGAAAGTGCTGTACGCGCATCTCGGCGGCGTGCCCGCGCTCAACGCGTACAGCTATCTGTTCCGCAACGGTTGAGGGGACTGGAACGCGTCGCGGAATGCGTGGAACAGCGCCGCGACGCGTGCCGACGTCTCCGCTTCGAAGACAGGCAGGCGCGCGCCGAGCATATGCGTGAGAATCGGCGGCGCGGGATTGTCCGGACGCAGGATCGTGAGAATCTGCGCGCGGAGGTCGTCGTCGCGTGCGATCGCCGCGGTGTCGCGGCCGAGCAGCGCAGCCCCGGCGATGTCCGGATCGTATTCGTGCCGTTCGAGCAGATCGGCCGCGTCGGAGTAGATGCGGTCGCGATTTCCGGCCTGCTCGTAATGCGCCATCAGAAAGAGCAAGTCGATCGCGTCCTTGCGATCGACCGCGTGACGGTCCTGCCAAGCGAGGATTTTCAGCATCGCCTGCGCGGGCAGCGACGCGACCGGCACCACCAGATCCTGCTCGACGCGCACGGGAATCGCCGCATCGAGCGCCTGCCGGAAGCCCGCGACGTTCATGTGCACGGAGCCATCGGGCGGCCACGCGATTTCGCCGCGCGCGTCCTCCACGCCGCCGAACGGCACGATATCGAGCCACGTGCGATCGCCCGTGGCGGGCGCGCTGTAATTCAGCCGATGCGCCGAGCCCTTCGGCGCCGTGAAATTGCCCGCTGCGAGCAACGCGCGGCGCAGCGCTTCGTGGCCCGTCCAGCCTTGAATCGAAATGCCGATGTCGACATCGGCGGTCGCGCGGGTCGCCGGAATGTCGTGGACGTGCGTGAGCAGGATGTCGCGCGCGCTCGCGCCGCCGACGAACCACGCGATGCGCGTCGCGTCGGACGCGGCGACGACTTCGCGCAGCATCGCGCAAATGGCGTCGCCGAGCGGCCGGTGGGGCAGGCGTTCAAGTGGCGAGATAGCGTTCATGCAGCATTCTGGCGGTTTCGAGATTGCGCGGGTCGCCGCTCGCGACGAGGTCGGCGTACACGAGCAGCGGCGCGACGACATTCGGCGGCAGTCCGTCGATGGGCGCGAGCGTGACGGGCGCGCGCAGGAACTCGACGTTTCCGGCCGGATCGGGCCGCAGCCGCGCCTTCACGATCCACTCGCGCGGCGCGGTTTCGGCGCAATAGGCGGTGACCGTCGCCGGTTTCAGATATTGCGTGAGTATCGCGGCGGCAGGCTCGCCGCCGAACTGGCACTGTCCGGGCAGATCGGGCGCATCGCGCCACCAGTCGTTCGACTCCGCGCGATACCGCCCGATGACGAGCGATTCGCGCAATTGCCGCGGATACAGCGTGACCCATTCGTCGATCAGGCGTTCTCTATCGGCGAATTGCAGGCCGCGGCCATCGGGCCGCTCGAACAGATCGCGATGATCGACTAGCGCGTGCACGGCGTTCTGCGCCGTACCATGACTGACGCCCGCGATTTTCGCGATGTCGCGATAACTTCGCTCCAAAAGCGAAGGCGTGACGAGCAGCGCGAGCGTGACGCGCAGCGTCGAGCGGGTCCAGGTTCGGGAGCGGGGCGCTTTGGCTTGCGCCACGCGCGGACGGCCCGAGACGATCACGATGCTGTCGCCTTCGATGAGGCGCGCATTGCCGGCGAGATCGAGCGCATCGACGTCGAGTTCGCGGCAGGCGCGGATCATGTCCGGCGAGAGATAGGTGGTGACGAGCGTGGGTTTCGTGCCGCTGTCGCGCCTGACGGCCGCGCTGAATGCGGACAACACGCCGATGCGGTCGATGTTTTCCCGCACTTGTACTGAGCGTTTGAAGCGCGCGCCACCGATGCGGAATTCGATGGCGGCGTCGCTATTGCGGCGCTTCGGCGTCGCCACGCGGCGCGCGGCGAGGCCGGTCGACTCGCTGAAGGCGGCGGCGGCGGCTTCGGCCAGTTGCTCGTTGAGGTGATCCGCTGTCGACATCGCTGGTCCGATTGTCCAATTTCATGCAGTGTACACGAAACGTGGACAGCGATAAAAATTGGACACTCGGACCAATCAGAGGTAACTGCAAACGTAGTCGAGGGTTTCGATCACGTCGATATCGAAGCGGCTCTTGCCCGGCACCGAGAACGATTCTCCCGCGCCGTACGTCTTCCATTCGTCGCTGCCGTCGAGACGGATGCGGCACTGGCCGGCTTGCACTTCCATGAGTTCGGGCGCGTCGGTGCCGAAGTTGAGCGTGCCGGGCAGGATCACGCCGAGGGTTTTTTTCGTGCCGTCGGAGAAGAGAACGGTGTGCGACACGCATTTGCCGTCGAAATAGACGTTGGCGCGTTTGATGACGGAAACCTGGTCGAATTGCGTTGCGGCGGTCATGAAGGTCGTCCTTTGGTGTCGGAAGAGGGTGGTCCGCCATCATACAAAAAAGGGCGAGGCGGTTTCCACCGCGTCGCCCCGTGTCAACCAAAGCGCAAGCTCAGTCGAACATATCCGGCTGCGTCGCGACCAGATCATTCCAGATCGTCTGGAAGTGCAGCCAGCCGATGTACTCGCTACCCACATGCTCGCGGCTGTAGCGCGCGCGATCCTCCGGCACGAGCTTCGGCGTGATGCCCGTCGCTTCGATCATCAATTGTTGCTGGCAGCAGCGCTCGAGCGCGATGAACCAGAACGCCGCCGAATCGATGCTGTGCCGGCTCGCGGTGAGCAGGCCGTGATTCTGGTGGATCGCGGCCTTCACGCCCTGAAACGCGTTCGCAACCTTGTTGCCGCCCTTCACTTCGACGGCGACCTTGCCCGCTTCATCGCCGATCACGACGTGGTCCTCGAAGAACGCGCAGGCGTCCTGCGACATCGGGATGAGCGGCTTGCCGAGCGCCGCGAACGCGGTGCCGTAGACGGTATGCGCGTGACACATCGCGACGATGTCCTGATGCTGCTCATGCACCGCGGCATGCAGCACGAAGCCCGCGCGATTGACCGCGTAGCGCCCTTCCACCACGTTGCCCTGATGATCGGCGCAGATCAGGTTCGAGACCTTGACTTGCGCGAAGTGAACGGCCATCGGATTGGTCCAGTACAGCGACGGATGTTCCGGATCGCGCACGGTGAGATGGCCCGCGAAACCGTAATCGAAGCCGTGCTGCGCGAAAGCCCGGCACGCGGCGACGAGCCGCTCCTTCAGATACTTGCGATGCTCCGCGTGACTGGAAAACGCCGGCAGCTCGGGAAAGATCAGGCCTTGCTGCTCCGGTTGATAGATCGACACGCGCCCCTTGAGGTCGATGGTCTGTTCGGCGGTCTTTGCGGGTGTCTCCATGACGTCGCTCATGTTCTCGCTCCATGCGGATCAAAGTGGGTATGCATCCATGGTGCCGCTAGCGATGGCTGAGTACAAACGAAGGTTGTTCAACGATACATGAATGATGTTCATGCATGCCGCGCGACGCCTTGTGCGCGCCCGCAAAAACAGCTCAGGTATAGGCGATGCAACATTTTTCTTCGCGCGGCGAAACCAGACCCGGTCACGCGCGCAACGCCTGCCACTTTGTGACGAATCCCGCTCAGGCCCGCTGCATAAGGCTCCACGCTTTATAGACGCCCAGCCTTCAGACAAAGCCGCGCAAGCCGTTAACCACCTTTGCAACATTTTTAGAGCCCGGAGCATTTCCACTCCGACAAGGCTTTCAGCCGCGCGCACAGGCTGATTCGGGCAAACGCCGCAGTGCCGCATTCCTTTGCTGACGGGACATTCGACAGAGGAAAACGTTTGGCGCAGGCCGGCGACAAACGTCGTTCCGTATGAAGGTCGTTTTTCACGATTGAATCAATTTTCTTCGTACATGACCGCACGTTGCCGCGCGTTGTGCGCGGAACCGCGCAAACCCCTACTGGTATAAGGATTGGCGTGCGCTGGCACACCTCTCGCTAATGTATGACCAGGCACGAAGCTCACCGCGATCCTTCAACAACAGATAAGAGCGGCGAATTCGTGCTACGGGGCTGGTCGCAACAGGGTTCGATGTACACCATCAGATGCGTGCACGAATCCTGTTGCGAACCAGAAGAAATCAAAAGCGCGAAGCGCACTCGCACGAGACTAAAAGAACATGTTGACTCTTCAATCAGACCTTCACGGCAATCATCTGTTGGGCGCACTTCCGGCGCAAGAATGGCAAGCGCTCGCGCCTCATCTCGAACTCGTCCAGTTGCGCACGGAGCAGTTGCTGTGCGATTCGGGACAACGCATCCATCACGTCTATTTCCCGACCACGGCAATCATCTCTCTGCTGCATACGATGGAAGACGGCGGCTCCGTCGAAGTCGCGGCAGTAGGACGCGAAGGCATGTCGGGCGTGCCGGTGCTGACGGGCGGCGACACCATGCCCACGCGTGTACAGGTTCAATGCGCGGGCTTCGCGTATCGCATGAGCGCCGGCGCGTTGCGCGAACACTTCGGCCGCTCGGACTTCCTGCGCCGCGTGATGTTGCTGTACATGCAAGCCCTCCTCACGCAAGTCGCGCAGACGGCGGCCTGCAATCGTCATCACTCGCTGTCGAAGCAACTGTGCCGCTGGCTGCTGATTCAAACGGATCGCACGCCGTCGGATCAACTGCGCGTGACGCAGCAGATGATCGCGGACATGCTCGGCGTGCGTCGCGAAGGCGTGACCGAAGCAGCGGGCAAGCTGCATGACGCGGGGCTGATCCATCACAGCCGCGGCTGCATCAAGATCCTGGACCGGGCTGGCCTGGAAGAGCGCGCGTGCGAATGCTACGGCATCGTCAAGCGCGAATTCGACCGCATGCTGCCGCGCCGCCAGATCGAAGCGATGGTGTGAGCATGATCAGACGAGGGCGCGGCTGGCGGCAGCCGCCCGCCCACGCAGCCAGTTGATGCTGGCGAAGAGCAGCACGGCGAATACGATGAGCATCGTTGCGACCGCGAGAATCGACGGATCGATCGAATCGCGGATGCCGCTCCACATCTGACGCGGCACGGTGCGCTGATCCGGCCCGCCGATGAACAGGATCACGATCACTTCATCGAACGATGTCGCGAACGCGAACACGCTGCCTGTGGCGACCGCGGGCGTGATGAGCGGCAAGGTCACGCGGCGAAACGCCGTCCACGGCTTCGCGCCGAGACCGGACGCCGCGCGCAGCAGGCTCTGATCGAACGACAATAATGAAGCCGTCACGGTGATCACGACGAACGGCGTGCCGAGCGCCGCGTGCGCGAGAATCACGCCCGGATACGAGTTCACGAGCCCGAGCGGCGCGAAGATCAGATAGAAGCCCGCCGCGACGACGACGATCGGCACGATCATCGGCGAGATGATGATCGGCATGATCACCGAGCGCAGTGGAAACTGCGTGCGCGAAAGGCCGAGCGCCGCGAGCGTGCCGAGACCCGTGGCGATCAGGGTCGACGCCGCGCCGATGCCGACGCTGTTCAACAGCGAGCGCTGCCAGTCCGCGCTCGTGAGCGCCTGCTCGTACCAGCGCAGTGAAAAGCCCTGCAACGGATACGAGAAATACGATCCCGAGTTGAACGAGAGCGGGATGATCGCGAGAATCGGCGCGACGAGAAAGAACAGCACGAGCGCGGTATGCACGCGCACCCAGCGCGACGCGATGCGTTCGGTCAGCACCCTGTTGCGTTGCTCTGTCATGGCAAAAGGCTCCTTAACCGAAGCGCAACCGGTCGATGCCGACGATGCGATTGAACAGGAAATAGAAGATCGCGGTGAAGATCACGAGATACGCCGATAGCGCGCCCGCGAGTCCCCAGTTGAGCTGCGTGTTCGTCTGCAACGCGATGAGCTGACTGATCATTTCATCGCCTGCGCCGCCGAGCAGCGCGGGCGTGATGTAGTAGCCGAGCGCGAGCACGAAGACGAGAAAGCATCCCGCGCCGACGCCCGGCAGGGTCTGCGGAATATAGACGCGCACGAACGCGGTGAACGGATGCGCGCCGAGCGACTGCGCCGCACGCACATATACGGGCGATACGCCTTTCATCACCGAATAGATCGCGAGAATCATGTACGGCAGAAGCACATGCGTCATGCCGATCAACACGCCCGTGCGATTGAAGATGAGCGGCACGGGATGCGTCGCGAGGCCGAGGCCTGCCAACAGACCGTTGATGACGCCGCCCGGCTGCAGCAGCACGTACCACGCGGTCGTGCGAACGAGCAGCGAGGTCCAGAACGGCACGATCACGAAGAGCATCAGGCGGTTGCTGCTCTGCGCCGGCAGATTGGCGAGCAGCCACGCGACCGGATAGCCAAGCACGAGGCACAAAAGCGTGACGGATGCGCTGATCGAAATCGTGCGCAAGAACGCCTGCCGATATACCGACGAGTTATCCGGCACGAACGCGAGGTTGCCTTGCGGCGTCACTTGCGCATCGACGGCGGCGAGCAGATAGTCGGGCGTGGGCGTCGCGGCGGCGCGTTTCAGAACACGCCAGGTTTCCGGCGAATTCCAGCGTTCGTCCATCTCGATCAAAGCGGGCTTCCACGCGGCGGGCGTCTCGTCGCGCACGCTGCGCGCGGTACGCATCAAGAGGCTGCGGAATTCGGGCTGCGCGAAGTTGAGCCTGCGCGCGACGGTACCGAGCTGTCCGCTCTGCTGCGCGTCCTTGAGTCCGGACGCGAGCAGCGCGAACATGCGTTCATCGGGCACGCCGCGCCCATCCCACGCATCTAGCGCGCGAGTCAGCGCGGGCATGCTGTCCGGCACTTCCTTGTTCTCGACACTGCGCGCGAGCAGCAGCGCGATCGGCGCGATGAACGTCGACAACAGAAACACGATCAGCGGCAATGCAAGCAACAACGCCTGCACCGATGCGCGGCGGCGCGCCCTTTGATACGAGGCGCGGCCATCGGCTCTCGTCGGAGAACCGGAGGCGGGCGCGTGGATCGATGCAGGCATGGGGTTCCTCTGGTCCGTGTAAGCGTTACTGCGTCAGCCACACCTGGAAGCGCTTGTTGATCTGGTCGGCGTTATCGGCCCAGAAATTCGCGTTGATCTGCACGGCGCGCTTGAAGTTGTCCGGCGCGGTCGGCATGTCGGCGAGACGCTGCTTGTCGACGAGTGCAACCGCGTCCTTGCGCGGCGGCGCATAGGCGATGTACTTCGACAGATCCGCCGACGCCTTCGGCTGCGCTTGCGACACGATGAACTTCGCGGCCGTGTCGGCGTGCTTCGCGCCCGTCGGAATGGCCCACCATTCGAAGTCGTAGACCTGCGCATCCCAGACCGCCTTGAACGGCTTGTTGTCCTTCTTCGCGGCATCGTCGATGCGGCCGTTGTAGGCCTGCACCATCACGACCGCGCCATCGGCGAGCAGTTGCGGCGCCTGCGCGCCCGACTCCCACCACACGATGTTCTTCTTGATCGTGTCGAGCTTCTTGAACGCGCGATCGACGCCGGCGGGCGTGCCGAGCACCTTGTACACATCCTTCGGATCGACGCCGTCGGCGATCAGCGCCCATTCCATCGACACCTTCGGCGACTTGCGCAAGCCGCGCTTGCCGGGGTATTTCTGCAAGTCGAAGAAGTCGTTGACGGTGGTCGGCGCGGTCTTCAGCTTGCTCGCGTCGTAGGCATAGACGGTGGACCAGACCATGCTCGCGACCGCGCAATCGCTGATCGAGCCGGGGATGAAATCGCTCGTCTTGCCGATCGACTTCTTGTCGAACTTCTGCAGCAGGCCTTCATCGCAGGCGGTGATCGCATCGTTGGTTTCGAGGTCGATCAGATCCCACGTCGTGTTCTTCGCCTGCTCCATCGCGGAGAGTTTGGCGAGGCCGCCATCGTACGATTCGGTCGAGAAGTTCACGCCAGTGGCCTGTGTGAACGGCTCGAACCACGCCTTCTTCGCAGCGGCTTCATACGCGCCGCCGAAGGTCACGACGGAGAGTGTCTCCGCTGCCTGAGTCGAGATAGATGCAAAGGCAAGTACTGCGAGTGCGGCGCATTGTGCTTTGAATTGAGGGCGCATGTCAGTTGGCTCCTGCGGGTGCGGTCGAGATGAGGGAAGGTGACGGCGGTGTGGAAGGGGCAATCGCGGGCGCGCTCTTTTGCGCCATCATCGCGAGAATCTTGCAGTCGTCGTGACGCCATGCGATGTCGATCGTGCTGCCCGCCGCGGGCAACGCATGACGCTGCGTATTGGGCACCTTCACGACGATGGAATCGCGCGCGCCGAGCTTCAGATGCACGCGATGATGATCGCCGCAATACACGAGTTCCTCGACACACGCGCGCACGACATTGCTGTGCTCGTCGGGTTGCGCGCCTTCCGCGCCCGGAATATGCGCGCGCTCCGGGCGCAGCGCGAGCATCGCTTCGTCGCCGGCGCGCAGGCCGTGTTCGCAGCGTCCGCGAATGACGCTGCCGTCGGACAGTGCGAGCGTCGCCCATTCGTCGTTCACGCTGACAACGCGCCCGGTGAGCCCGTTGTTCTCGCCGACGAAGTTCGCGACGAACGCGTTCTGCGCATTCTCGTAGAGTTCGCTCGGCGTGGCGGCCTGCTGAATGCGGCCATCGGAAAAGACTGCGACGCGGTCCGACATCGTCAGCGCTTCGGCCTGATCGTGCGTCACGTAGACGATCGTCAGCGAGAGCTCGCGATGCAGGCGCATGATTTCGTATTGCATCGTTTCGCGCAGGCGCTTGTCGAGCGCGCCGAGCGGTTCGTCCATCAGCACGACGCTCGGCTCGAACACGAGGGCGCGCGCGAGCGCGACGCGCTGCTGCTGACCGCCGGAAAGCTGCGAAGGACGACGGTTCGCGAGATGCGGCAACTCGATCATCTCCAGCGCGCGCTTCACACGCGCCTTCTGCTCCGCGCGGCTCACGTGCCGCACCGAAAGCGGAAACGCGACGTTCTCCGCAATCGTCAGATGCGGAAACAGCGCGTAGTTCTGAAACACCATGCCGATGTCGCGCTGATGCGGCGGCTTGTCGTCGAGACGTCTGCCGTCGAGGCGGATCTCGCCTTGCGTCGGTGTTTCGAAGCCCGCGAGCATCATGAGCGTGGTCGTCTTGCCTGAGCCCGACGGTCCGAGCAGCGACAGAAACTCCCCCTTGCGCACGTCGAGGTTCAGGTCTTCCACGACGTAATGCGCGCCGTCATACGATTTGCTCACGCCCGAGAAGGAGATGAAGGAAGGGTCTGACATCGTGATCGCGTCCTGTCTTTCATTGCTGTGCGAGCTTCGACGCGATATAGCGCGCGAAGTCGTAATTGGGCCGTTCGAGATGACTCAGGTTGCCGGGCTTCGCGAGCGGCGCATGTACGCCGCGAAACACTGCCTGCACACCGCGCCGGTCTTCCGCGTTCACTTCGTCGAGCAATTGCTTGACGGTCGTCATGTGCGCGTTGGCTTCCGGATCGGCGATGAACTCAGGCGCAAGCCCGCCGCCGAAGCGGATATGCACTTGCCCGACGCCGCGCGGTTGCAGCGCGAGATACCAGAAGTAGCCGGGCGTGAGCGTGACGAGATGCGTCGGATAGATCGCGAGCAGCGCCGTCGTCTTGCGCCAGTGTCCCGTCAGGCGTGTGTTGTCCGGATGCGCGTTGCCGATCGGCAAACTCGCTTCCTTCGTGATCCAGTGATAGTTGAATGCTGGATAACCCGGCGGACATTCCATGTCTTCGAGCTTCGAATGCGGCCCTACCGTTGCGCGATGCAGCATCGGGAGGTGATAACTTTCCATGAAGTTTTCCGCGAGGATCTTCCAGTTCGTGTCCCACACGTGCTCTTCATAGAAAGTTTCGATGTAATCCGTCATGCCGTACGCGCCGATGAGTTCGCTCAGCTCGGCGAGTTGCTTTGCAACGGGCGGCGCGTCTTTACCGAGCGTCACGTAAATCCAGCCTTGCCATTCTTCGCAGCGCACGGCGGGCAACGTATAGCTTTCCTTGCAGAAGCCGGACTGCCGGTCCATCAGCGGCGCGCCCTTCAGTTCGCCGTCCAGTCCATAGCTCCACGCGTGATACGGGCACACGATACGGCGCTTGTTGCCGCGCCCTTCGAGCAGCACCGACATGCGATGCAGGCACACGTTGGACATCGCCTTGAGCTGCATCTGTTCGTCGCGCAGCACGACGATCGGTTGCGCGCCGATCTGCGCCGTCAGATAGTCGCCGGGCTCTTTCAACGCGCTTGCGCGGCCGACGCATTGCCATTCGCGCTCGAAGATCTCGCGCTCTTCGAGCGACAGAAAATCGGGCGATGTATAGACACCCGGCGGCATGGCGCGCGCATCGCTGAATGATCGTTCGCAATTCGACTGCAACTCGCCGATGAGCGTTTGCACCGCGATCGTCGTTGCCGGACTGACCATGAAGCCCTCCTCGTCTGATCCCCGTGAGAGCGCGCTGGCGCGGGTTTTTGCCGCATTGCGCTCGACATGCACATCAATCTATCAAGCCAAATTGCCAGCCAAAATATTGTTTTCGGATACAAAGCAAAGCTTTTACCTATGTAGCGCGGATAACTTCCGGGATCGGCGCGACGCGCGTTAAATGTCGATATGCAGCCGCCGGATATAGATCTCGCAAAAGGACGCGAAGCGATGCACGACTTGACGCGGCCGCATGGTGCGCGATTGCGCGATGCCGAGAGTCGTCGCGTTGACGTTGTCCTTGAAGCGTTTAATCACGAAGTCTTCGCCGTCCACCGTGCGATTCGATTTGAGCGGAAAGTTGAGGATGCTATAGCCGAGACCGTTCGCCACCATGCCGCGCACGACCTCCGGCTGCGATGAACGGAACGCGGGCACCGGACGGCTGCCGACCGCATCGAAGAGCGCGGCGAAATACTCGCGGCTGTGCGGCAGATCCAGCATCACATAAGGCTCCGGCAGCAGGTCCGCGAGCGATACCTTGCGCGCGCGGGCAAGCCGATGCGTCTTCGGCAGGATCGCATACGGCGGCAAGGACAAGAGCGGCGTGAACGCGATATCTTCGGTCAGGTCCAGACTATAGGTCAGCGCGATATCGAGCGAACCGTCATGCAGACCGCGCAGCAAGCCATCCTGATGCGCCTCAACCGTGCGAAACGAAATGCCCGCATGCCCGGCCGTGAAGCGGCTGATAAGGCCCGGCATCAACGGCGGCGCGAGCGAAACGAGGCAGCCGAGCGCGATGGAGCCGGTCATGCCGCCATCCATTTCCTTCGCGGCCATCTGCAGTTCTTC
>Ga0160447_100778_pt1 | contig 13757 bp, 10 predicted proteins | sample HID1973K_E1MG_FD_108222 | JGI IMG/M metagenome (GOLD analysis project Ga0160447, IMG submission 108222) | Enriched mosquito-associated microbial communities from UW Madison campus, WI, USA - HID1973K_E1 MG | ecosystem: Host-associated > Arthropoda: Insects > Digestive system > Unclassified ...
AGCGCTTCGCCGGCAAGCCCGTCATCAACGCCCCCGTCAAGCGCGGCATCGACGAGCCCGCCAAGATGGTCCAGGAAGCACTCGCTGCGGCTGAGAATCCGAATGCGCGCCGCGTCCCCCACTTCGGGGCGGAGGAGCAGGCCGAGAACGAGGCCACCGAAAAGGGCGAGCACATCGGCCAGAAGCTGAAGCGGGCACTCCTCACCGGTGTCAGCTACATGATCCCCTTCGTTGCCGGCGGCGGCCTGCTGATCGCCCTCGGGTTCCTGCTGGGCGGCTATGACATCACCGGAGTGGCGGACAAGGTGGTGCTGGAAAACAGCTTCGCCAACCTCCCCGAAGGCGGACTGGCCATTTACCTGGGCGCTGTCTTCTTCAAGATCGGCGCCCTGTCCATGGGCTTCCTGGTTCCTGCGCTGGCCGGCTACATCGCCTACGCGATCGCTGACCGCCCGGGCATCGCACCCGGTTTCGTGGCCGGCGCAGTTTCCGGATTCATGGGCGCCGGGTTCCTCGGCGGCATCGTGGGCGGCCTGCTGGCCGGCTACATCGCGCACCTGATCGGCACCTGGCAGGTGGCCCGCTGGCTGCGTGGCCTCATGCCGGTGGTCATCATCCCACTGCTGGCTTCCATCGTGGCTTCGGGCCTCATGTTCCTGGTCCTCGGCGGTCCCATCGCGGGCCTCACCACCGCACTCAACACCTGGCTGTCCGGCATGACCGGTGCTTCCGCTGTGGTCCTGGGCATCATCCTGGGCCTCATGATGTGCTTCGACCTGGGCGGCCCGGTCAACAAGGTGGCCTACGCCTTCGCCGTGGCCGGCCTGAGCGCCGGCAGCGCCACCAACCAGGCACCGTGGCAGATCATGGCCACCGTCATGGCAGCGGGTATGGTCCCGCCGCTGGCCATGGCCCTGGCCACCGTCCTGGACAAAAAGCTCTTCAGCCTGGCTGAACGCGAAAACGGCAAGGCAGCCTGGCTGCTGGGCGCTTCGTTCATCTCCGAAGGCGCCATCCCGTTCGCCGCTGCCGATCCGCTGCGCGTCATCCCCGCCAGCATGCTGGGCGGTGCGCTCACCGGTGCCCTCACCATGGCCTTCAACGTCACGTCGCAGGCACCCCACGGCGGTATCTTCGTCTTCTTCGCCATTGGCAACGTGCTGATGTTCATCGTGTCGATCATTGCCGGCACCGTGGTCAGTGCGCTGGCCGTGGTGGCGCTCAAGCGCTGGGCAGTGAAGAAGAGCGTTGATACGGTTGAACCGGTTCCCGTAACCGTCTGATCCGGCCCACCGACACAAACTCACCGGCGCTGAACCGTCAGCTCGCCGAAAGACAAAGGAGCAACAATGCCAGAACGCACCGCAACCGTCGCCAGCCGCGTGGGCCTGCACGCCCGTCCCGCCGCCATCTTTGCCGAGGCGGCCGGCGAGTTCGACCTGGACATCACCATCGCCCGTGAAGGCGAGCCTGCCGACGAGGCCATGGACGCGGCCAGCATCCTGTCCCTCATGAGCCTGGGTGCCTCACACGGCGACAAGGTGGTCCTCCGGGCCGAGGGCACAGGTGCAGACGATGCACTGGAACGCCTGGTGCAGATCCTGGAAACGGACCACGACGCCGAGTAGCAGGCAGGCTGTCCGGCAGCCGGCCTAAGCCAAGCGGCCGCCGTCGCGCCTTCCCCTCGTGGGAACGGCACGACGGCGGCCGCTGGCGTTAAGCGTCCGGGTCGCCTCCCCGCGGCCGCGCCCAACTGGGTCGCAGTAGATGTCGTTATGAGCGTCCAAAACGACATCTACTGCTACCTGGTTGGAGGAAGGGGACGGTCAGGGGCGTTCGGCGATCGCTTTCACGTCGGCCACGAGCTTGTCCCACATGCCCTTCGAGTGGTTTGCCGCCTCTTGGCTCGGGTTGTTGTCCTGGGCGAGCGTGAGGTGAGTCCCACCGTCACGGTCCTGCAGCGTCCAGGTCAGGGTGTGGTAGTTCTCCGGCACGTCGTCCTCGCCGCTGAGGGCGCTGAAATGGGTGTGCACCAGTCTCCGGCCGGGATCCACCTCCAGCACCTTGCCCCTGTCCTGGTACGGCTTGCCGTCCCATTCGCCGCTCCAGGTAATGGGGCTTCCCTCCGCCCAGTCGGTTTCCAGTTTGGCCCCGAACATGAACTCCCTGGCGGCTGCTGGGTCCGTGATGACGTTCCAGACGCGGTCCGGCGGGGCGTCGATGGTGGTGCTGGATGTTGCCGTGAAGTCGCCGGGCATGTCAGGCCTTCCTCGCGGTGAACAGCAGGTATTCCCACTCCATCTGGAACGGGGTGTCGCCATGGGCGTCGCCGAAGGAATCGGCGAGCTCCGTCAGCGCCTGGTCCAGTTCCCTGACCTTGTCCGCGTCGGCGCCGATGTGCTTGTAGACGGCGATGGTGGGGCCGTAATGGGATTTGAAGTAGCGGACGAAGTCGCCCGGCTGGTGGAAACTCCGTACCGCCAGGGCCTGCTTGCGGACGGTCACGTCGGTGACCCTGTCCCCCAGCAGTTCACGGACGTGCTCCTCGCTCCCCCACAGCGGTGCCGGCTGCGCCCCCGGCGGTGGCGGCGGCGCAAACGGCTTCATGGTGGCGAACATCCGCCCAACGAAGCCCTCCGGGGTCCAGCTGAGCAGTCCGATGTTCCCGCCGGGCTTGCACACGCGGAGGATCTCGTCCGCCGCCGCCTGGTGCCGCGGCGCGAACATGGCACCCAGGCAGGACATCACGACGTCGAACGCGGCGTCGTCGAACGGCAGCGCCTCGGCGTCGGCTTCTTTCCATTCCAGGCTGACGCCACGGTTGCCGGCTTCGCGCCGTCCGGCCTCGAAGAGCTCCGGGGTGAGGTCCGAGGCCACCACCTTGGCGCCCATCATGGCCGCGGGGATGGCTGCGTTCCCTGACCCGGCGGCCACGTCCAGCACCCGGTGGCGGGAGCGGACGCCGCACGCTTCCACCAGGATGGCGCCCAGCTCCAGGAGCATTTCATCCGCCAGCGCGGGGTAATCCCCGGACGCCCACATGGCACGGTGCTTCTGTTTCAGCGCCCGGTCCGCCTCGGCCGCATCGGTCTGCTCAGTCATGGTCCGCGCTCCTCATCGAGCCGTTGGGGTTTCAGCGCGCTGCGGGCACAGCGGCGCTGCGATGCGACTCATTGTGGCCGCGCGGGCACCGGCTGTAAAGGTGGTCCGGCTATTTGCCGGGCCCGCGGCAGGGTCCCCGCCCCGACCTACGCCGGCTTGCGCGCCCTGGTGGTAGCCTTCGCGGCAGGTTTTTCGGTGTTCTTTGACGCGGCCGCCTTGGTCCCGGCGGATTTGCCGGCGGCGGACTTTGCGGCAGCGGACTGCGTGCCCGCGGACTTTGCCGCGGTGCTCCTTGTTGAAGTGCCCTTGGCTGTGGTGCTCTTGGACGCCGTCGATTTGGCAGCCGCGGACCGGGTGCCGGTTTTGGTGTCCGTCGCCTTGGCAGCCGATGTCTTCGAAGCAGCGGCAGTCCCGGTTCCCGACGACCGGGTACCGGAGGACCTCCGCGCGGGCCTGGCCGGCTTGTCCCCCGCTTCCTCCGACCCGCCGTCGTCGGACTCTTCCTCTTCGGAATCCGCCGCGCCCGGGGCCGCTGCCGCGCCGCCGCGTTTCCGGTCGAGGCTGCGCTTCAGGGCCTCCATCAGGTCGATGACCTCGCCCTTGCCGCCGTCGCCCGCTTCCACGCCGAACGTTTCGTCCGTGTCCAGGGACTCGCCCTGCTCCAGCTTGGCGTCGATAAGCTTCCGCAGCTGCACCTGGTAGTCGTCGGTAAAGGACTCCGGTTCAAAGTCCGCGGCCATCGATTCGACCAGCGCTGCGGACATGTCACGTTCCTGGGCGGAGATTTTGATGGCGGTGTCCAGGGCCGGGAAGTTGGCCTCACGCACCTCGTCCGGCCACAGCAGGGACTGCAGCACCAGGACGTCATCCTTGATCCGCAGCGCCCCCAGCCGGGTCTTCTCGCGCAGGGCGTACTGGACGATGGCCACCCGGTCGGTGTCCTCGAGGGCCCGGCGCAGCAGCACGTAGGCCTTGGGCGACTTGGAGTCCGGTTCCAGGTAATAGCTCTTCTCGAACATCATCGGTTCGAGCTGCTCGGACGGGACGAACTGCACCACTTCGATTTCGTGGCTGTTTTCCGCCGGGATGGCCTTCAGCTCGTCCTTGGACAGCACCACCGTGCGGCCGTCCTCTTCAAAGGCCTTCTCGATGTCCGAGTAGTCGATCACCTGCCCGCAGACCTCGCAACGGCGCTGGTAGCGGATCCTTCCGCCGTCCGCGTTGTGGACCTGGTGCAGACTGATGTCATGATCCTCTGTGGCGCTGTAGACCTTAACGGGCACGTTGACCAGCCCAAACGCGATGGCGCCCTTCCAGATGGCTCTCATCCCTACAGTCAACATCACGCCGGGCCGGAGGTGAAGACCCTTGGCTTCTAAGGAACGTGTCCGCGTGGCCGGGCGGGAGCTGACGCTGACCAACCTGGACAAAATCATCTACCCGGAAACCGGCACCACCAAGGCCGATGTACTGGCCTACTACGCCGCAGTGGCCCATGTCCTCATCCCCGCCGCAGCCAACCGGCCCGCCACCCGGAAACGCTGGGTGAACGGCGTCGGCACCGCAGGGAAGCCCGGCGAGGTCTTCTTCCAAAAGAACCTGGAGGACTCCGCCCCCGGGTGGCTTCCACGCGCCGCCATCACCCACAAGGACCGGACCATCCACTACCCCATGGTCAACGATCCCGCCGTGCTCACCTGGTTCGGGCAGATCAACTCGCTCGAAATCCACGTGCCCCAGTGGCGGGTGGATTCCCAGGGCAACCAGCTGAACCCGGACCGGCTGGTCCTGGACCTGGACCCCGGCGAGGGTGCCGGCCTCGCCGAATGCCGTGAAGTGGCGCTGCTGGCCCGCGCCATCCTGCAGGACGTGGGCCTGGACCCGGTCCCCGTCACCAGCGGCAGCAAGGGCATCCACCTGTACGCATCCCTGGACGGCACGCAGACCTCGGACCAGATCTCGGAGTTCGCCCGGGAACTGGCGCGGGCCCTGGAGTCCGACCACCCGGACCTCGCCGTCAGCGACATGAAGAAGACCCTCCGCAAGGGCAAGGTCCTGGTGGACTGGAGCCAGAACAACGCCGCGAAAACCACCATCGTGCCCTACTCCCTGCGCGGCCGGCCCACGCCGATGGTCGCGGCGCCGCGGACGTGGCGGGAGATCAGCTCCCCCACGCTCAAGCACCTCGACTACCGCGAGGTGCTGCGCCGGGTGCAGGAGGGCAAGGACCCGTTCGCCGCCGTCGTCCGCGCAGTTGGAACGCTCGGGGAAGGCGACCCCGGCACCGGGCAGGACGGCACGCACGACGGCGGGAATCCCCGCCTGGTGAAGTACCGTTCGATGCGCGACCCAGAGGCCACGCCTGAGCCGTTCAGTGGCGCACCGCGCGGCGGCGACGCGTTCGTGATCCAGGAACACCACGCCAGCCGCCTGCACTGGGACCTCAGGCTGGAGCACGAGGGGGTCCTGGCCTCCTGGGCGCTCCCCAGGGGTGTGCCGGAGTCCGGCGGCAAGAACCACCTGGCCGTCCAGACCGAGGACCACCCCATGGACTACCTCACCTTCCACGGCACCATCCCCAAGGGTGAGTACGGCGCCGGCGAGATGACCATCTGGGATACCGGCACGTATGAGCTGCACAAGTGGATCAACGGCAAGGAGGTAATCGTCACCCTCACCGGCTCCGAGGGCGGCGGGCTGGGCGGCACCAGGAAGGTGGCACTCATCCATACCGGCCGCGGCCAGGGCAGCGACGCCGAAAAGCAGTGGCTGATCCACCTGATGGACAAGGAGGACCAGGGCGGACGACGGCGGCACGCACCTTCGTCCGCGGAGCCTGCAGACCGTGCCAAGCCGGCAGACGGCGCCAAACAGGTGGACAAGGCCGGAAAAGCCGGGAACGCCCCCGGCCAACCGGAGGACTCCCCTGTTCGGGTTTCCTCCGACGATTTCGGCCCCATGATGGCCACTGCGGGAGTCCCCTCAGACCTCGTCGGCAGCGACTGGCAGGTTGAACTCAAATGGGACGGGGTACGTGCCATCCTCGTGGCGGATGAGTCCACCGTCCGCATCTTCAGCCGCAACGGCAACGACGTCACCAAAACCTACCCCGAGCTGACGGACCGGCGGTGCTGGCCGGAGCAGCCGTTCGTGGCCGACGGTGAGATCATCGCCGTCGGACCCTCCGGCAGGCCGGACTTCGGCCTGCTGCAAGGCAGGATGAAACTCATCCGCGCCGCCGACGTCGCCAAAGCGCAGAAAGCCATTCCCGTCCGGCTGATGCTCTTCGACCTCCTGTACGACGGCGGCACCGACCTCCGGCGGCTACCGCTCAGCAAGCGGCGCCAACGGCTTGAACAGTTCTTCCGGCCCTCGGACTGCCCCGTGGAACTGTCCACGGTGCTGGATGACCCCGTGCAACACATCATGGACAGCGCACAGGAGCTGGGGCTCGAGGGCGTGATGGCCAAGCGCACGGACAGCCGCTACGTCAGCGGACAGCGGACGCGCACCTGGATCAAACTCAAGACAGAGCGCACCCAGGAAGTGGTGGTGGGCGGCTGGCGGCCGGGCAAGGGCGGCCGCCAGGAAACGGTGGGGTCCCTGCTGGTGGGCATCCCCGACGGGAACAAACTCCAGTATGTGGGCCGGGTGGGCAGCGGATTCAGTAGCCGTGAGCTGGCCGAACTGCGGCAAACCGTGGAGCAGCTGGCCCGGAAGACCTCACCGTTCCACGAGGTTCCCCGGCCTGACTCCGCGGACGCGCACTGGGTCACGCCGCAGCTCGTGGGTGAGGTGACCTACGGCGAGTGGACGGGCCCGGGGCGGTTGCGGCATCCCCGGTGGCGGGGCTGGCGCCTGGACAAGGACCCGTCAGAGGTGGTCCGGGAGGATTGACGGCCTTGCCTGGCGGCAACGAGGCCCCGGCGACGCGCAGGCTCGCCCGTGACGCGGAAATTCCCTGCCGCTCCGCATATAAGGGCGCGCCAGGGAATTTCCGTGTCGTTGATGAATGTGTGGTTCGCCCGTCTTAGGACGAGTGCGGCATCTGCGGCTTCCCGGTCCGGTGGACGGCGGCCACGGAGGCTTCGTGGCCCATCCGCCCGTGGCCGGATCCCCGGTCCTTCGGGTGGCGGCGCTTGCCGTTACCGTCAGGCCAGGAGTTTTGCCGCGGCATGGCGCCAGCAGCGGTGGTGGCCGCTGCCGGCAGGTCCGGGGTGTCCATTGCCGCTGCCAGATGGTCCGCCATCTCCGGATTGAGGTGGGATTTGGGGTTTTCGTCAGCCATTTTTCTTCCTTTCCACGATGAAATGAAGTCTTGAAGAGAGAGGCATCTGGGCCTCCTTATTCGCCGGTCATGCCGGCACATTCGTGAGGTCTGCGCTGTGAGGCTCAGCAGCGCCGGCGTGCCTGGCCCGGTGTCGGGCAGAGGGGATTTCCCGGCCGCACGCGTCTACTATTCGAAAATCAGTGTTCCCATGGCTCAACCATAGGCAACGGCCCGGTGCCTGTGAACCCCCGGCACCGCCTGGAGGCGCCAAAAACGGCGGCGAAAAATCCTCCGCGATGGCAGTGTCTGCCGTCACATCCAGCGCCCGATCACGGCCAAAACCGTGCCCCAACGAACGGTTACGGAAAAAGATTCGGTGACGGTGGACACAATCAGCATGCTTCCCAGTATTCATAAGGGAAAACCAGGGAAATCAACCCGCAAAAGTTGGTCTGAAACGTGCGTAAAGGGGTAGACGGTACGGCATCAAACGGGCGAACGCTACAAAATCGGCGTAAAATTGAAGGCCTGCCCGGAGCGGGGCAGCAAGTAGTCGCAAGCAAATGACCTCCACAGGAGCTGACCAAATGCCCACAGACCAAAGCAACACCGACTCTTCAGCAGGCGCCAGGAACGCCCGCGGAACAGAACCAGCAGCAGTGAAAGCCGCCAAGAAGCCCAAGCTCCTTCCGCGGCGCCGGCTCAAGGAATCAGACGTCAACGTGGTTGACCAGCCGATGCTGAAGAAGGCCCTCGGCGGCACCATCGTAGGCAACACCATGGAATGGTACGACGTAGGCGTTTTCGGCTACCTCATCACCACCATGGGTCCGGTCTTCCTGCCGGAATCCGATCCCACGACGCGCAACCTGTTCCTGTTGGGCACGTTCGCTGCAACCTTCATCGCCCGCCCGCTCGGCGGCGTCGTATTCGGCTGGCTGGGCGACAAGGTGGGCCGGCAAAAGATCCTTGCCACCACGCTGATGATCATGGCCGCCAGCACGTTCGCTGTCGGCCTGTTGCCGGGCTACGCGCAAATCGGCTTGTGGGCAGCAGCGCTGCTGGTGCTGCTTAAGGTGATCCAGGGCTTCTCCACCGGCGGTGAGTACGCCGGTGCCACCACGTTCGTCAGCGAATACGCCGCCGACAAGCGCCGCGGCTTCTTTGCCAGCTTCCTTGACCTGGGCAGCTACATGGGCTTTGCCATGGGCGCTGCATTGGTTTCGGTCCTGCAGCTGACCCTGGGCCAGGACACCATGGAGCAGTGGGGCTGGCGCATCCCGTTCCTCTTGGCAGGTCCGCTGGGCCTGATCGCGGTGTACTTCCGGAGCAAGATCGAGGAGTCCCCGCAGTTCCAGGCCACCCTGGACGCCCAGGAGGAAAACGCCAAGAACGCCACCGGAGGCGACACCGCCGCTGCCAAGGGCCCGGTGGGAATCATCAAAGCCTACTGGCGCCCCATCGTCGTTGCCATGGTGGTGGTGGCTGCAGCCAACACCGCCGGCTACGCGCTGACGTCCTATATGCCGACGTACCTCACAACGTCCAAGGGCTACGACGAAGTGCACGGCACGCTGCTGACCATCCCGGTCCTGGTCATCATGAGCCTCTGCATTCCGCTGACCGGCAAGTTGTCCGATCGCATCGGCCGACGTCCCGTGCTGTGGGTTGGCGCGGTGAGCACCATTGTCCTGGCCATCCCGGCCTTCCTGCTGATCGGCGTCGGAGAAGTGTGGTCCACCCTGGCCGGACTGGCCCTGGTCGCTTTCCCCGTGACCTTCTACGTGGCCAACCTGGCGTCCTCCCTGCCGGCACAGTTCCCCACGTCCAGCCGATACGGCGCCATGGGTATTGCCTACAACTTCGCGGTGGCCATCTTCGGCGGCACCACTCCCTTCATCGTCGAACTGCTGATCAAGTCAACCGGCAATGACATGATGCCCGCCTACTACCTGATGGCAACGTCCCTGGTGGGCGCCGTGGCCATCTACTTCCTGAAGGAATCGGCCAACCGCCCGCTCCCGGGATCCATGCCCAGCGTGGACACCGAGGCGGAGGCCCGCGAGCTGGTCAAGACCCAGGACGAGAACCCGCTGATCAACGTTGACGAGCTGCCGTTCGACACCCATCCGCAGGACGGCGGGAAAACGCCGGTCAGCGCCTAACCGGCCAACTGTTCCGCTCCGTTACACGGACCGCCGCACCCATACCGGGTGCGGCGGTCCGGGCGTTTAAGGTTGAAGTCGTGGCTAACCCAGCCACAGGCAAGGAGAGTGGGTACGGCATGGAACGCGTCCTGCTGCATGTGCGTGCCCTCCACCGGCTGGAGCCCGCCAACGCGGACCACCTCGCTGCCCTGCGGGTGGCCCTCAGCGTCGCCGTCCCGTCCCTGCTCCTGCTTGCCGCGGGCCGGACGGACCTCATCATCTACGCCGTCTTCGGCGCCCTCACCGGGATGTACGGCCGGTCCGAACCGCACCAGCTGCGGATCCTCCACCAGTTCCAGGCAGCCCTGGTCCTCCTGGGCGGCGTCTCGGTGGGCGTGTTCCTGTCCGCCAACCACATCCACTCGTGGGCGCTGGTGGCCATCGAAGCTGCGCTGGCGGGCGTGGGCTCGCTCTACTCGGACCGCGTGCGGCTCAAGCCCAACGGCCCGTTCTTCGGCATCCTGGCCCTGGGAGCCTGCGCGTCGGTGCCCATGGCGGTCCCCTGGTACACAGCATTGCTGATTGCCGTAGGTTCAGCAGCGTTCGCCATCCTGGTGGGCTTCGCCGGGTGGGTCCGTCAACGGCGGTGGCAGCGCGGAGCCGTCCGCATTCCCGCCGCGTCGCAGCCGCTGGACCGCCGCGCCATGCTGATCCACGCCGCCCGCTACGTGCTGGCCGTCGGTGCCGCCGGAACCGTCGGCGTCCTCACCGGAAGCGGCCACCCGCACTGGGCCATGGCCGCCGCGGCTGTTCCGCTGGCCGGCGCTGACCTCCCCAGCAGCGTCCGCCGCGGGGTCCACCGCATCGTGGGGACATTCGTGGGGCTGGCCGTGACCGCCGTCGTGATCCTTCCCGCCCCCTGGACGCTGCCCGGGCTGTTCCCCGGGCAGCAGGCCTTGGTCCTGGCGCTGCTGGTGATCCTGTTCCAGTTCACCACCGAGCTGTTCATGACGCGGCACTACGGCCTGGCCATGGTCTCCTTTACCCCGGTGATCCTGCTGATGACCCAGCTCGCGGCACCGGCCGACCCCGGCGTCCTGATCCTGGAGCGCGCCATCGAGACCCTGGTGGGCGCCCTGGTGGGCATCGCCGTTGTGGTTGCCGTCCGCCGGCGGGGTTCACGCTCCCCCGCCCTCCTCCTGGGGCTTGCGCGGCGGCCCCGCCATTAGCCTTGGCGGAGCGATCCGGGCGAGCGCTGCCACCACCTTGTAGCGCTTGGACGGGATCGAAACGGCTTTTCCCTTGGCGTTGTCCGCCAGCCCCTCCCGCACCACGCGCTCGGCCGCCAGCCAGGTCCACTTCGGTGCCACGGACTTGTCCATCCCCATGCGGTCGTGGAATTCAGTGTGCGTAAAACCCGGGCACACCGCCGTCACTTTGATGCCGCGGGTCCGGTAAGCCAGGTTGGCCCAGCGGCTGAAGCTCAGCAGCCACGCCTTGGCGGCCGAATAGGTTCCGCGCGGGAGGAAAGCGGCGATGCTGGCCACGTTGATGATCCTTCCCTCACCACGGACCAGCATGCCCTTGAGCGCTGCGTGCGAAAGCACCAGGGCGGTTTCTGCGTGCAGCTTCAGGTGCCGCTTCTCCTCCTCCACCGGGTTGTCCTCGAAATTGTGCAGCAGCCCGATGCCCGCGTTGTTGACCAGGATGCCCACCGGCCGCTGCGGATCGGAGAGGCGTTCGACGACGGCGGCCACGGCGGCGTCGTCCGTCAGGTCGGCCGGGAGCACCTCGGCCGTGGTTCCGTAGCGCCGTTCCAGCTCCGCGGCGGCTTCCTCGAGGCGGTTCCTGTTGCGGGCCACCAGCACCAGGTGGCAGCCCTCGGCGGCGAGCTGGCGGGCAAACTCGGCGCCCAGGCCTGCGCTGGCGCCGGTGACCAGGGCAGTGGTCCGTGAAGTGGTCTGCGTCATGCAGCCAGCCTAGCCACCGCTGCCCCGATTTGGCTCCGTCTTTCCCTCGGCTTCGCCTGTGGTTTCACCGGCGAAGCGCGCCAGCGGGTTGGCCAGGCGGCCGGCCATCTGCAGGCCTCCGGACGGATCCGTGAGGTCCAGCATCTGCTGGTTGTTCCGCAGCTGCAGGCGGTTCAGGCAGGACAGCTCAAAGTCCGCAGCGAACAGGTTGTGCCGGGCGAATTGTCCGGCCAGCCCGGGGTGCTGTGCCTGGTAGTCCCGGACGGCGGCGGCGGCGGTACGCCAGAAGGCTTCTTGCGGAAGCGTTCCGTCGTCGTCGAGCAGCGCCCCGAGGAAGCGGAAGATGCAGTCGAAAATGTCGGTGAAGATGGCCAGCACCTTTTCGCTGTCGGGGATGTCCGCCCGGATCCGCGCGACCTCCTCGGGGAGGTCCAGCCGGTCCCCCATCACCACGATCTCTTCGGCGATGTCCTTCATGACGGCACGCACCGGAACACCGTCCTCGAGGACCAGGATGACGTTCTCGCCATGCGGCATGAAGGCCAGCTCGTAGCTGTAGAGGCAGTGCACCAGCGGCACCAGGTACGCCTCGAAGTAGCGGCGCAGCCAGTCCTCGGGGTCCAGGCCGGACCGCTCGATCAGGGAGGAAACCATGGACTTTCCGGCGGAATCCACGTGCAGCAGCGCGGCCATGGTGGTCAGCTGCTGCCTGTCCTCCAGGAGCGGCAGCGGACTTTCCCGCCACAGGGCAGAGAGCATCTTCCGGTACGGCGAACCGCTGGCGGATGCGGCCTCGTAGGTCCTGTTGTGGTAGCCGATGGCGGCGATCTCGCCGATCATGGTGAACCCGCGCTGTTGCAGTGCAGCGTCGCTCCGGATCAGCTTCCGCAGCCAGTCGTTAATGGCCGGCGTGGCCTTCATGTACTGGGGTGAGAGGCCGCGCATGAAGCCCATGTTCAAAACGGACATGGCGGTCTTCACGTAGTTCCGCGACGGCCGGCTGGTGTTGAAGAACGTCCTGATGGACTGCTGGGCCTGGTAGGAATCGGTACCGGTTCCCAGGTAGACAATGCGCTGCCGGGCGATTTCGGCCGCGAAGGTGACCGTGAGCTTGTTCTCCCACTGCCAGGGGTGGACCGGCATGAAGAAGTACTGGTCCGGGTCCAGGCCCTGCAGCAGCAGCTCGCTGGTGAAACTGCCGGCCAGCGGGCCCAGTTCGGCGTCGAGGTGTGCCGCATAGTCCAGGCCGCTGCTGGTGCTGGCCACGGCGTGGCTGCGGTGCACGGCGATCCATTCCAGCAGCACCGGCGCCCCGGTTTCCGGCGCGAACGCCAGGTAATCGCTGACGCCGAACCCCAGCCGGCCGTTGTTGGCCACGAAGCAGGGGTGGCCCTCGGTCATACACCGCTCGATCGCCTGGAAGTCGGCAGCGACGTCCTGACCACCGGTCACCCCCGCGGCCAGTTCCCCGGCGGTCGGCTGGCCGGCCCATTGCTTGTAGGCATGGCTGGCCAGGGTGCTGCTGACCTCCTCCAGGTAAACCGGGAGCATCTGGAGGTTGATGCCGAGCGTCTCATGGAACACCGTGATGAACTCCAGCACGTCCAGCGGCGCTTCGGTGCCGTCCTGGACATGCCGGATGGAATCGGCTCTGATGGACCAGTGTTCCAGCTCCAGGATCCTGGCGGTGAACCGGTACTCGTGGGAGCCATCGGCGCTGGCCAGGCGGTAGGTGTCAGCCTCCGGTGCGCCAGGCATGGGCTCGGGTGTGAAAATCCGTTCGTGCGAGAACTCGGCGAGCGCCTTGCGGAGCAGGTGCCGGTTGGCGGCCTCCCACCGGTCCCCTTCGAGGTGTGGCGCTGCTGCTGCGGCCGTGTTGGTGGTGGATTCGAGCTGGACGGTCATAGTGCTGCGGCTCCCTGCAGGTCTTCGGTGCGGTTGGTTTCCATACGGGCGGAAGTTTCCAAGGTGGGAAGGGTTGCCCGGGCGGCGACGTAGCTGGCCCGGGTGCAGAAGCTGAGCAGCGCATCCTTGTCCGGCAGCCCCACCACGCCCGAGGGCCGGAACCCGAACCGTTCGTTGAGGGCGTGAATTTTCGTGTTTCGGGCGTCCGGCTCCACCACGATGCGCTCCACCTCGGGCCTGGCGAACAGCCGGGCCAGGACGGCATCCATGACGGCGGTGGTGAAGCCAGCCTCCGGAACGCCCGACGGCGGCGCCACCAGCAGGTGCATCCCCGCGTCGCCCGGAAGGACGGGGTAGGCGGTG
>Ga0160447_100779_pt1 | contig 13756 bp, 10 predicted proteins | sample HID1973K_E1MG_FD_108222 | JGI IMG/M metagenome (GOLD analysis project Ga0160447, IMG submission 108222) | Enriched mosquito-associated microbial communities from UW Madison campus, WI, USA - HID1973K_E1 MG | ecosystem: Host-associated > Arthropoda: Insects > Digestive system > Unclassified ...
CGGCGGTTGCGACCCGGTCTGCGGCTTCCCTCTTCTCCTGCCAGCTTCGCGTCCGCAGTTTCCGCGGCTTGCGAGGTGGGGGTTTGTTGAGGGGCGCGCGTGCGTTGGCGGTTGGTGTTGGCGGCTTACGGTGCGGGCACCGCCCTGACGGCAGGGGCAGGCCCGGCTCGGTTGGACATCCTGTCCAACTCGCCTAGCGCGGACATCCATGTCCGCTGGCCACCCCCTCCCGCCAGGACGGCGCAAGGCGCTTTGAATTTCAGTCTTCGTTTGAGGCGCGCCGGGAGGGTGGGAGGAGAAAAGCCTGGCTCCCGATCGCTATCGGCACCCGGCTGTCTGCGGCTTCGAGAAGGTCTTTCCTGTAGGAGCGGCTTCAGCCGCGACCGCTGGTCCCCTCGGTCGCGGCTGAAGCCGCTCCTACAACTAGCCCGGATACATCTGGAGCAAAGCCCCTTTGCCTCGCAAGCCGCACTAGCCGTTGCGCAGGGCCAAAGCAGGGAAGAGCAAAAAAGCGCCCCGTAGGGCGCTTTCAGTTACATCGCATTGCTCGGTTCTTGGCGAGGATTAAGCGCCGCGCGGACCGCGGTGACCGCCCGGTCGCGAGTTGCCGCCCGGACGCGGACCGCCACCGGGACGACCGCCTGGGCGCTGGCCGCCCGGACGAGCCGGATTGGGGCCGCGCTTGCCAGGACCGCCGGGACCGGCGCGATTGCCGGCCGGACGCGCCGCGCCATAAGGGCTGGCGCCGGGGGTGGCGTGGTCGGACGGGAAGAAGCTCGTCGCGTTGCCCGGGTGGCCGTACGGATGCTTCTTGGCACCCTGGCCTTGCCCTTGCCCTTGCCCTTGGCCCTGACCTTGGCCTTGACCTTGCGCGTAACCGCCGCGACCGGCCGGCTTCGGCTTGCCGGGGCCGCGACCGGCACCGGGGCCGCGCGGACCCTGGCCGGGACCACGCGCGCCAGGACCGGCGTTGCGATGGCCGCTCGGGCCGGTGCTCACGCCCTCGGGCACATACCAGGTGCGGAACGCGGCGGGATTGCCATCCGGCAACGGCTTGGGACCCTTTTCCTTGCGCTGCTTGAACGGCCGCTGCGACTGCTTGGCCGCCGCCTCGCCACTGACGGTCAGCCCGCCCTTGAAGCCGCCCTTGCCGCGACCGCGGCCGCGGTCCTCGCGCACGTTGTCGAAACGGCGCAGCTCACGGCCTTCATCGGCAGTGTTGTGCCCATTGACGTAGGCATTGCCGCGGGTGCCGTCGCGGCCCACGTGCAGGGTCGAGCGGGCGGCCTTGCGCTGACCGATCACCGGCTGCAGGGTCAGCGCCGAGGGCTGCCCTTCTTCGAGGTTGAGCTCGGTGCGCAGCGCCTGCACCTGCGGCTGCGCCACTTCCACCGACTGGCCGCGCAACAACTCGCGCGGCAGGGCGATCTTGCCGTAACGGGTGCGCTTGAGGCGGCTGACCTGGCAACCCTGCGATTCCCACAGGCGGCGCACTTCGCGGTTGCGGCCTTCCTTCACCACGACGCGGAACCAGTCGTGCGAGTCGGTGCCGCCGATACGTTCGATCTCGTCGAACTTGGCCGGACCGTCTTCCAGCGCGACACCGCGCGCCAGGCGATCGACGATCTGGTCGGAGACCTGCTCCTGGCCTTCGGGAGCGCGCACGCGCACCACGTACTCGCGCTCGACCTCGAAGGAGGGGTGCATCATCGCGTTGGCCAGCTCGCCGTCGGTGGTGAGCAGCAGCAGGCCGGTCGTGTTGATGTCCAGGCGGCCGATGGCGATCCAGCGCGCGCCCTTGAGCGCGGGCAGCGATTCGAAAATCGTCGGGCGGCCTTCGGGGTCGTCGCGCGTGGTTACTTCGCCTTCGGGCTTGTTGTAGATCAGCACGCGCGAAGGTTCGCTCAGGGCGCTGGCGACAAAGCCGCGGCCATCGAGTTCGATACGGTCGCCGCTGCGCACCGACATGCCGGTCTGCGCGACCTCGCCATTGACCTTGACCAGGCCGTCGGCGATGCGCTGTTCCAGCGCGCGCCGCGAGCCCAGGCCGGCCTGGGCCAGGACCTTGTGCAGGCGTTCTTCAAGCTTGGGCTGTTGTTCGCTCTCGCTGCCGCGCTTCAGCGACAGTTTGTTCAACGACAGCTTGCGGGGGGTGTCACTCATTGTTCGGGCTCCGGCCGGCGCGTTGCAGCGGCCTCTGGTTCGTCTGGGTCTTCGTCGCCCGCCACGGCATCGGCCGTTGCGGAGGGGTTTTCGGTTGGGTATTGCGTGTCGGCGGATCCGGCGATCTCGTCCTGTGCGTCGGCCTCCGCGTCGTCGGCGAGAGCGGCCTGCGTTTCGGCGGGCAGATCCTCGTCGGCGAGGGTGTCGTCACCGGTTTCCGTTCCGGCGTGTACAGCGGTGTATCCCTTTGTTTCGGTATCGGGCTGTGGGGCCTCGAATCCGGCCTCCGGTGCGTGTTGCGGCGCGTCTCCGTCCGCCGCCAGGCCGGCATCGCGCTCATCGTCGTCGCCCGCACTTTCGTCGTTGGCGGCGGACGGATCGATGTCCATCTGCGCGCCGGCGGCCTGCGGTGCGGCCGGCTGGCCTTCGTTGTCCAGGGGCAGCTGCGGCTCGAGCTCGCCGATGTCCTTCAGTTCCGACAGCGGCGGCAATTCGTCCAGTCGCTTGAGGCCGAAGTAGTCCAGGAAACCCTTGGTGGTCCCGAACAATGCCGGCTTGCCGGGCACGTCGCGATGGCCGATCACGCGGATCCACTCGCGCTCTTCCAGTGCCTGGATGATGTTGCTGCTGACCGCCACGCCGCGCACCTGCTCGATCTCGCCGCGGGTGATCGGCTGGCGGTAGGCGATCAACGCCAGAGTCTCCAGCGTGGCGCGCGTGTACTTGGTCTTGCGCTCGGTCCACAACCGGGCGACCCACGCATGGACGTCGGCCTTGACCTGGAAGCGGAACCCGGAGGCCACCTCGACCAGCTCCACGCCACGTTCGGCGCAGCCGTCGCGCAGCTGTTCCAGCGCGCGCTCGATGCTGCCCGGCGGTGCCGGTTCCTCTTCGGGGAACAGGCCCTGCAGCTGCACCAGCGTCAGCGGCTGGTTGCTGCCCAGCAGGGCGGCCTCGACGATGCGATTGATCAGTGCCTGGTCCATTTCCACGATCGTTGTCTTTCCGCTCAAAGGGCGTCGTCGGCGTCGCTGTCGTCGAATTCGCTGGAGAACTGCAACGGCGCATTGGTATTGCCCGACGCCAGCGACTTCACGTAGATCGGCGCCAGCGGCGCTTCCTGGACGATGTCCAGCAATTGTTCCTTGGCCAGTTCCAGCAGCGCCAGGAAGGTCACCAGCACGCCCAGCCTGCCTTCCTCGGCGGTGAACAGCGCCTCGAAACGGTAGAACTTGCCGTCTTCCAGTCGCCCCAGCACATCGCCCATGCGCTGGCGCACGCTCAGCGCCTCGCGCCGGATCGCATGGCCGGTGAACAGCTCGGCGCGCTTGAGCACATCATGCAGCGCCAGCAACATTTCCTTCAGTTCCACCGGCGGCGGCAACCGTACCGCCGCACGCTCCGGCACGAATGCCTGCACCGGCGCGGTGTCGCGATCCTGGCGGGGCAGGGTGTCCAGATCTTCCGCGGCCTGCTTGAAGCGCTCGTACTCCTGCAGCCGGCGCACCAGCTCGGCGCGCGGGTCGGCTTCATCGCCCTCTTCGCTGGGCGGTCGCGGCAGCAGCATGCGCGACTTGATCTCGGCCAGTATCGCGGCCATCACCAGATACTCGGCCGCCAGTTCGAAACGCAGCTCCTGCATCACATTGATGTAGTCCACGTACTGGCGGGTGATCTCGGCGACCGGGATGTCGAGGATGTCCAGGTTCTGCCGGCGGATCAGGTACAGCAGCAGGTCAAGCGGGCCTTCGAACGCATCGAGGATGACTTCCAGCGCGTCCGGCGGGATGTACAGGTCCTGCGGGATCTGCAGCAACGGTTGCCCATGCACGACCGCCAGCGGCATTTCCTGCTGCTGCGGCGAAGTCGACTGGGTTGAGAGATTCGCGTCTTGCGCGAGTTCGGAGCTCATCAGAGATCAGGTATTGCGTCCATCGGCGCCCACGGCACGGAGCCGCGGACACACCAGTCCTGCGAAGTTGCTGTCATCGGCGTGCCGGTCCGGCACGGTCGTTCCCACACATCAAACACGGGCCGCCGCAAATCTGCGGCGACGGAAACTACGAAGGAGGTGGTCTACGCGGGCCGACGAGCGGGGGCTCCGGGAACCGGCGAAGCGGTCGCCGGTGAGGGCCGGGAAGGCCGGTAGACCGACAGGCCGCCGCATCCAGCCGCGTGCAATGGACCTAGGGTAATGCCTGCCACGGGCCGGTGTCCAGCGCCGGGGCGGCTACAATGAACCGCTGTTGTGCTGCCAGGAAGACTCATCCGCATGTGGTACGTGATCGAAGGCTATGACGGCGCCGATGCTGCCGAAGGGAGGCGCACGGCGCGCCCGGCCCATCTGCAGCGCCTGCGCGAACTGGCGGACCAGGGCCGCCTGCTGCTGGCCGGCCCCTGTCCCGCCATCGATGCCGAGGATCCGGGCGATGCCGGTTTCAGCGGCAGCCTGGTCGTGGCCGAGTTCGAATCATTGCAGGCCGCGCGCGCCTGGGCCGATGCCGACCCGTACGTCGCAGCCGGGGTTTACGTGCGCGTGGACGTGCGCCCCTTCCGCAAGGTATTGCCATGAACGACCGGGTCGCGCGCATCGAAGCGGCGCTGTCGTTGGCGTTCGCGCCTTCGCGGCTGGAGGTGCTGGACGAAAGCCATAAGCATGTCGGCCATGCCGGTGCCCGCGATGGCCGGGGGCATTTTGCCGTCCACATCGTGGCCCCGGCGTTTGCCGGCATGGCGCCGCTGGCCCGCCACCGGGCGGTCTACGCCGCGCTCGGGGACATGATGCAGACCGACATCCACGCGTTGTCGATCCAGGCCGAACCGCCGTCGACCTGACCGGTCTTGTCCCGGACGTGTCCGCGGAAGGCGTCGAAATCCCTGTCCGGGAGACACGGCCCGGTTACAATTGCGTTAACGCGTCGGTGCGGCTTCCGGCGTACGAGTGCCTGGCAGTCTTCGTTGTCCGAACCGTCCGGCCCGCAACGGCGGCCGATTCGGGGCCGTTACGCTGCAGTGCAAGAATGACAGCGGAACTTGAAAACGATTACAGTCCAGGCCAGATTCTTCTGATGGATCTTGACCGTGGAGGGCGGTGTGTTGGCCAAGAATGCGATCACCATCAAGGATGTAGCCCGGGAGGCGAAAGTCTCGGTGGCCACGGTGTCGCGCGCGCTCAACGGGCACGACAATGTCGCCGAGCCCGTGCGCAAGCTGGTGCTGGAGGTGGCCGACCGGCTGCGCTACAGCCCGCATGCGGCGGCGCGCAGCCTCAGCAGCCGGCATACCCAGACCATTGGCGTGGTCCTGCCGGACCTGTACGGCGAGTTCTTTTCCGAACTGATCCGCGGCATCGACGGCGTGGCGCGATCGCGTCGCCAGCATCTGCTGGTGTCGAGCTACCACGGTGACCAGGAAGAGCAGGGGCGCGCCTTGCGCGCGATGCGCGGACGCGTGGACGGCCTGCTGGTGCTGTCGCCGTACGCCGAGCACCCCGGTTTTTTGACCGAGAACCTTCCGCAATCGTTGCCCACGGTGCTGATCAATACGCACCTGCCCGACGATCACTATCCGATGCTCAGCATCGACGACCATGCCGGCGCGATCGCGATGACCGAGCATCTGTTGTCGCTGGGCCATCGCCGGATCGTGTTCATCGCCGGACCGGAGCTGAATTTCGACGCGCGCGAACGCCTGCGCGGGTTCCGCGATGCGATCGCGCGCGCGCCCGACGCGCAGGGCCGGGAGCTGTACGGCGATTTCGACGAGGCTTCCGGCTATCGCGCCGGCCAGGCCCTGCTCAAGGGCGAACTGCCCGATGCGGTGTTCGCCGCCAACGACATGATGGCCCTGGGCTGCCTCTACGCGCTGACCCAGGCCGGCATCAAGGTGCCCGAGCAGGTCGCCTTGGCGGGCTTCGACGATATTCCGCTGGCGCGCTACGTGCACCCGGCCCTGACGACCATGCGTGTCAGCATCACCGAATTGGGTGGGCAGGCCATGACCCGGCTGTTGGGCCTGATCGACCCGGCCGTGGAGGGCGACACTGGCAGTGGCGCCGACGTGACCCTGAAGCCGGTGCTGATCGTGCGCGATTCCACCGTGCCGGGAGCGGCGAACGATGGTTGATGGGCTCGCGCGCGGCCGTGCGCGGCCCATTGGCGGATGAACGGCATGCCGACCAGGGGTTCGTCCGTGCGAACCCTCGCGGGTCGGCGAGGTCTCTGGTAGCGGGTTGGCAAGTGCGGCAACCGCGGGCGTTGGGGACGACGCCACGCGATCAAGGTTCCTGTCCCGCCCCTCACCGGGGCTTGGCTAGCTGAGGGAGTTTCTGGGTGACGGTTGTAAGCGATTTCAAGAATGCGGGCGGCAGCAGCGCCTGGACGATCACCGCTCGGCGCCGCCGCAGTCTCTGCGCGCTGCTGGGGTTGGTGGCGATGTGCCTTGCGTCCTGCCAGCGTCAGGAGACGCCTGTGCCCCAGAAGTCCAAGCCGGAGGTCATCCTGGTCGAGCCGATCCTGCCACCGACGCCGCCCAAGCCGGTGAAGCCGGAACTGCCGCCGCTGTTCGGCGACATCGAACGCCGCACTTTCCAGTTCTTCTGGGACACCACCAACGAGACCAACGGGCTGACCCCCGACCGATTCCCGTCGCGGCCGTTCGCCAGCATCGCCTCGGTCGGCTTCGCCCTGACCGCCTATCCGATCGGCATCGAGAACGGCTGGGTCAGCCGCACCCAGGCCGTGGACCGCACGCTGACCACGCTGAAGTTCTTCCGCGACTTGCCGGTCGGCCCGCAGCGAACCGGCAAGGCCGGCTACAAGGGCTTCTACTATCACTTCCTGGACATGCAGCAGGGCCGCCGCTACGACAGCTGGGTGGAGCTCTCCAGCGTGGACACCGCATTGCTGATGATGGGCGTGCTGTTCGCACAGTCCTACTACGATGGCGACGACCCGCGCGAGAAGGAGATCCGCCAGATCGCCGACACCCTCTACAAGCGCGTGGACTGGAACTGGCTGCAGCAGCGCCAGCCGCTGATCTCGATGGGCTGGTTCCCGGAGAGCGGCTTCATCGACCACGACTGGATGGGCTACAACGAGGCGATGATGCTCTACGTGCTGGCGCTGGGCTCGCCCACCCATGCGGTGGAGCCCGATGCGTGGACGGTGTGGACGCGTACCTACAACAACGACTGGGGCGTCTACCAGGGCCAGGAATACCTGTCGTTCGGCCCGCTGTTCGGCCATCAGTACAGCCACGTCTGGATCGACTTCCGCGACATCCAGGACCAGTACATGCGCGAGCGCGGCATCGATTATTTTCTCAACAGCCGCCGTGCCACGCTGGCCCAGCGCGACTACGCCATCGACAACCCGATGAAGTGGAAGGAATACGGCGAGAACGTGTGGGGCCTGACCGCCAGCGACGGCCCGCAGAACACCAGCCAGGAATTCCGTGGCGAGCAGCGCCAGTTCCGCCATTACTCTTCGCGCGGCGCCGGCCTGCGCGAGAACTTCGACGACGGCACGATCGCGCCGACCGCGGCGATCTCTTCGATCGTGTTCGCGCCGGAAGTGGTGATCCCGGCCACCGAGGAAATGCACAAGCGCTTCGGCGACTACATCTATTCGAGCTACGGCTTCCTGGATTCGTTCAATCCCAGCTTCAACTGGGACATCCCGCTCAAGACCGGCCGGCTGGTGCCCGATCGTGGCTGGGTCGCCAGCGACTACATCGCGATCGACCAGGGCCCGATCCTCACCATGATCGCGAACTACCGCAACGAGTTCGTCTGGAACGTGATGAAGAAGAACAAGTACATCCGCACCGGATTGGAACGGGCCGGCTTCACCGGCGGTTGGCTGACCCCGGAAGGCGAGGCACCGCCGCAGCCGGCCAAGGATGAGCAGGCCGCCGCTGCGCGCGCGATCGGCATCGCCGAATCGCGTGCCGCCGCCGCCGAGGCCCAGCGCAATCCGGCCCAGCGCCAGAAACCTGAGTGAACAGGCGTGGCCAGGCAGCCGAGCGCGCGCGCGCGATGGGCATCGTGAGGTGCATCGCCGCGTGTCTGCTGCTGGGTACGCTGCTGGCCGGCTGCTCGCGCGCGCCGCAGGGCGAGACGATCCGGTTCTGGGCGATGGGCCGCGAAGCAGAGGTGGTCACCGAGCTGATCGCCGATTTCGAGAAGGAAAACCCGGGCATCCACGTCGACGTGCAGAACATCCCGATGACCGCGGCGCACGAGAAGCTGCTGACCGCCTACGCCGCGGAGGGACTGCCGGACGTGTTCCAGCTGGGCAACACCTGGTTGCCGGAGTTTGCGACCTTGGGCGTGCTGGAGCCGCTGCAGCCGTTCGTCGATCGCTCCGAGGTCATCGATCCGAAGGATTACTTCGCCGGCGTGTGGGATACCAATGTTGTCGACGGCACCCTCTACGGCGTGCCCTGGTACGTGGACACGCGGCTGCTGTTCTACCGCAAGGACCTGCTGGCCGAGGCCGGCGTGACCCGGACACCGACGACCTGGGCCGAGTTCGAGCAGGCGATGGCGGCGGTCAAGCGCCATGTCGGCCCCGACCGCTACGCGATCCTGCTGCCGCTCAACGAGTTCGAGCAGCAGCTGTCGTTCGCGTTGCAGCAGGAAGATCCGCTGCTGCGCGACCATGACAACTACGGCAATTTCCGCAGTCCCGGGTTCCGCAAGGCGCTGGGTTTCTACGCCAACATGTTCGAACAGGGCTGGGCGCCGAAGCTGTCGGAGACGCAGATCTCCAATGTCTGGTACGAGTTCTTCAACGGCTTCTATGCCTTCTACCTGTCCGGTCCGTGGAATGTGCGCGAATTCCGCCTGCGCCAGCCGCCGGGCATGGAAGGCAAGTGGGGCACGATGGCGTTGCCGGGGCCGGATGGCCCGGGGGCGGGGATCGCCGGCGGCGCCAGCCTGGTGATCCTGCGCCATTCGCAGCACAAGGACGCAGCCTGGAAACTGATCGAGTTCCTGTCGCGGCCGCAGGTGCAGGCGCGCTTCCACGCGATCATCGGCGACCTGCCGCCGCGCCGCAGCACCTGGCAATACCCATCGCTGGCCAATGATGAGCTGTCACGAGCATTCGGCGATCAGCTGGAGCGGGTCAAGCCCACGCCCAAGGTGCTGGAGTGGGAGCGCATCGTGCAGGAAATGCGCCTGGTCACCGAGCGCGTCGTGCGTGGCGGCGAGTCGCAGGACAAGGCGGTGGAGGAACTCGACAAGCGTGTCGACGGCATCCTCGCCAAGCGGCGCTGGATCTATGCGCAGGAGCATCCCCAGCCCGCCGACGGCACGCCCGCCGAGGGGCAGCAGCGATGAGGCGCGGTTCCCTCGCGGGTTGGATCTTCACCGCACCGGCATTGCTGGTGCTGGGGATGTTCTTCGGCGTGCCGGTGCTGGCCGCGTTGGTACTCAGCACCACCGATTTCGATCTGTATGCGTTGTCCGATCCCAGCCACCTGCGCTTCGTCGGGCTCGGCAATTACATCGACCTGCTGCGCACGCCGCTGTTCTGGAAGTCGCTGTGGAACACCACCTACTTCGTGCTGCTGGGCGTGCCGATGTCGATCGCGGTCTCGCTCGGCGCGGCGATGCTGCTGCACGCCAAGGCGGCGCGGTTCCGCGGTTTCTTCCGCACCGCGCTATTTGCGCCGGTGGTCACCACGCTGGTCGCGGTGGCGGTGATCTGGCGCTACCTGTTCCACGTCAAGTACGGGCTGGTGAACTGGGGCCTGGCCCACGTGGGCGTTTCGCCGATCGACTGGCTGGGTGACCCGAACTGGGCGATGCCGACGATCATGCTGTTCGCGGTGTGGAAGAACTTCGGCTACAACATGGTGATCTTCCTGGCCGGGCTGCAGGGCATCCCCGAGGATCTATACGAGGCCGCGCGCATCGACGGCGCCTCGAAATGGAAGCAGTTCCTTCACATCACCTTGCCGATGCTCGGCCCGGTGCTGATGGTGGTCGGCGTCATCACGATTTCCGGCTACTTCCAGCTGTTCGCCGAGCCTTACGTGATGACCCGCGGCGATCCGCTGCAAAGCACGGTCAGCGTGCTGTACTTCATGTTCGAGGAAGGCTTCAAGTGGTGGAACCTCGGCCGTGCCTCGGCGGTGGCGTTCCTGCTGTTCCTGATCATCCTGGCGGTCACCACCGTCATGCTGCGCATCGGGCGCAAGAAGGACCTGGTATGAGCCGCGAGATCGGTCAGTCGCGCTGGAACACGCTGCTGGTCAACGGCGGCCTGTTGCTGCTGGCGGCGATCAGCCTGGGGCCATTGCTGTGGATGCTGTCGGTGTCGTTCATGCCCGGCGGCGAGGCCAGCCGCTTTCCGCCGCCGATGCTGCCGTCGGCGTGGACCATCGCCAATTACCGCGAGCTGTTCATGCGCACCGGCATGGGCAGCCATTTCGCCAATTCGTTGTTCGTGTCGTTGGCGATCACCCTCGGTTCGCTGCTGGTGAACACGCTGGCCGGCTATGCCTTCGCCAAGCTGAAGTTCGTTGGCCGCGAGCGGATCTTCCAAGTGTTGCTGGCGGCACTGGTGATCCCCGCGCAGGTGGCGATGCTGCCGTTGTTCCTGCTGATGAAGCAGCTGCACCTGGTCAACAGCTATGGTGGCGTGATCGTGCCCGCGCTGGCCACGGTGTTCGGCATCTTCCTGGTCCGCCAGTACGCGCGCGGCATCCCGGACGAGTTGCTTGAAGCGGCACGCATCGACGGTGCCGGCGAGATGCGGATCTTCTTCCAGATCGTGCTGCCGATGCTCAAGCCGGTACTGGTGACGCTGACGATCTTCACCTTCATGGGCGCCTGGAACGATTTCATGTGGCCACTGATCGTGCTGACCGACCAGGGGCACTACACGCTACCGGTCGCGCTGGCATCGCTATCGCGCGAGCACATCATGGACATCGAGCTGATGATGGCCGGTGCGGTGGTGACGGTGATTCCGGTGCTGCTGCTGTTCCTGGCGTTGCAGCGCTATTACATCCAAGGCCTGTTGCTCGGAAGCGTGAAGGGGTGAGGGCCTCGCGAGGCATGCCTCGCGTGCCCGAACGCCCGGCCACGGATGGCCGGGCCGGAGTGTCCGGAGCCGACCAAGCAACGCCATGGACGGCAACGAGCTGTCGAATGTGTGGGGTCGCGAGGCACGCCTCGCGCGTTGCCGAACGCCCGGCCATGGATGGCCGGGCCGGAGTCTCCGGAGCCGACCAAGCAACGCCATGGACGGCAACGAGCTGTCGAATGTGTGGGGTTGCGAGGCACGCCTCGCGCGTTGCCGAACGCCCGGCCATGGATGGCCGGGCCGGAGCATCCGGAGCCGACCGAGTTGCGCCAAGGACGGCAGCGAGAATATCGAAGGCGTGGGTCGCGAGGCATGCCTCGCGTGCCCGAACGCCCGGCCACGCATGACAGCAGGAGCTTGAATGCGGAACTGCGAAACATTGCCTCGCGCGTGAGCGGGCGCAGCGCCACAATGAGCATCCAGTAAAGGAGCACGAGCCGCGCCTCGTGTGGAACGGAGAATGATTTTGTCGATGAAGCGAACGATCGGGATGGGTTTGATGCTGGTGCTGGGCACCGGCCTCTCGATGCGGGCCGTGGCGCAGGACGCCAAGGTGCTCGACGACTTCGACGACGTGTCGGCGTGGAAGCTGGTGCTGTCCAACCAGGTCAGTGGATCGCTGCGCCCGGTCAGCGTGCCCGGCGGTGGCAAGGCGCTGTGCGTGGACTACAACTTCAACGGCGTGTCCGGTTATGTCGGCATCCGCCGCGCGTTGCCGGTCAAGTATCCCGACAACTACCAGCTCTCGTTCAACCTGCGCGGTGATTCGCCGGCCAACGACCTGCAGTTCAAGTTGATCGATGCCAGCGGCGACAACGTGTGGTGGGTCAATCGCCCCGGCTACGCGTTTCCTAAGAGCTGGACGCCGGTTGCGTATCGCAAGCGCCACATCGACAAGGCCTGGGGGCCTGGCGGCGCGGACCAGCCGCTGCGCGAAAGCGCCAGCATCGAGTTCACCATCTACAACAAGGTCGGTGGCAAGGGCACGGTGTGTTTCGACAAGCTGGGCCTGAAGCCCTTGCCGCCGGCGGACAACTCGCCGATGCAGGCTCAAGTGATCGCCGATACCGCACCCGCGCTGGAGCAACGCCTGGCCGACGGCAAGTTCGACACGTTCTGGCTCAGTGGCGGCGTCAAGCAGCAAACGGTCACCCTGGACCTGGGCAGGGTGCGCGAATTCGGCGGCGCGATCATCGACTGGATCCCGGGACTGGAGGCTTCGCAATACAAAGTGCGCGGTTCGGTGGACGGGCGCGCCTGGCGCGACCTGCGTAGTGTCGTTGCCGGCGCCGGCGGCACCGACTTCCTCGACCTGCCCGACACCGAGGCGCGCTACCTGCGCCTGGACCTGCAGAACGGACCGAACTGGCGCTACGGCATCCGCGAGATCACCCTCAAGCCATTGGAATGGGCGGCCACGCCCAATGCCTTCATCGCCTCGGTGGCGAAGCTGTCGCCGCGCGGCGCGTTCCCGCGCGGATTCACCGACGAGCAACCGTACTGGACCCTGATTGGCCTGGACGGCGGCACCGAGCAGGGCTTGATCGGCGAGGACGGTGCTGTCGAGGTCGGCAAGGGCAGTTTCAGCATCGAACCCTTCGTCGTCAGCAACGGCAAGGTCGTGCACTGGGCCGATGTGAGCAGCGAACAGAGCCTGCAGGACGATTACCTGCCGATCCCCAGCGTGCAGTGGCATCACGACCAGCTCGACCTCAAGGTGACGGCGTTCGTGCGCGGCACCCCGCAGCAATCGCAGCTGGTCGCGCGCTATCTGTTGCGCAACAGCGGCAAGGAAGCACGCGATTTCACCCTGGCGCTGGCGGTGCGGCCGTTCCAGGTCAATCCGCCGACGCAGTTCCTCAATACGATCGGTGGCATCAGCCGGATCGAACAGATCGCCGTCAACGGCGGCCAGGTCAGCGTCAACGGCAAACCACGGGTATTTGCCGCGAAGGCGCCCGACGCCGCTTTCGTGAGTGCTTTCGACAGCGGCATGGCCGTCAGCCAGTTGGCCGCCGCACAGTTGCCGCAGACCACCCAGGTCAAGGACGCGACCGGGCTGGCGTCCGGTGCGCTGCTGTATCGATGGCATCTGGCCCCGGGCGAGAGCCGCGAAGTCGCGATCGTGGCGCCGCAGACCGGCGACGCCGCGATGCCGGCCGGCTTCGATGCCGAGCAGGCCCAGCAGCAAGTCGCGCAGGCATGGCGCGACAAACTGGATCGCGTGCGCTTCCAGGTGCCGGCCGAAGGCCAGCCGATGATCGACACCCTGCGCACGGCGCTGGCGCACATGCTGATTTCGCGTATCGGCCCGCGCCTGCAGCCCGGCACGCGCTCGTACGGGCGCAGCTGGATCCGTGATGGCGCGATGATTTCCGAAGGGCTGTTGCGCCTCGGGCGCGAAGACGTGGTGCGCGAGTACGTGCAGTGGTTCGCGCCGTACCAGTTCGAGAACGGCATGGTGCCGTGCTGCGTGGACGATCGCGGCAGTGATC
>Ga0160447_100781_pt1 | contig 13734 bp, 10 predicted proteins | sample HID1973K_E1MG_FD_108222 | JGI IMG/M metagenome (GOLD analysis project Ga0160447, IMG submission 108222) | Enriched mosquito-associated microbial communities from UW Madison campus, WI, USA - HID1973K_E1 MG | ecosystem: Host-associated > Arthropoda: Insects > Digestive system > Unclassified ...
GACGGTAATGGGTGCGGTCGATCTGCCGTATTCCAAGGTCGACGGCATCGAACTGATCGTCGATGGCTACCACGGTGAGGTCTACACCAACCCCAGCGAAGTCCTGCGCAAACAGTACTCCGTGGTCGTTGAGGAAGAGCGTCAGCTGTCCCAGGGCCTTGACGCATTGCGCGAGTTGCCGTGTGTGACGCTGGACGGGCACCGCATGCCGCTGTGGGTCAACACGGGGTTACTGGCTGACGTGGCCCGCGCCCAACAGCGCGGCGCTGAGGGTGTGGGCCTGTACCGCACCGAAGTCCCGTTCATGATCAACCAGCGCTTCCCGAGCGAAAAGGAACAGCTGGCGATCTATCGCGAGCAACTGGCGGCTTTCCATCCGTTGCCCGTGACCATGCGCACGCTCGACATTGGCGGTGACAAGGCACTGTCGTACTTCCCGATCAAGGAAGACAACCCGTTTCTGGGCTGGCGCGGTATTCGTGTCACGCTCGATCACCCGGAAATCTTCCTGGTCCAGACCCGCGCCATGCTCAAGGCCAGCGAAGGCTTGAACAACCTGCGGATTCTGCTGCCGATGATCTCCGGCACCCACGAAACCGAAGAAGCCCTGCACCTGATTCACCGTGCCTGGGGCGAAGTCCGCGACGAAGGCACCGATGTGCCGATGCCGCCGGTGGGAGTGATGATCGAGGTTCCGGCGGCGGTCTATCAAACCCGTGAACTGGCGCGTCAGGTGGACTTTCTGTCCGTCGGTTCCAACGACCTGACCCAATACTTGCTGGCGGTTGATCGTAACAACCCTCGCGTCGCCGATCTCTATGATTATCTGCATCCGGCAGTGTTGCAGGCCCTGCAGAGTGTGGTTCGCGACGCCCACGCCGAAGGCAAGCCAGTGAGTATCTGCGGCGAGATGGCAGGTGATCCGGCGGCGGCGGTGTTGTTGATGGCGATGGGTTTCGACAGCCTGTCAATGAACGCCACCAACCTGCCTAAGGTGAAATGGATGCTGCGTCAGATCAATCTGAGCAAGGCCAAAGAGTTGCTGGCCCAGTTGATGAAGAACGACAACCCGCAGGTTATCAGCAGCTCCTTGCAGCTGGCGCTGAGAAATCTCGGGCTGTCGCGGATGATCAATCCGGGGTCTGTCAAAGGGCATTGATCTTCGCCCTCTCCTTTGTAGGAGCGTGCTTGCCCGCGATGACGGCGTATCAGCCGATATCTCGATGTCAGTTGTACCGCCATCGCGAGCAAGCTCACTCCAACGGAATTGCCTGGATATCCAGGCTCACCTCACCCAACCTTCCGCCATACGGCCCGAAACTGTGTTCGATCATGCGTCGGCTGCCGTCATCATTGACGATCAGCACGGTGCTTGCTCGCGTTCCATAGTTGGGGCTGGCGATGAACACGCTGGACAACAGCTTCTCAGTGGCAAGACCAACACCGGTGCTAGGCAGGTCGGCGTCGGCGGCCGCTTCAGGGTCGGCGAGAAACCTGAACAGCGCCTCAGGCTGAGGGTCATCAAGATGCTCGGACAGCGAGGCCTTGGCCCTCACCAGTTTCGGCCACGGCGTGTCGAGCCCTGCGTTGGACACGCCGTACACCCCCGCCGGCAATTGCCGAGGCGTGGGGTCGGTGGCATTGATGAAGTGCAGTTCCTGGCGATTTCCCACCAAAAGGTTGAAGCCACCATACTCCGCCGATCGTCCTGCGACCTCGCGCAAGTATTCGTCAATCGACAACGGGCTGTTCAAAAAGTGAGCAACCAGCTCGCCTCGGGAGCGGCGTCCCAAAGGCTTGCCCGGATCGCGAATATTGGTCAGCGCGGCAAAGCGCCCATCGGCACTGACGCCGAGCCAGGTGCCGCCGGCTTCGAGGTCACGACCAGCATAGATATGCTGAGCCTCAGGCCACTGCCCCAGCGGCAGGGTCGGGCGGGCATAGAATTCGTCACGATTGGCCGCCAGAATCAGCGGCTGCGAGTGGTCAGGGCGCCAGGCGAAGACGATCAGGCACATGCAGGTCTCCTTTTTTTGTAACTCTACGCACAGATCCGGCCGACATCCATCGCGCGCTGCTAGAGAGGAATCGGTCGGTCCGGTAACATGCCGCACTGATTTTCGGAGACTCCCATGGAATTTCTGCTCTATCTGGCTCTGGGCGCATGCGCCGGGGTGCTGGCCGGGCTGTTCGGCGTCGGCGGTGGCATCATCATCGTTCCGGTGCTGGTATTCAGTTTCACCCTGCAAGGTTTCGATACGTCGGTGCTCACCCATCTCGCTGTCGGCACCTCGCTGGCGACCATCGTCTTCACGTCGATTCAATCGGTTCGTGCTCATCATCGCGTCGGCGCGGTGCAATGGCGCGTGGTCGGCTGGATGACGCTCGGCATTCTGGTGGGCGCGGGCCTGGGGGCGTTGACCGCGAGCTACATCGCCGGGCCATACTTGCAAAAGATCATCGGCGTGTTCGCGATTCTGGTGGCGTTGCAGATGTTCCTGGATCTGCGACCCAAGGCCAGCGGACAACCCCACGGCAAACCGGGTCTGACCATCGCGGGTGTGGTGATCGGCTGGGCTTCGGCGATTTTCGGGATCGGCGGTGGATCGCTGACCGTGCCGTTTCTGACCTGGCGCAGTCTGACCATGCAGCAAGCGGTGGCCACCTCATCGGCCTGTGGCTTTCCGATTGCAGTGGCCAGTGCCATAAGTTTCATGATTCTTGGGTGGCACGATGCGTTGCTGCCGCCGCATAGTCTCGGGTTCGTGTACTTGCCAGCCTTGATCGGCATCGCAGTGACCAGCATGTTCTTCGCACGGTTTGGCGCAAAACTGGCGCACAAACTGTCGCCCATAGTGCTGAAACGACTGTTCGCGCTGTTGCTGGTAGTCGTGGGTACGAGTTTTCTGATCTAGTTTTGCTTTGTCGCTCGATGAGCGTTTCTATCTTGAGGAGTCGCAATGCTGCCTTACCCGCAGATTGACCCGGTAGCCGTGGCCATCGGTCCGCTGCAAATTCACTGGTACGGCCTGATGTATCTGGTCGGTATCGGCAGTGCCTGGTACCTGGCATCCCGTCGCTTGAATCGTTTCGATCCGACATGGACCAAGGAAAAGCTCTCGGACATGATCTTCTGGGTCGCGATGGGGGTCATCGCCGGCGGAAGATTGGGTTACGTGCTGTTCTACGACCTGCCGAACTACATCGCCAACCCGCTGCTGATCTTCGAAGTGTGGAAGGGCGGGATGGCGTTCCACGGTGGATTCATCGGCGTGATGATCGCCACGTACTGGTTCGGCAAGCGCAACGGCAAGTCGTTCTTCCAGTTGATGGACTTCATCGCGCCGATGGTGCCGATTGGCCTGGGTGCCGGACGCATCGGTAACTTCATCAACGGTGAGCTGTGGGGTAAGCCGACTGACCTGCCGTGGGCCATGGTCTTCCCTCCGTACAGCGATCCTGCGCAACTGCCGCGCCATCCGTCGCAGCTGTATCAGTTCGCGCTTGAGGGTGTGGCACTGTTCGTCATTCTCTATTTCTTCTCCCGCAAGCCGCGCCCGACGATGGCCGTGTCTGGCATGTTCGCGCTGTTTTACGGGATTTTCCGTTTTGTCGTGGAGTTCGTCCGCGTGCCGGACGCCCAGTTGGGTTACCTGGCCTGGGGCTGGGTCACCATGGGGCAGATTCTCAGCTTGCCGATGATCATTGGCGGTCTGGTGTTGATCTGGCTGGCCTACCACCGCGCGCCGGCTGCCAACAAGGCAGCCGTTTGATTCGAATCGCCGAGCTGTCAGGGCTCGGCGGATTCACCGATACAGAGGGCCTTTGGGCATGAAGCAATACCTTGAGCTGTTACAGGACGTCATCGCCAACGGAACGCGCAAGGGCGACCGCACCGGCACTGGCACCACCGCTGTGTTCGGTCGTCAGATTCGCCACAACCTGGCCGATGGCTTTCCGCTGCTGACCACCAAAAAACTGCATTTCAAAAGTATCGCCAATGAGCTGATCTGGATGCTCAGCGGCAATACCAATACCCAGTGGCTTAACGAAAACGGTGTGACCATCTGGGATGAGTGGGCCACCGAAGACGGAGATCTGGGGCCAGTCTATGGCGCACAGTGGACCGGCTGGCCAACGAAGGATGGCGGCAAGATCAACCAGATCGACTACATGGTCGATTGCCTGAAGAACAACCCCAACAGCCGACGAATCCTGTTCCACGGCTGGAACACCGAATACCTGCCGGACGAGAAGCTCTCTCCGCAGGAAAACGTCAAGGCCGGTCGTCAGGCGCTGGCAGTCTGTCATCTGCTGTATCAGGCGTTCGTCGCAGACGGCAAGCTGTCCATGCAGTTATACATCCGCAGCTCCGATGTGTTCCTCGGCCTGCCGTACAACATTGCGGCCCTGGCATTGCTGACTCACATGCTGGCGCAGCAGTGCGATTTGATCCCTCACGAAATCATCGTCAGCCTGGGCGATACCCATGCGTACTCAAACCACCAAGAGCAGATTGCAACACAACTGACCCGCACGCCCAAAAAGCTGCCTCAGTTGAAGATCAATCGTCGTCCAGAAAGCATCTACGACTACCGTTTCGAAGACTTCGAAATCGTCGGCTATGACGCCGACCCCAGCATCAAAGCGCCCGTCGCCGTTTAAGTCTTACTCCTCGCAGGACCTTGACCTCTGGGAGCCAGCTTGCTGGCTCCCAGAGGCCGGGGTGCTTGCAATCCCTCAATATCAAAACCGCACAGATCTTCTATGTTCTAACCGGTACAAACGAAGTTGCGCGGCTGAATAGAGTTAATGAAACTTGCGATTGTTGCAGCTGCGTAATAAGTGTTTTGCACGTCAGTAAACAAAATGGGCATGATAGATATTTTCAATCCATGGATTGAATATATCGAGTTTAAATTCGTTGAATGTTTGTTCTATAGTCGGGGCTACCGATAAGTCTTTAGCCTGACACGCGTTTGGAAATAACCATCCATGACCACGACGAACTTCAGCACTGACACCTTCTCCGACCACACCTCTGGTCTTTATCGCACCGCCGCCCGGATACTCAACGAAGCCGGGATCCAGATTAACGGATCGGCGCCTTCTGATATCCGCTTCAATGGTCCTGGGGTTATCGAAAGGGCGTTTGCGCAAGGGAATCTGGGGCTGGGCGAAGCCTACATGGAGGGGCAGTGGGACAGTGAACATCTGGATGAGTTTTTCCACCGTTTGCTGAAAACCGGCATGACCGAGGATGTGAAGCCTTTGCGCCTGGTGTTCTATGCGCTGATGGCCAAGTTCATGAACCGGCAGAACGTCAAACGCTCCAAGACCGTCGGCGAAGTGCATTACGATCTGGGCAACGCGTTCTATTCGAAGATGCTCGACTCGCGCATGACTTACACCTGCGGGTATTGGGAGAACGCGACCAGCCTTGAAGAGGCTCAAGCCGCCAAGCTGGATCTGATCTGCCGCAAGCTGCAGCTCAAGCCCGGCATGCGGGTGCTGGATATCGGCTGCGGCTGGGGCAGCTTCATGAGCTACGCCGCCGAGCACTATGGCGTCGAAGCGGTGGGCGTGAGTATTTCCAAAGAGCAGATCGCCTGGGCCAAGGAGCGGTACAAAGGCCTGCCCTTGGAGTTCCGCTTTCAGGACTACCGAGAGCTGAACGAACCCTTCGATGCCATTGCGAGCGTGGGCATGTTCGAACACGTCGGTCGCAAGAACCATCGTGAATACATGGAACTGGCCCATCGCTGTTTGAAGCCAGGCGGTTTGTTCCTGTTGCACACGATCGGCAAGAACCAGCGTAATTCTTATCCTGACCCGTGGATCGACAAATACATATTCCCCAATGGCGACCTTCCTTCCATTGGGCAAATGGGCGATGCCATGGATGGGCTATTTGTCGTCGAAGACTTGCACAACTTCGGTGCTGATTACGACAAGACACTGATGGCCTGGCATGACAACTTCATGAACGCCTGGCCCGAATTCGAAGCGCAATTAGGTGAACGTTTCTACCGCATGTGGCGCTATTACTTGTTGTCCTGCGCCGGTGCATTCCGCGCCAGGGACATTCAATTGTGGCAGTGGGTGCTGTCCAAAGGCGGCGTGCCGCACGGCTACCAGCGCACCCAGATTTAACTCCTCACCGTGTAGGAGCGCGCTTGCCCGCGATGGGGGAACGTCAGTGACAAATATGTCGATTGGCGGACTTTATCGCGGGCAAGCGCGCTCCTACAATGTAGACAATCATCGCTCTACGCTATCGATCAATTAATGAACGATTGAATTCCTCTATTCACCCAGTGTGGACTCACAATGAGCTTATGCACCGGGTTTTCCTTATCGTTCTCCACATCGAACAGACAAAGGCCGGCTTCGACAGAGACCGCCCAAGAACGTGACCCTTGTGGAGATAAGCGCATGAGCAACAAACTGACGACCGCCTTTGGTGCCCCCGTAGTCGATAACCAGAATATTCAGACGGCAGGCCCCAATGGCCCTGCATTGCTGCAGGACGTCTGGTTTCTGGAGAAGCTGGCTCACTTCGACCGTGAAGTCATCCCGGAGCGCCGCATGCACGCCAAAGGCTCAGGCGCATTCGGCACGTTTACCGTAACCCACGACATCACCCGATACACCCGCGCGAAAATCTTCTCGCAGATTGGCAAACAGACCGAGATGTTCGCCCGCTTCTCTACGGTGGCAGGTGAGCGCGGCGCAGCGGATGCCGAGCGCGACATTCGCGGCTTCGCCTTGAAGTTCTATACCGAAGAAGGCAACTGGGATCTGGTGGGTAACAACACCCCGGTGTTCTTTCTGCGCGATCCATTGAAATTCCCTGACCTGAACCATGCCGTGAAACGCGATCCGCGGACCGGCATGCGTAGCGCCGAAAACAACTGGGATTTCTGGACACAGCTTCCTGAAGCCTTCCATCAGGTCACTGTGGTCATGAGCGAGCGGGGCATTCCTCGCAGCTACCGCGAGATGCACGGCTTCGGCAGCCACACCTACAGCTTCCTCAGCGCCCAGCACGAGCGCTTCTGGGTCAAGTTCCACTTCGTATCGCAGCAGGGGATCGCCAACCTGAGCGACGCCGAAGCCCAGGATCTGGTAGGAAAGGACCGTGAATCCCATCACCGTGATCTGTACGACAACATCGAGCAGGGCAACTTCCCGCGCTGGAAATTGTTCGTACAGATCATGCCGGAGAAAGAAGCGGGCGCTTATCACGTCAACCCGTTCGACTTGACCAAGGTCTGGCCGAAGGCTGACTACCCGTTGATCGAAGTCGGTTTCTTCGAACTCAATCGCAACCCGGAAAACAACTTCGCCGATGTCGAACAGGCTGCGTTCGCGCCCTCCAATGTCGTGCCCGGTATCAGCTTCTCGCCGGACAAGATGCTGCAAGGTCGTCTGTTCTCCTACGGAGATGCCCAGCGCTATCGCTTGAGCGTTAACCACCACCAGATCCCGGTGAACTCGCCGCGTGCCGCGCTGCATGTGAACAGCTACCACCGCGACGGGCTGATGCGTATCGACGGTAACCGTGGCGGCATGACTTCGTATGAGCCCAATACCAAGGGTGCGTTTCAGGAGCAGCCTGATTTCAGAGAGCCGCCGCTGTCCATCGAGGGGGCTGCCGGTCACTGGAATCATCGGGTGGATGACGACTACTTCTCCCAGCCGGGCAATCTGTTCCGCAAGATGAGCCCGAGAGAGAAACAATCATTGTTCGACAACACGGCCCGAGCCCTGCGCGGCGTATCGGCGCCGATCATCGAGTTGCACATCAAGCACTGCACGCTGGCTGATCCTGAGTATGGCGCCGGCGTGACCGAAGCGGTGGAGCGTATTCATCACGGTTGATAGAAAACCTTTGTAGGAGCGCGCTTGCCCGCGATGAGGAAATGTCATTGACGAATACGTCGATTGGCAGACCCTATCGCGGGCAAGCGCGCTCCTACGATGGGTCCCTCATCAATGCCCGTGGCTTCTGCCTACGTGGGAATGTTCGAGTTCAGGCGTAACCACGACGCTGCCGCTGACCTCCAACCGATCCAGAATTCCGCAATGATCCGGAGCACCTTCGCTGCAGCGCTGGCGAAGGTCGATCAACTGCTCCTGGAGCGCCTGCAGGCTGGCGATGCGCGCACTGACATGCTGGATGTGTTCGTCGATCAGCGCATTGACGCTCTCGCACTGATCCTGGGGACTGTCTCGCAAAGTCAGCAGGCTGCGGATTTCATCAAGGGTCATGTCCAGGCTGCGGCAATTGCGGATGAAGGTCAGGCGCTCCACGTGTTCCTGTGTGTACAGCCGATAGTTGCCTTCGCTGCGAGCAGGCTCGGCCAACAAGCCCTCGCGCTCGTAATAGCGAATGGTTTCAACCGGGCAGTCCGTGAGTTTTGCCAGCTCGCCGATCTTGAAAGGCGCATTCATGGTCATCGATCTCATTTTGTGGCTTGACCCTATAGTGGCTACAGGGTGTTCACTTGGCAACAAGCACACCAAGAGACTCAACCGATGAGTGACTCTGTACACAAACATTCGCCACACGATCATGCCGGGCACGACCATTCGGCTCATGGCCATGATCATTCGGCTCCCAAGAAATTTACCCCTGTGGGCAAGCACGAGCATCACGCCCACTCTTGCTGTTCCCACGAAGATGCGCCTGCCGTAGTCAGCGTGGGCACCGGTTCGACTGACAACGCTCAGCTCAGCCGCTTGCGTATCGAAGCCATGGACTGCCCCACGGAGCAAACGCTGATCCAGAACAAACTGGGCAAAATGCCGGGCATTCAGAAGCTCGAATTCAACCTGATCAACCGGGTGCTGGGCGTATGGCATGAGTTGCCATCCACCGATCCGATCCGTGAGGCGATTGGCTCATTGGGTATGCAGGCGGACGTGATCGAGGAGGGTGCCGACAAGGACACGGCATCGCTGCCTGCGCCGAAAAAACCCTGGTGGCCGCTGGCGTTGTCCGGACTCATGGCCGTAGCCGCCGAGGTCATCCACTTCACCGATGCCGCGCCCAACTGGGTGGTGGCGTTGATTGCCTTGGTCGCGATTTTAAGCGGTGGTTTGACCACTTACAAAAAAGGCTGGATCGCCCTCAAGAACTTCAATCTCAACATCAACGCGCTGATGAGCATCGCGGTGACCGGCGCTGTGCTGATCGGGCAATGGCCGGAAGCGGCGATGGTGATGTTCCTGTTCACCGTGGCTGAACTGATCGAAGCCAAGTCGCTGGATCGGGCACGCAATGCCATTGGCGGTTTGATGCAGCTGACGCCGGAAACCGCGACCGTGCACCAGGATGGCCAGTGGGTTGAGATCGAGGTCAAACAGATCGTTCTGGGGAGTGTGGTTCGGGTCAAGCCGGGCGAGCGGATCGGGCTGGATGGCGAAGTCGTATCGGGCCATTCCACCATTGATCAGGCGCCGATCACTGGCGAAAGCCTGCCGGTGGAGAAGACCATTGGCGACAAGGTGTTCGCCGGGACCATCAACCAGGCTGGCTCACTGGAATACAAGGTGACGGCTGCGGCGAACAACTCGACGCTGGCGCGGATCATTCATGCGGTTGAGGCTGCTCAGGGCGCGCGGGCGCCCACTCAGCGTTTCGTCGACAGTTTTTCGAAGATTTACACCCCGGCCGTGTTCGCCCTGGCACTGGCGGTGGCCGTGATCCCGCCGCTGTTCATGGGCGCGCCATGGTTCGACTGGATCTACCGCGCGCTGGTGCTGCTGGTGGTGGCCTGCCCCTGCGCCTTGGTGATTTCGACGCCGGTGAGCATCGTCAGTGGCCTGGCTGCAGCAGCCCGCAAAGGTATCTTGGTCAAGGGCGGCGTCTATCTGGAAATGGGGCACAAGCTCGATTTTCTGGCGCTGGACAAGACCGGCACCATTACCCATGGCAAGCCGGTACAGACCGATTACGTGCTGCTCGACGACACAGTCGGCGAACAGGCTGTGGCGATTTCCGCAAGCCTGGCCGGGCGTTCCGATCATCCGGTTTCGCAGGCGATCGCTACTGCGTTCGGCAAGGACGGCCACTTGCAGGTCGAGGTGTTCGAAGCCTTGGGCGGGCGTGGCGTAAAAGGCGAAGTCAACGGACGCCTGTACCACTTGGGCAACCACCGCCTGGTGCATGAATCGGGTCTGTGTTCGCCGGAGCTGGAGGCCAGGCTGGAAGCCTTGGAAAGCCAAGGTAAGACCGTGGTCTTGCTGTTCGATGAGACAGGGCCATTGGCGCTATTTGCGGTTGCCGATACGGTCCAGGACAGCAGCCGCGAAGCCATTGCGCAGCTGCATGCGCTGGGTGTGAAAACCGTGATGCTGACCGGCGATAACCCGCATACCGCCAAGGCCATTGCGGCTCAGGTCGGGATCGATCAGGCGCAGGGTAATTTGTTGCCGACTGACAAGCTGCAGGTCATCGAGGACCTTTACGCGCAGAACCACCGTGTCGGCATGGTCGGAGACGGCATCAACGATGCGCCGGCCCTCGCACGGGCCGAGATCGGCTTTGCCATGGCGGCCGCAGGGACAGATACCGCCATAGAGACCGCCGACGTGGCGCTGATGGATGATGACTTGCGCAAGATACCGGCGTTCATCCGCCTGTCCCGCGATACCTCGGCCGTGCTCAAGCAGAACATCGCACTGGCGCTGGTGATCAAGGTGATCTTTCTGATCGTGACCTTCGCAGGCATGGCGACCATGTGGATGGCGGTGTTTGCTGATATGGGCGTGAGTCTGCTGGTGGTGTTCAACGGGTTGCGGTTGTTGAGGAAGTAAGGGGCGTCCCATTCCTTTTCGCCGGACACACATCAGGCTGTGGGAGCCGGCTTGCTGGCAAATGCATTGTGTCAGTCGACATCTTCGTATCTGACCCACCGCCTTCGCCAGCAAGCTGGCTCCCCCCCCCTCCGAGCAGAAGCAGGCCGCAGCGTGGCAACGATCTCGCTGCAGTTACTTCCCGTACTTTTCCCGTCCCCAGGCGATCATGCCTTCGAGCAGTTCCTTCAGCACCTCACGGGTCGGCTCGGCCAGATCCTTGCGGTAGTGGAACGGCACGAACTCTTCCATGTAGGTGCTTTGCGCAAGCTCCAGCTGAACCGCGTGGATGTTTTGCGCCGGGTTGCCGTAATGGCGAGTGATGTGGCCGCCTTTGAAGCGCCCGTTCAGCACATGGCTGTAGTTCTTGGCGGCTGCGCAGACCGCTTCGACGCGCTTCTCCAGTTCCTGATCGCAGCTGGCGCCGTTGAAGGTGCCGAGGTTGAAGTCCGGCAAGCGGCCGTCGAACAGGTGCGGGATGTGCCCACGAATAGAGTGGGCGTCGAACAGCATGGCGTAGCCGAACTCGTCACGCAGCCGTTCCAGCTCAATGCGCAGCGTGTCGTGGTATGGCGTCCAGATCTGCTCCAGATAACGCGCCCGTTCTTCCTTGCTCGGCTCCTTGCCTTCCTTGAACAACGGATCGCCTTCGAACAACGTCGAGGGATATAGCCCGGTGGTCGCTCCCGCATAAAGCGGCTTGTCATCGGAGGGGCGATTGAGGTCGATGACGAAACGCGAATATTCGGCAGCCAGCGTGCTTGCGCCCAGATCCTGTGCGAAGTCATAGAGGCGCGGAATGTGCCAGTCGGTGTCCGGCAGGCTCACGGCCTCGTCGACCAGACCATCGCGCACGACCGGCGTCAGATTCAAACCTGGGTGCGGCATGCTGATCAGCAGCGGTACGCGACCGCGAGTGAAACTCAAAACCTTGTCCACGGTGTTCTCCTGATTCAGAAGGTGCTTTCGACGCCGTGACGCACGACGCGTTTGTCCAGATCGCCGCCCAGCCAGTACGCCAGGTCGGCCGGTCGTTCGATGTTCCAGGCGACGAAATCGGCGACCTTGCCGACCTCAAGCGAACCGTGGGTATCGGCCATGCCCAGCGCTGTGGCGGCATGGAGGGTCGCACCCGCCAGCGCTTCTTCCGGCGTCATGCGGAACAGCGTACAGGCCATGTTCAGCATCAGTCGCAGCGACAGGCCCGGCGAGGTGCCGGGATTGAGGTCGGTGGCGATGGCGATCTTCACGCCGTGTTTGCGCAATGCGTCCATCGGCGGCAACTGGGTCTCGCGCAGGAAATAAAACGCGCCCGGCAACAGCACGGCTACAGTGCCGGAAGCTGCCATGGCGATGGCGTCCTCCTCGGTCATGAATTCCAGATGATCCGCCGACAACGCCTGATAACGCGCTGCCAGGCTCGAGCCATGCAACGACGACAGTTGCTCGGCGTGCAGCTTGACCGGCAGGCCCAGTTGACCCGCCGTGATGAACACCTGCTCGACCTGCTCCGGCGAGAACGCCAGGTATTCGCAAAACGCATCGACAGCATCCACCAGATTTTCCGCGGCCAGCGCCGGCAGCATTTCGCTACAGATGTGGGCGATGTAGTCGTCGGCGCGATCCTTGTATTCCGGCGGCAAGGCGTGCGCGGCCAGGCAGGTGCTGCGCACGGTGACCGGGAGTTTGTCACCCAGCTGGCGGATGACGCGCAGGATCTTGCGCTCGCTGGCCAGGTCCAGGCCGTAGCCTGACTTGATCTCGACCGTGGTCACGCCGTCTTTGAGCAAGTGTTGCAGACGTCGTTCGGCGCTGGCGTAAAGCTGCTCTTCAGTGGCTGCGCGGGTGGCCCGAACGGTACTGGCGATGCCGCCCCCCGCCGCGGCGATGTCAGCGTAGCTGACCCCTTGCAGGCGCTGCTCGAATTCACCGCTGCGATTGCCGCCGAACACTGTGTGGGTGTGGCAGTCGATCAGTCCCGGTGTCACCCAGGCGCCGTTCAGATCGAGAGCCCTGATGTCGCCCTGATCCGGCAGTTCGCTTTGCGGGCCGATCCACGCGATGTGCGCGCCCTCGGTCACGATGGCGGCGTTTTCGATGATCGAGTAACTGCCGTTCGCCATGCTTGCTGCATGACAGTTATGCCAGAGCGTTTTCATCAGTGCCTCCAGAGCGCAATGTGATTTGGACCCTGTAGGAGTGAGCTGGCTCGCAATAGCTGTGTGTCAGGCAAACAATCCTTGTCTGGTACAGCGTGATCGCGAGCAAGCTCACTCCTACAGGTTATTCATCAGCCGTTCGATCCGGCGTTGATCAGGTCCTGCTTGGGCTTCACCCACAACCGGTACGCGATCAGCAGCAACACGATCCACACGGCGCCGACCACCAGCGCGGGCTGGCTGTCGGGGAAGTAACCCAGCACGCCGAACACGAACACCATGAACGCCGTGGCAACAATGGGTGCGACCGGCCAGAATGGCACCGGGAATTTCAGCTGGGCAACTTCATCGGCATTCATCGACCGGCGCATGGCGATCTGTGTGACGAGAATCATCAGCCACACCCAGACCGTCGCGAAGGTAGCGATGGAGGCGATCAGCAGGAACACGTTTTCCGGGATCAAGTAGTTCAGCACCACACCGAAGAGCAGAGCGGCGCCCATGACCAGAACGGTCATCCACGGCACGCCCTGAGAAGACAGTTGCGCGAAACCCTTGGGTGCCTGTCCCTGTTTTGCCAGGCCATACATCATGCGTCCGGCGCCAAAGATATCGCTGTTGATCGCCGAGACGGCGGCAGAAATCACCACGATATTGAGGATGATCGCGGCAGAAGAAATCCCCAGATGATCGAAGATCTGGACGAACGGGC
>Ga0160447_100783_pt1 | contig 13725 bp, 13 predicted proteins | sample HID1973K_E1MG_FD_108222 | JGI IMG/M metagenome (GOLD analysis project Ga0160447, IMG submission 108222) | Enriched mosquito-associated microbial communities from UW Madison campus, WI, USA - HID1973K_E1 MG | ecosystem: Host-associated > Arthropoda: Insects > Digestive system > Unclassified ...
ATTGATCAGCACCTGTTCGAGCTGATCCACATGCCCGCGCACCTGCACCCGCGGCCCTGGCTCGCCGATCCTGAGTCCCACGCCTTTGCCTTTCATGCCCTCGCTGAGCATGTTCAGCGTGCCGTCAACTGCGTCGATGGGGTCGAACAACTGTTGCTCGATCTCCGAGCGGCGCCCGAACACGCGCATGTGGTTGACCACCCGCGCCGCGCGCTGCACCTGAGCATCGATGCGGTTGAGTTTGTCGGTCAGGTAGTCGATCTCGACATCGCCGTTGCTCAGTCGCTTGAGCACGTTGACCACCGCCATGCGCATGACGTTGAGCGGCTGGTTGATTTCATGGGCCAGCCCCGTCGCCATTTCGCCGAGGGTCGCCATTTTCGCGCTCTGGTTGAGCTGCATGCGAGTGCGGCGGATTTCCGTGTTGTCGCGGCCCACGGCCTGGATCTCGACCAACTTGCCGCTGTCATCGAATACCCCGCGATCCGCCCAGATCCACCAGGCATGTTCGCGGCCCGGCAACTCCAGACAGATCTCGGACGTACTCATGGGCGACTCCGGCGTCAGCTCGTCGATGCGCCGCAAAAAAGCTTCTTTCTGTTCGACGGAAAACCACTCGCCCAGATTGACGCCGGGCAACTGCGCCGGCGTGCATTCCAGATAATCGGCCAGCGGCCGGTTGCCGAAATTCAGCACCAGATCCGGGGTGTAGCGGCAGATCATCGCAGGCGAATCTTCCACCAGAATCCGGTAGCGCTCCTCACTCTCGCGTACACGCTCGGTGGCCTGAGTCGCTTCCGTCACGTCCAGCCACAGCCCCACCGCTTCCACGGGCATGCCGAGGTCATCGCGCAGCAGACGCGCCTCATCCAGCAACCAGTGATACTCGCCCTTTTTGTCGCGCAGACGATAACGGCAACTCACCACTCCTTCGCGCAATAACTGGCGAGTACGCTGAAACCAGATGTCGCGGTCCTCGGGGTGGATGTATTGAGTCAGCAGACCGTCGCCGCATTCGGCCTGCGTCCAGCCCAGCAAGGGCGTCAGGCTGGCGCTGAAAAACGAAGGTTCCAGGCTCCCGTGGTCGTATTCGAGTACGTAGATCACTGCCGGCGAACTGGCGATCAGGTTTCCCAGCCGCGCGTGGGCTGCCGCCGCCTGGGTTTCCTGATTCTTGATGTCACTGACATCGAGCATGAAGCCCAGCACCCGCCGCGCCTGACCGCTGACCAGTACCTGGCCTTGAATGCGCAGCCACACCGATGACTGAGCCGGCTCCTCCTGACGCAGCCTGACACACGCGAGCATCGGCGTGCCGTGGTGGCGCAACAGGCTCAGGCGAGTTTCCAGTTCATGCCGGTCTGCCGGGTGAATCAACTGCAGCCAGGTCGTCAGAGGCAGCAGGTCATGGTTTTCCGGCAAACCCAGGGTGCGCGCCAACTGCGGCGCCAGTTGCACCTCTGCGGTATCAGGCAACAACTCCCACCAGCCGGTGCCGAGCAAGTCCTGCAACACGGCCAGTCGCTCCAGCTGATGGCGGTGGGCCTGATCGGCATGACGGTACAGAATCGGCCCCGCGAGCGCCGAACACAGGTTCATCCATTCGCGGTCGCCCAGTTCGGGCACTTGCTGCGCCGCCTCATAAAAGCCGAACAACAGCCAGGCCTTGACCGAGCCTTCCTTGTGATGGGGCAACAGAAAACCTTCGGCATTGCCGAATGCGCTTTGCAGATGGACCAGACGGCTGGGCGCGCTGAAGTCGATCTGATGGGTGATCGTGGCATTCAGTGAATCCAGATCCGTGCCCAGTCGCTGGCCGTCCTGCCATAACTGCGGCGCCGTGTGCGCGTTGTAATGCGCATACACCCGCCAGCCGCTGCCTCCCGGTTCGGCCAGTGCGAGGGCCAGACAGGGCACGCGATACTGCTGCGCCAGCTCTTCCAGTTGTTCTGCGGTGACGGCTTGCAAACGCTCGACATGACACCCGCGCACCTTCTCAGCGATCTGCCCGGCCAGGCGCAGACATTGCTGCCGGCTCTGGGCGGCATTGGCTTCCTCCATCAGATCGCCGATGTCCAGCAACTGCAGCAGCCAGTTGTCTCCCTGGGCCTGAACCCATCCACGCGTATGCAGCACATGGCCGTTGGGGCGTTTGAAATCCAGATCCAGCATGTGCCCCAGCCAGTCCTGCGGCACGCCTTCGACCACCATCGCGCTACTGGGCATCAGATAGCCAAGCAAACGCTGCGCAGGAGTCAGTGCAGCAGCGATTCCCAGCGCGCCACGCAGTGGTTTGCTGATACCGGTAACACGGCCCTCCTCGTCCAGCTGCATGTGCCAGTCGGCGCTGATCGACACGGGCTCGGCGATCAGGGGCTGGGGCTCGGCAGGCGCATCGGCGCGGCCGAGCCAGCGATTGAGGATTTCGTTTTTAAGGGGCAAGTTTCAGGCTCGCTTCGGCAGTGAGGTAGGTCGGCAGATTCGGCACATCACCGATCCCCGGCAGCGTGAGGACCGGCAGGACCTGCGTCAGTTTGCTCTTGGGGTATCGGATCCTGACCCGCAGCAGTTTGCCGTCGAAGACAACGTCTGCATCGGACGCCACGTTGAAGGCGAACGCAGGCGGTATCCACGCCAGCTGATTGCTCAGGGCAAGCCGGGCCTGAGCGGGGACCACGGTTTGATAACTAGCGGTGCTGGGGCTGATGGCGACGCTCTGACGTACCGCTTCGGCCGTGGCGTTATTGAACGATTGCATCAGCAGCAAGGGCAGGCTGTAACTCACCAATCCGTAGAACACCGCGAAGAAAATCACGAGCACCAGCGCGAACTCGATGGCGGCGGCGCCTTTTTGCGTGTGAGGGGAAAAATTGCGGGGGAACTTGCGCATGCCGACGTCTACCCTGACAGTGCTACCGTGCATGGAGCATAGATTCTTTCCGGAAAACAGGACGTTTATTACCCGATGAATTTACTTTTCCTACTGCTGTGGTTTGCCATCTGCGCCGATCAGGACGCCCGTCGCAGAAAGGTGTCCAACTGGCTGACATTCGGCGGCGCGTTGCTCGCTCTCGGGTATCTGCTGATCAAAGGCGCCAGTTGGCTGGGTGCTCCAACCGAACTCGCAGGGTGGGCATTGGCGCTGACATTGGTGTTGACGCTGCCCGGTTATGCGCTGAACCGCCTTGGTGCGGGCGATGTGAAGCTCATGGCGGCGGTAGCGCTGGCCAGCGATCATTTGCACATCCTGGGGACGTTTATTGGCGCGGGCATGACCAGCGTGATCTGGTTGCTGACACGTCAAAAAATCTGGACTCATGTAACTCAAGGGTTTAGAGATCGTTATCCCAACCTTGCTCCGCAGGCGTCAAGCAAACAGCCTTTCGTGCCTTTTCTGTTCCTGGGATTTATCGCGACGGTCGTCTGCCTCCACTAGTCGAATCGCCATCTCACGCTATGTACATAGTCAGAAAGTGAGACTAGGTTTAGTCCTACGGCCCGGCCATTCACAGTCCTACAGTGGGTTGCCGTGAAGGATTCACATGACACCGGGCCCGGTTCAGCAGTCGTCGCAGCAGGGAGTCGCGAGTGAACAAGCATTCGGCAATAAAAGTTCTGGTGGTTGACGATCAACCCCTCATCGTCGATGAGATCAGCGAGTTTCTCGAAGGCAGCGGCTATCGTTGCGTGCCTTGTTATTCGAGCCGCGAGGCACTGGAGCAGTTTCGCGATGACAGCAGCATCGCCATCGTGCTCTGCGATCTGGACATGCCGGGGCTCAACGGCATCGAGCTGGTCGAAGCCATGAAATTGCTGGCGGGCAAGAAGCGTATCTTCGAATCCATCATGCTGACCGGTCGCGCCGAGAAGCAGGACGTGATCAAGGCCCTGCGCGCGGGCATTGCCGATTACTACCAGAAACCCGTCGATCTCAACGAACTGCTTTTGGGCGTGCAACGTCAGGAAGAGTCGCTGGAAGATCGCGTGAAGAACGTTCAGCACTTGGGGCACCTCAACGACAAGTTGCAGTTTCTGGCGGCGTCCATCGATGACCTTTGTCAGGACCTGGACAAATCGCGTCAATTCGCTCAGCCGGCTGCTGACGCCGAAGCCGAGGGTGAAATTCCGGCCATCTTCGAACAACTGTCCCCCCGCCAACTGGACGTCGCCAAGCTGGTGAGCAAGGGCCAGACCAACTACCAGATCGCCTGCGAACTGGGCATCACCGAAAACACCGTGAAGCTGTATGTCTCACAGGTCCTGCGCCTGACCCACATGCACAACCGCACCCAACTGGCGCTGGCACTGTCGCCGAGCAATGCAGCGGCGCGAGGGCGTGTGACTGCGCATTGATAGCTCATTTTGAGTTTTCCACACATCGGTTGTAGCAGTCCGGCTTGCCGGCGGTTGTCCCTCTGCATCGCCACCGCCGGCAAGCCGAACTGCTACAGTTCATGTTCAATGCACAGGCCGATCATCAATTCCCCCCCGAACTGCCACTGGACACGCTGCCGCCTTTCTTCTGCTCATAGAAATCCGGAATCGGATGCTGATAGCTGTCGAGCCAGCGCTGCATGCTGAGGTCGCGCTCGATGGGGCTTGAGGGCTGCGGGATGGATGAAGCAGCCTTGCCGCTGACTTGCAGCTGCAACCAGGCTTCGGTCTGTTGCTGTGTGGCGGAGGACGGGCCTGGCTCGATGGCAGCGGCGGCGCCACTCACCAACAGCACACCGAGTCCGGTCATCAATGTGCAGTTCATGGTTGTCTCCCTGCAACGACCGATGGATCGGCCACGGCCGCTACCTTGTCAGCCCTGATCGGCGAGCTGCCGGGGGCGTTCTTGAGTTTGTCGGCGCGGGCCTGGGCATCGTTGACCTGATCCGGTGTCAGTCCGGTGCGCGAGACCAGTTCTGCCGCTTGAGTCCAGTCGTCCTGATAGATCAACAACGTCACCAGATTCAGTGCCGCCAGGGTGTCGGACTGCTTGAGCTCGATGGCGGTCAGGAACTGGAACCGCGCCTGTTCCAGCTTCAGTTGGTTGAGGTAAACCACGCCAAGGTCATTGCGGATCTTCTCGTCGGTGGGAGAGAGCTTCACCGCCGCCTGCAGATGAGCCAGTGCCTGATTGTTGTTTCCACGCGCGGCTGCCAGTTGCCCCAGGCCATGCTCACCTTCGGCGGCTCGGCAGGTTCCCAGAAGACTCTTGTACAGCGGCTCGGCCTCGCTGCTGCCCAGCAGACGCAACACGCGCGCCTTGCGCAGTCGAACCTCCGCCAGACTCGGCGGCAGGCCCTCAAGGTGCGCCAGGCTGGCGTGCAGTCGTCCTTCGTCGGCCATGTCCTGCGCCATGTTCAGCGCCAGTTCCTGATCCGAAGTCGGCTTGGCGCAACTGGCGCTGGTGGCCTGCGCCAGCCACGGAGCCCTGCCATCACTGGCACAACCGCTGAGCAGAACAAGCCCCAATACTGCGATGACTGCTTTCATGCGTTCTCCCTAATGCGAACTCAAGGCCTTGCTGATGGCGACGAAACCGGGGCCGGCCAACACGATCAGCAACGCAGGGAACAGGAACACCATCATCACCACCGACATCTTCGCCGAGAGTTTGGAGATGTATTCCTGCAACCGCGTCAGTCGGCGGTCGTCGATCAATTGCTTGAGCGCGAGCAGCGATTTCATCGCCCCGCCGCCCTGATGAATCAACTGATTGAGAATCACGCAGGTGTCGCTGAACTCATCGACGCCCAACTGAAGGGCGGCCTTGTTCAGTTCGTCGCCCAACTCAAGACCTGAATCGACACGCACCAGCATGACCCTCAGTTCCGAAGACAGCACCGGCAGCAAGCGCCGACCTTCGTTGCTCAGCACGCGCAGGGCCTGCTCAACCGCCATGCCGGACTCGAACAGGATGCGCAGCAACGCAATGAACGTGGAGATTTCAACCACCGCACGTTTCTGGCGACGGGCAGCGGCAGCGGCAAGCACCCGTTTGGGGGCAAGATACCCCAGCCCCAGCGCAAAGGCGGGCGCCATGAACGGGTACGTCACGTCCTGGAAAAACAGCGTTTGAGCCAGCAGCACTACGCACACGGCCACGATCGGCACACCGATCTGGCACGCCGCAAATAACGAACGCTGGCTTGCTCGACGCCAACCGATCCGGTTGAGCAGGATTTGCGTTTCGCTGTCCAGACTGACCGAGCGCTGTCCGAAACGACTGTCGCCAAGCACCCGCAACAGGCTGCCGACCCGGCTGTCGCGAGCAACTTCTCCCTGCAAGCGTGAGATGACCTGGCGCTCGCTGCGCCGCTGCCGGGCAACGGTCAGCAACAGAAAAAAACCTGCGGCAGCGAACAGCACGGCACTGAGCAACAAAGCCATTTCAGATACTCCGCAACATGCGCCACAGCGCCACACAACCCAGGGTCTGCATGGTGAACGCGACCATCAGCATCTTGCGGCCTGAGTCGTCGTTCCACATGTGCATCAGATAGGCCGGATTCACGACAAGGAAGTACCCCACCATGCTCACTGGAAGCAGGGCGAGCACCACTGCGGTCATGCGCGTTTCGCCGGTCATCGCCCGAAGCTGGCGTGCGCCCTGCTCGCGTTCGCGAATCAGTCGAATGAGGTTCTCCAGCAGTTCGCTGGCGTTGCCGCCATACCGGTGATTGACCCGCAAGCCCATGGCAAACAGCAGAAACTCGTCGCGCTCATACAGCTCTGCAAAGTCCTGCACGGCGTCCGGAAGCGTGACGCCCATCTGAACGTTGCGCCTGATTCGAGACATGGCTTCGTTGAGCGGAAAACTTGCGGCGTCGATGCTGTGCAACACCGCATCGCCCAGCGTACGTCCAGACTTCAAGCTGCGCACCGTGTGGTCCAGCAGTTGCGGCAATTGCTCGATCATCCGCCGCACCCGACGCTGATAGCGAAAGCTGACGTAAAAGCGCAAAAGGATCACTGGCAAAAGTACGCCCAACGCCAGACCGAACCACTTGTGCAATACATAACCCGCCAGCATCGATAACAGCCAGACCGACATCGCCAACGGCAGGCGCTCGGTCGGCTTACCCAGACCTGCGCGCAGAAACGCCCTCTCGATTCGTGCCAGGCCCGGTTTGGTGATCGCTACTTCAGGCTGCCCAAGCACCAGGCGCGCCATGATCCGCTCGTTCGCGCCCTTGTTCAGCCCGCGATAGAACAGATAGAGCGACAGCCCCATCAGCAGCATGAAAACCAGACCGAGAACAATGGCGCCTTTCACCGTGAACCTCCCTCCCTGTCCGCGCTCAGTAATCCAGTTGCCGGAGCTTGTCGCCCGCAGGATTGATCGCCTCGCGCAGAAAGCCGAAACCGGTGCGGCGATCCAGCCGGAACAGCGTGTTGGTGACGTACACGTCATCTCGCGTGCCCACCACTTCCACCACCTCGCTGACGCAGCGCCGACCGTCGGGCATGCGGGTCAGTTGAATGATCACGTCCAGAGCGGCACAGATCATCTGCCGCAGGGTTTTCTCGGCGATCTGCCGCCCGGTCAGCCCCACCAGAGTCTCCAGACGCAACAGGGCATCCTGCGCGTTGTTGGCGTGAACGGTGCTCATGGAGCCGTCGTGGCCGGTGTTCATGGCGGTCATCACGGCTAGCACTTCCACACCACGAATCTCGCCGAGGATGATCCGGTCCGGGCGCATCCGCAGGGCGTTGCGAATCAGGTCGCTGGCGCGCACTTCGCCATGGCCTTCGGCGTTGGGTGGGCGGGTTTCCAGACGCACCACATGAGGGTGTCCGAGTTGCAGTTCAGCGACGTCTTCGATGGTGACCAACCGTTGCTGACTGTGGATCATCTGGCTGAGCACGTTGAGCATGGTGGTCTTGCCGGTGCCCGTACCGCCGCTGATCAAGATGTTGCAGCGTTTGCTGACGGCGCTTTCCAGAAAGTCGTAGATCGGCTGATCGATGGTCTGCATCGCCACCAGATCGGAGCTTTTGAGCATGTCCTTACGAAACTTCCGGATCGACACGCAGGGACCGTCCAGCGCAATCGGCGGGATGATCGCGTTGACCCGGCTGCCATCGGGCAAACGGGCATCGACCATCGGCGAGGACTCGTCCAGACGCCTGCCCAGTGGGGCGAGAATCCGCTGAATCACGCGCTCGACGTGATGCGAATCGATGAAGCGCAGGTCCGAATGATGGAGCACGCCTTCGCGCTCGATGAACACTTTGTTCGGGCCATTGACCAGAATTTCCGTGACCGACTTGTCCCGCAACAGCACTTCCAGCGGGCCGAAACCGGTGAGTTCGTCCACCAGTTCCTCGGCCAGACGCTCCATCTCGTAACGGGAAATCGCCAGACGCAACCGCGCGACGTACTCGGCGACCTTGTCGGTAACGAACTGCGCCAGCGCCGGTCGCGTGCCCTCCAGCAGGTTGCGGCCGCTCTCCTCGATGGCGTCGATGATATAGCGATGCAACACCAGCTTCAGGCCCTGCCCGTCACCCCCGCTTTCGGCCGGACGGGACGACACGCCAAAGAGTTTTTCGCCTTTCATCTATTTGCGCCCCCACAATCGAGTGAGCCATCCACCCGCGGACTTGCTGCTGTCTTCAGAGTGGCTGGCCAGACGTTCTCCGAGGTGGCGCAGCCCTGCGGTCAGCGACTCCCGGGACGACAGCTCGAACAGCGACAAACCCTGATTCTTGGCGTTCAGGCGCAACTCGGGACTCAGCGGCAATACCGCCATGGCCTTGAGCCCAAACGTCTTTTCAAGCGTCTCGGTATTGGGCGTGACCTGGCGCAGATACTTGTCCACCAGAAGCCCGGCGTGCTGGAGTTTCAGCCCCTTCTCGCGCCATAGATTGAGAATCGCCAGATTGCGTCGGCATTCAATGACGTTCTGGTCCACGTACCACAGCAGTTGATCGCAATGGGCGACGAAGGTACGCAGCGACTCACTGTCCGGTTGCCCGACCAGATTCACCACCACGTGCTGAAAATGCTGACGCAAGGCGCTGAGCAGCATGTACAGCTCGGCCGCGCTGGTGTGCTCCAGCGACATGTCGTCGTCGGCATAGGCCAGGATGCGTAACTGGGTAGGATGAAGGGTGAAAGCGCTGTCGATCAGGGTCGAATCCAGCCTGCGCAGGTGCCGCAATGCGTCGCCGAAGTTGAACGTGGATTCGAGGCTGAGCATCGCCAGGCTGTCGCCGCGCGGCAGGCCCAGATCCAACAGCAACGTGCGCTGGCCTTTCTGCTGCGCGACCAGCGCGAGATGCGCCGACACCAGCGCGCCGTCGCCATCGCACTGAGAGCCATAAATCACCGTCAGGCCGCCCATGTTCGGGTTGGGCGCCACAGCCGGCAGACGTTTGCTCAGGCGACGGACCAGACCTGCGACTTCACTGGAACGCGAGCCGTAGGCGACGAAATCCCGTGCACCAGCCCGCATCGCGTTGAGCACCAACTGATTGTCCATGCCGTCGCCCAAGGCAACGATGGCGAGCATCGGCTTGGCTTCGAGCGCCCCTTCGATCAGTGCGCTCTGGTTCATCAGGTGCTCACGATCGAGGCCCACGAACACCACGCTGGCGAAGGTCACGTCCACCAGCGCCAGCAACTCGTCGAGGCTGCCGGTTCCGGCACTGACCACCTGCCCCAGCGGCGCCAGCGCGCCTTGCAGCCATTCAAGGTCGGTGGTGTTGCGGGTGATCGCCAGAAAAGTCTGGCTCAGACTAGGGCCCTGGCTCATTGCGATAACCCGCTACGGCGGTCGAAATTGCCGTTCTCAAGGAAGTACAGCTTCAGGAAATTCGGATCGTAGTTACGCAGGCTTTCGCCGGGCAGCGAGGGCAATGGCGCATTCGCTGCCAGGGGCTGGACCAGATGGGGGGTGACGATCATCAGCAACTCGCGCTCGTCGCGATTGATCTGAGAACTGCGAAACAGCGCACCGAGGATCGGGATGTCACCCAGGCCCGGGAATTTGTCCACCGAAGCAATGTTGCTGGTGTTGATCAGGCCACTGATGACGAAGCTTTCGCCATCGGCGAGGGAAACGCTGGTGTCGGTACGGCGCACATTCAGGGCCGGAACCGTAGTGCCGGCGATGGTCACGCCAGCGGTGAAATCCAGTTCGCTGACTTCGGGCGCGACCTTCAGGGCAATCCGATTACGCCCCACCACCGTCGGCGTGAGGGTCAGGCGCACACCGTATTCCTTGTACTCGATGGAGATGCCGTTGCCTTCGCCATTGGGCACCGGCACCGGGAACTCGCCACCGGCCAGGAAGCTCGCGCTCTGCCCGCTCAAGGCGACCAGACTCGGCCGCGCCAATGTGTAGGCGAAGCCGCTGCTTTCCATGGCGTTGAGCATGCCCAGCACCTTGCTGCTGCCGCCACCCCAGACGATGTTGAAGTTATTGTTGTTCAGCGGGATCGCCGGACGGGTGCCGCCCACCGTTCCCGGTGACACCGTCACGCCAGGCACGGTGCCCGGCGAGCCGAACAGGAAGTTGTTGGAGCCCTTGCCGAAGATAGAGGTACTGGCTTCTTTGAGCTTGGTGCGGCTGACTTCAACGAAACGAATGTCGGTCTGCACCTGACTGGGCAGCAACGGGTCTTCTGACGGCGGCAATAGCGCGTCGGTCATGGCGGTCTTTGCGGCGCCGCGTACGAACACCATGCTTTGACGAGGCGATGAGGAACAGGCCGTCCAGACCATCAGGCTGGTGGTCCCTGGCGCTACACCGGTCAGCAGAAAGCCGCCATTGTCATCGCCATTGACGTGCACGTCGGCAATCTTCGGATCGCCTACCGCAAGGCGCGTGATCGCGACCGGCGAGCGAATGTCCTGCTGCACGCCCTGACCGATCTCCACGGCGGCAGGCATCGCCGCCAGCGACGCGCACCCGGCAGGTGCCGCCATCGCCAAGCCCTGATACAGACCCATGGACAGCATGGCCAACACGATACGATTCAATACCGGCTTGAAACGGTTACTCATGAATGTGCAGTCCTTGCTCGATCAGGGAGTTTGCTGCGTGATCTGGTTGCCACGGATGACCTCAATCGGCCGCGCCCTGCGAGGTGCGCTACTGCTCACCTGGCTGCTGCGTCCGCCACCGAGGCTCAACTGGTTGAAGTGGGTGACGTTGCGATTGGCCGTGTCCAGTTGCAGGGCGATGTCGCTGTCGCCGGCCCAGTAACGCTCCAGATTTTTTTCTTCGGCACTGCGGACCGCCAGTCGTAGCGGGCCAGCCTGGGTCGCCAGCATCAAGCGGCTCAGGAGTCTTTCCGGCACCGCGACCACGACGCTGCGCGCATTGGTCCTGAGCTTCTGTTGCTGTTCGCGATCCTCGCGACTGATGCCCTGATCGTCCTGCCCCTGATTCACCGGCCCCAGCAGCGCGCCAACACTGAGTACACGCAGGGCCGGGACCACCGTTTGCGCACTGCGGTCCATGTTGTTCTGGTCAGGCGGCAGATAGAGCAGAACATCGACGTAATCTCCGGGAGACAGTTGCCCGCCCGCGCCGATGATTTCGTCGATGGACAATGCCAGCGCGCGCTCGCCGGGGTGGATCATGCGGGCCAGCGTTCCCCCGGCTTCGAAGCTGCTGTCCGTCAACCAGGTGCCCGCTGCGAGTGGTCGCCATGACGTACGCCCCAAGGCGTCCTCGGGCTTGCTGAAGCCTCCAGCAGGGGCGACTTTCAGGCGCTCGACGATCAGGTCGTCAGCCTTGATGGGTTGGTGGGCGGGAAGGTCTTTGGCGAGGATCAACACCGGCTGGCGGGTGGGGTCCTCCATCGGCTTTTCAGCGACGACGGGAGCCGCAGCGGGCGTGGCGGTCTGGGTCACGGCGGCCACTGGCGCAGGTGCTGGCGTACGGCTCAACACCAATCCCCAATAGCCGGCGAACAAGGCGCCCAGCAAAAAAAGCACAGCGAGCCCCATTGTGACGCGACTGCTCATGACGGCCCTCCCATGCCTGACTACAACCTCGAAAACGTTACGAGACAACCTGCCATTCAGGTGGCTGTGAACATTCATCCTTTTCGCTATATGAAGGTAGTCGAGGTCATCCAAAACGCCATTAGCTGTCGGAAATTTCCGAGCGACATATTCAATCGGGGGGTCGCGCACGCGAGCGCCACTTCGCTTGCCGCTACTACTTTGTGATTAATGCTTTCTTGTGATTGTGGAGTCGGTGAATGGGGTCAATGCTGTCGCTACGAAGGATTGTTAAACGCTGTAAACGCGTAACTGCGCTCTCAGGGCGCAAAGGAGAAGTCTGATGTTCCTTACTTACCTGCCATTGTTGCTTCGTCGCTTCGTCAAGAATGAAGAAGCGGCCTCCGCGATCGAATACGCGGTCATCGTCGCCATGGTTGCACTGGTGCTGTTCGCGATGATCACGCCTATGGGAGATGCGATCAAAGGGCGCTTCAACGAAATCATCGAAGCGCTGGGTGGAGAGGCCGCTCCCTGATTTACCCTAATCCACGAGGCCGCCTGACAACTAGCCAAGGTCGTACCGATGCCTGCTCCCACACGCCAACAATTGCTACTCGTTGACGACGAAGAGGACGCCAACGAAGAACTTGCCGAACTCCTCGAAGGCGAGGGGTTTTGCTGCTTTACCGCTCCCTCGGTGAAGGAGGCGCTCAAGCAGCTGACCCTACACCCGGACATCGCGCTGGTGATCACCGATCTACGGATGCCGGAAGAAAGCGGTATCTCGCTGATCAAGCGCCTGCGCGAGCACACGTCACGCCAGCACCTGCCGGTCATTGTCACCTCGGGCCACGCTGACATGGAGGATGTCAGCGATCTGCTGCGCCTGCAGGTGCTGGATCTATTCCGCAAACCGATCTACCACGTTCGCCTGCTGGAAACGCTCAACAACTTGTTTCCAGAGCCCAAGGTGTACAAGGTCGGGCAATGACTTCCTTTTCTTCAACTTCCTTTTCTTCCAGGCATAAAAAAAGCAGGGGGGTCATCGACTCCCCTGCCTGAAACAGGCGTTGGCGCTGGGTGAAACGCGCCGGCTGCCGACACGCTGGAGAAAGAACACTGCATCGCGGACAACAGACTCGCGATAGTTCTCACACTGCCCGGCACTGCTTGCCGACGCCAGCCACGTTCTCACCCGACTACCGCCTAAGACGCCTGTAACGGGTTCGGCGACCTACCGAAAACTGCAAACCGCTGGCTGTCATATGACCCTCTCCCCGGCATCAGCGCAATTCATCAATTGGTATTAAACCGTTCTGAACCCGGCGTGCACGCCCCTATGCCCCCGCCCTTCCGGTCATGAGTCCTTGCAATCGCTGCCCCTGCGCATGTCCTTGTAGCAGTCCGGCTTGCCGGCGGTGACGGACTTAAGATCGCGACCGCCGGCAAGCCGGACTGCTACAGGGTGGACGTGTACCACAGGGAGTTTCCGTTCAATCCACCACACTGAATTCGACCCGCGCGGTCTGTCCGCTTTCGTCCAGCACGCTCAATTGATAGCGCCCCAGCCGGCTGAAGGTATGGCTGTAGCTGTCCTGATTGGCAGTGTCGGCAACCGGAGCGCCGTCGATGAACCACCAGCGTCGACCACTGCCGCCCAGAGCCGACAGCTTCAGGCGCAGTTGCTGCTGACTGCCGGCGGGCAAACGTAACTGGTCGCCCTCCCGCACGCCGACGATGGACATCGGCGCTGCGAGGCCCAACCCTTG
>Ga0160447_100785_pt1 | contig 13713 bp, 10 predicted proteins | sample HID1973K_E1MG_FD_108222 | JGI IMG/M metagenome (GOLD analysis project Ga0160447, IMG submission 108222) | Enriched mosquito-associated microbial communities from UW Madison campus, WI, USA - HID1973K_E1 MG | ecosystem: Host-associated > Arthropoda: Insects > Digestive system > Unclassified ...
CGCGACGCACTGCTCTCCAAGCGCGAAAAGGATCGAGACTTCGAGCCCTGGATCGCGCTGCATGTCGAGCAGGACGAGCAGAGCATCTGGCTGGTGGTCGAGGACAACGGCGGCGGTATCGACCCGCGTCTGCTGGAGCGCATTTTCGAACCTTTTTTCACCACCAAACCAGTGGGCATCGGCACCGGGCTGGGGCTGTCGGTGAGCTATGGCATCGTCGAACAGATGGGCGGGCGACTGAGTGTCAGCAACTCCAGCGAAGGCGCGTGTTTCCGCGTTGCGCTGCCGGTGGTGCGGGAGTGACAGGTCGCAGTTCACCTTGTGGGAGCCGGCTTGCTGGCGAATGCGGTGTGTCAGCGCAGGTTGATGTGGCTGGACTCACGCATTCGCCAGCAAGCCGGCTCCTACAATTGGCTTGTGTCAAATCACCAACTGCGCCTGAGCGGGATGGCAGCTGAGGTTGGCGCCGACATCCACAGTCGCCAGGTTGATCCCCAGACTCACCAGCACCTGATTGAGCAGTGGGTCCAGAATCGGACTCAACAGCCCGCCGATGACACCCCCCAGCAGATCCAGAACGCTGCTCAGGGCGCCGGTCAATATGCCGAGCAGCAGGCCGATCAATGAAGCGCTTGCCGGAGGGTGGTTGGTCAGATGAATGCTGCCCAATGTGTTCTGCAGGCTGCCCACCAGATTGTTGTTGCTGAATGAGTGGTAGGGATCAGGCGCCATTTTGATTTCGGCAGGCTTGGGAAAGACGTAAGCCTGAGTCACGCCCAGCACCGCGCCGTCCGTTGGACCTGTTCCGCCGATCAGCAGGCCCAGCCCGCCCGCGCCGTAAGGCACCCTTGGCTGGCAGCCACCGAAGGGTTTGCAACTGGTAATGCCAAGGTCGAGGATGGGCAGCTCCTGAACCACAAGGTCGGTTGACGAAGAGGTCCAGTCTGAACTGTTGGTGATTTGCCCGACTTTCACCTTCACCGCTGCAGTGGTCGTGGAGGCGGTCAGCGTCTTCGTGTCGTCGCTGGCGCAGGTGAAGTCCGTGACTCTGCTGCTGGCGCTGGCAGCCTCGAGGCTGACATCCAGATTCGTACCGTTGGGCAGCAGCTTTACGTCCACGTTGAGCCCCAACGCATTGAGCAGGCCAACGACGGTTGATAACAGGCCATTGACCAGGCTAAGGGTGGCATTGACCGCCCCCAACTCGACGCTGATCAGCGTTCTGATCTGAGCGGTTCTGACGTAGATCTGATTGGGCCCGGTCGGGTTGGCTTTTGCCAGCGCCGGATTACCCAGCGCAGAGAGTTGTGGCGGCTCGATGACCTTGAGTTTGATCGTGACCCCGACCAGGCCTAGGACGTTGGCCGGGACAGTGGCGAAAGCCGCACTTTGACTGTTGGCCACTTGCACGAACGCTTCGACCAGTTGGAACAGATTCAGCTGGGTGTCCAGCGCCGCGGCGGGCAAGCCGGTCTGAAGGGTCAGTAAATCCTGTAGCTTGATTTTCGTCCCGCTGGCGATGGCATTGACGCTCAGCAAGCTGTTGATGGCCGCCTGGACGGCCGGGCTGCTTTGGGACAGGACCTTGGTTGAGGTGTTCAGCAGTTGTGTCACGGAAATGTCCGTGCCCAGCAGCGATGTGTAATCGCCTGCCTTTACACCGATGTCCACGGCCAGTTGATCGAGATAACTGAGCAGGTTGATGTTGGCATTGGTCAGGCCGTTCCATCCCGCCAGCGAAATATTCAGCGTGCCGCCCAGCAGGCCTCCCCATATCGCGTTTAGCAGATTGCCTTTGTTGCTGTCGATGGTCGCCAGGGTGCTTTTGATCGTCAGCTGCGCCAACGGCGGTAGCGGCGCAGTGGCTACGGCGACGGCAGTCAGTTGCACGTCGGTTGGTGTGGGGTTGGTCTCGAACATCGCGCCGATGCCTGCGGCGATGCTGCGCGCAATGGCATGGCTCACGGTGACCTGAATGGCGTCTGCTTTCGTGGCATCCACCGCGAAGTTGCGCCGAGCGTTGGCGCCGGTCGTGAGAATGCCGCAACGGGTGGTCAGGGTGCGGGTGTTGTCGGTGACGGTGAAGCCATTGCGCGTAGCGCTCTGCGTCGCGTACGCGTTGGCGGTGCTGGCGCCGATGCAGTTGCCGTTGAGGCTCGCGGCTTCCAGGGCAGCCATGTCGGCGACCCGCTGCAGCGTGCGCTTTTCCATGTACAGCCGACCGCTGTCGACCACGACCAGCATGCACAACAAAGCCAGGGCCATGGTCAGCGCAGCCATCAATCCTATGGCGCCACGCTGCCGATCCCGTCGGGCGCAGGGGTACATCAGGGGAGACATCCAGCACTCCTTCGGCAAAGCCGTCGCTACTCACCCGAGATGCAGGGGAGTGTAGTCGGCTTGGCGAATGGCGGGATGAAATACACCTGTAGCAGTCCGGCTTGCCGGCGGTGACGTCCTTCAGATCGCTACCGCCGGCAAGCCGTGCTGCTACAGGCTGTTTATCAATGCGGTGGATACTGCTGCAGGATTTTCTGTACGGTCTGACGCAACGCCAGTTCCCGCGCAGCCGGGTTGGCGCTGCTATCGCTGATGACCTGCTCGGTGCTGCCGCGCCACACCAGTTTGCCGTCCTTGCCGTCGAGCATGTCGATCTGCAGGGTCGAGACCTTGTAATCGACACTGCGCGTTTCGGTTCCGATAGGGCCACCCCAGTAACCGCCCCACGGGTTGCCCCAATAGCCGCCACCGCCGTAGTTGGTGGTGACCAGTTGCTGACGGTTTTCGACGATCAGCCAGGCTTGCACCTGCACGTCAGCCTTCACGCCGGGGGCGGCCATGCGCAAACCTCGTTGATCGAGCTGCTCACCGACCGACTGGCGAATGCGTTGCTCGGTCAGGTCGCTCTTGATCCGAGGATCATTGGGCTGATATTGCAGGGCCGGTTCTTTCCAGGCCCAGGTTCTATACCCGCCGAAGTCGCGCTGTGCGTCGAAGTCACGATTGACCCGATCGGTCTGGCAGGCGCTGAGCAGCAGGGCAACACACACGACAGCGATGCAGCGGAACATGATGGTTCTCCAGAGCATGCAAAAAAAATCGACGCAGCGGGTGCTACGACGGTGGGTAGGCGGTCAACGCGCGCTGCACGGCCTGGCGCAACGCCTTGGCGCGATCAGACTGATCGCCGCCACTGCCGGTCTCGGCACTGGCGCTCCATACGGGCTGGCCGCTGCGCGCATCGAACATGCTGATGCTCACCACGACCACTTGTTCTTGATAGGTACGCACGATGGGGACGGTGGCATAGCCCCCGTAACCATTGCGGTAGCCGTTGCCCCCGTAATAACCGGCTCCGACGCCTGGGCCACCATAGTACGGGTCGTAATAATCGTCGCGCACCTGGCGTATACGGGTTTCGGTACGCGTGTTGGCGGCGATCTGCAAGTCAGCCGCTTGCGGACTCTGCGACGGCCGCAGACCTCGCTGATCCAGCCCGTTGCTGACCGCTTCGGCTACCTGCGCCGAATCGGCCCATTGGGTGCCCGGCGGCAACTGGCCGTTGAGCCAGGTCCAGTTGCGATACCGCCCGTAGTCTCGGGGCGCTGCGGGGTAGGCACTCAAGTCGATCGCGTTGGCGGCTTGTGGCGGGGCAGGTGGGATCGCAGCTGAAACGGCGGTGTAGGGATTGGGGCTCTGACAGGCGGCAAGGCCCAGGCAGAGGGGGAGCAAAGCGAGGCAGCGTTTCATGATGGTCTCCGCAGATAGCCTCAAACAGGTCGGCACATCCAGTGCAGATAACGTCCCAGTCCGGCAAAACTCGGGTGGCGACGATGCGCGAGTTCCATTTCCAGCAAGTCTGACAGTTCGGCTTTAGTCTGAAACTCTACCGGCATGTAATCGTGGAAAACCCGAACGCCACTCTGGGTTTCGACTCGCCACAGAGCCTCAAGTTGCGCCGCTAATTCGCGCGGATCAAGAGGTTGTTGCGGGGTCAGGCTCTGTTTTTCACCCGCCAGGGTGTTTCGGCGCATTTTCTTGAAATGGCCCTTGAGCAGATTGCGATAAATCAGCGCGTCGCGGTTGTAGAACGCCAGCGACAGCCAGCCATCGGCCTTGGTCAGTTGGTGGAGCACCGGGAGGATCGCGTGGGGTTCGGCCAGCCATTCCAGCACTGCATGACACAACACCAGATCGTAAGGCTCGTTCAACTGATCCGGCAGGTCTTGCCAGGGCGCCTGGATGAAAGTCCCTAACTGTCCGGCTTCAGCGAAGCGCTGTCGGGCGCCTTCCAGCATGGGTTCGGCGGGCTCGGCGAGGGTGACGTCATGGCCGCGCTCGGCCAGCCACAGCGACATGTGTCCCAGCCCTGCGCCGATGTCCAGCACGCGCAACGGTCGCTCTGGCAGGCTTTCTTTCAGGTCCGCCTGCAAGACGGCCAGACGAATCGCGCCCTTCGCGCCGCCATAGATCTTTTCAGCGAAGCGCGTCGCCAGTTGGTCGAAATGACGGTCGCTCATTTGCTGAACCGCCGCTCGCTGTCGGCCAGCTTGGCGCGAACCACTTCATCCATGTCCAGACCCAGTTCGCTGCACATCAACAGCAAATACAACACGATGTCCCCCACTTCCTGACCGGCATGGGCCAATTCGTCTGGCGGCAACTGGCGCGATTGATCCTCGGTTTTCCACTGGAAAATTTCCACCAGCTCGGCCATTTCAACGCTGGCGGCCATGGCCAGGTTCTTGGGGCTATGGAATTGCCGCCAGTCATTGGTATCGCGGATGCGGTGCAGGCGCTGGGTAAGTTCGTCGAGGTTCATGTGCGAGTCTCCTGAAGGTGTGTAGCTTCAGGGGGATGAGTGATTGAAGCAAGCGCTCACGAACGTTGTAGGAGCGCGCTTGCCCGCGATGGCGGTGTGTTTGCTACGACAATGGCGGCGCAGTCACCCAATCGCGGGCAAGCGCGCTCCTACAATTGCCTGCGCAGCCGACTCATCAGTCCGCCGCCGGCTGCCAGCTTCCGAGCATATGCACGATCCCTTCCTTGCCCTCCAGCCTGAGCTGGCCATGGGACCCTGCCGCACTGGCCGACAGCGTCACTTCACTGGGCAGGCGTACCGGCTTTTGAAACTCCACCGAGATATCCACATTCGATGCAGGTAGATGATCGTCCAGTGCCGCCAGTGTCCGGCTTTTTATCCACAGGCCATGAGCGATGGCCTTGGGAAAGCCGAAGAGCCTGGCGCTGCTGTCACTCAGGTGAATCGGGTTGTAATCGCCGCTGACCCTGGCGTACTGCCGGCCGATGTCGGAGGGCGTATACCATGTTGCCAGCTCGGTCATGGGCAGCGGTGCAGGTTCATAGGCGCCTTCCGGCTCGCCTTCGATCTGCACGCCTCGGCAGAGCATCGTGCTGTCCTCTTCCCAGAGCAGCCCCAGGGCGTCCTCGATCTGAGTGATCAGACTGAACGTCGCGCCCTTGGCGTGGGGCTTGAGATTGTCTACCCGCACGCTGACCTGCGCTTTGATCACACTCCCCAGCGGGCGCCGGATGCTGATGCGATTATTCAGATGCACCAGCCCCAACAGCGGAAACGGGAAATCTTTGTCGGTCAGCAGTTTCATCTGCAGCGGAAACGCCAACACATGTGGATAAGTCGGCGGCAACAGACTGCCGGGGACGAAACCACAGACCTTGGCGAACCCGTTGACCTTTTCCGGATCCACCGATACCCAGCAACGCAGGCCTTGATCGGGCAAGTGGGTGCCACTGACCTTGCGCCGAAGCGCGGCCTGCATGAACAAGCCCGGCAGGGCCGGGGGAGCATCCAGATAACGCCAGTGTGCACTCATCGAGGTTCTCCTGATCTCACCTTCACGTCGTAATTGCACATACGTTTTGTTCACTCTGTAGCAGCAGGGCTTGCCGGCGGTGACGGTCTTGAGATCGCTGCCGCTGGCAAGCCGGGCTGCTGCACAAAGCAGGGTGGCTTCTTACGCGCCAATGACGCTTTGCCCGCAGACACGCAATACCTGACCGCTCACCGAGCCGGTGCCCGGTTGGCTCAGCCATGCCACGGCCTCGGCGACGTCTTGGGGCAGGCCGCCCTGACCCAGCGAACTCATGCGCCGCCCGGCTTCACGCAACGCGAACGGCATGTGTGCGGTCATGCTGGTTTCGATGAAGCCTGGCGCTACGGCGTTGATGCTGATGCCACGCGCCTTCAACGACGGTGCCATGGCCCGCGCCAATCCGATCAACCCGGCTTTGCTGGTGGTGTAGTTGGTTTGCCCGCGATTGCCCGCCAGTCCACTGATGGACGCCATTAGAATCACGCAGCCGTTGTCGTGCAGTGCGCCGCCATCGATCAGCGCTTGCGTCAGTACCTGCGGGGCGTTGAGGTTGACGTTGAGTACGGAATCCCAGAAGTCTGCGGTCATGTTCGCCAGCGTCTTGTCCCGCGTAATGCCTGCGTTATGCACCACAATGTCGAGCCCGCCAGGAATCTGCTCGATCAATCGCGCTGCGGCATCCGGCGCACAGATATCGAGCACCAGCGCCTGCCCTCCCAGACGCGCAGCCAAGGCTTCGAGATCGGACTTGGCCTGTGGCACATCCAGCAACACAATCTCTGCCCCATCCCGCGCGAGGGTTTCGGCAATCGCCGCGCCGATACCGCGAGCGGCGCCGGTCACCAGGGCCTTGCGGCCGGCGAGCGGTCGGCTCCAGTCCTGCACCTTGGCGGCGCTGGCACTCAATCGAATCACCTGCCCTGAAATGAAGGCGCTCTTGGGTGAGAGGAAGAAGCGCAACGCGCCCTCGAGTTGATCCTCTGCGCCTTCTTCCACTTGCAGCAATTGAACCGTGCCGCCGGTGCGCATCTCCTTGGCCAGCGAACGGCTGAAACCCTCGATGGCCTGCTGGGTGCTGGCGGCAAGCGGGTCCGATTGTGTGTCAGGCGCGCGGGCGAGAATCACGATGTGGGCGCTGTGTTCCAGATTGCGCAGGATCGGCTGGAAGAATTCGCGCAACTGGCCTAGCTGGCTGGGGTGCAGAAGAGCGCTGGCATCGAACACCACGGCCTTGATTTTCGAACCCTGCTCGGCTGTCCACGGGTGTGCGTCGCTCACTTCACTGCCGAAACTGAACAGCAGATCGGTCATGCGCGGAGCAAAGCCGCTGACCTGTTCGGCCAAAGGGCCGCCACTGAGCAGCAATGCGCCTTCCACGGGACGCAGACGCCCGGCCTGCCAGCGCTCCAGACGAACCGGTGCCGGAAGCCCCACGGCTCCAACCAGTCGGCGACCGATGTCCGAGTTGGCGAAGTCAATGTAGCGATCAGATGCCATGGAACACTCTCCTTGAGTCGGGGTTCAAAGAGTGGACCACATCAGTCTGCAATAAGTCCTACGCTCTTCAGTCGAGCTATTCACACAAGAAAGGGAGATTTCAATGAGTCAGACACGCCGCGTGGCCATCATCGGTGGGAATCGAATTCCTTTCGCCCGTTCCAACGGCGCGTACGCCACCGCCAGCAATCAGGAGATGCTAACCGCAGCGCTGGAGGGCCTTATCGAGCGGTTCAATCTGCATGGGTTGCGCATGGGGGAAGTGGCGGCGGGGGCTGTGCTCAAGCACTCCCGGGATTTCAACCTGACCCGCGAGTGCGTGCTCGGCTCGCGGCTGTCGCCACAAACTCCGGCCTACGACATACAACAGGCCTGTGGCACCGGGCTTGAAGCGGCGTTGCTGGTCGCCAACAAGATTGCACTGGGGCAGATCGAATGTGGCATTGCGGGCGGCGTCGACACCACGTCCGACGCCCCGATTGGCGTGAATGAGGACCTGCGACAGATTCTGTTGCAGGTCAATCGCAGCAAAACCACCAGCGACAAGATCAAGGCGCTCAGCCAACTGCGCCCGCACAACCTCAAGCCCGAACTGCCGCGCAATGGCGAGCCCCGCACCGGCCTGTCCATGGGTCAGCATTGCGAGTTGATGGCTCAGACTTGGCAGATCCCCCGTGATGCGCAGGATCAACTGGCGCTGGAAAGTCATCAGAAGATGGCGGCGGCTTATGCCGAAGGTTGGCAAAGCGACTTGATGACCCCGTTTCTCGGGCTGACTCGCGACAACAACCTGCGTGTCGATGCCAGCCTGGAGAAGCTTGCATCCCTCAAACCGGCATACGAGCGCAGTGCCAAAGGTACGCTCACGGCGGGTAATTCCACGCCACTCACTGATGGCGCCTCGCTGGTGTTGCTGGCCAGCGAAGACTGGGCGCGCGAACGCGGTTTGCCGGTGCTCGCTTACTGGCGCGACGGCGAGGCAGCGGCGGTGGATTTCGTTCGAGGGGAAGAAGGACTGCTGATGGCGCCGGTCTACGCGGTGCCGCGCTTGCTGGCCCGCAACGGCTTGACGTTGCAGGACTTCGACTACTACGAAATCCACGAAGCGTTTGCCGCGCAGGTGCTCTGTACGTTGAAAGCCTGGGAAGATGCGGATTACTGCAAAACCCGGCTGGACCTCGACGCACCATTGGGCTCGATCGATCGCAGCAAGCTCAATGTCAAAGGCAGTTCGCTGGCAGCCGGTCACCCGTTTGCGGCAACGGGGGGGCGCATCGTCACCAACCTCGCCAAGCTGCTCAGTGCCGCAGGGCAGGGACGCGGGTTGATCTCCATCTGTGCGGCGGGCGGGCAGGGCGTGACGGCAATCCTGGAGCGGTAGATGGATGCGGGACGGAGGTTGTTGGCAATTCGCATGAACCCGGCGGTCACCTGTAGGAGCGCGCTTGCCCGCGGCGGCGGCGGGTCTGGCATGAAAAGGTAATCTGACACACCGCCTTCGCGGGCAAGCGCGCTCCTACAGGTTTGATGTCGTTCTGGATAAACTGCCGTCCACACCACCCAAGGCCCGCCCATGCCGAGCAACGGACATCCTTCGCGCAATCCCGAGACGCTGCGACTCGTTCCCAGCCTCACCGATCTGCCGCGCCCGCTCTACGCTCGCGCCGAAAGCCTCAGCGCAGGGTCATGGACACCCACCCATCGCCATGACTGGGTGCAGTTTTCGTACGCCATCAGTGGCGTTCTGGGCGTGCATACCGAACAGGGCAGTTTCTTCGCGCCGCCGCAATGGGGCGTGTGGATTCCGGCCGGGCTGGATCACGAAGTCGTGACCTCCACCCGCGCCGAAATGCGCAGCCTGTATGTGCGCACGCAGGATTCTCAATGGGCACCGGACCGCTGCCGGGTGCTCGAAGTCACGCCCCTGGCTCGCGAACTGATCAAAGCCTTCTGCCTGCTGCCCGCCGATTATCCTCAGCAAGACAGCCATGAAGCGCGCCTCGTTCAGGTCCTGCTCGATCAACTGGCGAGCCTGCCGGAAGTCGGTTTTTCCCTGCCGCTGCCGCGTCATACAAAGTTACTGGCCCTGTGCAACGAACTCGTCGAAGAGCCGAGCCAGTCGATCACGCTCACTGATTGGTCACAACGCCTGAACATGTCGGAAAAGACGCTCATGCGCCTGTTCCAGCGCGAAACCGGCTTGAGCTTCAGAGGCTGGCGGCAGCGTGCGCGTTTACTTGCATCGCTCAATGCGTTGGAAGAGGGCGATAGCGTGACCACCACCGCGCTCAACTGTGGATACGATTCCACGTCGGCCTTCATCGCTGCATTCAAAGGCCTGTTCGGGTTTACGCCCGGAGAGCTTTTCCGCGCCTGATAGCGACAGCTTGGCCTCGGTCGAGAAAGGTGGACCGCGGGCTCACCTTGAATTCATCCGGAATTTACCCTCAGGCGACAGTGCCCTCGATCGTGATCGAGGTGTCAGTCGTTGATCCTCCGTTGGGGATCGTCCCCTTTGCGTCTTTAACATTGGTAATGGTGACGGCAATGACGGCAGGCACATTCCTGATCGCATAGCTCGTCACAGGAAACGCCTGACGCGTCGCGCCATTGTCGAACGACACTTCAAGTATCAGGCGCAACGCCGAGGCGTCGGCAAGGCCCTGAAGATAGCTGAGCGGAACCTTCGCCGTCTGCGGCCCTGTGCCGGTGATGGGAAACGCCTGCCAGGCAGGAAGATCCAGATTGTTCGAGCCCTCCAGGCGCAGCCACAGTCGTTGCCCTGCAAGCATCAGTGGCCATGCCGCGACCGTCACGTCGGCATCTGCGGTCAATCCCGAAACGTTGAGCTCGGTCCCCACAGCCTGAGTGATCTGTGGTGCGGGAAGCTGAGCTGCCGGGATTGGCTGGACCTGAAGGTTCAGCGTCTCGGAAATCGTAGTGCCGTCCGGGCGAATGACCGCATAGAGGACCGGGACGGTCTTGCCGATGGACGCCGCCACATTGGCAACCGGCACATTGAACGTGACCTTCTGAAAAATGCTTCCGTTCACGGGGGGAAGCGTCTCGTCACCGTTGAAGGACAGTCCGATGATGTCTGAAGTCACCATTGATGGGTAGGTGACTTCTACCTGCACGCCGGCCGAACCCAGCAACGGATCGAGGGTGCCGCCGGGGGCCTGGGTTACCGTTGGCGCAGGAAAGCTCGGGTTTTGCAACGTGCTGGTCGAACGGAAAAATGTGGCCAATGCAAACGCGGCCGACAAGGCTTGTTTGTGCACTTCGGTTATCTGAGTCATGAGATTCTTTCCGGATGAGTGTGCAGGCTGAGAAATGCCTTTCATTACAAAGTTGTCCCACAGCGTCCAGTCGTTGTTCTGGCTGGTGATTTCCATATAACGAACCGCATTTCCGGTACTCGTGTAACTCACCTGTTGGTTGGTGAGCTTCTCCAACAGCTGTGAATGCAGCGGTGCCTTGTTGGCGTCCAGATAGCGAATCGCCGTGCTGTTGGCTTCCACTCCATGCACATCGCACACGATGGCCATGCATTGTTTGAGGAACTCGATTTCGATCACCTGGGCGCCAATGTTGGCGTAGGAAACCTGAAAGACGGGATTCACGAAATTGGCCGATGCCTCCGGAGGAAGAACGTACCCAGGCGCAAAACCCGCTCGTCCTGTCCCTGAAACGAATCTGATCGTCATGTTCGGTGTGCTGACCGATCCGCCCAGGGTGATGAGCTCCCCTGTATGAGTCGAAAAATCGTCGATGATGTTGGCGACGCCCGTCACGTCGTACGTCGTGGCCGGGGAATCGAGACTGCTGGTGCCCCCGCTCGGGGTGACCTGATATTTGATGGTCAGTTTGCTGTCCAGAAGGGGGTCGAGATTGGTCCTGTCCACTTCGAAAGCGTGATCGCTGATGTCTTCTCCCGGCTGGACGAAATAGTCCTCGGCGTAATTAACGGGCGTGCCGTTTTGTGTGACGCCAGTCCAGATCAGGCTGATCTTGTCACCCGTATTCTTGCCCAGCCAAGGCTTCACGATGACGTGGACCTTGCCATCAACGATGTCCTTCAGATCAATGACCAGTGTGCCATTGGCTTCACGGACGGTAGCCGCCTCCAGCACGACTCCGGTCAGCGTAATGGCGGCCCTCCTGGAGCGACGTGTCAGGCCATTGGCTTGCAGTACGACATAACTGGTTATCGCCGAGCCGCCCGCAATCGACTTGAGGTGGGCATTGGGGATGTCGAAGACAGGTTTGGGGTCGAAGTCCGGATCACCCACCGGTTCTGGGCCAAGGGTCAGAACAGTCTCTGTAGCCCCGAGCCTGCCCGTCCAGGTGAGGGTGATCAGGTCACCCCGTGCGGCGCCTGAATAGTTTGGAATCAGAACATGCGCATCTGCGTTGCCCAGCGCTGTCAAGTCGAGTTCAAGAGTGTCCGGGTGGGCTTCGCGTACACGAGGGGCTGTCAAGGCCGCCGGATCGATGTCCACGTCAGCGAACGATGGCAGCGAAGGCAGCGAATAGTTGTCTACGATGTCGCGAATTTCGTAGCTCACTGGCAAGTTCGGATTACTACCGCCTTGTTCCAGCGCTGCTTTGGGAATGAGGACCCGTTGAGGCGCGCCGACCGACGTCAACTTTGGGTGATCGACGCGCACCCCACTCCAGATCACCGTTAGCTCGTCCCCGATCGCCATGTGCTCCCAGACCGGCACTTCGACATTGACTGTCGTGTCGACGCTGCTTATGACACGCGGATCGATGATGGCCAGCGCCAGATTTTCGTTCACGCCTGTCAGGGTGTCGGGGTCCAGCCCGCCCGGTACCAGTCGATTGACCGCAATGGTGCGCACAGGAGAAGTTCGTGTCTCGCCAGCGCTAGGGTCATATAGCGTGTAATACACCTCGCCCTGATCGTTGCCTCCACTGATCTGTAAGGGAGGCACGCTGAAACTGAGCCAGCCTTTGTCGATTGTCGGTTGATCGAGCAGATACTGTTGAACCTGAACGCCATCCCAGAACAGCGTGACAATGTCATTGATGCGGTTGACATCAGGCAGATGGGCGATCAACGGCACGGGGACCGAAGGGTCATAGAGCTGGTGGTATCCCAGCCCAAGCCGGGTATTTTCCGGCACGTCATTGATGGAGGTGAAGACCAATGGCTGAAGTTCATCGGCCCTCAGGTTCTTGCGAGAGGAGTTGATGTCCATGACATTCATCCCTGAATCGGCAAAAAGACCGTCCAGTACTGCATGTTCTGGACGGCGGGTTGTACGGATGGCGCTCTTGTGTGCTCGGCTGTCAGGGCAGCGTGCATGTTCCCCCGGAAATGTTGAGTGCAAACAGGATCAGCGTATCCGGAGCGCTTTTGCTGATGCCGGCTGCGTTTCGGATCGAGTACTTGGTCACGGTGAGGTTGCGGCAGATGTAGTACGACTTGGAGTAAGGCAGCGAGATTTCGTAATACCCCCTGGTCATGTCTGAGGCGAGGATGACGTAATCGACCACCGTGATCTGCGATTCGGGGATGATCGGCTTGGACGGATCGTTATCGTGACCTGGGCCATCGAGAGGATCATTCACACCGTAGAAGTCGACCGAAATGAAATCGCCGGCCGCCACGTTTTCCAAAGCCACGCCGGCAGCGTCCGCCAACGGGATTCGGAACGTTGTTCCGTCGATCCCTCGAGCGCGTTGAAGCACCCGATAAGGCGATCCGGTAATGGGATCAACCGTCTCGGGGAAGTCTGCCACCGCCAGAGGGTTCGTGCCCCCCGGAGCCTCACCGGGCGCTTGAACCGTGACAATTTGCAACGGCGATCTGGCGGTGACGAGGTTGTTGTTACCCAGGTCGCGAGTGAGCTCGTAGTAGACGGGGATTTCACCGGTGCCCTTGCTGGCTATGAACGCTGCGGGGATCGGGACGATGATATTCGAGGTCTCGTTAGCCGCCGTGATCGGGATCGGGAGCGGGTCATCTGGAGGTGTTGTGCCCCAGTAGACCTGTAGCGTGTCACCCACTTTCCAGATGACGTTGTTGTCTAAGCCGGCGCGCGAAACGGTCAGCTTGGCGGCTGATGCATAGGCCTCGGGTGGAATGAGGTTGTTTTGGCTGCCCGGAAAGTCACTGAGCACGACCGGTGGCCGCATATTCTCGTGTTCTGGCGTTTCCGGATCCGGATCAGGGTCAGGCCCGCCGGGTGTTTCCAGGTTAACGTTGATGTACTGGATAGGTGAGGTCACCGCCGGGGTGCCACTGGCGGGGGATATCCGGTAACTGATCGGGATATTTGGGCCCGGCGTGCCGGCAATGATGGACGGGAAGGGCACTTCGATGTGCAGCAGA
>Ga0160447_100786_pt1 | contig 13682 bp, 13 predicted proteins | sample HID1973K_E1MG_FD_108222 | JGI IMG/M metagenome (GOLD analysis project Ga0160447, IMG submission 108222) | Enriched mosquito-associated microbial communities from UW Madison campus, WI, USA - HID1973K_E1 MG | ecosystem: Host-associated > Arthropoda: Insects > Digestive system > Unclassified ...
AACGTGCGCGCCGCCTATACCCACAAGGCCGAGTTCCTCGAAGAGCGCCGGATGATAATGACCTGGTGGAGCCGGTTTCTGGATGCAAAACCGCGAGGACCATGTGACGCCGCATGAGTTTGCCAAGCAGTCGGGCGAGAACGTCACGCGCATTCGCAGTGCAAGGTGGGCCGAGTAACACGCGGCCCCACCATCCCCAAACCCCTATGAAGTGCCCGCAGCACTGAATTTAAAATGACCATGCGGATAATGGACGTCCCGAATTCGAATATGGGTGCCATCGCCCGCAAGGATTACGAAAACAGAGGCCGCAGGACATTTAGGGCATCGCCGAGGCCCAAGAGCGTGACAGGCTCAAGCCCAGCTTGGAAAGACCAGCGAAGGCCGCCCCGCAAACAGAGAGCGCAGCACCACATTTCTCGCGATTTTGGATAGAGGTAGCAGCTGCTCTGAGGCCCGTGCGGCCGCTGGCGCCTATCGGAACACGCTACTGAGGCTCTTGAAGACCCGCAAGAATGTTAGAGCGTGAGGGTTCCGCTATCTGTTTTTGGCTCGCTCGTGCTTTTAATAGAAGCCCTCGGACATGCTGATGATGGAGGGCTGAACGACCTGCAACAATCAATCGCCAGGCTTGTGCTTATGAATGGGCAGAGTCGGGTGCTTCCTGTCGTTAGGCGGATCTACGTGCCGTCTGCGGTCGTCTTTTCCATCTTCGCGCTTTGGCTTCGGACCCGGCTTGATATCAGTGAACATGTGACCCCCTGCAAGCAACATGGATAGAGACCACAAAACGGTAGCACATGGCCAGAAAACCGCCTAGATTTGAGGGATCACCGGGGTGAAAAGACCCAGCGCACGGTGCGTAGATGCATCCGGCGCTAGCCTCTGCTATTTCTCAGAAGTGATGTATGCTCTGGCCAGACAGCCACAATTGCCGCCTCACGAGCCCGCTGATGAACATGATGTCAAACACGGACATAGAAGCCTTTGTTGAGTCCCGCTTCGGTCAGAAGAAAGCCAAAGCGTTGGGGCACATCGGCCAAGGCGGTGAGAACAATAAGAAAGGCGCCGATTTCGAAGGCGCTTATGCGGTCCACACAGTCTGCCGTATCGGGGCAACCAAGACCCCATCTGAGTGTGCGCACTATTGCATCAGTTGTCAGGAAGCGGCATTCGTAGATGATCTATGTGTTCGGAACGTGACGACCGGCCATAAGGTGAACTATCAAGCCAAGAATTCCGATGGGACAGCTGCGAACTGGGATGCAGAAATGCAGAACCGATTCGATATGCAGGCAATCATCGATGCTGAACACCACAAAGCGGAGAGCCATGAGCAGATCCTGGTGGTTAGCTCAGAAGCCAAAGCGGCGGCCAATGATGCGAAAATCCCTAATGGAATGCGCCCTTTTTGCCGCTCTGAGTACTTCCCGTATGAACACAGCTCCACCGAGCTTGTGATGGAGCACGGCCCGCTTCGGGATGCACTCACTGCGCTATGCGCGTCTGCAAGGTTGTCCCGGATGGACGAGGCCTATCGTCTCGTTCTCGGCCAATGGCATGCGGACAATCGGAACGGCCGCACCGTTCTAGATGTCCTAACGAAGGCTAAAGCTTCATCTCGACCCGATATCTTCGGCGGGTTCCACCCACCAGAGGTAGACCAGATGGTGGCCGCGAATGATGATCCGATCACGCCACCGAAATGGCTCAGTGACCTACTTGACCGTTTCCAAATGGCCTCGGCAGCGGTAGAATGCAGCGCTTTTAAAATCAGCTACAATGGCATGGAAGTGAAGGTCGCAATCAATGCAGCCGCTCCAGAGCCATCGAAGCTCTCCGAACTGCGCAGCCCTGGGGAGGTCCTCATGCTGCTGATGACGGTGGAAGCGGGGATGCTTGCTGATCGACAGCCCACAGGGGGAGACCAACAATGAGCATTGTTACTAGAAGCTACAGTGCCTTTGCTGCGGAAGAGGCCAAAGCAGGCCTCATAAACCTGCTGTCGTTTGTGAACAACCCGCAGAGCTACTCTGACGAGATGTTTAAGCTCGGTTCCCTTCTGGGAAAATTGCTGAGCGACAAAATTTCTACGTCCGAAAGCTGTTTAGTGGCAGCAACTGCGGAAGATGCCGATTTCTTGGGGCGAGGCATTTATGACTCCCTCAAGCGGGAACACAAGACCAAAGCCGCTGTTTTCTGGAACAATCACTATCAGATTCCAGGTGGTAGCAGCATCGCCCCGGTCGTACACAAATTCTTGGAACCTGGCTACGAGAGTACTCAGGTACTCATCATTGCTAAGTCGATCATTTCTGGCAGTTGTGTAGTGCGCACAAACCTTTTGGAGCTGATCGAAGATATCCAGCCTCAAAAGATCTTTATTGTTTCCCCAGTCATGCACAGCAAGTCCGAAGAATCGTTGAGAAAAGAATTCCCACGCATCATCGCGGATAAGTTCGAGTTTTTGGTTTTCGCTACAGATGCTGAGCGTACCGAATCGGGTGAAGTGAAACCTGGCATTGGCGGAGAAATCTATCCCCTTCTCGGCCTAGCGGATCAACCCGCGCGCTTAGGATTCATGCCCAAGCTGGTCCAAGAGCTAGCAGCTCTCTGAAAAAGGCCCTCTTAATGAGGGCTTTTTTTTGCCTGAATTACATACCAACAGCCTCAGCCCTAGAACGTACGCAGGGCTATGGGTGCTATACCGCCATGCCACTGGGAGCTATAACAAGGCGCGGCAACATAGATGTGCCGTTCAGGATCAAGAACTACGTGAGAAACATCATGCGCGAAGCTTGACCTTCACCTGTACCCTTATCGCCGCAAGCGTTGGCCTTGCTGGAACAGATCCACACGATAACCGGCAAATTCGACCTGGTGTTTGCCGGGGACGCCAAGCCATGGAACCGATGTCCGAGAACACGGTGAATGCTGCGCTTAGGACAATGGGGTACGACACCAAAGTGGACATCTGCGGCCACGGCTTTCGCGCCATGGCGTGTAGCGCACTGATCGAGTCCGGGTTGTGGTCAGAGACGGCCATCGAGCGGCAGATGAGCCACAAGGAACGCAACAACGTGCGCGCCGCGTATATCCACAAGGCCGAATTCCTTGAGGAGCGCCGGATGATCATGACTTGGTGGAGCCGGTTTCTGGAGGCGAACCGCGAGGACCATGTGACGCCGCATGAATTTGCCAAGCAGTCGGGTGAGAACGTCACGCGCATTCGCAGTGCCAGGTGGGCCGAGTAGCCCGCCGCCCCACCGCTACAAACCCGCTGTGAAGTTACTCGCCGCACCGCATGAAGCTCCTCCGCGCGGGTCCTTTTAAACGGGGCTGTAAAGCCGCCCCGTTTAAAAGGACCGAACGTTGGAAAAAACGGCTGGCACAGCTGAACGTCTGTGGAAAACCACCATTGTCCACCGGGGGATAGTTTTATCCACAGGCGCTAATTATCTGAATTCAGGACGCTTGACGAGTTTTGTCCACAGGCGTAAACCAGAAATTGCAAGCGCTGCCGAGGCAGCAAAATGTGGCCGGAAACCTGAAAGGTCGCGCCCCTCGTGAGGCGGTTCATCCCAAGTACGATTCGCGTCCGGTAGCTCGTACGGTCACTACCCATGTGATGGATGCCTACTCAAAATCGTTGCCACTGCGGCAACCACCCAACCCTTCTGCCCAGCAGCAACCTACCCGCTTGGCCGTTTCGTGTGCGCCAACCCTTTGCCCGTCTCTTTCTCAAGGAAAGAGACGGGCGCTCCTACCACTGCTGCAGCCCATAAAGAACGGGGGTTTGCCGCATTCCTCCTCGTGATAATCGGCGTGACAAACACCGAAGTCACCAGCAACAGCGATGTAGATGATGGTGCCGCAGACCATGGAATGGACTGCACCTGGCTGACAGCTAGGCATGCCCCTGTCATCGCATGGCTGCCTTCACCCGATTCAGGATCTCGCGGCGCTGGTCTCGTCAGCCAATGCAGCCTCCACCCGCCCACCGGTAACGGTGCTCAGGAGGCCAGATCATGAGATGCCCATGCTCCCGGTCGTAAGGAGCCGCAAGTCCCGAGTTAGTGGACATCCCCACAGGCCGCAGGGGCCTTGATCCCTGATAACACTCAACATTCTTGGCGGGATGACGTGGGGCGAGGATCGGAGAACATCAGAAGAGGTGACCGGCATGGCACTGGTGGGTAGGCGCGACGGCCGCAATTTCGGCTACGGCAGGCAATTGAGTTACGCAGGACCTCAGGCGTTGAAAGAAATGTTCGGCGGTGGCCACTACGGCACGGTCAAGGCGCACAGTGACCGATGGTTGGCATTCGTGAAATGGTGCCGCTCCGAGCAGGGACCCGGTATCAATGATGCAAGGCACATTGATCGGAAGGTGTTAGCGGACTATGCGGCGTATCTGCGCGACGTGGTTAGGCGCGGTAACCTCGCCGTCAGCACCGCACAAAACCGGCTATCCAGCGTTAACAGGACCATGGCAGCGCTTCGCGGTGATCAGTACGTAAAATTGCCAAGCCCAAGCAAGGCGTTGGGTATGCAGCGCACCGGGATTCGCCACTCAGTACCGCAGGGCCAAGACCGCGATCAGGTTAAAGAGATCGTCGATGCGCTTTGCCGAAATCATCATCAACGGGCCGCCGCGATTGTCCTGTTGGCGCGAGCCACTGGCATGCGCTTGCGTGAAGCCATATTGGCTGACCTACCACGGCTCACCCGTCAGGCTGAAGCCTGCGGCAAGATCAACATCCAGGAAGGCACCAAAGGTGGCCGCGCCGGCGTTTCGGCGCCTCGTTGGATAGCAGTGGATGATCATATTCTTGATGCTCTTGGATTCGCATCGCAAGCGTCACCTGCAGGTAGCCGCAACCTGATTGCGCCAAATGAGAGCTACCTGAATCTTCTGCAAGAAAGCATCCGCTCTACGCGGGATATCCTGCATGCACACAACCTCAAGGGCTTCCATGAGTTACGAGCGGCGTACGCATGTGAGCGCTACGAGCAGATCACCCAACACCCCGCGCCAATCAACGGCGGCCAATGTTGCCAGTTAGATAGGACCCTTGATCGTGAGGCCCGGTGGCAAATCAGCTGCGAGCTGGGGCACGGGCGGATCGACGTGGTCGCTGCCTACGTAGGAGGTCGCAGATGAATAAGGTATTCGATATGGAGCTGTTCTTGGCTGCGGTGCTGACCGGATCGCACTCCACACAACAACGCCATTTGCGACAGGCGAAAATAATCCAGGCTGAGATTGCAAACCGCTGGCAGCGAGAAACGCCATGGACTTGGCGGCGAAAGCATCTAATTTGGTTTCTAGAGCATTGTGTCGCCGGACGAAGTGAGGCGGCGCGGTACTACTATCTTCTCACTGTTCGGCTACTGGTTAGACGCCTGAAAGCATCATGGTCCTTCCATCTGTAGATGCATCTGATCCTCACCGTCAGGATTGCAAATGACCCGATGCGACGTTCTCAGGCGAGTCGTCAGTGGCGACCAACGGTCGTCAAGGTACAGCTACGACTGATTCACCCCGTAAAGGTGTAGATCTTTCGCCACGGCAGACGAAGCGAAGCCTGACGAAGCTCTGTGCGGAGCGATCGAATATATTCCTTGAAGGGAATGTCGACTGTTGGTAAGGTCCACTCCGCGTATGGAGGTTGATATGTCTCAAAAAACTAAAGTGATCGCTGCCGTATACGGCAAAGAGCATGATGCTGGAAGGGTTGTAGGCCAGTCGTTGAGAAGCCTGAGAGAGGCTGTCGGATACACTCAGCTCCAAATGGCAGAAAAGTTAGGAATTGGTCAGGCGGCCATTTCAAAAATCGAAGCACGGGGCGACGTACAAATCTCCTCCTTAAAAAAGTACGTTGAAACTCTCGGCGCATCTTTACGAATTGAGGCGGCATTCAGTGGTGACAGCGACGTATCCGCTCGCCTACGAGGAGAGCTTGATATAGAAGAACACTCTGACAGGCAGTTGATATTACCGATATTCAGCAGCGACGAGCCAACGCCAACAGCGACCAAAGATCTAATTATAAGTATCCACCCACAATACTCGGAAAAGATTTTAAAAGGCAAAAAAACCGTAGAGCTTCGTAGACGATTCCCTCTATCCACAGCGAAAGGGACGAAGATCTATATTTACTCAACATCCCCCGTGATGGCTATTGTTGGGTGCGCAGAAATTTCCGACATCATTAAACTTCCCATTCAAAACATATGGAAAAAATACTCAAAATCCGCATTAATTAAAAAGCATGATTTTGAAGTGTACTTTGAAGGTTTGACAGAGGGATTTGCACTCGAGCTAACAAATGCACAAACATTTCAGACCCCAATGAATCTTGAAGAACTCAGAGAGCGATTTAACTTCACCCCTCCTCAGTCCTTTATTTATGCCAAGCAGGAAATGCGCAGGGCCCTCATGGATGAACAGACAAATATATCTAATTGATACTAATATTGTAATCGGCCTAGAAGACAATAAAACTGTTCAACCTGTATTTTCAACATTTATACAGCTAGCAACAAAGAACAAGGTTGGCGTATTCATTCATGCAGCCGCAAAGGATGATATAGCGCGCGACAAGAACATCGAACGCCGCAATATCTCGGCAAGTAAGCTTGAAAAATTCAGCCACATCGAAAAAGTTCGCGGCTTTGATGCAAGCACACTTGGCGATGAGTTCGGAAAAATTAGAAAGCCAAATGATGTAGTAGATGTCACTCTATTACATTCATTGCATATTGGCGCGGCAGACTTCCTCGTAACTCAGGATAGAGGTCTGCATGAAAGAGCGAGACGTCACTCATCAGAGTTAGGCAGGCGTGTCCTTCATATTGCCGACGCCGTAGACCTGCTGCAAACTACGTTTGAGCCAAAAGAAAGCCCTGTACGCTTTGTAGAAGAAGTTTCAGCAAATACAATACCTTTAAGCGATAAAATATTTGACAGCTTGAGGGAAGACTACGCCCCTTTCGATCAATGGTGGAAAGAAAAATGTGTTCGGGAACATAGGCAATGCTGGATTGTTTCAGACTACAGCACTAAAAGCATAGCAGGCCTAGTCGTTAGGAAAGATGAAACCTCAGGCAACACGGATGCAAAATTACCTGCCAATAAAATACTAAAAATTTGTACATTCAAGGTACGTCCCGAAAGCAGGGGTGTCAAGCTTGGAGAACTATTACTAAAAAAAGTATTTTGGTTTGCTCAGAAAAACGCCTACGACCTAGTGTACGTTACCACATACAAAACTCAAAACTCGCTTATTGATCTACTCGAATATTACGGCTTTCAAAATACTGCAACAAAACAAGATGGCGAACTCATCTACGAAAAGCGTTTTTCCCAAAACAGGCTATCTCGCGAGCCTGGGCAGGACCTTTTCACTATGGCCAAGATTAACTATCCGCGCTTCGTATCAGACGCTGGCGTGAGAGCGTTTGGCATACCTATCAAAGAGAGCTACCACGACACGTTATACCCAGATTTAAAGTATGATCCTCAAGGTGACCTATTCGAGAGTTCTGGGCTGATCGGCGGGCCGAACCGGCCCGGCAATACGATAAGAAAAGTTTATCTCTGCCGGGCCAAATCAAAGCTCGGCGAACCTGGATCACTGCTGTTTTTTTACAAAAGCAAATCAAAACACGAACCGTCTCAGTCAATTACTGCCGTTGGGATTTTTGAAGAGATTGCAAATGCAAACTCAACAAAGGAACTGATGACTCTGTCCGGCGGACGGTCTGTCTACAGCGAACAAGAGCTTGAAAGCTGGCAAGCATCCAAAGAAAATCCGATAAAAGTTATTAATTACTTGTTAGCAGGGTATATTGAACCACCTGTCAGCTTATCTGAATTGCAAGAAATTGGTATTTTCAGAGAGCATCCGCCACAATCCATATTTGAAATAAAGGAAAATCTTGGAAAGCTACTGCTGAGGGCAAAACTCGGCTTTGAAACATAGAGAAGAAGAGATGCAATGCCAATCTTAATTAGTCACCGTGAGCTAGACGTCAAAAGACTGGTGACCACTGCTGAAAACTCCAGAAAATCAGGCTGCTGCAAAACTTGGAAGGGAACACTAAGCTCTTGACAAACTTTTCGCGCTTGCGCTCTTTCATGCTCTAGGAATACGGCAATATCAACTGCACTTTTCGCAGAATCTCTAGCTGCTAGGCGTGACTGTATAGTATTAACATCAGCCTCCAAGACAACCACACCTGTAATTTCTATATCCTGAAAAACAGAAGATTCCAACTTAACAAAATCTGAAGCAGCATTGATTAGAACAAAATGTCCATCCAAAATTAAAGGCTGCCCTCCCTTAATAATTCGCTTGACAGCAGATTTTAATGCGAGCTGATTTTCATCAAAATTTTTAACTTTTTTATCTACACTCCAATCCGCCAGAGCTCGTTCTTTACGTATTAGCCCACTCGCACTCTCATACGCAACTGAAAACTCATCCGCATATCGCTGACAGAGAAAGCTCTTACCTACCCCATGGACCCCTGCCACAAATACTGTCATATACCCTCCAAAATATTTACCACCAGAAAAGGGACAGATTTATTTTTCAGCGCTGGTAGTGTCATTAAATAAATCCGCCCCTTCCTTCAAAGTCGATTCTCAACAATCGAACTATCCCTTAAGGCTTACACAAGATATGAGGCTGAACACCTAAATCTTTACAAGCACTTATAAAAGTATTAATAAGCCAGATAAGCTGGGTGTGATGTGGCTTGCATTTACCCTTAAGAGATAGGTCTAAAAATATTGCTTTAAGCTGGCTCTTGCTTATAAAGGGTGTTGCAAGAACAATTTTCCTTGTAGCATTCTGATTTTCGAAAATCTTTGTAAGCGCACTGTGTAAGTCACTCCAAACTTTCCCGCCCCTGACTCGGCTGATGTTGGTATTTTCGTAGTTTTTATTCCAGTCCCTGTCATGCTTTTCCTTAAAATCTTCCAGCGTGGAAAATACCCTGCCTATATTCTTAAGCCCCTGTGCCACAACCTCATGAAAACTACTCGCCCCATGACTGTCCTTTTTAGTGAATTTCGCATGAATAAACGTGATCGCAGGGGGGCTGGAGTCAGGTTCTAGGTAAATATGATCTGCCCATTCGTCATTCATATCGTCACAAATAGTAATCCCAGGGGCTTTACAATAGTTGTCTTCTATCTTTCTGAATAATGACGCGACGGGAAACTCTGAAATGTGATCTGGGAATGGCTTTACTCCTTTCTTGTGCTGCTTTTCTTTCTCGCTATTGACCCCTGTGAAGTCATATTTTTCATCAAAAATTGAAAGTATGGAGGTAAGGCTGGGGATTAGACGTTTATCTTGGAAACAAGATCGCCCGAAGTAGGCGTACTCTGGAGAGTTGAACATTATAGATATTGGTTTGGTATTATTTATGTACTTACTGAGAGAGATAGGTGGTTCGCCTTTAATCTCAACAGAAATCTTTTCACAAATTCCAGAATGAAACGTTACCTGCTTTTTATTTAAGGTTAATTTGGCAGGCAGTTCAGCACCTTTGAGGCGTAATTTTTTGGAACTACTTATACTAATAGAATGCTTAAATATATTGAAAATCCTGGATATCTCTTCCGACGTACAGTCCCGCTCTGTCGAACCATCGTTGATCCGCAGCTTAGAGGTTCCATTACCGCCTCTAATGAGTTCATCTAATTCGTCCAGATTTATGAATATTGCAGTAGGCTCGATCTTCTTTTTTTGAATCTCACCTAGAGTAATAGGCGCTGCGAATTCGCTGATAAATTTACTTGCATTTGCGAGATTGTTAATCTCTTCAATCGTAGAAACAACCCAGTTGGAAAATTCTTCTACGCCAGTTTTTTTATCTCTGAATGTTACCCGAGATGAATTTGGAGTTAAGGTTATAGTATCGCCCTGTACACGAATCCTGAAGTTCTGAGGAATTGACCGACTTGAGGAGTTCGAGGCAAGTAGGCCATTTAATTTGAAGGCTTCATATGACCGACTCCTGATCACAGCATTAGATATCGCCATATTGTTCATGGTTACTTTTTCGTATTCAGGCGAATTTCTTCCTTGAAAATTGGTGAACCGCTCATAATCAAATTCTTCTAAATATCCATCTAAAGCTTTTTCCACATAAGGAACATTTCTTTTAGTAATAGCCACACAGTCATTGTATTCGACCATCAGTACAAAGCAGTACTTTTCCTCTTCAATGGTAGTTCCAACTAAAAAAGGCGGCTCAGATAGTTCTTTAAAGGCTATGGCCGAACAAGTCACCTGCTCGGTCGCGGTACCTAACTCTTCTCTCGTTATTCTAAACAAATGATTTCCAACGCGATCCTCTGATAACCCCTTGAATATTTCACTAATTTTTCTCTTGCTAATTTTTTTCTTTATTTTATAAAATTGAGCGCTTTTTGAAAGATTTAGATTATATAAGTCCATTTTCACATTCCATTGCTAAATATTAGTAGTGGCATTGTGCCTTCAAACATACAAAAAATCAATGCCCCATTTATGGCTTAACGCGCGGCATTCCCCAGCTACCTTGAGGCTAGAAGCAAATCTGACTCTGGAGGAGTGTTTATCCGCTAAGTTCACTGATCAATTGCGTACTCCAGTGTAGGTGTAGGTGTAGGTGTAGGTGTAGGTGTAAAGGATAGCTTTAGAGATATACGCTTGCAGCCCAACATTAAAAATCATTATAAGTCACATAGTTATGATTATTGTCGACTCCTGGTGCCCGCACCATAGATTTAGCGGAAAAGGCTCACCGAAAGGTGGGCCTTTTTTGTTTTGGGCTTCTCAAGACATCTACTCGACGTATTGCGATGAACCTATCGCCTTATCAATCGACTCGGCTCCGCCCTCAACACGTCAGTCCTTCGTCTCCCTAGACACTGTCACTCCGTTCGACTTTGGCCTGAGCAGCTTTAGTAACCTGTCCCGCATATTTACGATGCGGGTTCGCACCACGCCCGGGTGTTTTGCTTGCAGGTTTGGTCTGCCCGAGCGTCGGGCTGGGGGTAGTTTTGGCTGCTGAAGTCAGCCCCATGCGCAGCCCGAATTTCCTCAGGATGGCATCAATGGTATTGAGGGTCGGATTACCTTTGTCTTTCTCGATCTGATATAGCGCCCTGGTCGACATTTTGCACATGCCAGCGAAGGTCTCTTGGTCGAATCCGGTGACTTCGAGCCTAAGCCTGCGAATAGCGGTGCCAAGGGTTTCGTTTCCCTGTTGGAACTGCAACATGATGTCGTCAATGAGCGCTTTGCGCTGCTCTGGGGTAATCGCGTTCATCGAAGCCCCCAATCGGCAAGGCGCCTGTCTAGATTATTCACGGGGATGGACTGAGCATGTCTTACTTCCTCAGGCATGTTCACCAGCAAGTCAGGCAAGGCTCTGAACAGTTCGGCAGCACCTAGCAACCTCTCAAAAAGAACGTCCGGGGCGATGAGGTCTTTGAAGCATCCGCAGATAGCTTTCCAATCCGGATTACCCATGTGTTCGAGTTCCCACTTGGTTACGCGAGTGACCCCTTCCGGGTCGAGGACCATCGGCGCAAGGTCGTAGATTGGCGCTAGATCGAATCGGCTTTGATACCTGAAAATGGCCATGTTGCGCCCGTGGTTGTCGGGGTTTCCCAAGATGCGATTGAGCAGGTCACGTCGAAGGTATTCGAACACCAGCTCTTCTATTTCACGTTGCTGTCCATTCGCTGACCACAGTTGGATCAACCGACCAAGCACGGCCTCATGCTTCATGTTCGAGCCCGGTTCGGTATTGCCGCATATGGAGTACACAGACTCGACCGGAATCCGCTCGACCCTGCCGCTCTCGACTCGGCGATCGAAGCGTGGCATCCATAGACTGGGTTTTTCAGCCTCCTCAATCGCAAGCCCATCGGTGCTGACGGTATTCAAACCCAGCTGCGCGATCGCTTGGTAATAGTGGTACTCGGCTCGCAGAATATTTTTGTCACGCTCAGTGGCTTGATTGCGCGAAAACTTGACCAGCCAATGTCGATGCGCACGCTCATCAGCAAGCATCGCGTCGGCATAAAGGGCGCCGTCGCCCCCCTCAACCATGAGCAGCTTAGGCGCCTCGCCCTGGGCGCCCGTCGCCCCACCAAGAGCGGCTCCGGACTCATACGCGTACTCAAGAAAGTCATTCGTTCTGTCCACGACTTCCTTGCGCGAGAAGGGCTCACTCCGTGTCTGATCAATGCTCTCGAATGACTCTTTCACCCGCAGATGGCCGATGGGTGCTGGCGTGCAACGCCCAAGCAGGAAAAACTCCATCGCCATTCCATCAGGTTTCTCGCCGCCAAACCGCTTCTGCAGCGACTTACGCGCTGCGCCGGCAGGCATGATGTCGTAGATAAATGGGGGATAACCTTTGGTGTCTGTCGGATTCCAGTTCAGCGGGAGATTCACGCTGATGGCAGGTTCGAAGAGGCTCTCAAGCTGGTCGATAAAATCAACCAGGTAGGGCTGATGGTATGAAACGGAGCAAGAAGACTCCTCGATCCTGTGAGGGTCCGATACGGAGAGCAACATGGCGTCGCGCCAGTTGCCGTCCACGTATGTCTGGATGGTCAAGTGTTCAGACATGGCAACCACACTTCATTCGGAACTAAGATGCCGACTAATCTAGTTCACAAGAAGGTTTTCAGCAATTTAATTCTGACTAAGCCAAAGAAGCTGGATTATTCGGCACTTTAATACCGACTTGACAATCCTGCCGCGCTTGAACCTTGTTGGTCCATCGAAACAAGCTACAGGCCCTCACAAGTGAGATTTCTAGACACATTTCCCCACACACCCAGTCAGATCCTGTAGGACGCTTCTGAATTTAATCGCTATCCTCCCCGGCGCGTTGCGGCTCTCTGGATCACGGCATAACCTCCTCCCGTCGTTGGGTTCAGCGACCGGTTTTGACAGACCGAATCCACTAAGAAGCAACACTCGCTAATAGACTTGCGCATCGCTGATGCGCGACTGCGTTATGGCGGCTGTATGTGGGGCACACTTGTGTGCGCCAGGTTTCTTGGTGACTGGTCTGTCAACCCGCCTACAGCCGCCACCCACTTCGTTTGACAGCGGAGAGTGTCGGCTCAGCTCACCAAGGAATGTAGCCATGATCAGATCCACACCACACCCACCCAACATCCCCGTCACCCAATCCATCCCTTTCGGCGCCAACTGCGGCAACCAAAGCCTGTTCACCGTCCAGTCCGGCATCAAAGTTGAAGACGCTCTGGTCCTGGTCTCTGAATACCTGTCGTGCGCAGCAGCCACGGCTTATGAATCTGCCGACAACACTTCTTCAGAGTTCCGGCCATTGGCGAGGTCGGTGGTGCATCAGATCGAAGCGGCGCGAGCTTTGGTGGAGGCTTCGATTGCGGGTTTGGGGGATGCTTAGGGAGAGGTTCAGAGCGCGTAGCACGATGGTGCGTAGCTGGCAGGTTTGCTGGCAGCGGTTTTGAGTACGCCACCGCCGGCAAGCCGTGCTGCTACGGGATTGGGTAGATCGATAAGCCTCAGCTCTTATCCTACGTCTGCAACTTCATCGAGATGAGCCACGTCAGCAACACGGCGGCGATGCCGGCAGCACCAGCACCCGCGCGAAGATTGTGTCGTCCCCCT
>Ga0160447_100787_pt1 | contig 13665 bp, 10 predicted proteins | sample HID1973K_E1MG_FD_108222 | JGI IMG/M metagenome (GOLD analysis project Ga0160447, IMG submission 108222) | Enriched mosquito-associated microbial communities from UW Madison campus, WI, USA - HID1973K_E1 MG | ecosystem: Host-associated > Arthropoda: Insects > Digestive system > Unclassified ...
GGCCTCGGCACCAACCCCACTTTGGCCCGGACCACCAGCGCGCACGTGCCTTCACTACCTGCCAAGGCGGCCGCCACATCCAGGCCGTTCTCCGGCAGGAGGTGCCCCAGGTGGTAGCCGGAAACCTGCCGGGGAATGTTCCCCAGCTCAAGCCTCAGCGCAGCCAGGTTGGCTTGGGCCAGTTCCTTCAAACCCGCCAGCAGTTCGCTGGCGCGGGCGGCGGAGTGATGGTCACGCGCGTCCACGGCCCGGAGGAAGTCGAGTCCCGCATGCAGGTAGGCACCGTCAGCCGTCACAAGTTCCACTTCCTGCACGTGCTGGGTCATCCGCCCGTAGGCCACTGAGTGGTTACCGCAGGCATCGTTACCGATGGAGCCGCCAATGGTGGCCCGGGTCATGGACGAAGGATCCGGTGCGAAGGTCAACTCCCCGCCGCTTGCGTTCTCGACGTAGGAGCGCAGCTCGCCAAGGATGACGCCGGCGTCCGCCCAGACCGCCGCCTGGCCGCCGTCAAACTCTCCTACGGAGGTCAAACGGCGCGAAAGGTCGATTACCAAGGCCTCACCGATGGCGTTACCTGCCATGGACGTTCCACCGCCGCGCGCAGTGACCGGGACGCCAAGTTCGGAACAAACGCGCAACACTATCCTGACGTCTTTGACGCTTGCCGGGAAGGCGACGGCGGCTGGCCGGACACGGTAGTTGGAAGCATCGTAGGAGTACTCGGAGAGCCGTCGCGGAGAGTCATCCACTTCGATGCCTTGTCCGCGCAGTGCGGCAAGCAACTGCTCTGCTTTCGTGTCTGCGTCGTCAGCATGGGGCATGTTCGCCGTCTCCAATTCGTAGTGGTCCGCTTGGAGTTTAGGCAGGCCGGGGCCCTGCTGGAGTGTGCCAAAACAGAACGGGCACAGCGAAGGGATCCGCTGTGCCCGTGTCTCTGTCAGGAAGGAGTTACTTCAAGAACTCGGACAGGTTGTCCTTGGTAATAAGCGTGAATGGCAGCGTGTAGCGGCTGTCCACGTTTCCGCCGTTGAGGAAGTCCGTGACCACCTCAACTGCCTTGACACCCTGGCCCGCAGAGTCCTGGCGGACCGTAGCGGACATGGTGCCACCCTTGATGTCCTGCAGCGCCGGTTCGGTGCCATCGACGCCCACCACGGCCTTGAACTCGGCAGTGCGGCCCGCGTCGGCAATGGCGGAAGCGGCGCCAATGGCCATTTCATCGTTGTTGGCAACAACTGCGTCGACTTGGCCGGACGGGAAGCGCTGCAGGGTGTCCTCCATGTTGCGCTTGGCGTCGTCGCGGCTGCCCTTGGCCTGGAATTCGGCCACGATCTTGAAGTTCTCGTTGATGGTTTTGTCGAAGCCGTTCTTTCGGCGGTCGGTCCACGAGGCGCCGTAGACGCCTGCTGCGAACACGAGGTTGCCGCCGTTGGGCATCAACTTGTTCAGGTATTCAGCCTGCATCTGGCCAGCCACGGTGTCATCCACGCCGATGTAGCTCTTGTATCCGACGTCCGAGCCCTCTGCGAACTCAGTAGACAGGATGAACAGGGGGATATTGGCCGCGATGACCCGCTTTGCTGCGTTCTGGCTGGCATCGCCATCCAGGGGCTGCATGATGACTGCATCCACCTGGCGGGTGAGGAGGTCCTCAACCTGGTTCAGTTCGCTGCCAACGTCCTTCTTGGAGTCGGTGATGTTGAGCTGGACGCCCTTTTCATCCGCCGTCTTCTTCATGGCGTCGGTCATGTGGGCCAGGTCCGGATCCTGCAGGTCAAGGACTACAACGCCGATGTTGTAGGTCTTGGCGGCCTCGCCGCTGCTGGTTGCGTTGCTGCTTCCCGCGCAGCCAGTAAGGGTGAGTGCCCCCGCTGCCATCATGGCGACCGCCGCAGCGATCTTACGTCGCATACCCATTGTTGTTCCTTTCAGTGGTTTTGTCTGTGCGTTGGGAGATTGTTGGGTGCTGGTAGTTTTCCGAGGGTCAATCAGACTTCCAGCGGTTCAGCAGGACGGCGAGCACCAGGATCACGCCCTGGACGCCTTGCTGGAAGTAGGAGGAAACGCCCATGAGGTTCATGCCGTTCATCACCACGCCCAGCAGGAGCACGCCGATGACTGTTCCGCGGATGGTGCCCACTCCGCCAAAGAGGCTCGTTCCGCCAATCACTACGGCGGCAATCACTTGGAGTTCATAACCGGTACCTGCCACCGGTGCGGCACCGTCGAGACGGGCAGTGAGGACCAGGCCACCCAGGGCGGCGGTGACGCCACCGATGAGGTAGACCATGAAGAGTACCCGACCTGTTGAAATGCCGACCTTCTTGGCCGATTCCTCATTGCCGCCTACGGCGTAGACGTGGGAACCGAACTTGGTGCGGCTCAGCACAAACTCGCAGATGATGGCAGCCACCAGGAAGATGATCACGGGAACCGGGACTGGGCCCAGAAAGCCCGATCCGAGCCACTCAGCCGGTCCGCTGAGGCCGGAGACAACCTGGCCGTCAGTGATCACGAGCGCCGCCGTGCGGGCTATGGCCATGGTGGCCAACGTTGCCAAGAAGGGAAGGATGGCTCCCCAAACCACCATCGCTGCGCTGAGGAAACCGACCAGGAGGCCGACGCCGAGGCCAGCGATCAGCGGCAGCCAGAAGGCGCCACCACTAGCGGGGGCAAGCAGGGCAAAGGTCATGCCGGCCAGGCCCACCACCGATCCCACTGACAGGTCGATTCCTGCCGTGATCATGATGAAGGTCATCCCAAGGGCGATCAGTCCGATGATGGAGGACTGCCTGACCACGTTCACAATGTTGTTCAGCGTGAGGAAGTTCGGGGCCACTGCGGCGAGGAAGACCAGGATGACCACGAACAGAATAATGATTCCGTAGTCCCCAATGAAGCGCTTCACCTTGGTGGCGGTGGGGCCTTCCCTGAGGTCGGCGGGGCCCAGCTTGGTCTTGAGGGTGTCCATGGTGATGGTCATGAGTCGCTCCCGTTGGTGGTACCGCGTGCGGAGAAGGCATCAACGGTTTCCATGGATGAAGTGCTTCCAATCTTGCGGCGGTCCTCGGGAATGCCGCTGCCGTGGTCGACGTAGTCGTCCAAGGTGCCGTGGGAGATCAGGTGTGCCACCTGGGCCTCGGAGACCTCGCCAACGCGGAAGCGACCCACTACCTGCCCCTGGCGCATAACGGCGAAGCGGTCCGCCACTGCGAAGGCTTCGTCGAGGCGGTGCGTGATGATGATGACTGCGATGCCCAGGTCCTTGAGCCGCTGGGTGACTTCGATAAGCTTGTCCACCTTGGCCACCGACAGGTTCGCGGTGGGCTCGTCCATGATGATCAGACGGGCGTCGAAGGCCAGTGCGCGTCCGATCGCCACAGCCTGCCGCTGGCCGCCGGAGAGTCGCTTCACCTTGAGCCGCGGGTTGATCGGAATGTCCAGGCGCTCCAGCACGCGCTTGGTTTCGGATTCCATCCTTTTCCTGTCGATGATCCTCAACAGCGGACCCAGGATGTTCTTCTGGGGCTCGCGGCCCAGGAAGATGTTGGTCCGGACATCGAGATTGTCGGCCAAGGCGAAGTCTTGGTAGACCATCTCAACACCCTGGTCCCGGGACGCCGAGGGGGTGGGGAACGCGGTGGCCTTCCCGTCCAGCTCGATCGAGCCCCGATCGGGCTGGTAGACACCCGTCAGCACCTTCATGAGCGTTGATTTGCCGGCGGCGTTGTCTCCAAGAAGAGCGAAGGTTTCGCCGGGCATGACATCGATGCTGACGCCGCGCAAAGCGGACACCGCCCCGAATGTCTTATGTATGTCCTTTAGGGCGACCAGTGGAGTTGTCGCTGGTGGTGCGTCGGTCATCTCATCCTCGTTTGATAGGGCCGTGCAAATGAACCGGTGAAACACCTTTGGCGATGGACCATCAAACAACGTTGTTCGACTTTGCAGAATCCGGGGTAATTCAAGAAAGCCCCATAACTGCGTGACCTTCGCCACACTGTTTCACTTACTTGAACTTTGACGGACTGAATAACCGGGCATGTGTGCCACTTTGGAACACGAACGTACTGGAATTGTTGCTGCGGGAAACAATAATTTGCCGTTAAGCCGACAACCCTTAAAAGGGAAAAGTCCGGCCCGGGCACGGATCGTTGCGAAAGAATCCGTGCCCAAGCCGGGCAGTCAAAGGGCTACGCGGACAACTCCACGGCTATGGCAGCTCCCATCCGGGCGGATTTCTCCGCCGCGTCGGCCAGGATCAATGCAGCACGGCCGTCCTCGAAGCCGGGACTCCGGGAGGGAAGGCCGCGGACGGCACGGAGGAACTCGGCGACTTCAAGGCGGTACGCCTCCGCATAGCGTTCCAGGAAGAAGTTCTGGTACGGACCCATCCCCTCGACGGACCGGATTCCCCAGTGCCGCACCAGGCTGTCGTTCTTGTTGGCCACCTGGAGCAAGCCGGTGGATCCAAAGGCCTCGATGCGCTGGTCGTAGCCGTAGGCGGAATGCCTTGAGTTGAAGATGGTTACGAGTTCATCCTTGGGGCCCCGGAGGGTAACCACGGTGGAATCGAAGTCGCCCGCCTGCCGGATGCCTTCGCTGAAGACGTTGGCACCCCGGGCCGAGACCTCCACGATGTCCGGGATGAAGTAGCGTGCCATGTCCAGGTCATGAATGGTCATGTCCCGGAAAATTCCGCCGGACTGTGGCAGGTAGGCTGCCGGGGGCTCTCCTGGATCGCGGCTGGTGATGATCAGCTGCTCCAGGGCACCGATCTCGCCGGCCCCCACGCGCCGCCTGAGCTCCACGAAGTGCCTGTCGAAGCGTTTGTTGAAGCCCAAGGCGATCGGTACATCTGTGGCAGCCGCTTTGGCCCGGAGGGCGTCGACCCGGCCGATCTCCAGGTCGATGGGCTTCTCGCACAGCACCGGGATGCCGGCGTCGATCGATTGTTCGATAAGGTCCACGTGGGTGGCCGTTGGCGAGGCGACAATGACGGCATCGACTTCCCCGGAGGCAAACACTTCCTCCGGATCGTCGCTCACGCGGCCTCCGAACTCGGCGGCCGTGCGCTTGGCACCCTCAATGATGGGGTCGCACACCCAGGCCAACGTTGCTTCTTCGAGTGTTGCAAGGCTCATGGCATGCACTTGACCGATCCTGCCGGTCCCGAACAGGCCAACCCTGAGCTGTTGCGTCATTGCAGGTCTCCAGATGTTGTAGTGGTTTATTGGTCGATCTTTTGCCGGCCCAGGCGCGCATAAACATCCGGACGCTTCGAGCGCAGGAAATAGGCGTAGATAATTCCGCCAATGAACAAGGCGAAGGTGAAGGTCATGAAAATGGCCGTCATGACCATGGATCCGCCGATCAACTCAGGGTAATTTGCGATCGCCAAGTAGGTGATCAGGCCAAGGAAGATCACGCTAACTATCGGCGCCACTATGGTCTTCCACACAGAGTCCGGAGCGAAACCGCGGCGGCGGACAAAGTACACCAGTACGGCAAAGCTCGTGATGAACATCAGGAGCAGGACAGAGAACGTGCCGCTGCCGCTCGCGATCGGATAAATGGCTTCAGGAGCCACCCCTACCAAGGTGAACACCACGGTGGCCACTGCCCAGAGCAGACCAATGCCCACGGCTGAAACGTAGGGGGACTTGTGCCGGGGATGCACCCGGCCCAGGGCCTTCGGAAGCGCTCCGTCAGCGGCGAGCGAGAAACTGTACCGCGCAGCGATGTTCTGGATGGACAGCATGGAAGCCAGGATGGAGGTGGTGAGCAGGACCACCCCGATGTCCGCAAAGATCTTTCCTACCAGCGCAATTGCCCCGTCGTTAAACAGGTTCACGGTGTTGGCCTTGGCTTCTTCCTGGACGTTGTCCGCTCCCAGGAAGGCCGTGTATGCCCAGGCAGCAATTGCGTAGAACAGGCCGATGCCCACTACCGCCAAGTAGGTGGCCCGGGGAATGGTCCGGTCCGGGTTCTTAACCTCGTCACGGTAGATGACCGTTGCCTCGAAACCGAAGAAGTTGCCAACTGCAAAGAGCAGTGCGAGGCCTAAGCCGGCGTCGGTAATCCACGGCATGGAGAATCCGACGCCTTGTGACACGTCCCCTGAGGCGAACGCCGCAACATCGAAGACAATGACCACAGTGGACTCCAGCAGCATGACAACCGTCAGTACTTTCGCGGACAGGTCAATCCGGTTGTAAGCCAACACCGTGGTAATGGCAATGATGCCAAGCCCGTACCAGTACCACGGGATGTCCGGGCCGCCCATCGTGTTTACCACGAAGCTCTGAAGCGTCAGGGCAAACAGGGACGGGGCAAAGAAGCCAATGAAGACATACCCAACCAAGGCCAGGAGCGCTCCGCCAAGACCCGCCGGCTTTCCAAGGCCCGCGGTAACGAAGGAGTAGAAGCCGCCGGGCGCCTCGACGCTCCGGCTCATCTTGACGAAACCTACCGAGAAGATCAGCAGCATCAAGGTCACCAGGAGGTAGATTCCGGGAGCGGTGTGTCCGCTGAAGAGGAGCATCACGGGCAAGGTGCCGGCAACGGTGGTCAGCGGGGAAGAGAAAGCGAGCACGTTCATTACGAGCTCGCCTACTCCCATGTTGCCGCTGAGCTTGTGTTCCTGAGTCTGGGTAGGCGTTATCGGCTTCCCTTTTGTTGAGCTGGTCATGTAATCCTCGTCACGAAATTTAGAGTGCTGAATCACACTATCGACGCGGACTGTGGGGGCACTGTACCAGGTTGAGACAGCGCTTTTGGAGCAGTTCCGCCCAGCTTTTTCAGGTCGACGACGTCGTTCAGCGGCTGACCCGTTTTCCACTGCTGGAGGTTCTTAGCAAAGCAGTCCACCACACGACCCCGCCATCCAATCAGGTCCCCGGAGGCATGGGGCGAGACCAGGATGTTGTTGCGGCTCCACAGCGGATTTTCGGCCGCCAAGGGCTCATTCTCAAAGACATCCAAGGCCGCAGAGCCCAGGTGCCCCGCATCGATCGCATCGAGCAGGTCCTGCTCCACGACAACCGCCCCACGGCCCACGTTGATCAAGCGCGCCCCCGGGCGCATCTTGTCGAAACGGGCCGCGTTGAACAGCCCGCGGGTCTCCTCGGTAAGCGGAACCGTGAGAACAACGTCCTGGGCCTCGCCAAGGAGCACGTCCAACTCGCCGAAAGAGGCAATCGCTCCTAGCTGGGCATCGTCCCGGGCAGACCGCCCAACGACGGTCACATCCATTCCCGCTGCGCGTAACAGCAAAACGGTTTCGCGTCCCACGGGACCGGGTCCTACCACCAGCACCCTCCTGCCCAGCAGCGACTCGGTTTCCCGGTGCTGCCACGTACGGGCCCGCTGCAGTTCGATGGTGCGGCGCAGGTCCTTGGTGAACATCAGCAGGACGCCCAGGACCCACTCGGCGATGGGGCGTTCGCAGACACCCCGGGAGTTGCTGACCACGATGTCGCTGTTGATGATCTCATCGGTCATGAGGCTGTCCACGCCAATGCTGGACGTGTGGATCCATCGGAGTCCACCAGGCCCCACCTCGCGCAGGAGCTTGGTCCGGAAGTCGTTGAGGAACAGGATCTCCGTTCCGGGCAGCGCCGCCCGGTACTCCTCCGCCGTCCGGACCAGCACCACGTCCGCTTCGTTGTCCAGGCGATCCACGGGAGGCACCGGACGGCCCTCCTGGACTATTGCAATTACCTTGGGTCGTGACACACCTTCTCCTTTCAAGAGACCGCCCCTTGAGGAACGGGCCCGCGTGTGCTCCGTGTTCGCCGCGGCCTACCAGCCGCCTTGCCAGCCGCTCATCAAGCCGTAGGGCAGCCGCTGGGGCTCCTCATCCGGCAGGCCTTTGAGGAAGTCGAAGTCGCAGCCTTCGTGCGCTTGGTTGACGTGGTCGAGGAACAGGCGTCCATAGCCGCGGCGGTACTTGGGCTCGGGCAGCTTCAACTCCGCAAGCCTGGCCTCGATCTCTTCCTCGGGGAGATCAAGGTCCAGCCGCTGGTTCTCGACATCCAGCACTATCGGATCGCCGTCACGGACGATCGCCAGCGGACCACCTACCGCAGCCTCGGGCGAGACATGGAGCACGGTCGTGCCGAATGCGGTGCCGCTCATGCGGGCATCGGAGATGCGCACAATGTCCCGGATGCCCCTGCGCAGCAGCTTCTGCGGGATTGGCAGCATGCCCCACTCGGGCATGCCGGGCGCGCCGACGGGCCCGCTGTTACGGAGCACCAGGACCGAATCCTCGGTGATGTCCAGGTCCGGATCGTCGATCCGCTGTCCGAGATCGTAGATGTCGTCGAAGACAATGGCCGAGCCCTTGTGCTGCAGCAGGTCCTTAGAAGCTGCACTGCGCTTAATCACCGCACCGTTCGGAGCCAGGGAACCACGGACGACGGCGATGCCACCGGAGGCGTCGAAGGGCGCCTCAAGCGAGCTCACGACGACTCCATCCGCCTCGGGCGCGTGGATGTAGCCCTTCTCGAGGGACTCGCCCGTGACGGTTATGGCGTCCCGGTTCAGCAGGGGGTCAAGGGCCTTGAGCACGGTGGGAATGCCGCCAACCTCGAAGAGTTGCTTCACGAGGTACTCGCCGGAAGGACGGACGTTTACGATGCGCGGGGTCCGCTGCGAAATTTCGTGGAAGCGGTCAAGCTGCAGTTCGTAGCCCACCCTTCGCGCCAACGCCAGGAGGTGGACCACGGCGTTGGTGGATCCGCCCACGGCCATGAGGAGCGTAATGGCGTTATCGAACGCTTCCTTGGTCAGGATTTCGCTGGGCTTCGGCCCCTGGAACAATGCCATTTCCACGGCCCGGCGTCCCGTGGCCTCTGCTGCCTGGCCGCGGCGTGAATCGACGGCCGGAATGGAAGCGCTGCCGGGCAGACACATGCCCAAGGCCTCAACGAGGGACGTCATGGTGGACGCCGTGCCCATTTCGCTGCAGTGGCCAGCGGAAGGCTTGGCCGCGGATTCGAGCTCGTCAAAGTCGGCCTCGGTAATCTTACCGGCCCGCAGCTCGTCTGCGTACTTCCAGGTGTCCGTTCCGACGCCAAGCTGCTTGCCCCGGAAGTGGGCCGGCTCCTGGGGGCCGCCGGTGAGCATGATGGTGGGAATATCGGCGCTGGCGGCGCCCATTAGCTGGGCAGGAACGGTTTTGTCGCAGCCGCCCAGCAGCACGATCGCATCCAGCGGGTACGCGCGGATGGATTCCTCCACGTCCATGGCCATGAGGTTGCGGAACTGCATGGCTGAGGGCTTCATCAGGCTTTCCCCCAGGGAGATGGTGGGGAACTCCAAGGGTAGGCCCCCGGCCATCAGGACGCCGCGCTTCACAGCCTCGGCAAGCAGCTTGAAATGGATGTTGCAGTTGACCAGCTCCGACCAGGAGTTGGCGATGCCGATCACCGGCCGGTCCTTGATGGCGAAGCGCGAGAAACCTTCGGCCTGGATGGCGGTACGGTGCACGAAACCGGTGAGATCGTGCGGCGCGAACCAGCGTGCGCTGCGGAGATCCATGTAATTCGGGTCAGGCATGTGTTTCAAAGCTCCTTGGTTGTCTTCGTCTTTTGAGGTCTCGGGTGAGCCGCCTACGCGGCTGATGTTCCGCCGTCGAACGCCATGCTGGTGCCGGTGGCGAAGGTGCCTTCGACCGCCAGGAAATAGATGGCTGCCGCCACCTCTTCCGGATGTGCGAGACGGTTCAACGGCACGGTGCTTTCCTTCTGCTGGAGGGCCAGAAGGGGATTAGATTGCAATTCCAGTCCTGACCGCAACATCGGGGTATCGATCGGGCCCGGGCACACGGCGTTGACCCGGACATGAGGCGCCAGTTCTAAGGCAAGCGCCTTGGTGAGCCCCACGACGCCGGCTTTGGCGGCGCAGTAGTGGACCAGTCCGGCAACGCCCATGGTGGCGAGGTCCGATGCAACGTTGACGATCGCCCCTCCCCCGGACCGACGCAGGTAAAGACCCGCTTCTCGGGCGACGTAGAACGTACCGGAAAGGTTGGTATTCAGCACTTCGCGCCAGCGCTTCTCATCAAGGTCTTCGAGCGGCGCGTGGCTGGCAACCCCCGCTGCGTTAACTGCAACGTCCAATCCACCGAGGGCGTGGATGGCACCACGGACCCCGTTCCGAACCGATTCGGCGTCGGCGACGTCCGTAACCACCTGGTGCGCACCGCCGTCGATATCTCCGGCAACGCGCTGCAGTTCGCCCTCTCGCCGTCCCAACAGCGCAACCCGGGCGCCCCGCCCGGCGAACAGTTTGGCCGTCGCTTCTCCGACGCCGGACGTCGCGCCTGTGACGAGCACCCGCAAGGGTTCCGTCCGACTCCACATGCTGCGGTCCATCATCGTCGACGGTCTCCTCTTTCTTGGCGTTGCTGGACTGGTACGTTCCACTCAAACAGCCGTAGGCCTTCGCCGGATGTCTCAGATTGAGACACGGCGCACACTCCTCGCGTCTCTAGGCTGATCGCGGATGCCGCCGTTCTGTGCGGCACAACACCGCCGGAAAGCGGCACAAACTAAGGAGTCCAATATGGAAGACCAGAACCGCATTGGCGTTGGCCTCATCTCGGTGGGGTGGATGGGGCGCCTGCATTCCCGCGCTTACCTCGCCACCAAGCAGTTCTTCCCCGAACTGCCGCGCCACCCCGAGCTTGTGATCGCTGCAGACCCCGACGACGCCGGTCGTCACCACGCCGAGGACGCGCTCGGTTACAAGGAAACGGCCACCGATTACCGCAAAGTGCTGGAAAACCCGGATGTCGACGTCGTCTCCATCTGCTCCCCCAACTTCCTCCACCACGAAATTGCATTGGCCACCATCGAGGCCGGTAAGCATTTCTGGATCGAGAAGCCCATGGGCCGCAGTGCCCGGGAATCACGCGAAATTGCCCAAGGCGCCGAAGCCGCCGGGCTAATTACGTCGGTGGGCTTCAACTACCGGCACGCACCAGCTGTGGCGGAAGCCCGGCGGCTGATCCGGTCTGGCGCACTGGGTAAGGTGACCAACGTGCAGATCCGGCTGCTCACCGGCTACGCCTCGGACCCCACCCAAGTTTTCACGTGGCGCTACGAGCAGGCACGGGCCGGTTCCGGCGTCCTGGGCGACGTCCTGAGCCACGGCTTTGACCTTGCACAATTCCTGGTGGGGCGGATCACCTCTCTTAACGCCGTCACGGAAACGTTTATCAAGAACCGACCATTGCCCGCCGGCAACTCGTCCAACTCCTTCGACATGGGTCAGGCCTCGGACGTGACCCGCGAGGTGGAGAACGAGGACTACACCGCAATGCTTGCCCGGTTCGAAGGCGGGGCTATCGGCATGTTCGAGTCCACCCGCGTCGCCATTGGCCCGCACGCCGAATACATCATCGAGGTGTACGGCACGGAGGGTTCGCTGCGCTGGAACTTCGAACGGATGAACCAGTTGGAAGTCGCCACGGACCGCAGCGGATACCGCACCATCATGACTCCGCCGTCCTACGGCGAGTTCGGGCGTTTCCAGCCAGGACCGGGTCCGGGCATCGGCTTTAACGACCTGAAGACCATCGAGGCTGCCCTGTTCTTACGCTCAGTGGCCGAAGGCAAGCAGATTGGCCCTTCAGCGGCAGATGGCTGGTCGGCGTCCGAACTCGTTGATGCTTCCTTGCGGAGCGCGGATTCGACGACGTGGGTTGACGTCCCGCGGGTCACGGGGAGCACAACCTACGACGCCTAATCGCCTGCAGTAGGAGACCCAAGGAGACCGGATCAGCACGATCCGGTCTCCCTCTCTTTGACCTCCAGGCCGGTACTTGTCAGCACCCTGCCACCTGTGAGAATGGAGTTTCAGTTATGGTAGTTCGACGTCTCCAGAGGCCTCTACGTTGCGGACGCATCGCAAAGTGTGGCGTCATTCCGTTCAAAATGCCGGGCAGGTAGATCGGTTATCTGGCGCCATCAGGTCATCTCGTCTCTGCCGACCCCAAAAGCCTGGTCCTTCGCACACGGACAAGTTCAGGACCAGGCCTCAAGTGTGTCAGGAGACCACGACGGACTCGGGGCCTAAAAGGTCGAACCACTCGGCGGCAGTCCCTACGTCTTTGTCGCCCCTGCCGGATAGATTCACAATCACTATCCTCTTGTTTGAATCACCAGTCGCAGCGTCCGCTGTGGCCATTCTTTGCCCTACCTTGAGGGCGCCGGCAAGTGCGTGGGCCGACTCAATCGCGGGAATGATGCCCTCAGTACGGCACAGGAGACCGAATGCCTCCATCGCTTCCCGGTCGGTGATCGGCTCGTAGCTGACGCGACCGATGTCTGCCAGATAGGCGTGTTCCGGTCCGACGCTTGGGTAGTCAAGACCCGCGGAAATCGAATGGGATTCGATGGTCTGGCCGTCGTTGTCCTGCATCAGGTACGACTTGGCCCCGTGCAACACACCGGGCAACCCAAGAGTGATCGGGGCCGCGTGCCTGCCGGTCTCGATGCCCTCGCCGCCGGCCTCGAACCCGTGGATTGCTACCGACGGATCATCCAGGAAAGCATGGAAAATGCCGATGGCGTTGGATCCCCCGCCGATGCAGGCGCAAACGGCGTCCGGGAGGCGGCCGGTACGTTGCAGGACCTGGCTGCGGGCCTCGTCGCCGATAACCTGGTGGAAGTACCGGACCATAGCTGGAAATGGATGGGCTCCTGCCGCGGTGCCCAGCATGTAGTGAGTCGTATCAACGTTGGCCACCCAGTCCCGAAGAGCTTCATTGATGGCGTCCTTCAGGGTTTTGGAGCCGGTAGCCACTGGTACAACGGTTGCGCCAAGCAGCTTCATCCTTGCCACATTTAAAGCTTGGCGGCGACAGTCCTCGGCACCCATGTACACAACACAATCGAGGTCGAGCAGGGCCGCTGCTGTAGCACTGGCGACTCCATGCTGGCCGGCGCCTGTTTCGGCGATGACCCGGGACTTGCCCATGCGTTTGGCGAGGAGCGCCTGGCCGAGCACGTTATTGATCTTGTGAGAGCCCGTGTGATTGAGGTCTTCGCGTTTAAGGAATACGCGGACGCCACCCGCATGCCGGGCAAAGTTCGTGGCCTCGGTCAATGGCGAAGGCCGGCCGGTGTAGTTCCTGTTCAGGTCCGCGATTTGCGTCGCGAACTCGGGATCGACTTTAGCCTCGCGGAACGTGTTCTCAAGCTCGTCAAGAGCTGCGATAAGTGCCTCCGGCATCCAGCGTCCGCCAAAGGAGCCGAAATATGGACCGGGAGCATTTCGGAATGAGGACTGGCCCGGCTGCGGTTCATCCGCCGGTGCCATGCCGGGGTCACCTACTGCAACGTTCATTCCTGCGCCTACCATCCTCTTGTGACATCGTCAACATCCGGCACCCTTCTTCCTGGAACGCCGGGCGAAGGGTGCCGGATCCTGGTGCAGCTCAAACTGCATCTTATGGTGGACAGTTTCTTATTTGGCGAAGCGGAACAGCTTCTTGTTGGCGAATTCCAGCATGCCCACCTTGCCCAGTTCGCGTCCGTAGCCGGACTTCTTGACGCCGCCGAACGGCACGTCCGCACCGCTGAGGTCGTAGGCACCGACGAATACCATGCCGACGTCGAGCTGGTTGCCGACGCGCTCGGCGCGCTCGAC